>WLWD01005976.1_pt1 | contig 88473 bp, 67 predicted proteins | sample 6712731 | NCBI WGS metagenome assembly WLWD01 (sample SAMN12718690, study PRJNA576275) | sponge metagenome | isolation source: marine sponge | host: Mycale hentscheli | place: New Zealand: South Island, Marlborough, Capsize Point | collected 2014-11-01
TAGGTATTTAACAACTTATTTGAAGGATATTGCAATCAGCGCATTTAGAAATGACATATTCTGAAAATGTTATGATTACTGTGTAGGGATTTGGTTGATATGTTGTGATGCTGGATATATCTGCCTATTATTCCTTCCTGAAAGGAACCAAATCCTACCAAGACCAAATACTTTGCCTGTGAGAGAACTTCTTGTTCAACATTAGCAACGAATCCACTCTCTCTCTTGAGAGAATTGCCCCTGACTGACAGAGTTGGGTTAACAACTCCCAAAGTCTTCAGTTGTTTCCCTATTCCTAGTTGTTTGGCGATGCCAGCACAGTGCACACCACTGCAAGTTGATGACCCTCGAGTCTTATAGTCCGTGAAGGTAACAACATCATTTATGGAATGAGCGAGCATTAGCTGGCGAATAGACGACATTAAAGAGCTAACACAGCGAGTTAGACCCTCGTGTGATAGTTTATGTCTGATGAGACGTTCTAGTCTTACATGTACTCCCAAATATGGAGGCTTTAATTTTAAAGTATTCTTCAGTTCTTTGGCTGACTCAAGAACTTCCAAACTGTGTGTAACAGAGTGTGGAGAATAGCCATAGTTACGCTGGTGGAAGTCGGGATCAAAGTAAAAGAATATATCTGGTTTGGTTCTGATTCCATTCCACGACGTAAAAAATATTAGAAATTTTGATTTATTTTGTCTAGCTTTGTGTGTTGTGAGCTTCAGTATCGAGTTATCTTTTAATAGCTCTCTAAAATTTATTCTACGAGTTTGCTGAAGGCAAATAGCAATTACATTTCGTTTGGATAACATTCTCCAAGTTTTGGTTCCAGCATGAGTTGCCATATATGAATGAGAAAGTTTTGCACACCTTTTAGTTGATGAAACTTCAATTGCTGTCCAGTGAAGAAGAATCAATGTATTGGATAGTGTGTGGTCTTTCAGAATGTCTAGTGAGCTAATAATCAAATCGTAGTTGATGTGGAAATGTTATTTGAAGTCGTCGTTTAAGTGTCTTATGTTGAACAAATTCCCAAGTGTCCATTGATACTCCAGAGACAGCGGACAGTGAAACTTGGATTTGTGGACGCTAGGTTCAGCGAGTTTCATCTTCCAGGATTCTGCAAGGTCTGCAAGTTGATACAAGTCATACATAGCGGACTCTATCTGCTCTCCAAACACTCCTACTCCTAGATAGCCAAACCATTCCACACTGTTTCTCGTCTCTACCAACTCCGAGCTGTAGTTCCCTTTGTTCTCTAAAATTACGTGTTGATCACAGAGGCGGATCTAGAGATTTTAAAAGGGGGGTTCTTTTTTTTAAGCAATAACCATGCCCACCTAATAGTTTGAATAGTGCTAATTAAAGATTTAACTATAACATTTTTGTAATAAAAGTTACAGTGTCAAAATTAAGTAAATAGCTTGCTGAAAATCAATAAACAAATAAATGATCACAAAACAAAAATATTGCATTTGCTACAGTTGAATTCTGTGATTACTAGCTACCTTGAACTTATCTACAACTATAGTCTTAGAATCCCAATTCATATCACCATAATGTATCATCACAACTAACTATAGCGAACATAACATCATGCAAATATTTGAACAATTCAAAGAAACATTCATAGGCTTCATGACGATAGACCCAGCGAGTTCTGCATAAATCTATAACTTTCTTAGATTTAGTTTTCTTGTCTAATACTAACTCTAAAAAGGTTTGCCTTTTAGGACTGTTTTTAAAGAAAAACGAAGACTCAGTAACAGTACCATTCATATTTCGTATGGATCGTAAAGAACACGCTTGGACTATGCACAGATTAAGTATGTGAGAATTGCAGTGAACATACAATGCTTTATTGTTTTCTCTATTTAATATTCCTTGAACACCATGTCTAGCTGACATATTCGAGGCCCCATCATAACCTTGGCCTCTGCAATTCTCAAACTCCAAGCCATATTTCACTAAAGTACTCTTTAATATTACAAGCCAGAATTTCTCCAGTAACTCTGTCAGTGGATATGAAATCCAAAAATTCTTCACGAATGGATTTTGTATTATCTACAAACCTCAAGACAATGCTAACCTGTTCTCTATTTGATACATTAGTAACTTCAGCACAGAGAATTGAGTAATATTTAGCTTCCTTAATTTCACCTAATATTCTATCTCTGATGTTGTCACCAATTATTTCAATTATTTCATTCTGTATCGTTTTACTGGAGTAAACTGCATTCTTTGAAGCTTGATTGAAATGAGCTGCAAGAACAGTATTACCACATTGGATACTGTAGTTTAGTATTGCCATAAAGTTTCCCTGGTTGCTACTGAGATCGCTAGTTCTATCATCTCTGTGACCACGTAGAACAATACACTGTTTCCCACAAAGATGTATTGCAGAAGCTATATACTTTATTATTGTTAGGTTTTTGGCTATCTCCTCTGTCCTAATATTCTTTAGCTGATTATCAATAGCTTTTTCAGGTGCAACATGAGTAGTTTTTAAAGCCTCTGCTTGAGTCATAGACAACTTGTGATAATGTTTAGAATTATGAGAAGAAAACCTACTAGATTTTTTTGTCCAGTGATTAAACTTCTCGGTAACAAACTGATTTTAAATTTTCTTTAGTTGCAAAAAGAACACAAGGCAAGCAAAACAACCCATCTTCCTCCTTACTGTACACAAACCAAGGATTGTCAACTAAATAAGAATATTGACAACTTCTACTACAACCATCAAGATATCTACCAGGAAATTTAAAATCTCTTGATGGTTTAAAATGATAATCAAAATAGCATATTTTTTTGAAGAAGAAAAACATCTCACACCCGCTTGAGATGTTGATTTCAAAAGTAATCCAATGTCAACACAGGACTCATCAAAATCACTAGAATACCTTAAAGATGGGCCAGGAGAGATTACGGCAATAGTATTATTGGCACAATGTTCCATTACGGAACTTGCATTATTAACAATTACGCCATCCAATGACATTGTTGAAACAGGTGGTACCATACTGGTTCAGGCACAGAGAATGATTCAGACCCTGAGGATGAACCAGGCAAAGAGAATGATCCAGACTCTGAGGATGGACCAGGCACAGAGAATGATCCAGGCCCTGGGGATGGACCAGGCACAGAGAATAATCTACGCCCTGAGGATGGACCAGGCACAGAGAATGATCCAGACCCAGAGGATGGACCAGGCACAGAGAATGATCCAAACCCAGAAGATGGACCAGGCTCTGAGTCTTGTTGAGGGACTGGAGAGGGAGTGAGCACGACAGATTGACCAGGCGTTGAGGAAGAGCCAGCAATTAAAGAGAGCGCAGGCTCAGCAGGCACAACAGATGGCTCAGGCTCTACTTCACCCTCTTTATCAAGACTCAATCTGCTCCTTCTGATATTTACATATATATAATAATTTATATTATATATATATTAAAATACAAAACCATGCTTAGATAAGATTATGCGTAGTCTCAGAAAGTATATAAAAAAAAAACAACAACAACAACTTACTTTGTAGAAGGAGAACAGGACTTTCTAAAAAACAATCTAATTTTCTCTGGCTCATGTTGATCTTGAGGTGCTTCCACCAATTCGATCTCACTAGCTACTAACTAGTAAACCTCGAGCTTCAGTGACGCCTTAACAACCGTGTCGATTTGCCAACTAAGCGAACGGCTCGGGCTTCTCGTCTTAACAGCCATGTCGATCTGCCTAACGGAAGGCAAAGCATAGTCCGTAAGAGGTTTATAACACTGGAAACGACTAAAGGTAATAGTGCAGCGAGGTGGGGAGCAAGTAATTTGGGGTGTGGCTGTGTGTAAAAGGGGGGTTCGGACGAACCGAGTCGAACCATACTGGATCCGCCACTGGATCACCGAAAGATTTGACCATAATATTAGCATGGGATAATTTGAGATAAAAAAATAAGACAGCACAGAATATAAAAATTGATGACAATAAAAATGCCTTCTTGGTAACTCTGGACATAGCATCGGCAGGCCCCCGTGTGCTAGGAGGATTAGCTAGCTATGGATTAGGCGAGGGTTTGGCAACGTCGTTGAGACAAAGTAACCCACCAAGTCCCGCCCCCTACGCCCTGTATGGTAAAGGGTCTGGCCCTGTACTTAAGCCGCGCGCGCCCTACGCAGTCAGTGAACGATGAAAACTGCACACAGCTACTAGCTAAGGCTGAAATAAATTTTGCTTCTTTACCCTAAATTTTAAAGCTATCTAGCTATCTATATTTACGTAGCAGAATTTCCGTAATCAGATAGTTGTATAGCATCATTGAAATGTAGCCTTCTAGTACTCTTTCTGCTGAAAAACTTCTAGCAGCATCTTTAAGGAGTCATATATTATTAATACCCTTTAACCCATTTAAGTAACTGGGCTTAGTCTTTGCAACATACAACAGCGTCAAATGTAAGCTTATTCTCATTGGCCTAATATATGAATACTAAAATGACACAAACGTTCCTCACCAAAGAAAGATTTTCCACAGAATAATCCTCTAGTTCCCTAAAAGAACTGGCACAGTCATGTGCATAACCGACTAGCTAGAGATCAGCTACTGTATTACAGAACTCCACACCCGACTAGAAAGGGAAGGTTCCGCGATTGTTTTCACAGCTGTGTTTTATAGTGTTGTATGCATTGAATTTAATTTTTTTTTGGATGGGAAACAAGAAAATTTCCTGTTTTGGCCTAACCCCAATAAAAATACATAGGAACATTTAAAAAATTAGCAATAATTTGAATATTGCAGCTATTAACAAAACACAAAAAATGAGTAAAAGATGCATGTATCAGCTGCTGTTGCTTTATAAATCATATTACAACTTGAACACAATTTTTCATTTTATCAGTAACTTTAATTCTCTCCCATTATGCCTGCAACATCTACAGAAGATAGAACATCCAATTGAAATTCAGATCAGTTACATAAAGCCGAGTTGTTGGCAGTGGTTGAGCATCAGTAGTGAACTTGTAGAGATCCAAGATTCTATTCATAACTGTGGAATACTCTTGAAAATCTTGCTGGATCTTGGTCCAAGTTTTAGTATCCTGTTCCCTCGCCATTATGCTTAAAGCAAACAGTGGCAGCATTGTGACTTCATTAGAAACCATTTTACCACCTAGACTAGAGAAATATCTGACTCAGCAGTCCAGAATGTTGCTATAGATGCAGACATTTTGTCCAATCCAGTGAGGGCTTCTACCAAGTCAGCTGCTTAGCAATCATCTGTAATAATAATAATAATAATAATAACAATAATAATAACAACAACAATTATAATAGCAACAATAACAACAGCAACAACAATAACAATAACAATAACAATAATAACAACAATAATTATAATAGTAACAATAACAACAGCAACAACAATAATAACAACAATAATAATAATAATAACAACAATAATAATAACAAGAACAACAACAACAACAATAATAATAATAGCAATAACAACAACAACAATAATAATAATAACAACAATAGTAATAATAATAACAGTCATTAGCCTTACCTGGGTTTGTCCATCTTTATTGAGGGCATCAAATCGTCTTTGTAAATCTGCTATATCCTTATCAATTTGAGATTGTGTCTCTTGTTCCGATATGCCAGCCTTCGGTCCTTGCTTCTAAATATCGACTAGTTGCTTGAATAATATCAATTGTTTGGACTGCTATGGCTCCGATCATTCCATAATTGGCAACCCAGATTCAGTGTGAGGTTTGTGTATGCACCCTGCTGGATTCCTACACCATTCTGAAATGTTTTTAGCTTGTCCACCCAGTAACTTAAGTTGTTGGACAATCTCATTGTGGCTACTAATGGAGATATAGTTGTAAAAGTGTAATACCTGATCTAGCCATTGATTAGATACAATTTCTGCTAGGCCAACAGTTTGAGTACCCAAAAATAGAAAACTAAGAGCACATTGATCTATATTCAGGATAGCACACTTGGACAATAATCCACTTCTCAGACCAAGATTACGACATTGCTGAAATATACTGAGAACGGAACTATAGGTTTCTCTACTATTACGAAGAAGTTCTACAGCTGATTCAGCAGGGTCGTTGTTACCACTAGTCATGACAGATGGCCACTGCCCAACGTTTTGTTGGATGGCTAAATTGTTGTAGAAACCAAAGAAGTAGTCTCCAGGAGATTTGATGGAAACAGTTGTGCTAATTAGTTGCTATAAAGTTCCATTTTATAGTATAAAGTGATATTCATACTATTAAGGGTAAGTGTGTAATTTACAATAGTTGTTCCTATATTCCATTGCTAGATATTGTATGGCTTATTGTGCCCATTGCTAAACCTAATGTACTCACCACACAGACATGGAGAATCGATGCGCAACAAATGTGCATAACAATGTGTTCCCCTATTGAGATTGTGAAAGTCAGAAAGTGATTGTTTCTAGAAGTTATTTCTGAAATAGTTTTGTTTCAGGATACAAGTTCAGTTGATGTCTTCTAATTGGAGTTATAGTAAAAAAAAAGTTTTGAGCAGGAGTATTTATTTGAACTGCCAATCACACAAATCCAAGGCGTGCAAGCTTTGGTCAGACACTGTGAATGGAGGAAGATGTAGGTGTCTCATTCAAATTTTGATGGGCTTACGTCATATCTCACTAAATGACCAGTCAGGATTAATTCAATATCACTTAACATACGCAAGTAAGCCAATCTGAGGTCCTGAGACATCCCATTAGTCAGACCTCAACTATTCCAAACTGTGAGCCAGCTACAAGAGTAAGTATAGTAATAGCCAGCACCAATTGAACGTATTTGATCATTCATACATTTTACTTACTGTAATTTATGAACCAAAGAAAGTGGGTCTTACCATGAGGTAGCTAATTAAATAGAACTCTAATCACATATACCACATCGTCATGTGTAGTCATGTTATATGTCATGTCTGAAATATCAGCTATAATCGCAGGACACGTAAACATTAGAATACGGTTGCAATAAAAGTAATTCTTGGCTACTCTATTTTGAACAAGTAGCTGTCCCAAGATCAACTCCCCACAAGAATAATATCATCCATTATCATCTCAAATGAAGTTGTCACTGTATTTAAAGAAATCATTATAGCAGTCACACATCACTCTTCACTGGTGATTCCAACTTATTCTGATTCATTGTGCATTTTTTCAGATGCCTCCACAACAGGCATTGGTGGCACTCTCTGTGTATATAGAGATTCCCAATGGCAACCATGTAGTGTCTATTCTAGACAACTCATTCCCAGGGAAAGAAACTATGCTATTTTAGATTTGGATGCTTTGGCATTGTTAGCCACTGTTCACCACTTTCATTGTTATTTGTCTGGTGTTTATTTTAAAGCCTTCACTGATCATAACCCTCTCATTAACATTTTGGATGGTCAGCCACCCTCAGCAAGGTTGCTTAGGTGGAAAATTAAATTAGCTGATCTGGGGAGGTGAATTCAGTGGCAGACGCCCTCTCCAGACAGTCCTGGACATCAATGGAGGACTCCAACTCCTCAGAAAGCAGCAAGTTAGCAGCAACCTCTGAAGGAAGGGTGTGTGTGGTATAATTACCTCATCTCTCAAAGGCACTGTTATGACATTGACACTCACTGCACACTCATATTGTATTCTGTTACTTCTATTATCAGCTATTCACTAATAATGTTGCACTAACATTCCATTCCCATACTTCTACTTTACAGCTCTTGTTTTATGCCATGTCATTCTGTCATGCTTGTGCTGTTTGGCCCTTCTATATAAAGGCTGAGCAATGCAGGTAAACTCTCAGTATCTGTCTTGGGAGCTGCTGTAAAGCTTTGAATAGCTAGACTAACTGTTGAGTTGTACACTCTGGTGGCAGCCCACTCTGGTTGCTTCCCCACACATTGTTATATCAAAGCAGGTTTTTTTGTTTACAAGTAAGTTAAAGCAATAAAAATCAACAAAACTTGTGACACTAGTGATAGGACATAGAGGCATGGCAATTAAGGAGGCAATAAGAATATTCACTACTCTTTTTTTCCTCCTGAGTTTCCCAACTGAACAAACTCCCGACTGCTAGTATTAACAGTAAACACACAGAAATAGTAAAAGTAGTTTAACTTAGTTAGACATAGTTAACGAAGATGTAGCCCATGCATGATGTACATGTGGGTAAAGGGTCAGCAAAGGACGTACAAATATGGCACCCATGTGAAAAGTAGTCACATGCAAAGAAAAGCAGTGGTACACAGACACAAGTATGTTTGTGCTGATAGCTAGAAGCAACTAGCCCACACTCAGGCTCATTGCCTATCCTCACACTCAGGCTCACTGTCTATCTGTTCACACACACTGTGTTCAGGTCTAGCTACCTGAACAAGGAGAGGTCTTTAGCAAACAATAAACTAATATGTGCTACATAACTCATTATCGTCTAATCATATTCATGATCCATCCAGAACCACCACAAACTGTACCATGTCATCCCATATATATGCACTGTAAGTTGTCTTGGGAAAATTAGTCCATCATAAGTCAAGCTCAGTGAATGCAGACCGCGTTACCTGCTAGTGGCTTGTTGCTGTGGTTGAGCATGCCGGCATAGTATCCGTACATCATGCATGGGCTACATCTTCGTTATGGTGGGCTCTGGTCCTTCGATCCAGTACCAACCTCCAGCTCAGGGATTTACGACCCCTGAACACACTGAGGCCCACTGTCTATCTGTTCTCACACTATCAGGCTCACTGTCTATTTATTCTCACCACAGGCTCACTGTCTATCTGTTCTCATATTCAGGCTCGCTGTCTATCTACTCACACTCAAGCTTGCTGCCTATGCATCTACGCTGCCCCTTACTCAATTATGACTAATTAGGGCATGCAAATCTACACTACCCCTCACTATAACTTGGTAGAATGTAATCAGTTAGTACCAGTAAATAGGATAGCTCTTAGAATTCGCAATCCACATATCATTATTCCAATCAAGAACTAGAGAGTGAGTTTATAAGTAATGGTAGCATATAAGGTTAGAATTTCCACCAAGCAGGGTTTGAATGCATGGTCTGACAGGTTACTTTAGAAACTTTCATCCAGGGCACACTTGGCAAGATTTATAGGGCATGCTGCCCTCCGCTCATTCAATCTAGGTATAATTATGTGGACTCTAGTCCAATAGCTATTTCTCAGCCATGCAGTTCCCACTGCCTAAACTACTGCCTCACTCACCCTAATTATGACAGGAGAGCAAGCCCCACTGCACATTAAGTACTTTGGTATGGCACATTGTCGTGTGGTGAACAGGTTGGGATCTGCTCAGACTTCAGTGTATGGTGAAAGAATATGTGAGAAAGGAAAATATAGGGTTAATTAATTCAGGTCTCCTGGAAGGCTGCAGTTGTTCTATTGGTGAATTATAGTTAGTAGTAAGTGGGTCACATGTCAGGGTTACCCAAAATAGACATGGTGAACCGAGACTTCTATGTATTTGCAGCTTCAATGATGGTGACCCTATCTCCTTCCCCGAGGTTTAGTACCTAGATTTCTATGCCCACATCATTGTGTCGGTGACAGGGGTGAAGGATTAGGGGTCAAGGGTCAACTCAGTCACTACTAGCCAATGGTACCCTCATGTTGTATGTTAAACGTGATTACGTTTCAAGAGAAATATTATCAGCTGACACACACTGATGTTAAATTTTTTAGTGATGTTCTTTAATCTAATTAAGTGAATCTGTTGTTGTAACTGAATTGTGCATGTTGTTGTTCCAAGTCATTTATTGTGTTTTGTATAATTATATTGAGGATTTGTGTGGGTTGGCGATCACAGGCCACGGAGAACCTTGATTGGCTCAATCGGGTAAAGGCTATAAGCCTGAAGGTAAGTCGCCAGAGGTAGAGGAGAAGTTCGACACACACTTACTCATACGCTCTGGTGACCTGCTGCCACCAGAGTTCGCCCTCCGCACCCTTTGACAGAGTATTAATCTGTAACTAACAGAATGGGAATATAGGGGGAACTAAACTGACGCATGCGTGACTAAGGTTTATAAGTTTCAAGTCACGCATGCACACATATAAATGGGGGTGTGGTCCACGAAATACATCCGGACACAAAATACACAACATGACCTGCGCCTACACTAAAATAACAAAAATACAGAAATACATACAATGCTTATAATACACACATAAATGTCCTTGTATGACACACACACAAATGTTCTTAATCTTCATGCTTTCTCTTCTATCTTCTCTCTGTCTTCATCTCTTTCTCTTTCTTTCTCTTTGTGTGTCTGTCATCTTCTCTGTCTCACTTCTCATTCCTCCGCCCACAATTTGTACATACTCTCCTTGTGCTATTTTAAATTAAATTCATACTTTGTCGTTCAATATAGTTCATGTTGATACTTGTGGTAGGTGGATGGGCGGCACAGACGTTACATGAAGTAGTCTAGTGCTACCAGAGATTTCTTTGCTGGCAAGGAACAAGGAAAGGTGAGTAAAATTAATTACTCAGGGTTACTCGAATTCTTCCCTCCCAAACCCATGCAGAGCTTTATGAGCAATTCAAAGTTGAGAAGAATCTGAGAGAACTCATCCTTCTCAAGTGATGATACAGAACTTTCTGATTGTGATGATCAGGGGCAAGCCAATTGTGCCTGTGCAGTTGGTAGTGGGTGAGGAGGTGTACTTGAAGATCATAAGATGATTTACTATAATAATTATAATAAATCAACCATAAGTAGATGAATGCCATAGAACAGAGTGTCCAATGTGATGTGCACATATTCAAGTGTTAAGCTATTAACAGTATAGGGAATTGATTTTAATTAATAACAGGGACTTCTAAATGTCCATGTTTAAATGACCGTTAAAAGTATAAAACTGTAAATCAGCATTGAAGTGGATTCTGTCACCACAGGTTTGCCAGCAGTAACTCCAGCAATAAGGTTTCGTCTTTATGAATGACTCAATACGATGTCCAAAAATACATCGCAATCAACTGAAGACTTTCAATCATTCAGTCATTCTCGGCTGAAACAATTATAAGAATAGAAAAATTTTCTCTGTTTTAGCAGCCAATATGTTTAATTATAACTTAACCCGACGTTTTGACTTGTTACTAGTTCTCCTGAGGGATCACTGAAGTCCACTCTCAGTGGTGATAAAAGTAGCAAGATAACCGGTGGGCACACTTACTTTTTAATATATCCTGAAGTTTGATTTGCACACACCATAGACAGCCAGCATCCAGGAAACTAATCTATTTCTCTATTAAACTTGTTGTTTTCATGGTGTCATCTTCAACTAACAATTCTTAGTGGCTCTGTCTCTACACTTTCTACTTAATGTGGTGATGTTGCATGTTCAGCAATGGCTGAAGCATTCTCTTCACCTCTCTTGCAATTATCCTGATATTCTTTCATTCTTTGCTCAAACCTTCTAATTGTTTCACCTATATATACTTTACACAGCTGCAGGCTATTCTACTCACTATGGATGACTGATCAATGCTTATCGGTAGTATATATAATCTTAATTTATTACCCGGCTTAAATGCTGTTTTGTGGTCAAAACTCACACTCAATCCTGCTATATAATGGAATAGCAAGAATTAAAACCTTTCTACTACTCAGTATCCGTTTAAGCTCAGAAGTTAACTCTTTAGAGCCTGCCCTAATGGTTGCATTGCTATAGCATTACCTTGAAGTACTATGTTCATTCTCTTCTTATTTCAAGTTTTCACTCACGTTAGTTCAATCTCATTGACCCCTGAGGAGCTAGGCTTTAGTAAGAAGTCGAAAATAATTAAAAGTTAAACATATATTGGGGGTTAATAAAACAGAGAAAAACTTCTATTTATAATAACTTATGGGTACTATTGAAATGAAAGCACCTGCTGGTATTTCCCCGAAACTCTTTGTTCAAACTATTCATAAAAATATTCCCCGGTTGAATAGGTGGTACAAGTGGTAATGAATTATTCAAGTGAATACTTCAATTAAAAACAAAACAACTACATATATAGCTACCTGAATATAGATTTCAATTACATGCATATATGAACTAAAAATAGACTATTTCTAAACAATAAGCAATTTTCAGCTTCTCTAGAGTGTGAATCTACATAATGATCTAGCATGTCTATAACTCTTGTTTATCTTCAGTCATTTAATCTGCCATTATTCTTGCTACATCAACACTAGAGGGAACAGTCAATTCTATGTCCAGTTCATCCACGGTATATTGACTTGTTGCAAGTGGTTGAGCAGCAGTGGACGTATTGTAGAGGCCAATGATTCTGTCCAATACTACAGAATAATTCTGAAACACTTCTTTGATTGTTGTCCAATTTTCAATGCTTCTAGTCTTCATAACGTTGTTTAATATAGGCCGTGGCATATTGGCCTGATTTGCTACCATCGTCCCTCCTTCAGTCGTAAATACTGCAGACTCAGCAGTCCAAAATGTTGCAAGTGATTCAGCAATTTTACTCATTCCTTCAAACGTTTGATCCAAATTGGCGACTAATTTACCTATGAGCTGAGAAAGAAATATATTTTAATAAGTATACCTAACACTGGACAAACATTGAAATATACCTGTCGTTTTCCCACTACAGATTGGCCATCAAATGAATTTTTTAATGATTGATAATCAGCTTCAATTTGTTGTTGTGCTTGTGATTCAGAATAAGTAGCTTTTGCTGCTGCTAAAGCACCAGTAGCCGCTGCAGTTAATGTAACTATCGATATTTCTACTGAAGAAGACATTCCAGCTGTTTCAAATACAGCATATGATAGAACAACAAAATTTTCTTTTTTGTACTTTTCATTAGCAGTGTGGACACGCCCAGCTAAATCCCTCGACCACTCTGCAATTACCTCAAAAACTCGACCCAGTTTTTTTGTCTGACCACCTAGTGATTCAAGTTTTCTGACATTTTCACTGTGAGCATTATTAGGGAGATCATCATAAAAGGAGATGACTTCATCTATCCATTGATCAGATATCTTTGACGCAAGGCTCACTGTCTGATGGCCCAATGACTGAAAGCTAGTTGCGCTCTGATCCAATGATGTTATAAAGCTTGAGCTTATAGCGAACAATCCACTCCTCAAAATTAGGTCGTGATTTTGTTGAAATAAACTCAGGACTGAGCTATAAGAATCCCTACTCTCAACTAGAAGGTCGACAGCAGAACTAGCAGCACTCTGGGCCATGATAGATATACAGCCTGTGAGTTTCCAAGTTGTGACTGTTACTGCACAGTAAAGATGTTGTTTTATAGTTTGCTAAATGTAGTTTTTCATTCCAGAGAAAGGAAGAGAATGGTAGCTTTATTAATAGAGAAGTTGTGCTGCAAGAGCATAATACTAATGAATATAATTGTTATTATAGGATCACTATGTTATTTACTTGGTACGGAATGAGTTTTAGGTATTAAATAAATAAAAAATACATTCCCAAACTATCTTGAATGAACTAGGATTAGCTATGTACCTGTGAAGACAATAAGAAGCCATAGCCTAAAAACAATAGAATCCTGTGAAAAATTGGAACATTTCTTTGTTAAAATGTCAAGTTACTTGTGTGGAGGATATTACAGCATTATATCAAATGCAGCTGACACTAGATACTGCTACCTATTGATACATTATATCTAATGCAGCTGACACTAGATACTGCTACCTATTGATACATTATATCTAATGCAGCTGACACTAGATACTGCTACCTATTGATACATTATATCTAATGCAGCTGACACTAGATACTGCTACCTATTGATACATTATATCTAATGCAGCTGACACTAGATACTGCTACCTATTGATACATTATATCTAATACAGCTGACACTAGATACTGCTACCTATTGATACATTATATCTAACGCAGCTGACACTAGATACTGCTACCTATTGATACATTATATCTAATGCAGCTGACACTAGATACTGCTACCTATTGATACATTATATCTAATGCAGCTGACACTAGATACTGCTACCTATTGATACATTATATCTAATGCAGCTGACACTAGATACTGCTACCTATTGATACATTATATCTAATACAGCTGACACTAGATACTGCTACCTATTGATACATTATATCTAATACAGCTGACACTAGATACTGCTACCTATTGATACATTATATCTAATACAGCTGGCACTAGATACTGCTACCTATTGAAACATTATATCTAATACAGCTGACACTAGATACTGCTACCTATTGATACACTATATCTAATACAGCTGGCACTAGATACTGCTACCTATTGAAACATTATATCTAATACAGCTGACACTAGATACTGCTACCTATTGATACATTATATCTAATACAGCTGGCACTAGATACTGCTACCTATTGATACATTATATCTAATACAGCTGACACTAGATGCTGCTACCTATTGATACATTATATCTAATACAGCTGGCACTAGATACTGCTACCTATTGATACATTATATCTAATACAGCTGGCACTAGATACTGCTACCTATTGATACATTATATCTAATACAGCTGGCACTAGATACTGCTACCTATTGATACATTATATCTAATACAGCTGGCACTAGATACTGCTACCTATTGATACATTATATCTAATACAGCTGGCACCAGATACTGCTACCTATTGATACATTATATCTAATACAGCTGGCCTAGATACTGCTAACCTAATTGATCATTAATATCTAATACAGCTGCACCAATACTCTACCATTGATACCTTATATCTACAATACAGCTGCACCAGTACGCTACCTATTGATACATTATATATCTAATACAGTCTGCACAGATACGGCTACCCTATGATACATTTATCTAATACGCTGGCCACTAGATACGCTACCCTATTGATACCTTATATCCGAATACACCTGACCTATATCTGCTACCAATATTGAACATTATATCTAATACAGCTGGCACTGCTACTACTGCTAACCTATTGATACTTCTATCTAATACAGCTGCAAGATCTGCTACCTATTAACAGATATCAATACAGCTGACACTAATACTGCTACCTTGATACATTCTATCTAATATAGCTGACACTAGATACTGCTACCTATTGATACATTAATCTAATATACAGCGCAATAGATACTGCTACCTATTGAAACATGCATAATCTAATACAGCAGCTGGCAATAGATACTGCTAACCTATTGAACATTATATCTAATACAGCTGCACTAGATACTTCTATACCTATTGACCATTATATCTAATACACTGCTGGCACTAGATACTGCTACCTATTGAAACATTATATCTAATACAGCTGACACTAGATACTGCTACCTATTGATACATTATATCTAATACAGCTGACACTAGATACTGCTACCTATTGATACATTCTATCTAATACAGCTGACACTAGACACTGCTACCTATTGAAACATTATATCTAATACAGCTGGCACTAGATACTGCTACCTATTGATACATTCTATCTAATACAGCTGACACTAGATACTGCTACCTATTGAAATATTCTATCTAATACAGCTGGCACTAGATACTGCTACCTATTGATACATTATATCTAATACAGCTGACACTAGATACTGCTACCTATTGATACATTCTATCTAATACAGCTGGCACTAGATACTGCTACCTATTGAAACATTATATCTAATACAGCTGACACTAGATACTGCTACCTATTGATACATTATATCTAATACAGCTGACACTAGATACTGCTACCTATTGATACATTCTATCTAATACAGCTGACACTAGATACTGCTACCTATTGAAACATTATATCTAATACAGCTGACACTAGATACTGCTACCTATTGATACATTCTATCTAATACAGCTGACACTAGACACTGCTACCTATTGAAACATTATATCTAATACAGCTGGCACTAGATACTGCTACCTATTGATACATTCTATCTAATACAGCTGACACTAGACACTGCTACCTATTGACACATTATATCTAATACAGCTGGCACTAGATACTGCTACCTATTGAAACATTATATCTAATACAGCTGGCACTAGATACTGCTACCTATTGAAACATTATATCTAATACAGCTGACACTAGATACTTCTACCTATTGAAACATTATATCTAATACAGCTGACACTAGACACTGCTACCTATTGATACATTCTATCTAATACAGCTGACACTAGATACTGCTACCTATTGAAACATTATATCTAATACAGCTGTGTGGAGGCCCCACGCCCCCAACACGTCTGGAGAAGGAGTCATCAGGGGAACTAGAAGAATGAAGAGTTCCGGGTACGAAGAGCAAGCTGGTGAACTCTGAACTCATTTAGATAGGTGTGGCAAGTATGCCCGCGCACGGCACATACTTGCACACGGAACATACATATATTTGCACACGGCACCATTACGCATGTCAGTAGATAGAACATTCTAGAATAGTTTATTTGTGCGTGCAAACTGGTCATGACTGGATTGTGTCAGTTAGTATATAAGGAGACTGCCTTCTCATCCAGTCTCTGTCTTTTCTGTGTCACCTTCTTCACGTACCTGCGTATCATCAATATTAACTTAAAACTTACTATTTGAAGCGCACCTGCGGGCGGGCGAGCTGAGGAAGACTGTTGGCCAGATCAGAACTGGTGGCAGCCGCAGTGTTCGAGAGCGGTCAATCTCACAAAGTGGTGGCAGCGGTGGGATTCGGATTAATACACCGGATCTACTGCCACGGAACCCTGAGTTGTCGAATCTACACACTACCAGACAAACTTACCTGAGTCCAGCAGACTTCATACTCTGTGGAGGATTCTGCCTGCTGTCCAGATTTTTTAAACAGGATCTGAGGACAGCCATATTTCTTCCGGACTACCTTAAACAGCAGTCTTCGGGAGATCTACGAACAACAACTTATTCTGCCTGCTGTCCAGATTTTTTAAACAGGATCTGAGGACAGCCATATCTCTTCCGGACTACCTTAAACAGCAGTCTTCGGGAGATCTACGACCAACAACTTCTTCTGATAATTTTTCCACACCTGGAAGAACAAATCGCACCTACGGACCAAGGTGTTAATTCGGAATTTCAACACTTCGGAAATAGAACTTTAACGTAAACAACATCACTGCAGCCATTATCGAGGCCGGGAGTGAGTGGAGAGTTTCTACGGCACTGCAGCTACTACAGGAGTCAGCCGGGAGTGTCTGTGTACAACAGTAACCTACCAGAACTCTTCAGGTTTTACGTGTAAACAGTATCGTGTCTTATTACTTTCTAATACATACATTATTTTTTTTACGTGTAAACAGTATCGCGTCTTATTCCTTTCTATACATCTGTCTTTTATTTTCAGTACCCTTCGAAAGTTCAGATCACCATTCTTCATGCCTACCCGTGGTGAAGAGAAAAGAGAGGAAGAGAAGAGATTAGCCAAGGAACGGAAAGAGAGACAGAAGAAACAGAAGATGTCAGAGCAACGCCTACCCACTCCACCGGATGAGGGTGATGAGGATGTTTATTTCGCTGGACGGCAGCCCGACCCTAAGGGTAAGCAGCCGGTAGTTAGTTCACAGGTGCCTCAGATGAGCAGGAGTGAGAGGGATATGCGTGAACCTTTGTTTAGTCCTAGTACTTTAGGCTCGGGTAGAGGGAATGTAGGAAGTCCTAGTACTTTAGGCTTGGGTAGAGGGAATGTAGGAAGTCCTAGTGCAAGTGTATATAGTCCATCGTATAGGGGTAACTCTAGTGGAGCTGTGGGAGGTGGTAGCACAGTTGCCGACCCTAATGTCTCTATGACTACAGATCAGTTTTCCCAATTACTGCAACAGATGGTGCAGCTAAGTGAGCGTGTTGGTAACAGTAGGGATAGGAATAGATCTAGAGAGAGACGGGAAGATAGGGAAAGAGAACTAGAGAGAGAGAGACAGAGGGAAGAGAAAGAAAGACTTAGAGAAGAGAGAGAGATCAACAGAGAGTATGATCGGGTGATTAATTCACTAACCAGATTTACGGAGGGAGATCTAGTCAGATATATCAGGAGTCTAGAGTCCCAACTAGAAGAGAGGGAGGTACCACAGGAGTTATGGAGAAGGGCATTACTTAGTAGGTTGCCTAGTGAAGTCCTTGACAGAGCAAGCTCAGCCATTGAGAATACTGTTGAATACCTAGAGCTTAAGGATGAAATTGTGTCAAACTATGGGAAGAGTCTGCGGACTGTAGGAGCCCAGATGTTCCCTCGTCGACCCCCTGTCGTAAAAGACAGAAGGGAGCTAGCCAAGTTCGTGGTCGATGAGGTGAGGAGGGTTTCCTCTTTCTGTACGACTATATCTCAGTGGGAGTGTTTCATAGCTCAAACATACCTGGGCAGTATGGTCACTGGTACAGAGGTAGCTACGGTATTCTCTAGGAAGGTCAATGAGTTGAGAGACATCATTAGTATAGGCACCACCCTAAACGAGGTTGTAGGGGGAGAGGAAAGTTCACACCTCAGGTACCAACCCTTTACTAGATCTAGGCCCTCTGGGGATAGTAACAACGATAGTGGGCGGGAGATTAGATGTTTTAGCTGCCGGAAGCTGGGACACAGAGCTAGTGAGTGTCCAGAACGGAAGGGCAGGTCCCGTGACAACCACAATGCTGGTAATGGAGGCAAGCCTAGGAAAGTCCATAAGGTCAGCCACTGTGAGGAGGGTTTCTCGGTGGAGGGGTCGGTCAATGGCATCCCGTGCCGGATAGTCCCCGACACTGGTGCCCAAATCACAGTGGTGCCTGACAGCCTAGTGGCAGATGGGCAATACACTGGTGAGAGAGTTCAGTTGGAAGGCCTTACGCCAGCTAGAGTAGAGGCGAAGATTGCCATAGTACCAGTGGGCCACCGTGGGCAGGTGTACAAAGTCCGGTGCGCTGCCACGGACCAGATGGCCACAGAACAGGTCCTCTTTTCGGTCCAGTTGAATGAGGATAGAGCAAGTAATCTGCTAGCTGAAGCTGCTAGAGCAGCCTGTGTCACACATACACCGTGTAACACATCATGCAATAGTGTGGGAGTAGTGACGAGGAATATGAGCAGGAAGCTTAGGGAGGCAGAGAAGCTTGATGAGAGTAGGGCATTGGAAGCAGCTCTTTCAGAGCTAGGAGGATGCAAGGGGGCGGAGTCTGATGCACACATGAAGAGTGATGTTAAGACAAACGCAGGTCTGCATGCCAAGAGTAGTAGTGACAGTTTGAGTGACGTCCATTCTAACCTATCTGGTGGGGAGGAGTGTGAAACGCACTTGGAGTCGGGTGTACCCACAGTTCCCGAGACAAAGTCCAGACAGGATGTTGTCACGCCTGTATCTGGCAGGAACCCTAGTAAGAGACGGAGGAAGTCTCGAAGGAAGTCCAGGAATGATCAACCTGGCAAAGGTGCTGACCGAGCCCATGATCGGGGTGTGGTTAGGGTCACTGAGAGGAGTGACGAGGGTGTTGCCACTGTACCTAGTGAGGGGTGTGGTAAGGCTGTCAAGAGGGGCAGTGTAAGCTCAGGTGTGAGCGAGTGTATTTCCGGGGTGGCCACCCCAGCCACGCCCGAGGGCTCCACAGCTGTGCAGGAAGAGGCGGAGGCACGTATCAGTCCTCCGCCCTCTGAGAGCAAGTCAGCTGACAACAGCAGTGCACTGGAAGACCAGCAGTCTAGTGCACTGACCCCTGCTGTTGTGGGAGAGGGTGGTGAGTCTAGTATTTCTGGGTGTGCTAGAGGAACCATGTCTATATCTGAGAGTGAGAAAGTGGGTGCTCTGGTGCATGGTGTGCCAGAGGAGTTGAACCTCACAGTACCTACGGGAAAGGGTGAGGGGAGTACTGCCTTTATATCGAAACAATTGTCTGATGAGAGTCTGAAGGACTACTGGGTTTTGGGCAAGGACAGTAATAGAGGATATGAAGTGAGAGATGGGCTGCTTGTGCACGTACTTGAGGGTGAGGTGCATGGAGAGGAGATGGTGCGTATTGTTGTGCCTAAGTGTGAGAGGCAGAGGTTGCTAACCTTAGTACATGAGAAGGGTGGACACCTGGCCACAAGGAAGTGCAGAGAGATCCTGAATAGGTTATTTACGTGGCCAGGCATGGGTAAAGAGATCACTGCCCACATTGCTAGGTGTGATGTTTGTGCCAGGGTGAACAAGTCAGGTAATAGGGCTCCTAAGCTGGAGGAAAGGCCAGTAGTTGGGGAGCCATTCAGAGTTGTGGCACTGGATATTGTAGGGCCACTCCCTAAGGGACGGGGAGGTGCAGTGTTCCTGCTAACTTACACCTGCATGGCCACTCGTTGGCCGGAAGCTGTGCCCCTGAGAACGGCCAGCGCCAATGAGGTGGCAGAAGCATTCGTGTCCATAGTAACTAGGACAGGTCTACCCGACACGGTACTCACGGACAAAGGGTCTGTGTTTACCAGCAAGACATTCAAGATGGTCACTGACTTATTTGGTTGTGGCTTAATCCATACGACCCCTTACCATCCGCAGGGTAATGGGGTCCTAGAACGCCTTCATGGGACCCTCAAGCCCATGTTGGCAAAGGCGGCCGACAAAGGGATAGACTGGGTCAGGTTCACTCCCTTAGCCCTTTTTGCCCTGCGCCAGATGCCCCATACGGACTCTGGCTACTCTCCCTTTGATCTAGTATATGGATTCCAAATCCGGGGCCCTCTAGACCTAGTGTATGCTGGGTGGACAGATGACGTATGCAAGGACGTGAATGTCACTAAGTGGATTGAGGCCCTGAGAGAGCGGATTAGTGCTCTGACGGATCTGAGTGTTGCCCGTAGGAAGCGTGCCAAGGGTAAACAGATTGAGAGACTTAATGTCACCAGGAGTGACCGGAAGTTGAGTAAGGGAGATGTAGTGTACATGCGTATCCCGGGGAGGCAGGGCGCCTTTAAGGCGAGCTGGGAGGGGCCTTTTACGGTAGAGGAGGTACTCTCCCGGGTGAATTACCGGTTGGTAGGAAACGGCCTTCCTGCCAGGGGAAGGGTGGTTCACCTTAACAATATCAAACTCACACACACTGAGGTTGCTAAGGTATACAGAGCTTGTGTAGCCGAGCATGACGAGAGACTAGATGAGAAACCTAAGAGGTTGAGTGAGGAGAAATGTCATGGTTACTCGGAAGCTGAACTGGAGGATGTACTAGACAGGAATGGTAGAGTATTTAGTGATAGTCCCGGACTGTTCACTGGTTATGGAGTGAAGCTGAGTGTAAAAGAGGGCGTTGAACCTATTAACCAGCCAGTCCGAAGGGTTCCGTTTACTTTAAGGGATGGTGTGAGAACAGCTATAGATAAGTTGGTGGTAGATGGTGTCATTGAAAGGGCGGATGGGAGTCAATGGTGTAGCCCCATAGTACCAGTTAAGAAGCCAGACGGGAGTGTTAGGATTTGCGTGGATTACAGGGCACTTAATGACGTAACTCCCCAAGTGCGGCACCATATGCCAACCTTGGAAGAGTTGTTGGATGAGATAGGTGACTCTGCAGTGTTGTCCACCATAGATCTCACGGCAGGCTTTCACCAGATCGAGTTGGAACTGAGTTGTAGGGACCTGACTACGTTCGTGTGTCCGGAGGGGAAGTTCCGATACAGGAGACTACCTTTCGGGCACAAGAACGCCCCAGCCATATTTCAATCCATGGTAGATGGCGTATTGAGGGATGTGAATCACTGTGTGGGTTACATAGATGATATCCTAGTATATAGTTCTAGTTGGGAGGAGCACCTAGTGGATCTGGATAGGTTGTTTAGTGTGTTGTTTGGGAGAGGGTTGTGTGTTAAGAGGGGAAAGTGTTGCTTTGGGCGTGTGCGTGTGTTATATCTGGGGCACCTTGTGGGTTGCGGCCGGCTGTCAATCCCGGAGGAAAGGGTCCGTCAAGGACTGGCCCCGCCCAACAGTGAAAAAGCAGCTCAAAACTTTCCTGGGCACGATTGGCTACTATCGCAAATTCGTGCCGAACTTTGCCAAGTACTCGGCAGTGTTGACTCCACTGACGACCCGGGAGGCTACGGATGTGGTGGTCTGGACCAAGGAGGGTATGCATGCATTTTCTGTGTTGCGTGACTGTTTATGTGACTGTGTATGTTTGATTGTACCTCGGAGAGAGGAAGTGGGTTATGTTCTACACACAGACGCATCTGGAGCAGCGATTGGTGGATGTCTTCACGTGCGACGAGATGGAGAGGAGCTTCCGGTGGCGTTTTACTCCAGGCAACTAAGAGGACCGGAAGTACGCTATAGCATCACCGAGAAGGAAGCCCTAGCAGTAGTGGCGTCTCTCGACCACTTCGAGTGTTATTTATATGGCAGAATGGTTGAAGTAGTAACTGATCACAAGCCCAACCTGGCTCTAGTGTCGGGCGAATCGCAGTCGGGATTAAACCCCCGTCTACGCCGCTTCGCACTTAGGCTGATGGGTAGGGTGGAGACCATGAAATATCTGCCTGGCCCGGAACTATCATCTGCTGATGGTCTAAGCAGGATGTGGGCCGATGGACTGGTCAGCGGTTCTCGAGCTGAGAAAGGGGGACCGGATGGGAGACCGAGAGATGTGAGCCACTCTGAGGAACTGTTGGAGTCGTTGGGTCCTCTGAAGATGGGGTGGACTGCGGATGCCAGTCTTGAGAAAGGGGGATGTGGAGGCCCCACGCCCCCAACACGTCTGGAGAAGGAGTCATCAGGGGAACTAGAAGAATGAAGAGTTCCGGGTACGAAGAGCAAGCTGGTGAACTCTGAACTCATTTAGATAGGTGTGGCAAGTATGCCCGCGCACGGCACATACTTGCACACGGAACATACATATATTTGCACACGGCACCATTACGCATGTCAGTAGATAGAACATTCTAGAATAGTTTATTTGTGCGTGCAAACTGGTCATGACTGGATTGTGTCAGTTAGTATATAAGGAGACTGCCTTCTCATCCAGTCTCTGTCTTTTCTGTGTCACCTTCTTCACGTACCTGCGTATCATCAATATTAACTTAAAACTTACTATTTGAAGCGCACCTGCGGGCGGGCGAGCTGAGGAAGACTGTTGACCAGATCAGAACTGGTGGCAGCCGCAGTGTTCGAGAGCGGTCAATCTCACAAGCTGACACTAGACACTGCTACCTATTGATACATTATATCTAATACAGCTGACACTAGATACTGCTACCTATTGGAACATTATATCTAATACAGCTGGCACTAGATACTGCTACCTATTGAAACATTATATCTAATACAGCTGACACTAGACACTGCTACCTATTGATACATTATATCTAATACAGCTGACACTAGACACTGCTACCTATTGATACATTATATCTAATACAGCTGACACTAGACACTGCTACCTATTGATACATTATATCTAATACAGCTGACACTAGATACTGCTACCTATTGATACATTCTATCTAATACAGCTGACACTAGATACTGCTACCTATTAAAACATTATATCTAATACAGCTGGCACTAGATACTTCTACCTATTGAAACATTATATCTAATACAGCTGACATTAGATACTGCTACCTATTAAAACATTCTATCTAATACAGCTGACACTAGATACTTCTACCTATTGAAACATTATATCTAATACAGCTGACACTAGATACTGCTACCTATTGAAACATTATATCTAATATAGCTGACACTAGATACTGCTACCTATTGAAACATTATATCTAATACAGCTGACACTAGATACTGCTACCTATTGATACAATATATCTAATACAGCTGACACTAGACACTGCTACCTATTGATACATTATATCTAATACAGCTGGCACTAGATACTGCTACCTATTGAAACATTATATCTAATACAGCTGACACTAGATACTGCTACCTATTGATACATTATATCTAATACAGCTGGCACTAGATACTGCTACCTATTGAAACATTATATCTAATACAGCTGACACTAGATACTGCTACCAATTGAAACATTATATCTAATATAGCTGGCACTAGATACTGCTACCTATTGATACATTATATCTAATACAGGCTGAGCAATGCAGGCTCACACTCATTTGCATCAGCACAAGATCATATGACTTTCTCAAAATATTTAGTATTTAATAAGATTCATGTTATATTGTAATGTTTTTATGTCATGTCTGAAACCCGAACTGCAAGTATTAACTGTAAACACACACAAAAATAGTAATCCAAAGTTTAGTACCAGTAATAGTAATGATGAGATGACCAACTGATAGTGAGGGTTCCGACAGAGAGGGAGAGGTTTTTTACCAGCAGTGCAGAAACTCGTCGGAAGAGATATTATCAGATGAAGTTATTGTGGCTCCAAATAGCCAACTCTTTGCTCAGAGAGAAAGGAAAGCTATAGATTAATGTATGACATTAAGTAGGTAATGAAGTGAGTAAAAGAAAAGAAATTAATGAGACATACCGATAATATTATTAATGCAGTCATGCATACAAGAATGATAGTTAGAAAAGAGAGAGGAAGAGCATGTGATAGTATAACTACAGAATCAGCTCAAACAGCTAAGAATTCAGTATAAGTGTTATTGCATTGACATGAACTGTATGTGATAGCACTGCAAAATGACGTACAGTTCTTGATTAGCCTATTTATTAATTGTGATAGAATAGGTTTTAGGGGTAAGTCTACAATGGATTCCAAGACAATCCGAAATTAATCTGATATTGTACAAGATTGTACTATTGAAAGCTTATGTTCAATAGAAAGTTTAATTATTGTTAATACTAAAACATATAGACAAAGAATAAACTAGCCACTAAATATATATATATATATATAAAATATAAAAAGCAAGAAATTCTGAGTATTGTTTTATACTATTGTGTAAATGAAAGTAACATTGTGTCTATAACTAGCACTAGAGACATCTTCTTTGGCTATTAATCCTCCATTATATTTGCTACATCAATAGTGGAGGGAACATTCAGTTCAAAATTCAGTTCAGTTACAGTATAATTAGTTAATGGGAGTGGTTCAGCAGCTGGAGAAATCTGGTAAAGGCTAATAATCCTATTCATCACTACAGAATAATCTTGAAGTACTTGTTTCATTGACGTCCAAGTTTCGATATTTTTACGCCTCAAAACTGTATTTAAAACAGGTACTGGCAGTCTAGTCTCATTGGCTACCATCTTCCCTCCGAGACTCTTGAAGTCGGCAGACTGCGCAGTCCAAAATGTTGCAACAGATTCAGTGATTTTATTCATTCCATTAAGAGTTTTCTCTAAATTTTCAGCTATTTTTTTTATAATCTGAAAAACAACAACAGTACAATTTTGATAACCAACAATGAACAGGAAGACAGTGAAGCAATACCTGTATTTTGCTGTTTAAGGATTGGCTGTCAAATGATTTTCGTAATTCTGCAAGATCTCTGTCAACTTGATTCTGAGCTACTAGTCTAGACACATTGGCCATTATTGCAGCTATAGATCCAGTAACTGATGCAGTTATTGAAATTTGTGCTACAGTAATAGATACTACAACTTCACCGAAGAATCCTTGTGATGCAATAGTAAAACTTTCTGTTTTTAACTGTTCTCCAGCAGAGTGCACACGCCCAGATAGATCCCTAGACCACTCTGCAATCACTTTGAAAACACGACCAAGTTTCTTGGCCTGCCCACCTAGCAACTCGAGCTGACTGGTATTGTGGCTGTGCGTATTATTAGGGAGGCTATCGTAAAAGAGGATAACTTGGTCTATCCACCGTCTGGTTACTACCCCAGAAAGGTCTACTGATAAAAGAGCCAAGGAACGAAAGCTATAAGCACACTGATCTAATTTTAGTGTGAAGCTGCTGGAGAACATTGCTTGTCTCAAACATAAGTCGTGATTTTGTTGAAACGAGCTTAACACTGAGCTAAAGGCTTCTCTACTCTCGCTTAGAAGGGTTACAGCAGACTGAGAGGCATCGTCACTAGCCATGGCAGATAAACTACTTCAAGTTAATGTGAGTGTAACAAGAGAAAATTTCTGTGCTTCAGTTTGATATTTGGAACTGCAATGTTGTAGTCTTTTATAGTTCACTGAGATGCAGTTAAACATTAAGACAGAGGAAGAAAAGGTAGCTGCTTTTAATATTAGCCGTGGTAGTACTGCACAGTACTCTCACTAGCTATATTAACACACAGGAGATAACTTAACTATTCCTTATGATGGAATGAGTTTAAGGCTAAAACTACAAAACTGTATTCCAAGACCGTCAGGAATGAATGTGAATGGGATAATTAGCTACCTATGGTGACAAGTGAAACAATAGATAAGTCAAACCCATAACAACAGAAACCAGAAGGGAAAGTAGCAATACAACTTGTTACTTCCATGTAGCAAAACATTACAACAGAAGGTTATATCATATTGTCTTTATAAAACACTTGCTACAGCTACATCATAAACTATAACATACAATTCTTAATACATTTGAAATGAGTACAAGTAGCAGGTGTAGCGGCGGTAGAATGCCAAGGAGAGAATAGTTCACCAAGTATGGTTATTAATTAAAGTAATAAAGAATAGTTCATGTAATACAGCAAGTAACTGACCACAAAGATATAAATAGTAAGAATGACAAAAAAGGTGACTAAGAAACATTAAAACGGAAAATGGACTAGAACATCAACGATCGCCGAACATCGACGATTAACGCCGAGTACAAGGCGCAAGTGCAAAGGTAAAGACTAAAATGAAATAGTTTGTGTAGGACTAAATGAAATAGTGTGTGTAGGACTTCTTTCCTCTTTGGTATCAAACAGGAGAACCAGTTTGTGTATAGGACGCTTGTAAGTTCCTTTGCTTGTTCGAACTGAGACAGCTCTGACTAAACCATCCTGTCCAGGATAGACTTCTTCAATGACAGCTAGAGGCCACTTGCGAATGAATAATTCGGTATCTTTTAGAAGTACAACGTCCCCTTTCTTGAAGTTTGGAAGAGGTTGTTTCCACTTTGTAGTTGCTGTAAGTAATCAGTTGACCACCTCTTCCAGAATTCGTAGGTCAAATGCTGACATAAGTTCCACCGTCGACGATTGCTTATCACCAATTCTTCACTGGCAGGTTGAGGAGGTGCCCTGCGGGAACGTCCAACCAAAAAGTGTGCGGGAGTCAAGACTTCTATGCCATTTTCGGGAGAGACGTTGAGAGTGCAGAGAGGATGGCTATTAAGAACAGCTTCAACTTTGTTCAAGACAGAAATACTCTCTTCCACAGTCATAGAATGAGTTCCGACGTTTTTTCTGATGTACGATTTGGCGGTTTTAATCCCGGACTACCATAGTCCTCCAAAGTGTGGAGCTCGTCCTGGAATGAAATGCCACTTCACTCTAGTGTTGTTAAAATAATGAAAGAGAGTATTTGTACCGTTTTTAGAAGTCAATAGGTCGTATATACGGCGAAGTTCCCGATTGGCTCCAACATAATTTGAACCGTTGTCAGAGTAGAGTTCTCCTGGACAACCTCGTCTGGCTGCAAAACGTCTGAAGGCCGCGAGAAAAGCGTTGGTGGACAAATCCATCACCAGTTCCAGATGAACCGCTCGTGTAGAGAGGCAAACAAACAGACACACATAGCCCTTTACCATCACAGGCTTCCTGGTATGTCCCTTCTTCAGATGAAGAGGACCGACAAAGTCTGTACCAGTCCTGGAAAAAGGAGGAGATGGTGTGATCCGAGCCTCAGGTAGTTGTCCCATACACTGCGATGCGGTCTTGGCATGCTCCTTTTTGCACGTAATGCAAGCGTGAGAGACAGCTCTCACTAGAGTCCGAGTACCAGACATGTAATGCTGCTGGCTTAATAGCCCCAGCATCATCGTAGGACATGGTGGTTGGAAATATGCACATGTCGAACTAGTAGCAAGGCCAAATGAGATTTTCTGCAAACAATGAGATGGTGTTTCTGTTGGTATGATAAATTTGCTTGTTGAAGTTGTCCACCTACTCTCATGAGACCAACTTTGTCTAGAATAGGAAAAAGAGAACATAACGGATTAGTATTAGACAGTGATGCACCAGAATGGAGTGTTTTAATCTCCTTGGAATAGAATTCTTTCTGGTGGAGTAGAAAAAGCTTTGTCTCAGTCTCCTGGATCTCAGCCAATGCCAGTCTCAGTAAAGTGTCTTTCTTGTTTTCTTTTCTGCACCCGGACAAAAATCTGAAAACCCAAGTTAGCACATTCACACAGTGAGTAAATGAGGAAAATAGTCTCAATATTTGTTCATTGCTTGGAGTATCTGCCCTAACAGTTAAGGCAAAGTTTTTCAATTCAGGGAGCTTGAAAGACTCAGTAGACCTATCCTCAACAGGCCATTCCATAGAAGGTAACAGCAACCAAGCAGGTCCATGCCACCACAAGGAGTGTTGTAAGAGATCGGTCACAGTAGTACCTCTCGATGCTACATCCGCTGGATTAGTAGATGTTGGTACGTGCCTCCAACAGACGGGTAGTAATTTATCTGTAATCTGAATGACCCGGTTGGCAACGTAAGTTTTCAACTTTGCAGGATTGGTCCGAATCCATCCTAGAGCCACCATCGAATCGCTCCATGCGTGGATTGCAGAGAGGTCCATGTGAAGTTCAGATTTTACAGAATACAGTAGTTTTGCCAATAGAATCGCAGCCGACAATTCAAGCTTTGGAATAGTCTGTGGCTTCACTGGAGCGACTTTGGACTTCGCCAACACTATCTCTGCAGAAACAGAAAAATCAGCATATTCAATTCTTAAGTAAACAACAGCTGCCATCGCAACCTGTGAGGCATCACAAAAACCGTGCAAAGATACAGAAAGTACAGACTTTCCCGACTGGAAATAGCATCTAGGGATAGAATGCGAAGTCATTAATGGCAGTTCCGCTCTCCAGGACTCCCAAATCTTTGAGAGATCCGAGGGAATTAGCTCATCCCAATCCAGTCCCAGTGACCAGATTCGCTATAGAAGAATTTTTAGGGAGATTGTCACAGGAGTGAACCATCCAAGTATATCGAATGTTCTGGCCACGTCAGAAAGAACTTGACGCTTGGTAGGTCGACCGTTAGCATCTAGCTGAGGTGTGGCCACGTGTAGCGTGTCAGTAGTTGTTCTCCAGTGCACTCCTAGGGCCTTATGACACTTTGCAGGAGCTTGAATCAGCTGAGTCTCCTCAGTTTCCAATAAATACGGTGGGATAGTAGCTCTCAGGTTGTCATCATTCGTCCTCCACTTTCTCAGTGTCATTTTCGCACAGCTCAAGAGCTCGGTCAGAGAACGTTGTAGGAGTGTACTCTTAATACATTTGAAATGAGTACAAGTAGCTGGAGAATCACAGTTCACTGCCAACTTTGTTATTATGTAAATTTGTCTTAGAATTTTTATTCAAATTCATGCTTGCACATATCTTACTGGAGCTATGTTATTATGACTTTGTGAAAAGAAACACAAAATTGTTGTATAGTTCCTTGTCTTGTACTTTTAGCATGGCACAGCATATAGGCTTATCTTCTCGTGTTACGTGCTGATTCATTCAATAATTCCGATTTTATCTGCTAAATTATCAATTAACCTACCTCAGAAACTCTTAAGATGTAGTCATTAAATTCCTCAAAAACATTACACATAACTAGTTTTTCCTGGCTCACACTCATTTGCAACAGCACAAGATCATATGACTTTCTCAAAATATCTAGTATTTAATAAAATTTAAGTGATTGATTGGGCTAGAAGTGGTGAGATTGTTACCAATAGCATGAACAATTTATAAAAAAATTTTTTTTCCAATCATCTCAAGTTTGGACACCAAGGAATTGTTACAAAACATCAAATGTAATAGACACAGGCTGACCTGAAAGAAACCCTATGGTAGTAGAGAAGGAATTATTAGGTCATAATGAGAACATTACAGACTCACAGACCCATTGTCTCCACAGACTCACAGACCCATTGTCCCTACAGACTCACAGACCCATTGTCCCTACAGACTCACAGACCCATTGTCCCTACAGAGTCACAGACCCATTGTCTCCACAGACTCACAGACCCATTATCCCTACAGACTCACAGACCCATTGTCCCTACAGACTCACACACCCATTGTCTCCATAGACTCACAGACCCATTGTGCCTACAGACTCACAGACCCATTGTCCCTACAGACTCACAGACCCATTGTCTCCACAGACTCACAGACCCATTGTCCCTACAGACTCACACACCCATTGTCCCTACAGACTCACAGACCCATTGTCCCTACAGACTCACAGACCCATTGTCCCTACAGACTCACAAACCCATTGTCCCTACAGACTCACAGACCCATTGTCCCTACAGACTAACAGACCCATTGTCCCTACAGACTCACAAACCCAATGTTCCTACAGACTTACACACCCATTGTCCCTACAGACTCACAGACCCATTGTCCCTACAAACTCACAGACCCATTGTCCCTACAGACTCACACACCCATTGTCCCTACAGACTCACAGACCCATTGTCCCTACAGACTCATAGACCCATTGTCCCTACAGACTCACAGACCCATTGTCTCTACAGACTCACAGACCCACTGTCCCTACAGACTCACAGACCCATTGTCCCTATAGACACACAGACCCATTGTCCCTACAGACTCACAGACCCACTGTTCCTACAGACTCACAGACCAACTGTCCCTACAGACTCACACACCCATTGTCCCTACAGACTCACAGACCCATTGTCCTTACACACTAACAGACCCATTGTCCCTACAGACTCACAGACCCATTGTCCCTACAGACTCACAGACCCATTATCCCTACAGACTCACAGACCCATTGTCCCTACAGACTCACAGACCCATTGTTTCTACAGACTCACAGACCCATTGTCCCTACAGACTCACAGACCCATTGTCCCTACAGACTCACAGACCCATTGTCCCTACAGACTCACAGACCCATTGTCTCTACAGACTCACAGACCCATTGTCCCTACAGTCTCACAGACCCATTGTGCCTACAGACTCACAGACCCATTATCCCTACAGACTCACAGACCCATTGTGCCTACAGACTCACAGACCCATTGTCCCTACAGACTCACAGACCCATTGTCCCTACAGACTCACAGACCCATTGTCTCCACAGACTCACAGACCCATTGTCCCTACAGACTCACAGATCCATTGTGCCTACAGACTCACAGACCCATTGTCCCTACAGAGTCACAGACCCATTGTCTCTACAGACTCACAGACCCATTGTCCCTACAGACTCACAGACCCATTATCCCTACAGACTCACAGACCCATTGTCTCTACAGACTCACAGACCCATTGTCCCTACAGACTCACAGACCCATTGTCCCTACAGACTCACAGACCCATTGTCTCTACAGACTCACAGACCCATTGTCCCTACAGACTCACAGACCCATTGTCCCTACACACTAACAGAACCATTGTCCCTACATACTCACAGACCCATTGTCCCTACAGACTCACAGACCCATTCTCCCTACAGACTTACAGACCCATTGTCCCTACAGACTCACAGACCCATTGTCCCTACAGACTCACACACCCATTGTCCCTACAGACTCATAGACCCATTGTCCCTACAGACTCACAGAACCATTGTCCCTACAGACTCATAGACCCATTGTCCCTACACTCACATACCCATTGTCCCTACAGATTAACAGACCCATTGTCCCTACAGACTCACAGACCCATTGTTCCTACAGACTCACAGACACACTGTCCCTACAGACTCACAGACCCATTGTCCCTACAGACTCACAGACCCATTGTCCCTACAGACTCACAGACACACTGTTCCTACAGACTCATAGACCCATTGTCCCTACAGACTCACAGACCCATTGTCCCTACAGACTCACAGACCCATTGTCCCTACAGACTCACAGACCCATTGTCTCTAAAGACTCACAGACCCATTGTCCCTACAGACTCACAGACCCATTGTCCCTACAGACTCACAGACCCATTGTCCCTACAGACTCACAGACCCATTGTCCCTACAGACTCACAGACCCATTGTCCCTACAGACTCACAGACCCATTGTCCCTACAGACTCACAGACCCATTGTCCCTACAGACTAACAGACCCATTTGTCCCTACAGACTCACAGACCCATTGTCCCTACAGACTCACAGACCCATTGTCCCTACAGACTCACAGACCCATTGTTTCTACAGACTACAGACCTATTGTCCCTACAGACTCACAGACCCATTGTCCCTACAGACTCACAGAGCATTGTCCCTACAGACTCACAGACCCGTTGTCCCTACAGACTCACAGACCCATTGTCCCTACAGACTCACACACCCATTGTTCCTACAGACTCACAGACCCATTGTCCCTACAGACTCACAGACCCATTGTCCCTACAGACTCACAGACCCATTGTCTCTACAGACTCACAGACCCATTGTTCGTACAGACTCACAGACCCATTGTCCCTACAGACTAACAGACCCATTGTCCCTACAGACTCACAGACCCATTGTTTTTACAGACTTACACACCCATTGTCCCTACAGACTCACAGACCCATTGTCCCTACAAACTCAGACCCATTGTCCCTACAGACTCACACACCCATTGTCCCTACAGACTCACAGACCCATTGTCCCTACAGACTCATAGACCCATTGTCCCTACAGACTCACAGACCCATTGTCTCTACAGACTCACAGACCCACTGTCCCTACAGACTCACAGACCCATTGTCCCTATAGACACACAGACCCATTGTCCCTACAGACTCACAGACCCACTGTTCCTACAGACTCACAGACCAACTGTCCCTACAGACTCACACACCCATTGTCCCTACAGACTCACAGACCCATTGTCCTTACACACTAACAGACCCATTGTCCCTACAGACTCACAGACCCATTGTCCCTACAGACTCACAGACCCATTATCCCTACAGACTCACAGACCCATTGTCCCTACAGACTCACAGACCCATTGTTTCTACAGACTCACAGACCCATTGTCCCTACAGACTCACAGACCCATTGTCCCTACAGACTCACAGACCCATTGTCCCTACAGACTCACAGACCCATTGTCCCTACAGACTCACAGACCCATTGTCCCTACAGACTCACAGACCCATTGTCCCTACTGACTCACACACCCATTGTCTCCACAGACTCACAGACCCACTGTGCCTACAGACTCACAGACCCATTGTCCCTACAGACTCACAGACCCATTGTCCCTACAGACTCACAGACCCATTGTCCCTACAGACTGACAGACCCATTGTCCCTACAGACTCACAGACCCATTGTCCTTACAGACTCACAGACCCATTGTCCCTACAGACTCACAGACCCATTGTCCCTACAGACTGACAGACCCATTGTCCCTACAGACTAACTGACCCATTGTCTCTACAGACTCACAGACTCATTGTCCCTACAGACTCACAGACCCACTGTCCCTACAGACTCACAGACCCATTGTCTCCACAGACTCACAGACCCATTGTCCCTACAGACTCACAGACCCATTGTGCCTACAGACTCACAGACCCATTGTCCCTGCAGACTCACAGACCCATTGTCCCTACAGACTCACAGACCCATTGTCCCTACAGACTCACAGACCCATTGTCCCTATAGACTCACACACCCATTGTCCCTACAGACTCACTGACCCATTGTCTCCACAGACTCACAGACCCATTGTCCCTACAGACTCACACACCCATTGTCCCTACAGACTCACAGACCCATTGTCCCTACAGACTCACAGACCCATTGTCCCTACAGACTCACACACCCATTGTCTCCACAGACTCACAGACCCATTGTGCCTACAGACTCACAGACCCATTGTCCCTACAGACTCACAGACCCATTGTCCCTACAGACTCACAGACCCATTGCCCCTACAGACTGACAGACCCATTGTCCCTACAGACTCACAGACCCATTGTCCTTACAGACTCACAGACCCATTGTCCCTACAGACTCACAGACCCATTGTCCCTACAGACTGACAGACACATTGTCCCTACAGACTCACTGACCCATTGTCCCTACAGACTCACGGACCCATTGTGCCTACAGACTGACAGACCCATTATCCCTACAGACTCACACACCCATTGTCCCTACAGACTCACAGACCCATTGTCTCTACAGACTCACAGACACATTGTGCCTACAGACACACAGACCCATTGTCCCTACAGACTCTCATAGACCCATTGTCTCTACAGACTCACAGACCCATTGTCCCTATAGACACACAGACCCATTGTTTCTACAGACTCACAGATCCATTGTCCCTACAGACTCACAGACCCATTGTCTCCACAGACTCACAGACCCATTGTCCCTACAGACTCACAGACCCATTGTCTCTACAGACTCACAGACCCATTGTCTCCACAGACTCACAGACCCATTGTCCCTACAAACTCACAGACCCATTGTCTCCAAACTCACAGACCCATTGTCCTTACAGACTCACAGACCCATTGTCCCTACAGACTCACAGACCCATTGTCTCCACAGACTCAAGGACCCATTGTCCTCTACAACTCACATACCCATTGTCCCGACCAGTCTCACGACCCATTGTGCCTACAACAGACTCACAGACACCATTATCCTACAGACTCAACAGACCCATTGTGCCACAGACGCACATACCCATTGTCCCTACAGACTACGAGACCCCTTGTCCCTACAACGCACAGACCCATTGTCTCTACAGACTCACAGACCCATTCTCTCCACAGACTCACAGACCCATTGTCCCTACAAACTCACAGACCCATTGTCTCCAGACTCACAGACCCATTGTCCCTACAGACTCACAGACCCATTGTCCCTACAGACTCACAGACCCATTGTCTCCACAGACTCACAGACCCATTGTCCCTACAGACTCACACACCCATTGTGCCTACAGACTCACAGACCCATTGTCCCTACAGAGTCACAGACCCATTGTCTCCACAGACTCACAGACCCATTGTCCCTACAGTCTTACACACCCATTGTCTCCACAGACTCACAGACCCATTGTCCCTACAGACTCACAGACCTATTGTCCCTACAGACTCACAGACCCATTATCCCTACAGACTCACAGACCCATTGTCCCTACAGACTCACAGACCCATTGTCTCCACAGACTCACAGACCCATTGTCCCTACAGACTCACAGACCCATTGTGCCTACAGACTCACAGACCCATTGTCCCTGCAGACTCACAGACCCATTGTCCCTACAGACTCACAGACCCATTGTCCCTACAGACTAACAGACCCATTGTCTCTACAGACTCACAGACCCATTGTCCCTACAGTCTCACAGACCCATTGTGCCTACAGACTCACAGACCCATTATCCCTACAGACTCACAGACCCATTGTGCCTACAGAATCACAGACCCATTGTCCCTACAGAGTCACAGACCTATTGTCCCTACAGACTCACAGACCCATTGTCCCTACAGACTCACAGACCCATTGTCCCTATAGACTCACAGACCCATTGTCCCTACAGACTCACTGACCCATTGTCTCCACAGACTCACAGACCCATTGTCCCTACAGACTCACACACCCATTGTCCCTACAGACTCACAGACCCATTGTCCCTACAGACTCACAGACCCATTGTCCCTACAGACTCACAGACCCATTGTCCCTACAGACTCACAGACCCATTGTCCCTACAGACTCACTGACCCATTGTCTCCACAGACTCACAGACCCATTGTCCCTACAGACTCACACACCCATTGTCCCTACAGACTCACAGACCCATTGTCCCTACAGACTCACAGACCCATTGTCCCTACTGACTCACACACCCATTGTCTCCACAGACTCACAGACCCACTGTGCCTACAGACTCACAGACCCATTGTCCCTACAGACTCACAGACCCATTGTCCCTACAGACTCACAGACCCATTGTCCCTACAGACTCACAGACCCATTGTCCCTACAGACTCACAGACCCATTGTCCCTACAGACTCACACACCCATTGTCCCTACAGACTCATAGAATCATTGTCCCTACAGACTCACAGACCCATTGTTCCTACAGACTCATAGACCCATTGTCCCTACAGACTCACATACCCATTGTCCCTACAGACTAACAGACCCATTGTCCCTACAGACTCACAGACCCATTGTTCCTACAGACTCACAGACACACTGTCCCTACAGACTCACAGACCCATTGTCCCTACAGACTCACAGACCCATTGTCCCTACAGACTCATGGACACACTGTCCCTACAGACTCATAGACCCATTGTCCCTACAGACTCACAGACCCATTGTCCCTACAGACTCACAGACCCATTGTCCCTACAGACTCACAGACCCATTGTCTCTACAGACTCACAGACCCATTGTTCGTACAGACTCACAGACCCATTGTCCCTACAGACTAACAGACCCATTGTCCCTACAGACTCACAGACCCATTGTTTTTACAGACTTACACACCCATTGTCCCTACAGACTCACAGACCCATTGTCCCTACATACTCACAGACCCATTGTCCCTACAGACTCACAGACCCATTGTCCTACAGACTCACAGACTCACAGACCCATTGTCCCTACAGACTCACAGACCCATGTCCTACAGACTCACAGACCAATGTCCCTACAGACTCACACACCCATTGTCCCTACAGACTCACAGACCCATTGTCCCTACAGACCCATTGTCCCTACAGACTCACAGACCCATTGTCCCTACAGACTCACAGACCCATTGTCCCTACAGACTCACAGACCCATTGTCCCTACAGACTCACAGACCCATTGTCCTACAGACTCACAGACCCATTGTCCCTACAGACTCACAGACCCATTGTCCCTACAGACTCACAGACCCATTGTCACAGACCCATTGTCCTTACAGACTCACAGACCCATTGTCCCTACAGACTCACAGACCCATTGTCCCTACAGACTCACAGACTCATTGTCTCTACTGACTCACAGACCCACTGTCCCTACAGACTCACAGACCCATTGTCCCTACAGACTCACAGACCCATTGTCCCTATGTGGGGAACCCTTAGAGAGTTTTACCTCATGTTTACACCGAGAGTTGCTAACCCTAGTACAAAACTGCTTCATTGATGATATCTAGTATTGAATAAACCACTTATTACACTCCAGAGTGATATGGCTAGATATTGTACTCTCAGGCTTTATTTTCACTCGCCTCTGGCTCATAAAAAATATATTAGCCTGCTTGTGAAATATTTTGCCATATCACACTCTGACTCATGTAATAAGTACTATATATTCCACCCTAGATTTCTTCATGTATCATAGTATCTAATACGTGTATAACTAGTACTAGACATGTCTATCTTTAGCCATTTAATCCCAATTATTCTTGCTACATCAACACAAGAGGGAACAGTAATTCTAAGTCCAGTTCATCCACAGCATATTGAGTTGAAGTGGTTGAGACCAGCAGTGGAAGTATTGTAGAGGCCAATAATACTATCCAATACTTGACTCAAATTATTTTGTGCTTCCAACTCAACTAGGACATAATATTATATAGCGCAAAGAATGGTTTCTCAGAACACTTGCGGACAGGGCTGAATCCATCACTGCTCACTGCTGCTATGAGTTACAGGCATAACTACAATCAATTTGGCCAGAATTATCACATGATTCAATAATTCCTTTTGTGTAGGAAGATAAGTACACTAATTACAAGGGACTACTCTAGATTTTCCCCACCCAAGCCCAACAGTATTTGTCAGGTATTCTGATTTGTTGAGATGAACGTGCAATAGAAGCCAGTGTGTCTAGACATAAATCCGAACACAGAGCATAGGTAAAAAGAAGACAGTATGAAGGACCAGCTCTGAGCAGTAACATTGTGCACTGAACTGCAGAGCTTTTAGTGAGCATGTACCCAATCATCAATCAGGAAGCAGGTGAAGGTGAAGATAATCACAGACATTCCTAGGTGGAATATGTGTAATAGACTTAAACTAACTATAACACATGAACTTATAATTCAATAACTTGGAACATTTAAACTAAGCTATTTCTATTATAAAAAAGACAATAAGAAGTTCTGAATCAAAATGTGATCATGTATCTAATCAGTCCTTTTTTAGCACTCTAGTCATGTTTATCTTCAGCCATTCTTCTCCTCCATTATTCTTGCTACATCAACACTAGAGGGAACAGTCAATTCTATGTCCAGTTCATCCACGGTATATTGACTTGTTGCAAGTGGTTGAGCAGCAGTGGACGTATTGTAGAGGCCAATGATTCTGTCCAATACTACAGAATAATTCTGAAACGCTCTTTTCATTGTTGTCCAATATTCAACATGTTTAGCTGTATTTAAAACAGGCATTATAGCCTGTTTGGCTACCATAGATTTTCCTTGCCTTGTAAATACGTCATATTCAGTAGTCCAAAATGTTACAATAGATTCAGCAATGCTACTCATTCCTTGAAATGCTTTATCTAAATTATCAACCAGCTTACCTATGAGCTGAGAAGGAAATATATTTAATGAATATTACCAACAACAAACAAACAATGAAACATACCTGTTGTTTTCCTGCTACAGATTGGGCATCAAATGAAAATTTTAATGCTTCCAAACTATCATCGACTCTTTTTTGTGCTTCTTCTTCGGACTGACTAGCTTCAGCTGCAGCTAAAGTTCCAGTAGCAGTTGCAGTAAGTGCAACTATCGATACTTCCATTGAAGAAGACCTTCCAGCTGTTTCAGATAGGGCAGCAAAATGTTCTTTTTTGTAATCTTCATTAGCTGAGTGCACACGCCCAGCTAGATCTCTCAACCACTCCACAATCACCCGGAAAAGGTGACCCTGTATTTTGGTCTGACCACCAAGAAACTCGAGTTGACTGGTATTTCTTCTGGGAGCATTTTTAGAGAGATTTTTGTAAAAGGATAGGACTTCATCTATCCACTGATCAGATATTTTTGATGCAAGGCTCACAATATGAAGTCCCAACGAATGAAAACTAAGTGCGCTCTGATCCAATGATGTCATGAAACTTGAGCTTGTAACAAACAATCCACTTCTCAAAATCAGGTCGTGAATTTGTTGAAATAAACTCATAACTGAGCTATAGGTTTCTCTACTCTCAACTAGAAGTTGGCCAGCAGAGTAAGCATTTTCATCCATGGTAGTAGTACACAGCCTCTGAGTTTCCAAATGTAGAAACATCTGATACTGTTTTGTTAAATAAGGCTTGTAAAATGAAACAATAAAATGATTAAGACAATACTTGAATGGTATAGTGAAGAAGGTGAATAGATATCTGAATAAATGTGGTGACTCCATGCCTGGAAGTTCATGTGGCTTAAACTACCTATGAAGACAATAAGAGGTAAGTAGCCTAGTGAAAGATTATGAGGCCACACCCCACATGAACATGAATGTGCAACTGTATGTGTATAGCTTAGCTAGATTCTAGTTCCAATCACGCATTCTTTTTATTGATTGAATGTTTGCGTCACGCAGTTTTATATATTGTACGGCTGTGTCACGTGTTAGAAGGTCACTTGGAATCGTGTGCTGTTTGCTTAACAACTATTTCTAATCCTCCGTGCTGGGGGTAGCTAGCGGCAGTGCCACTCTAAGTCTGGTGGCAGCAACGTACTCTACTGTCGTCAATAGAGTGTTCCCAGTCACAAGCCAGGGGGGGTCAGAAGGACTTATTATTTAGTGTAAGATCAGTCATTAATGATAACAATAGTAGCTAGTTTATCTATGATAATACCAGTTACTTATTTGGTGGGTGATAACATTATAGCATGAGACACAATTATTACAGATTGGATCTATCTGCCTAAGAATTGTTTCATTTGGATAAGGATGTTATGCTTAAAACTTGACTCAGGGCACATCTCTACCTTCAAGGCTGCAGCGTATGATATCCTAGCACACAAACGCTCTAGCTACTTTGGTTTGTGTATACCATAAGCAAACTGTTATAATAAACTATATAACATTATATGTATGTATATATGTGCATATGATATTATTTATATAATGTATATATATATAATATATATATATATATACAGTGGAACCTCCAAATAATGGACACTATAGGAACAACCTGTTTTGTCCATAATACAGAGGTGCCCTTTACATAGAGGTTCTTATTTGACTGCTTTCTACCGCATTCAAGAACAGAAACATCATTACAATGAATTCAATAGTAACAAAAAAATCAATGAAAATAATCATGTAAAGTAGTTTGAATGACAGATTTTGAATATAAACATGTAGCTAATGTCATTTATTAGGGCATCTTATTTTGAGCTTCAGTGCTATATTTTCTATCTTCCAAGAAGTGTTTAACATCTTCCAGTACTTGGATAAAACTTGCCAATTTAGGAGGTGGTGGCAAAATATCCATATCTTTGTCTGATTCATGACAGTTCTCATCATCAGGTTTAGTTAAGCTCTTTAAGAAATCTTCTTCCCATGTTTCAGCCACAAACTCTGCACAAACTGGGAAATCTGCATCTCCGTCAACATATTCAGTTGCTGGACAACTTTCATCGCCCACTGTCTTCCTAATCAGCTCGCCCAATTCCATTCTTACATCAACATCACCAAATGGATCAATTGTACTCACACATGTACTTACAACATCTAATGCAGTTGTCAGAGTTCCAGCAGTTTTAAAGCATTTCACTATCGTATCTGCCTTCACTTCTCTCCATGCATGAGCAATCCAATAAATAGCCATCAGTAGATTGACAGACTTAGCTACCTCAGATGCTGAATTACATGTTTCAATTTTAGCTAAAACATAATGGAGGAACACTCTTTTGTAGTACACTTTAAAGTTTTTTTTATGATGCCCAAGTCCAGTGGCTGTAATCTAGAGGTTGTATTAGCAGGTAGAAAAACAATTTTAATGTTAGAATACTTCCCTTTAAGATCTTCAGGGTGACACCCAGAATTGTCTAACAACAATAAAACAGACCGACCTTCCATGCTCATTTTTCGATTAAATACAGCCAACACACTATGCAAGATTTCACTTGTCATCCAGGCTTTCGCCTGACTAAAATACCTCACCGGTAGATTATTTTTAAGTACACCACGAAAACACCCAGGGTTCTCAGATTTCCAAATTACTACTGGGGCTTCTTTACTCCCAGCTGCAGTAACTAAGAAAGCTATTGTAACTCTCTGTTTAGACTTCTTCCCACCACAACATTTCTTTCCCTTCTCACCAAAAACCCTTCTCAGGCAAAGCTCTCCAAAAGCAACCACACCAGTTTGATCAAGGTTATAAATGTCTTCTTTTCTAAATTCTTTCAAATTTCAGGTAATCTCTCTTTCCAGGACTGAATTGTGACTCTTGAAACATCCCCAGATTCACCCTGGTTTGTAACTTGATACCTCTTTTTCCATTTTTCAAGCCACCCATTCGTACCCTTAAATCCTGGTTTTTCCAGCTGCACAGCAATGTCCTTAGCTTTCTGAGTTAACTGTGTGCCATCGGGGTAAATGTTTTTAGAGCAGGCAAGTATAGATACCATTTATATAAGTATTATTTATATCTGAACATTCTGAAGTACGAGGCTTTCATCTTGCTAACAAACTGGAGGCATTAGACTCGTACAAAGTGATAATAGATTCCTTAGATTTCAGGATAATAGAAATCTGAATCTTACCACAACCAAATATTTCACCAAGGGAACTAATTGACAGAGAAGGGTCACTTTCCGATTTCTTAATGACTTTAACTTTCTGTTCCAGAGTTAGATGGCACCGTTTCTTGCCAGCAACAGAAGCCATTGCAGCACATACACAACTCGACCACCAAAGTAGCAGCATTGATAAAGCAGGTGAGAGGTCACATGCACTGATTATTACACTATAGCTCACTAACTCAGATAGTTCAAGCTTGCCCTTCCCACTAAGTAAGCTACCAAGAAGATGGCATCTCAACCTACCGGTAGTTCTTTGAATGTCACTGAATTGCAATCATACATTAGAGGGCAACATGTATACAAAGACGTGTGGACACCAGTAGTGGGTGAAGTGCTACTGCACAACATTTCTGCTATGGTGTCACACTTCTTAAGCAGAGACTATAATAGGCTTTTGCCGAAGTAACTGTAGACAGAGTTAACAGAGGGGGAGGATGTAGTGTTGAAGTACCTTGCTATTATCACTTTTGTGGCCCAGAACTATATTGAAATTACTACATTACTAACATCACAAGGATTGACATAGCTGGTAGCTAGCAATAATCATTATCAATATAATCAACATAATCAGAATATTTTTTGCTGAGTAAGTTAAGTGACTCGCCCGCCTGCTAGCGGAGTTAATTAATTAATTCGTGCCGGAGTTAGTGTCCGTTGCCCAGAATTGGGAAAGTCCGTTACAAAGAGGTTCGTTAAACATTGCAGCTATGGTAAGTCCCATCGGTACATTTGCTTTTGTCAGTTGCAGAGAGATGTCTGTTATATGGAATGTCCGTTAGGAGAGGTTCCACTGTATAATATATATAACAGCAGCTGCCCTTCAAAAAGTAGCTTGGTTTTATTAAACCTCAAAAAGTTATTATAAAAAAAAATCAGGGAGGGCAGTCATCTCCTCCCACCCTCCCCCTAAATATGGCCCGGTGCCTGTTGCACTTCCAAATCTGAACCTGTTTTATAGTGGATCGCAATGTTATGCTATTCAATTATTATAATTGTGTCTGTTCAATCCTAATCACTTAACTTTGAACAAACAATATGAAGAATTTCCACATGCCAATTTATGTACACAATTTAGTTATATTGTAAGTGATCGTGCATTGCATTGCTTTTTATTTTTATTTTTTTGCAAAAATTTGCATAGAAATTTTTAAATCATGCTCTGTTGCAATACATTTTTACAACCTCCATTTAAATAACCTTCGCATTGTATCTGTTTTTTATTTTTCCTAGAAAGCAGTGTTCTACATTAAGTTCACTACTATGTCTTATGTTCTCTCAAACTGCATTTACAAGTGTATATTTGTTATGTTGTATCTACTTTGTACATTTTCTCAAGACAGCTGAGGAAGTCACTCAGAAGGTTGAACAGAAATTGAAGACACAGGCACCAATATGATACTGGTAAAGTGTCATCTATTTCATGGCCTCACAAAATATATTAGTTTCTAACCTAAAATCATCGATCATCACAGGTGTGCATACCATGCACAGTTACCAGTTAATTGCTGGCATGTGGATTCATCTGGAAACTAAAAGGGAGTGATGGATTCAGCTTTACTACTGAAAGTCATGCTGTAGCTTCTGAAGTTTTGCTGATGACACCATAGGATCACGTTTGGACCTGTGACCACCTTACCTTACAGTGTGATAAACAGTGTAGTTTTGGCTTAGAGATTCCAGACTTTCTTAGTTTTAGTTAGTCATACTAAAAAAAATATCTTGAGTGCTTAATTTAGTTTTTTCCCAAATTCTCCCAAAAGATTTAGTTAGTTTTTAGAACATATGAGAGATAGACTATCATGGATGACTTCATTGAAGAGACAGTTGAACTGGAAAGTTAGCTGAACTGGAAACACATTGCAACAGTGCTGTGAGGAAAGACACTTGCAGGACAAGAGGCAACTGATGAGGGAGTTCGGGTGAAAACACTTGTTGAGTTGAGATATCTGGAGAAACATACACTGAGGGAACTGGAGCTGTGGACTGAAGACACTTCGAGACAGAACAGAATATGGTGAGGCAGCAAGATCTGAAACACATGACAGGACCACAATATTTGATGAGACAGTTGAACTGAAGACATTATGGCAGTAGACTGTAGAACAAGCCATTCAATATTTACAGCTAAACTAGTAGTAGTAGAAATTCTTGCTCCATCTTACATAACACTGATCAGGTGTTGCAATGTGATTTATCTGCATAGTAGTAAAAATGTACACACCCTCTAAAGCCTTCAGAAGTGTTAGAGATATTTTCTTAAGGACTATTTTGCCAAGCAGTTACTTTGTTGTTGTTTTTTTTTTTAATTGTGATCTTTCCTGTGGGAATACCCACAGTACAGAAGGGGAAGACAGCAGCAGGCGTGACTGAAGATTCCATGAACACTGACTCACACCCCTTATCCATTTAGGACATTTAGGACTTCTAGAATATTCTTTAGTTGAACATGTGTTTGTGGCTGAGCATGAGAACTTATGTACTTTCTTTTTATGTTTCACTGGTGGGTGGCAGACCTAAAAATTTTGAGGTTTGGCGTCCCCCAGGTCAGTCAGTCTTTGGTGCTTGTATTATTCTTACCTGTCACATAATTGCTTTATTAATTACCTCATATAACTTCCTTGAGCGACTTCACGGGTAGTTAAGGGTGAAGAAGTGAGAACAGGATAGTTTAGATTACAGCTACCAGAATAGACTCACTCTGGTGGCAGCGTTACCTGGATCTGGGACGACACCTGGCATCCAACCCTTACCTGGCGGGAGTTACGGACAATTCCTAAGAAATTCCCCCACATTTCCAACAATTTTGAAGTCACCCTTTGAACAAAATTTCCACCCCAGCATTAAAGCAGAATACTTTATATACTATGTTTTCCCCTCTAAATCCTGTAGCTTGCATCTGTGTGGAAGTTTTCCCCTCCAGAATGTAGCTAGCTATGTCTTCTCCACTATTTCATCAAGTTCAGTAGTGTAATGACGGCCACACAGTTGTGATAGTTCCATCTCGTTTTGTAGTGTCTATTACTATTATGTTCTCAGTGTGTCTCTTCAAATGTTGTGATCTTGTCATGTGCACGATATGCTATTTTTATTGCTTTGTTGAATTCTCTCCAGCATACACAAACCCTCAAATTATTTACAATTGGTTCTTCTAACCAGCTAAATTTACTGATATTGCATAACTAAGATAAATGGGAGTAGATAATGTGTTTAGTAAATAGAAATAACTAAGATATTTCTGTGTGTACATACTTTATTTATGTAGCATACCATACAATGACTCTATATCATCCAAGAACTTCAGGTTAGTTTTTGAATGACACAGGATTCCCCTTCAAGATGATTTAATTCTTATTGGGTTTTAAGGTTGATTAATTGAGCAGCACTTTGAGATTGCCAAGAAATATGCACAAGTGAAGGCTGTCAATGTATAGAACACTGACAGGAAGTGGGTGTTAAGAGTCACTTCTTTAGAAATGTGGGGTGATATGATGGCACAACACGATTATAGTAACTTTTGGTCACATCAAATGTAACTGCTATATTGATAAGAATTCAGTTAACATAATTATGAACTCTAATACTTATCATAGGTTTTAAGACCAAATCTACAAAAACAAAACATGCATTCCAAAACCATCTGGAATGAATCTGAATGAAGTAATTAGCTACCTATGGTTACAACAGATAAATCAAACCAAAACAACAGAATCCTGATGGAAACGTAGGTACCAGACAAGCTTTAGAACAGCTTCTGGGTGTAGCTAAGTTGAAGTCTACCAGGATTAGTCAACCTGGAAGACAGCTGAAACGTGTGCCATGAGATTTGCAAGATCTGGTGGCAGCAACTCTCTACTGTTCATCTCTCCACTCTGCCCAGTACCCACAATCTGTTCTTTAAACCCAGTTATAGGAGCTTATGTGGTGCACATTGGTATATTATAAGGCACTGTAAGCTTAGCTTATTCCTTATAGCTTCGCAGTGAAGATGGCTTATAATAACATGCATATAGATAGGGTAATGTAGTTATAGGAGGAGCTTATTTGGTGCACATTGGTATATTATAAGGTACTGTAAGCTTAGCTTATTCCTTATAGCTTCGCAGTGAAGATGGCTTATAATAACATGCATATAGATAGGGTAATACCAAACTATAGTGAATATATTGAGGCATAATTTATAGTGTACAAATAATCTAGTGTTCAAAGCGTAAAGTGTCTCGATCTGTGATCTCCAAGGAAGCTAGGATCTAAAGTATAGTTCCCTATAGTTTCCTATGTCCCATAAGGTGAGCAATGTTCACTATGCCTCTAGCATGTGACCATTACTCTTCAAGTTGTGAATTGACCATAGTCAATTCCCACCTTGAAAATCATTCGAATTGGCCAAATACTCTATCAAGGAATGTTCAGTATCCTCTATTGGGTCTTGTATGCTCACATTGGCATTTTATATAATTATTCTTCTCTGCCAAGTTTGGCTGTAAGTCTCTTCAGAAGAGGAAATTTTAGTTATTTTGGTTCCTGAAATAGCCCTTGGCAGTAGCCATCTTCTTTGTTGTTCATGTCAAGGACTTGAGCAGTGTAATAAGTAATAGGTTGATGAGTTTGCTATGTGAATAAGGAAGTAAATATACTGTAAAGATTTAGTAATTTTGATGAGTGGAGTTTTGACTACTTTCCGAAGTTTCTTGGGGTCATGTGTATGATTGTAACAGTAGCTAGTAATTCTTATGTATTCAGCTCAAAAGAGCAATTTAATAAGAATGGATTTGTGTGCTGGTAAGAATGATAATTAGGTTGGAGGTGAATGGGAAAGGTTAGTCTTTAGTATTATCCCTGAAGTCCCAACTAAACAATACCGCTATGTAGTGTCCATGGATTCTGCGTGCTTTATTTGTTACAAAAGGTGTGTTACTGTAATTTGGAGGACAAAATTTTGTGAAATAATGTCTACAATATTTGAAGGTTGATAATGTTCATCTTCTTGAAAGTTTCAACCTACTTTTATTCATTTTAGGATGTCTAGCAAACCTTTGCTATGATATACATATACAAACTGGATATAATTATCTAACTAAGGTTGGCTGCACAAATTAAGGTTTTTGTAGGAATAGTACTATAGTCTATTTGTCAAAGCCATATTATTATCTTTTAGCCTGGTTAAGAAAGCGTGCTTGAAACAAAAAACAATGCAAATATTATTGAAAAACTTCTGTGAGCAGATTGACAACTGTTTCTCTAAGTATTGCACTAATAATAATTGACGAATAGGAATCATTTTATTTTTGCTTATTATATTTTGCAATCATAATCATGGTGATTTTATATCAGTAAACTGGCTAGGAGACCAAAGTATAAAAATCTCCCTAATATTTCCAGCTTATCATAATTATATTTCACAATAAAACAATTGCTAAAGCCTCTATTATGATACAAGGACAGCAAACTATGTAACAAAAGTTGTACTGGCTAACACCTTGAGGAATATGATGACTACATCTTAAGAGTTTCTGAGGTAGGATAATTGCTAATTTAGCAGATAAAATCGGTAATTACTGAATGAATCAGCACATAACACGAGAGGATTAGCCTATATGCTGTGCCATGCTAAAAGTACAAGACTAACTGTGGATTACTATTTTTGTGTGTGTTTACTGTTAATACTAGCAGTTGGGGTTTGTTCAGTTGGGATACCACCTCAGAGGAAAAGAACAGTAGCGAATATTCTTATTGGCTCCTGCCTAATTGCCATACTTCTGTACACGCCCTCTCTGTACACCCCCTCTCTGTACATGCCCTCTCTATACACACCCTCTCTGTGCACGCCCTCTCTGTAGGCGCCCTTTCTGTACACACCCTCTCTGTACACACCCTCTCTGTACACGCCCTCTTTGTACATGCCCTATCATTAGCTACCATTTAAGGGTGGCTGCATATAGCAACGTGCACCGCCTGTAGATTCGGACATTAATTTATTCCCCGCCAATACCCACCATTTGATAATACGTGAGCAGAAACAATTGCGCAGTAGCAGTAAAAGTATACTTCAAGAAGTTGTGGTGTCTTTGGTTCAGGTTGTCTAATAGCCGTTTACAGCAACGCTACATACAGTAGTCCTCGTCTGAGCTCACGTGGCAAGGTGCGCCAGGCTGCCTCTCCTCCTGTAGCCGTTCTCCAGGCTCTGTGCATATGAGCTCGAGCAAATGGATCCAGCAGGCTCGATTTCTGAGGAGCGAAGACTTGCCAAGCTGCACAGCTCTAAGACCTTCACCTCAGGGTATCTCCAGGAAACTGTCCTCTCTCTTCTCACTTATTGTTGCGTTGATGTTTTTTTACTTTTGATATAGGGGGTTCTTTTAGAACCAATACAAACCAATTGAAGCAAAATTTAATCTCGTACTAGTAGTACGAGACACGAGGCAGGGTGATTTCATGAGAATTGCGAGTAGAATAAAAGTTCCAAATTTTGTATCAGTTTTTCTTGGAATCTAATAATGAGAACGGCCATTTTTTTTACACACGGGTAAACCTAAAAAAAGAAAGGACTGCAACACAACTTAAAATTTTCAATATCTTATAAAAAGAAAAAAATGCGAATAAATCATAAAGTAATATTGAAATGAAAAAGAACTCGTTGTCTTGCAGTGAGCCATCCCGCAGTTCTTATCAAAGAATTCTTCTGATTGGTCACCCTAGCCCTAGCCCTAGCCCTCACGCGGCGCTATAATTGGTCACATGATTTGATTAACCAATGAAATGAGTTTTTTGATATGAACTGCGGGACTGTAGCTTGCAGTAGAGTATCGGCTCGGCTAGTAGTGTACCAAATCTCGCAGCTCCAACTTACCGCACTGCTCCAAAAAGTGCGACAAAGTTGTATAACCGTGCGATATTTCCTCCAGATTCGCTCTAAAATAAGTGAGCGGCGCCATTGGCAGGTACTTTGTCCTTGTGTTGTAGTGAAGAAGCCCCTGCAAGTATACAATAATAGTAATTGTGCATAGCAACCATCAACAAAAAAATTCCATAGGCGGTGTGCGGCCACCCTGAAAATGCACTTAGAAGGGCGGTAGCTTCACAAATGCACTTAGGAGTGTTTGAAGGACCAGATCACTAAAGTGATCAAAACTAAAGTTAACCTAAACAGGTTGATCAGTTAGTTATAGGTAATTAGAATAGACACAACGTAACTCAATTGATCTATACAATAACTGAGAAAAACAACAACTGAAAGAACGAAGATAAATAAACAAAATATAACTTAGAAACGGTAAAGGTTGACGAACATCGCCAAACATCGACGATTGATGAACATCGACCAAATGTGACAGAAAGTAATAATTCAATACATGGTATGTGCTTGAGCACAAATGGCGAGCAAGCCTAAAACTACGCTATTGTTAAACGTTGACTTCAACTTCTAACACTCAAGCTACTAAAAAAAGTCGAGCTTTTAAATTACATACATATGGTAAAGGGGATTCATTACCGTAGTAACCACTCCCCGCAACTCTCTGAATTGAAATTTTTTTTAATAAAGCAACAAAAAACAAAAAAACAAGTCACACTATTTAAACGTTTTCTTTGTATTCTTTAGCTAAGTAGTAGTTACATCACACAATACTTTCACAACACTGAACATACCTACACAATTCTTACCTTCATGAGTAGTCTAGTTGTCAATGAATTTTCAAGTAAATACTGTTGCGTAGGGCTTATAATTATGACCAATAGCGTATTACCTTACCACCGCCACTACCTTGAATAGAAACGGAACTCCGGTAAGTTTTTTGAGTATTAACAGCACCGGCAAAAGAATTCAAAGCGATAAAAATGTTAATTTCTAGGATGATGCAGTTAATGGTCAATAAATCAGAAGAATTCGTTTAGTGAAATTTGGACGGGGTCGAAAACAGAGCAAACACAAAAGTACGCGAGGGTCAAAGTACAAAATGACATACGTACGTCCACGCATATATATAAGCTAGTGATGTGCTTGAGCACAAATAGCAGTGAGCCTGCCTAGTTAGGTAACATAAAACTGCAGTATTGCTACTGCATAATCTATAATTAAGCTTAGTTCAATTAAAAGCAGTAGTATATTAGCAGTTGACCATTAATTTTAGCTTAGAAATACAAAATTACTCTCTTACATGAGTAATGGTAACCTCTGTAGTATCAAACTTAGGCCATTATGACTACCTCAATTACCAGTAACTCTTGAACAAGCTTTCAGCTACAAAAAAAAAGGCCAGTGTTTTTTTTAATTCAGACAACAAATATGGAGTTACTACTTACCTAAATTTCCTGAGTATTGATAACTTCTATAGTATCAAATTGAAGCCATTCTGACTATCTGAATTACTGGTAATTCTTGACAACCAGCTCAAAGCTACAAAAACAAAAGACCTTAATAGCAATCTAATACAAAATTACCTTCTTACCTCATATTCTTGAGCAGTGGTAACTTCTGTAGTATCAAATTGAAGCCATTCTGACAATCTGAATTTACCAGTCACTCTTGACAACAAGCTCATACAAAAAAGTATAGCCAGAGTTATTTTTATAATTTTAGCTAACAAGTATGGAATTATGTGCTTACCTCAGCTTCCCCCCGAGTAGTGGTAGCTTCCTTAGCATTAATATTAAGGCATTCTGACTACAGGTGGTACTTTACAACCGACAATTGGCACTTCATAGCCTCCCAAAACGGCGAAGTTTTGGAAAATTAAGTCTGGTAAAGGGTCTTCAATGCCTTAGTAACCAGTCGCAGCAACTATTTGTGACTTGAAAAACAAGCATTTTTGCAGGTATTCTCTCACAATTTTGAGCCCAAGTTTAAAGTAAGACCTGGTTAATGTCGTAGTATCTGAAGAAACTGGGGTCAAGCCTGAAAAGCCGTGTTTTTAGGAGAAAAAAGACACCCCTGCACGCGTTTGAGAGGCCTACGTACCATCCATCCATCCATACATACATATATATACTAGTGATGTGCTTGAGTACAAATGGCAAGCGAGCTAGCCTAGTTAGGTAACATAAAAGTACAGTATTGTTACTATGTTTTAGCTTAGTTCATGCAAACACTATAATAGCAGTTATGAACTTTTATTTCAGCAAACAAATACAAAATCACTCTCTTACCTGATTAATGATAACTTTTGTAGTATCAAACATCAGCCATTCTGATAAACTCAATTAGCTACCAGTAACTCTTGAATAAATTCAGCTACAATAAAAAAAAATCAGTGTTATTATTTGTAATTTAAGCCAACAAAAATTACTATGTACCTCAATTTCCAGAGTACAATTGATAACTTCTGTAGTATCAAATTTTTAGCCGTTTTGACTATCTGAATTACCGTGAATTCTTGACAAGCTATCAGCTACAATAACAAAAGACCATCAATTTTCAGTGGTAACTTCCGTAGTATCAAACTTAAGCCATTCTGACTTTAGAATTTGACAGTCACTGTTGACAACAAGCTCTTAGCTACAAAAAAGAAAGGCCAGAGTTATTTTTGTATACTTAGCTAACGAATATGGAATTACGTACTTACCTCAGCTTCCCTCGAGATTACGGCATTCTGACTACCTCTTGACAACTAACAATCGGCACTTCATATGCAGCTGTAGCAAATGTTTTCTGTAAAAACAATGTAACCTTGTCGGGCCACAGGTCTCAAGAGGTTTAAATCTCATCCTGCAGTCCGGGAATTTGCTGCCATCGTCGTCCTCTAGCTCCAGTCCTGCTAGAAGTTACCTGCCCTGTCTAGTAACTCTTCCAGTGTCAGCATGTAATGCCACTGCAGGGGTGTGACCTCATTAAGGCCACGGTAGTCCACACATACCCAAGCACTACAATCAGGCTTCACCACTGGCACTATAGGGCTAGACCAAACACTAGTGGACTCTTCTATCTCCCCATCTCCCAGCATCTGGGTTATGGCCGTTTCCACTCCCTCCCTTAACTTGAAGGGAACCCGTCTTGTTGGCAAGTTCACAGAAACACATCCCTCAGCCTACTCTATCGTGCACTCCCACAGGGTAAACAACCCAGGACGCTCTGAAAGGGTCTGCCAACTGCGGGTGGCAGATCACATAGTGGGAGCGGCCAGCCTACTGCAGGAGGTGGTGCCACAAGTAAGATGAAGCCGCCTACTGTGGGAGGTATGGCCATTCATGGGGACACCTTACCTACTGCGGGAGGTGAGGTGAGAGCGAGTGATCCACCCACTGCGGGCGGTGGTGCTCACAGTACTAGTATACCCACAGTGGGGTGTGTGGCTGGTGGTAGTAGTCTGTCACCAAGTGTGGGTGGGGCTGCTGTGAGAAGTGGTGTGTCACCAGGTGTGGGTGGGGTTGCCAGGAGTGTTAGTGGTGAGTTTCCTGATGTGAGAGAGAGCCACTGAGTGTGAATCTGTCTCGCCTACTACGGGAGATGAGAAGAGTGAACCCGGTTTCAGTCAAACCAGGGGGAAAGCCCTGGAAAAGGAAGTCCAGACGCTCAAGTCAGCAGAAGGTCATGCCTGTAGCTGGCAGGATAGAGGAGCACCATAATGGAACCGGTATGTCACCGGTGCCCACAGAATCTAGTGAGAGTGATGTGCACCATGGTTGGGTGGCCTTGCCATGCCCACAGAAACTAGTGTGCCAGACAGGACGGAACTGCTTCTGCTGGTAGGGAGAATCTGGAGCTAGGCTTCCCTGGCAAGGCAGCCAATGAAGGTGAGGCGAGGGAGGAACTGAAGCAGAAGCAGAGGTTGGGCCCTTCGCTGGAAGGAGTGTGTGAAGTTGGCTGATGAAGGTCTAAGAGGGTATGGTTATAAGAGCAGTGTGCTTATATGCATAAGATGCTTGAGGAGATGGATGAGGAATGTGAACGGATTGTGTTGCCTGCTAGTGAGAAGAAATTGGTACGTGAGTTGGCTCATGATAAGGGTGGGCACTTAGGTACTAAGAAAACGAGGGCCAAGATTATTCTTGGCCTGGTAAGGCAAGGATGTTGCTAGTTATGTAGGCTCTTGTGAAGTGTGTGCTAAGGTGAATAAGGCGGGACAGAAGAGAAGTCTGCCAAGTTACTTGAAAGACCTGTGGTATCAGAACCCTTCGGGGCTGTAGCAATTGACTTGGACCCTTTACCTAAGGGAAGGGGAGGGGCCCAGTACCTTCTTACATATTCATGGCCACTAGGTGGTCAGAAGCAGCACCTTTGAAAGGTGTCTCGGTAGCGGAGGTTGCCGAGGCATTTGTGGGTGTGGTCAGCCATACCGGACTTCTCAACACCGTTCTAACTGACCAAGGCACAGTTTTTACTGGTCGTGTCGTTCGGAAAGTTTGTGAGATCTTGTGATGTGGTCACATCACTACCACTCCATACCATACCCAGGGTAACGGAGTGGTAGAGAGGTTGCATGGCACCCTCAAGCCAATGCTGGCTAAGGCATGTCAGGAGGGGGTGGATTGGATCAGATTCATACTCCTGGCTCTGTTTGCCTTGCGGCTGATGCCACATGTGGATACGGGTATGTCCCCATTTAACCTTAGTGTATAGTTTTAGGGTCAGGGGGCCGCTCGACTTGTTATACATGGGTTGGGTGGATGATGTGTGTATGCCTATGAATGTTACACAATGGGTTGTTTCCCTTCAAGATAGGCTGCAGTAGCTGCAGGATCTGTCGGTGGCAAGAAGCAAGGCGGAGAAGGACAAGCAGTAGGAGAAGAGCAACAGAAATCGGAGTGACCAGACATTGAAGACCAGAGACCAGGTCATAATGAATGTTCCCGGCTGAAGTGGGGCCCTGCAGAGCTCATGGGAGGGGCCCTACAGAGTGACCAAAGTGCTGAGCCATGTCAACTACAGAGTAGTAGGTGAGGGCATGGGCAGTGGTAATCATGTGGTGCACTTCACTAACTTAAAGCAGTTAGGCATAGGGAGAGTAAAGTCTTCAGGGTTATTTATAGTGGCTGAGGAGTCAGCTGGAGAGAGAGAAGTGTGCAAGAAGAAGGTGAGGAGAAGTGTGCTGGTTTTAACCCTCTCGTTCCCGAATTGTTTGGACGCGCGCGGAAAAATCTAATCTTCTACCGTGGAGTAGAGCATTACCGTTTTATTTTTTTAACTCGATGCTGGCTGGGAAAACCCCATAGCAACCATATATCACTAAATATACCAAGAGTTTGGGATTCCCCTCATTTTTTGATTGAGAAAATTGAATAATATTTAGGCCCTCTACTAACACTTAAAAAAAAAAAAGTTTTTCCAAAAAATTCTACTTTTCCCATCATAAAAAAAAAAAAAAAATAGAAATAATAATATTGTTTGATGTATTTTATACCAATATTATATTAGTTCAACAATAAAATGTTGTTTGTTATGTTTGGTGCTGATTGTGATCATGTAGGAGACATCTATGAGTGTCCACAAGGAACATATGCCATTGGACGTCGAGCTCCACTACAAAACAATTTCATATACACAAAAACACAAACAACAAAGATATTTGTAATACCAACAACAAATTATTCATGATCCTATATAATTGCAACTTTATGATGTATTGTATGCGGTTTCATACAGGATTTTTGTTTGGGAGGGGGGGGGGGTGGGGCTCCGAGTGTACTTCGCCAGGTCCGGCTTCTTCTTCATCACTGGAAGACTCTGCTCCTGTTGCCTCATCTGCGTCCTCTTCACAATCCCTCTTCACAATTGGGTCGGTGACTGCATACACATCTGGTCCTAGTAGTACATTCTGGTAAAAAAAAAATTTTTTTTTGAAAATTTGAAATTGTTCAACAAACCACAACCCACTTTCAAATCTCAAAACTCAATGAAATATATATATATTATAGCTAAACAGCTTTCTCTATCTCAATATAGCTATAAATAAGTCCTTTCCACAACAGAAGCATGCTAGTTTTCAAGAGAAAGACAAGAGAAAGACAAGCTTACATTGATCATATTCTTGACTTCCATTGTCAGTATCAGAGTTGACGGGGTCTGGTCCACCAACCCTGATACAGGGCCTCCTATAGCCCTAGATGTCGTCTCCTTCCTCTCCGCTTGAAAACTTCCACAGCACTGTAACTGGTAGACGCCATCTTTCCAAGCTGACTTCGAAAAACATTTTTTTTGCATAGTTACCTGGATCACACGACACGCTCACTTTTTTCCTATGATGTAATAAGCATTACCAAAGACTGTACGTAATGGGGAGGCCCCCAGTTGAACTGGCGATTTTATAAAAAAAGGAGAAGACAGTAAGCCAAACCGCAAAGTCTTGGTCGGCAAAGAAGCGGTTGTTTCAATGTGTTATGGAAGGCTACTGGGCTCAAGCAATTTTTTGCTGCTTTTACAAAGCTCTGGAGATGACTGGATCCATAAATGAAGCTGCTGTGAAGAAGGTACCTTTTTTTTTTTAATTCGACGGAGAACCGATGTTGTTGTTTTTTGCCGAAGAAGAAATAAACGCAACTGCTGTGAGGTACTGTCGAAGCAGTCCTGGCTGAAAGCTATTTTAGATGCTTCTCCAATGCATTGGGTACCTGTGTATGCAATCTGAAGGTTCTAGCTATAAAGTAACTATTTTTAAAAATTCGGAGAAGCCAACCGGTCTTCACCCGCTTTACAGCGGGATTGGGAACGAAAGAGTTAAGGAAGATGAGTTAGCTGAAGTGCTAGAGGAGTTTCCGGAGCTACACTGGCAGCCATGCCCTCCCACAGTAGGCAAAGCAGTCTTACATGCAGCCCCGCCTTCTGCAGTTGGTTGGCGGCTTCAGTGATGTTTACAAGCCTCAGCTGGCAAACTTTCGTTAGCACTTCCAAAGGTGTCAACAGCAGCCGACACTTGCTCTGGCACGGCACTCAAAACAACTTGTTCAAGTACCTCCGTCTCTCTCTGAGCCTTGGCCCTCAAACTTCTTGGCAACTTCCCTAGTCACTTCCAGGACTTGCTGTTCCCCATGGCTGCCTGTCATGGCGGCAGCCATTCCAGGAGCAGTGGTGGCAGCGGGAACCACCATCACTGTCCGGGAGTCCTGGGTGTCACCGGAGTGCCCTGCCCCTGAGGTATCTGCCTCAGAGACAGCTCCCAGAAACAGCTGCCTAGCCTTATGTTCGCCTAATGGCACAGCAAACAAGACACATTCATTGATGAGCTACTTATTTGCCACCGCAACGCTCTGTGTATACTCTTTGCCCTCAAACTGTATGGGCACCTTGGCACATAGTACCTTAACTGGGCTGCCTGCCATACTTCGAACTCGTCCAGCATCTGGCTGGCAAACACCAGATTGCCTGGGAAGATTGTGACATCGGCACTGTTCAGGCCTGAACAACCGCTGCTACGAACTAACTCCATTATCACCAATTAACACTTAGCATACACACACACAAGTGTATCATCCGTTGCTTACCACATAATGATATTCATTCGAGTTTCCCAATGCTGGTTGTATCATTGTGCCTTCTATTTAGCAAGGGTTCTGGTCCTTCTGGTAAAGGGTCATTTTGAGCTTGAGGACTTACGCCACTCAAACAGGCACCCATGTAAGAATGATGATGCAGGGTGTGTGTAGGTAAGGAAATTGTTTGGTAGTCGCCAGAGATTGTAGGCACAAGAGAAGTTACTCATACGCGCCAGTAAAACACCAGGTGCCGACGCCACCAGAGCCCTCCACCCTTAGTTCAGAGTGTTAATTCTGTTAATGAAAACTGATGATGCGCATGCGTGGCCGGGCTTTTATGTTCGTTTTGGCCACGCATGCGCGTATACAATGAAAACATGATACACCGGACATCCGGGGCACAACCGAATAGACACACAAACTGACACACACTGACTCAACAAGCTGCTAATAATAAAATAATAATTTACATGACTAATGACACACACATATATATAGGTTCCTCTTGTTCAATTCTTTTTTCTCACTTCTTCTCTTTCTTTCTTCTTGTGGCCACACCCACATCACCTCCATGCCGAGGCCGGGGTCACGGCAGACAACCCAGGAGTGGCCGATTCGTCTTGGCCAGCTCTGCCTGCTCAGACCATCGGCATTTCTATGCACTGATCCTGAGTGGTGGACAATCTCCACCTCTCTGTCTTGTAGCGCTAAGGAAGGCGTCTATTTAGATGACTCCCATTGCTGAGGGCCAGATACGCCCTATGGTCGGTTACTATCTTCAGAGGGCGTCCATATACGTGGTATTCAAAATGATTAATGGATGCCACTATTGTCAACGATTCCAGTTCGGTTACACTGTAATTCTGTTCAGCAGGTCTTAACTGCCTGCTGAAAAACGCGACGGGCTTCTCACCATCACTCCTTATGACATGGAGACAACCACAGATGCCATCGCCAGAGGCGTCGGTGTGTATAGCACTAGTTCATCTTCAGGACCTGGGATAGTTAAAACAACATGGTTGCACAAAGAATCCTTCAACTTACAAAAATGTGCCACCGTCTCCTCCGTCCAGATCACCCGTTGAGGAGCCTTTAGAAAGACAGCCGGAGAGAGAGTGCTCGAGAGCTTTGCATAATCGTCCCACAAATTTCCTATAATAGGACATACTTCCCAAAAAGGAACGAAGTTGTTTCTTTGTCCTTGGTAATAAAAACTCAGACATTGCCTTAATTCTAAGCTCAGGAACAGCTACTACGCCTCCCCAATCTTATGTCCCAGATATTAAAGGTACTTTCGCCCGAACACACACTTCTTAGATTTCACTGTTAATCCTGCCTCACCCAGACACCTAATTACATTAGCCAAGTCAATTAAGTGATCATCCCAACACGCACTGTACACAACCACATCATCTATGTAGTTTTTGCACACCTGATTTACAGGAATTAACACCTCTTCCACCACTGATTGGAAGATTGCAGGAGCATTTTTAAGCCCGAAGGGCATCTTGCAGTACATGTATGTACGGCAGACAAATGTTGTCAGCTCACTGCTGCGCTCTGACATGGCTATCTGGTAAAATCCAGATATAAAGTCCAGAGTCGAGAGACACAGACTCGGACCCACCTTCTCAAGGATCTCCGTGGAGGGCAGCCAGAAATGTCTGAGGGGAGTATGGGAATTCAAGTCCCTATAATCCACACAGAGGCGGATACTCCCATCCTTTTTCTTTATGGGCACTAACGGACTAGCCCACTCAGACTTAGACTCTACAATAACACCATTACTGACTAACTTATCAATTTCTGCTCGTACTGCTTCCCTTATGCCACCCGATATTTGTCTAGGAGACAAATTGACTACACTCGCTCCATTTTTCAATACTATGTCACACACACCAACACCGCACAAGCCTGGTGTAGCACTAAAATACTTATCCAAGCCCGACAACACTAACTTCAAACCTGATTCGTTATAATTGGGACACTTGTCCTTGCTCAGGACAGCCTTGTTAACAAGCAATTTTTCGCTTATCCCTTGGTCTTCAGCCACTAACGTAACTGCATTGACCATCTTGCACCTTTCCTGGTATTCTTTCAGGTTGTTCAAGTGTGCTAACCGTACAGGGTGTCCATCTCCTTTGGAGACCCTATAGGTGACTCTAGAGACCTTGTCAATGACGTTGTATGGGCCTTCCCAGGCTGCTTGCAAGGCAGCATGTATGCCTGGAACCCTCATGAGCACCTGTATACACACTTCCAAGCACCGGTCACTTTTCCCTCGGTTAACCCTCTCATTCCTGAATTGTTTGGACGCGCGCGGAAAAATCTAATCTTCCACCGCGGAATAGAGCATTACCGTTTTATTTTTTTAACTCGATGCTGGCTGGGAAAACCCCATAGCAACCATATATCACTAAATAGACCAAGAGTTTGGGATTCCCCTCATTTTTTGATTGAGAAAATTGAATAATATTTAGGCCCTCTACTAATGCTTTAAAAAAAAAAATTTTCCCAAAAAATTCCACTTTTCCCATCATAAAAAAAAAAAAATAGAAATAATATTGTTTTATGTATTTTATACCAATATTATATTAGTTCAACAATAAAATATGTTGTTTGTTGTGTTTGGTGCTGATTGTGATCATGTAGGAGACATCTATGAGTGTCCACAAGGAACATATGCCATTGGACGTCAAGCTCCACTACAAAACAATTTCATATACACAAAAACACAAACAACAAAGATATTTGTAATACAAACAACAAATTATTCATGATCCTATATAATTGCAACTTTATGATGTATTGTATGCGGTTTCATACAGGATTTTTGTTTGGGGGGTGGGGGGGGGGTATGGCTCCGAGTGTACTTCGCCAGGTCCGGCATCTTCTCCTTCATCACGGGAAGACTGCTCCTGTTGCCTCATCTGCGTCCTCTTCACAATCGGGTCGGCGACTGCATACACATCTGGTCCCAGTAGTACATGTGGTAAAAAAAATTAAATTTTTTTGAAAATTTGAAATTTTTCAAATAACCACAATCCACTTTCAAATCTCAAAACTCAATGAAATATATATATTATAGCTAAACAGCTTTCTCTATCTCAATATAGCTATAAATAAGTCTTTTCCACAACAGAAGCTTGCTATTCAAGAGAAAGACAAGAGATAGACAAGCTTACCTCGATCATCTTCTTGACTCCCATTGTCAGTATCAGAGTTGACGGGGGTCTGGTTTACCAACCCTGATACAGGGCCTCCTATAGCCCTAGATGTCGTCTCCCTCCTCTCTGCTTGAAAACTTCCACAGCACTGTAACTGGTAGACGCCATCTTTCCAAGCTGACTTCGAAAAAAAAATTTTTTGCATAGTTACCTGGATCACACGACACGCTCACTTTTTTCCTATGATGTAATAAGCATTACCTAAGACTGTACGTAATGGGGAGGCCCCCAGTTGAACTGGCGATTTTGTTTAAAAAAAAGAAGACAGTAAGTCAAACCGCAAAGTCTTGGTCGGCAAAGAAGCGGTTGTTTCAATGTGTTATGGAAGGCTACTGGGCTCAAGCAATTTTTCGCTGCTTCTACAAAGCTCTGGAGATGACTGGATCCATAAATATGTATGTATGTATGCACGCATGTTAAGTAGCACACTGATTGACAGATAAAAATGTTGCTTGAGAATTGAGTGATGAAGTTAATTGTCTGATGCAGATATAATAGTACAATTATGTTAGGGACCTGTCTTATGGCAAAGAGTGCTAAAGGCAAAAAATCAGCCCAGTCGACATCACTGTCTCTCGCTTTGGCTAGCATGGGCTTTAGCATTCCGTGGAACCGCTCTACGATCCCGTTAGATTGGGGCCTGTATGGGGAAGTAGCAATAAGATCTATCCCCAGTCTCTCATATAGGCCATTCATTAGCTTACTCAAGAAAACACTACCACTGTCCGATAACACTTTAAGGGGAATACCAGTACGCGAGATAATGTCGAAGAAGCATTGGGATGCCTCTGTGGCTGAAGCAGTCCTCATTAGCTGCGCTTCCGGCCACCTACTGGCAAGGCAGATATATGTGAAAAGGTATTTGACACCTCTCCTGCCTTTGGGTAAAGGACCCACCAAGTCCACCGCGACAGTCTCGAAAGGCACAGTTACGATACCCCTCTCAACCATCTTGTCTTTCTAGTTGCCAGGGTTATTGAACCTGAGACACTTATCACACGACTTTACAAAAGCCACTATATCCGAATGAAATCCTGGTCAAGTAAACCGTCTACCAATAAGCTTTCTCATGCCCCTCACACCATGGGCTGTTTTGTCATGTGCTAATCAGAGCTTGGCACCTCCTTGTTGTTGGCAGCACAATTCTGTCAACAGGGTAATTATCTTTCTCAATAATGGAATGAATAAGAACACCATCAGACCATTTGTACCAGTTAAGTTCTTTATTTGCCAAGTCTCTGCATGCTCTCAAAGAATCATCTGCTAGTATTTCTTTCTTGAGAACGTCTCTACCTGCCACAGTTGGAACATCAGGATTAATTTCCATGTCAGACTCACTGACATTCAATGCATCACTCACACGCACATCTTGCGTTTTCTCAAACCCATCACTATTTATTGAAAGAACACTACTATTACCACTACCACTATCAAGACCAAGATCAACATCAATACCACCCGCTAGACTATCAGGAGACACATCCCTGAGCCCAACTACAGAAGCATTACTATCCACAGTCCCAACTTTATCACACGTTACATTGATGAGTGACAATCTCTCAAATTCGTCACTAAAAGAAGTGGGATTGGCTTCTGCCACATCTCTCAAATCAGATTCTCCTTTAGCCTTCTTGGCTTTCTTTTTGGCTGTTCTGGTGACTACTACCTCCTCTGGTGTACTTTCCAGACTCTGAGGGGTTTCTGATGCCCCAACAGAGCTATCAACAGATGTCTAGATGCAGATGTCTAGATGTTACGGGTACCACGTAATTGCCCTGCCCCTGAATCTGACGCATCAGAAACCGAGGCAGTATCCAGAAGGAGCTTAGCTGCCATAGAATCGTCCATGGGCACTGAGTACAAGACTCTCCTGCACAATGTATCCTCACGGGCCACAGCAACTAACGATTTAAATTTCCTGCCCTGAAATTGAAAATCAATAACCGCCGTGTGGAGCCACTCAGGTACACCCTTCCAGCCCCTAACTTGCACTTTCTCATCCTTTAACTGGTGTTCGTACACTAAACACCCTGGCATAATGGTTATTTCAGCCCCTGTATCGGGTACAATTTGACATTTCATACCATTTACTATGCCTTCAACATAGGAAGATCTCTCTCGAACTGCTACCCAATTGGTGTTATACGTCTTTCCACTTTTCTTCAAATTTAATTTCTTTCCCGACTCACTTCTGCTTTCGTTCTCACTAGGTTCACTTTTCCCTCTATTTGGGCAGTCAGGCGCTTTGTGACCTGGCTCCCTACATGTGTAACAAACAATACTATGTAACCTTTCACTACTACCGACATTGGATTTACATTCAAAGGCTCGGTGACCCATCTTATGGCATTTACAGCATTCAATGCTGCTGGCATAACTACCTCTGCTCTTCCCTCTCCCGACATGTGATCTGTCCGAGTCAGATGTCTGGAGAGTGAGCGCTAACTTGTTGAGGTCCTTAAAACTGGCAACCTCTCTGCTGTCCATGACACCTCTCCGGTGCAATGGTCGTGTCGCCCGAAACACAGCGCACGCTATAAACAGCAGCACATCATCTTTGCTGTCTGTGACCATACTGATAGAGTCAGTTAGGCCCTTCAAATACACAAATGTTTCCAGAGAAGACATCGTTTTGGTTGCAGTTTGGAAGTCATATATAAGTTTGATGCCTAAGCTCGTTCTACTAGAACCCAGAGCATCGACTAAAGTCTTTTTTAGCTCAGCATACGTGCAAGAATCTCTATCTAAAGAAGCAACTATGGCCGCAGCCGTTTTAGACTGGAGTTTCTGGTATAAGACAGATTTGAAACGAGCAGCTGGTACACCTGTGTCACGTAAGTCAACCTCTAATTTACGGATGTATTTAGCTATATCTGCTCCGTCCTTGTAAGGAGCCAGATTATTTATTTGCCTATGATGACTTCGTGTCTACAATCGTCTACACTAAATTAGAACTCAGTTGGACTCGTTTGCGTTTGTCTATGTACTTCCAAGGCTACAAACTGTTCTTAATCTCCATTTAGTGCTCACCGCACGTGGAGCTGTCTTTGGACCTGGTGTCATTTTTTTACACGTTTGCGTGTTAATTGCTTTTTATTGTTTGTGCTTGGTCATTGTTGTTGTTTTTATGCTTATGTTTTCGTGTCTGCAGGATTCTCTGATGTCTGGATTTGCCCTGGATGAGCCAGAGAGTGCAGCTGGCGCGAGCGTGTAAGAGAGTAAAAGGTGGAAAGTTTCCTGATTCTGCCATCGGTTGAGATTCAATTATTGATTCTAGCGGTAGTGAGTGTAGTCAGGGTAGATCTGTCATCAATTATCATAGTAGAGGTGTCAGTCCTAAGAGTTAGTTGGCGCAGGGTAGTAGTGATTACTCTAGTAGCTTTCGTAGTTGTAGTAGCAGTGTCCTTAGTAGTACAGAGGATACAGTGATGAGTGAGGAAGATGCAGCCCACGCTTTAGATGGGTTGGAAGAGGGTGAAGAACCACCCTGGGTTGAGGGTGTGGTGGGTGAGCCTGGGCCCATGGGTTTTAACACATTCATGACCCACATGAACGAGATGATTAAGAATATGGCAACCATGACAGGTGCAACGGCTGGTGTCAAGCGAGCGCAGAAATGAAACAGATCCAATCGATGACGCAAGCAGGCAAAGTAGGAGAGGGTCTTAATCCAGTCCATCCCACCGCTGCCACCAGTTGTAGGTAGACAGCAATGGGTAAGTGGGGGGGCTAAGTAGGAGCTACATGGGCCAGGAGAATCCCCATCTGGCCATGTGAGTGGTTTGTGGGCATTAGCTATGGCTATGAAGTCAGGTTCCTTGCTATCTTGGTTTTCACCAGCTAGTGTAAGTGGTAATTGTGCTGTTGGAAGTGGAAATTGTTCTTCTAATGAGTCAGATCATGAAGTGTGCAGTGCATCTGAAGTAGCCGATCCAGCTAGTGTAAGTGGTAATTGTGCTGTTGGAAGTGGAGATTGTTCTTCTGATGAGTCAGATCATGAAGTGTGCAGTGCGTCGGAAGTAGCCAATCCACCAATTCTGGACTCCAGAGGGCATAATAGCCCAGAGATCCCAGAAAAAGCACACCAACCTTTTCTGTCCTGCTTCCCTAAACGAACATTTGGGAAACAGCAACGAGCTTTCTGTTCCTCTTGGTATGCCAAATTTCCATGGTTACATTATCAGGAAGGAGAAGATAAAGTATACTGCTTTCACTGTCTTGTCTCAAATAGGCGCCATTATCCCATTTCATTAAATCAAGAGGATGCTTTTATCAAAACTGGGTTTTCAGATTGGAAAAGAGCACTAGAAAAATTTAAGAAGCATCAACTATCCCATTCTCATCGACAAGCTGTTGATTTTATTATGAATACAACCAAGAATGTTGGAGAAATGGTTCAGAAGGGATATGCTGAACAGACAGCTGAAAATCGTCAGATTCTGCTTACAATTTTTAATTGTGTTCGTTATCTTGGTAGGCAAGGCCTTGCTTTACGTGGTGATTTCAAAGATGAGGAGAAAAGTGAGATTGATTCTAATCTTATGCAACTTCTTCTGTTAATAGCTGTTTATAACCCACCAATTTCGAAGTGGCTAAAAAAGTCTCAAAATAAGTTTACTAGCCCAGGAATACAGAACGAAATGCTTAATATGATGGCTTTATCGATTTTGAGAGAGATCAGAAGCAAGGTAGCTGATAAATGGTTTACTATTATGGTGGATGAGACTACTGACCTATCTAATACTGAACAGATGGTCTTTTGCTTGAGGTATGTTGATGATCAGTTTGATGTGCATGAAGAAGTAATTGGCTTATACTCTCTAGTATCTACTTCTGCTGATAGTATTGTGTTTACAATAAAAGATATTCTTTTTCGGCTTAATTTGAGGCTTGATATGTGTCGTGGACAGTGCTATGATGGGGCGAGCACTATGTCTGGAAGAAGGTCCGGCGTTTCCACTCAAATAGCAGGCATTGAACCCAGAGCACTCTACACTCATTGCTATGGTCATGCACTTAATTTGGCCACCCAGGATGCTATTAAAGGTGTGAAAATAATGGCAGATGCCCTTGAAACTGTTTACGAAATAACTAAACTTATCAAAAAGTCTCCGAAGAGGCAAAGTATTTTCAAAGCTATTAAGAATTTAGAAGAGGTTACAACAGGTTCAATAGGAATTCGTATCCTTTGTCCAACTCGTTGGACAGTTAGGGCCGAGGCATTAGCATCAATTACTGAGAATTACAACACTCTACAGCTCACCTGGGATGTTGCTAAAGATGCTACAAAAGACACTGAGATTAGAGCCAGGATTGCAGGGGTTAAAGCACAAATGAATCAGTTTAACTTCTTTTTTGGAGTTCATCTAGGAAAAAAAATTCTGAATATGGTTGACAATTTATCTCGTTCTCTACAAGCAACTTCTAAATCAGCTTGTCATGGGCAGCAAATAGTAGGCTTAACCCTCACCACTTTACAGTCTATTCGATCTGATGAATCCTTCCAGGCCTTTTGGGATACAGTTGAGATTAGCCAAGCCTCTGTTGATGTCACAGCCCCTACTCTTCCACGTCAGAGGAAAGTTCCACGTAGGTATGAAATAGGAGAGAGTGCACCTGAGTACCCAAGTAGTGTTCAAGATCACTATCGGCAGATATATTTTGAAGCTATTGATCTTGTATCATCAGCAATAAAGGGGCGCTTTGATCAAGAGGCGTTTAAAATGCTCCAAAAATTGGAATCTATCCTAACAGAGCCTAACCAGCCTGACAGAGTCAAAGAAATTACTGAATTCTATGGCTCAGACTTGGATCTTGACCTTCTGAAAACACAGTTAAATGTTCTTCACACCAGTATTGAATCCTTAAAGGATCTGAAGTCAGTTATTGCTTACCTTAAAACTTTGAACAGTATTGAAAGGGAGTTTTTTTCTGAAGTTTTAAAGGTGGCTACACTAATTTTAGTCTTACCTGCTACCAACGCAGTAAGCGAACGAAGCTTCAGTACACTTCGTTGATTGAAATCGTGGCTCAGATCTACCATGAGCCAGTCTCGACTTAACTGGTGCTTGGTACTTAATGTTTATAGAGAAAAAACTGATGAATTACCAATGATTCCTTTATTAAATGAGTTCATAGGACGATGTGAAACTCGGCTACGTATATTTGGACTTGAAAAATCATAATTTTATTTTATATTAATCTATAAATTCATTGTTTTATCAATCAATAAATTTAATTTGGGGAAAATTCTGGGGGGGCTTTAGCCCCCAAAGCCCCCCCAGTGTCTACAGGCCTGCCCTGGGTTGAGGGTGTGGTAGGTGAGCCTGGGCCCATGGGTTTTAACACATTCATGACCCACATGAACGAGATGATTAAGAATATGGCAACCATGACAGGTGCAACGGCTGGTGGTCAAGCGAGCGCAGAAATGAAACAGATCCAATCGATGATGCAAGCAGGCAAAGTAGGAGAGGGTCTTAATCCAGTCCATCCCACCGCTGCCACCAGTTGTAGGTAAGGAAACCGTTTGGTAGTCGCCGGAGATTGTAGGCACAAGAGAAGTTACTCATACGCGCCAGTAAATCCCCAGGAGCCGCCGCCACCAGAGCCCTCCACTTTAGTTCAGAATTTTAATTCTGTTGATGATGCACATGCGTGGCCGGGCTTTTATGTCCGTTTTGGCCACGCATGCACGTACACAATGAAAAGATGATCCACCGGACATCCGGGGCACAACCGAAATAGCTAAACACACACAAACTCAACAAGCTGCTAATAATAAAATAATAATTTACATGACTAATGACACACACATATATATAGGTTCCTCTTGCTCTTTTCTTTCTTCTCACTTCTTCTCTTTCTTTCTTGTGGCCACACCCACAGTGTGCCATTGACTGCTCCCTGCAACGATGCCACTGCTTGACCTGCCCTGGCCAAGTTGACTTTCTTTGCTGAGGGCTGGCCAGGTTTTACACCGGCACCCTTAGAAGGCTCACTGGATTTGCCCTTGTCAGGGCAGTCAAAGGACTTATGCCCAGGCTTATGGTACAAGAAACACTTGGGTTGACTTCTCACCTTACGGTCCTCCCTACTCCTAGTAGTCCTGTCCTGTCTGCTTGAGGAGACAAGCTGCTTCTACCAGCCCCCATACATAGTAGTTACAGATGAATTGGATACCAACCCACACTCAGTGGAACTTAGCTCGCTACAAAGCAAGCCTCTAGCCAGGAACAATTTAAAATAATTTCTATTAGGGTTGGCCCATTCTACAAGCCTGATTATAACCTTTGCCCTCTCCACTCTATCCTGAGTAGACCTACGTCTTTGGGGGAAAAACTCTGTTCTAATTCACATAGGCTGGGCCCCACCCTCTTACAGGCCCACTTGAGTTCCTGGTAGGACACCCTAGATTCTACCACTTCCATTATGTTATCTTTTACAATGGAGGGAAGTTTAGATAAAGAGAAAGGATCTACATTCCTACTTTTGCCAAAAGCTGCCTTAAGTGCCTCTACCAATCCACCAAATTCACTAGACTCGCCCACTCTGGCCCTGCCTAGGGGTCGTTCCTCTCCAACACCCATATCCACTCCTTCTCTACTTCTACTAGCTCTGCCTACAGCCGCTCCCTTCAACCTCACCTCTTCCTCCAAGTCCTCATCATCATCCTCTACCGGAAACTCCTCTTCTTCCGCCTCATCAAATGCCAGAAGTTCCTCAAACTGTAGCCTCTGCTCCAGCTCCTCCTGCTTGAGTCCGGTCGCCTTACTGGACTTTTGAGGCATCCTGGACATTCCTTGGAAATGGACTTGAGCTGTACAAAAAATAACACAGGGTGATCACAGAAAAATCAAAAATAAAATTTGCAACAACACAGATTACATACAACACAAAGAGTTCTAAGTCCAAGTGCCAGGCTCTGTTCTATGTCTCGGCTGAAGACGAGTCTTACATCGAATTTGGTCGAACCTCGGCTGATAGAGTTCTACGTCGGTTCGGCCGAGTTGAGGTTCAGTTTGTGTTCGATAGCTTTAGCGTCCAGATTGAGAGGATTAATTCAGGATCCCACCGCTGCCACCATTTTTGTCGGGTCACAGGTCTCAAGAGGTTAGGTCTCATCCTGCAGTCCAGGAATTTGCTGCCACCATCATCCTCTATTTCCAGTCCTGTTTAATAGCCTGATTGGCTGCCTTCCCCAGTCATTAGCAGTAAGTTAGGTTTTAATCCAATCACTTGCACAAAACACATACAGGATACTGAAATGATATAAGAACTCAAGACTCATGTCCGTACCGGCCTTTTATAGGAAGGCCGAGACACACCCACAATTCTAATACATGCATAATTGGTGATTACAAAACTCATAGCCTCTTGCTATGTATGTCATATACACACACATATATACATACAACATTAATCAACAGTTCCATCATTCACGCACACACAGTCTGTAAACAAGTTCAGTTCAGGGCTTACTGTTAGGCATGCCCGTCATGTGTGGCATGCCCGTGTTGGCTGGCATGCCTGTCTTCAGGAGCAGGGCGTGGCCCCACACTTCTGTTGTAAATAATGACGTTAGGCTACATGGAAGTAACAAGTTATTTACAACCTGTATAAAGGAACTGTTTCTACTTTCCTTTATGTTTTCTGTTGTTATAGGTTTGACTGATCTATTGTTTCACTTGTCACCATAGGTAGCTAATTATCCCATTCACATTCATTCCTGATGGTTTTGGAATACAATTTTGTAGTTTTAGCCCTAAGCTCATTCCATCATGAGGAATAGTTGAGTTATCTCTTGTGTGTTAATATAACTAGTGATAGTACTGTGCAGCACTACCACAGCTAATATTAATAGCAGCTACCTGTGGGAGAAGTACCACCTAACAATGCATCTTCTCCCAACTTGAACATTAATTGTCTTGTTACTGTATTACTATTACTAGTTCACATTAGCTTAGTGGAGCCCTAGCTCCTTCACTTCCTGCACAATACACATATATGATTCTGTATCATTCTCATTTAGTTCAGTTCTATCTCAGCCACACTAAGACTCCTCTACAATATAGTTATCTGTGAAGTGCTCAGTTGAGAGGGAAACTTGTGGTAGAACTGTGGTGGTAGCTACACACGTTACTTAGGAAGACCCAGACTCACCCGTCTCTGTAGCTTCCCTACATACCTTTCTTCCTCTGTCTAAATTTTTAACTACATCTCAGTGAACTATAAAATACTACAACTTTGCAGTTCCTAATCTCAAACTGAAGCACAGAAATCTCCTCTTGTTATACTCAAATTTGCTTGAAGTAGTTTATCTGCCATGGCTAGTGACTGTTCAGGAACGCTCCTGAACCATTGTAGCCATGGGAGTTGATCTCCCAGGAACAATCATCACCCAAATGTGTTTATTATAGCTATTATGTTGTTTGTCATTTCTGTTATAGCTGTATCTTTGTTTAAATGCCCTTGTCTCTTACCAAAGGCTTTGCGCCTCTGGAAAGTATCATCAATTTATGACAATATCCACCCCTTTTCTTCCCACTGTCATTTTTGTATCACCTTTTCCTTATAACTTGTGCTCTTCTTTCAAACTATGCTCCCTAAAATTGATTGTGGGGGACCTGGTCCTTCAAGCTACATCTACATCTAATCTAACCAACCATAAGCGACTGGAGTTACGCCCGGATCCGCACAGTGACGATGTCTCTCAGTCTGCGTTAACCCTTCTAAGCAAGAGTAGAGAAACATTTAGCACTGTGTTGAGTTTATTTGAACAAAATCACGACTTATGTTTGAGACAAGCCATGTTCTCTGACTATAATTAGATCACTGTGCATCTTTCGTTCTTAGGCTTTTATCAATAGACCCTTCTGGGATAGTATATCCAGTCGGTGGATAGACCAAGTTATCCTCTTTTACGATAACCTCCCTAATGATACGCACAGCTACAATACCAGCCAGCTTGAGTTGCTAGGTAGGCAGGCCAAGAAACTCAGTTATGTTTTCAAAGTGATTGCAGAGTGGTCCAGGAATTTATCTGGGCGTGTACACTCAGCTGGTGAACTGTAAAAACAGAAAGTTTTACTATTGCATCACAAGGATTCTTAGAACAATCTGGAGTTATAGCATTTCTTACTGTAATACCAATTTCAATAACTTCAACAATTACTAGATCTATAGCTGCAATGTTGCCATTGTGTCTGGAAAAGCAGTTCAAAGTCAAGTTGACAGAGATCTTGCAGAATTACGAAAATCATTTGACAGCCAATCCTTAAACAGCAGAATACGAGTATTGCTTCATTGTCTTCCTATTCATTGTTGGTTATCAAAATTGTATTGTTTTTTTTTTCAGATCATAAAAAATAGCGGAAAATTTGGAGAAGATTCTTAATGGAATGAATAGAACCACTGAATCTGTTGCAACATTTTGGACTGCGCAGTCACCAGTGGGGAATACAGCAAGCAGAGCTACTCAATGTGGCTTAAGTCACCAGTGGGGAATACAGCAAGCAGAGCTACTCAATGTGGCTTAAGTCACCAGTGGGGAATACAGCAAGCAGAGCTACTCAATGTGGCTTGAGTCACCAGTGGGGAATACAGCAAGAAGAGCTACTCAATGTGGCTTAAGTCACCAGTGGAGAATACAGCAAGCAGAGCTACTCAACTATAACAGCTGCGTCACAAGATGTTCTGGTATGGGAGGATTCAATTGCATGTTTGCTTGTGGTTTTAAAGAGCTCATGGGAGAAATCACCTTGTAGCCACCTTTCTACCCCACTGAGATATAATATGGGAGGCTTAAAAGTCATAGGTTGAGTTTCCCTCGTGTCAGACCCAACACTTTGTTGCATTTACTCCATAACACCTGTTAATACTGTTGATAGTTACATGTATTGCTACAATCTATATAATTCAGCGAAGCGAGCGTAGCTCCAAGCATGCATGGAATAGCTGCAATTACAGGGAACATGCATCGCTCGCTTCGCTATTTTGTGCTATTAGAGCGCATCACTAGTAGTATGCTTGTGTGTTACTAGCGATTATGACTAGTGGTGTGCTTGAGCACAAATGGCGAGCGAGCCTTAAACTACGCTATTGTTAAATGATTGATTTTAACAACTAACACTCAAGCTACTAAAATAAAGTTGAGTTTTTAAATTAAGTATATGTGGTAAAGTGGTTTCAATGCCATAGTAACCGTTTAACGCAACTGTTTGAATTGAAAAAGAAGCAACAAAATCAAGTCACGTTATTTTAAGTTTTCTTTGTGACATTTTTAATAGTAGTTGTAACCCACAATACTTGCACACAACTGACCATACCTACGCAAGAGACTTACCTTCGTGGTTCGTCTAGTGGACAATGAATTTTCAAGTAAATGCTGTTGAGTAGGGCTTATAACTGTGACAAATAGTGTGTTAACTTACCACCGCCACTACCTCGAATAGAAATGGAGCTCCCATAAGTTTTTGAGTTTTAACTGCACCTGCAAAACAATTCAAAGCGGTAAACAATTCAATTTCTAAGGTGATACGGGTAATGGTCGCTAAACTGGAGGATTCTGTTTAGTGAAGTTTGGGATGGGGTCGAACGCGGAGTGAACACAAAAGTATGTAGGGTCAAAGTACAAATTGACATACGTACGTCCATATATACAAATACACAAACATTCCCGATTTTCAATTGTGTTACCCCTGTAAGTGTCTCGCTCGTTACGCTTGCTCGCCGACAACCAATAATTGGCGAGCGAGCGAGACAGTATTAGGGGTGGATAATGCAAAATCGGGTATATGTTATATGTATGTATGGATAGTACGTATGCCCTTTAAACGCGCGCACGTGGATTTTTTCCTCCAAAAAACACGGCTTTTTAGGCTTGACCCCAGTTTATTCTGAAACTACAGCATTAAGTAAGCCTTACTTTAAACTTAAGCTCCGAAGTGTGAGAAAATTCCTGCGAAAACGCTTGCTTTTCAAGAAACAAAGAGTTGATTCTATCGGTTACTATGGCATTGAAGACCCTTTTCCAGACTTAATTTTAAAACTTCTCTGTTTTAGGGGGATACGGAGTGCCGATTGTTGGTTGTCAAGAGCCATTGGTAGTCAGAATGCCGTAGTATTAATGCTAAGGAAGCCACTACTTCTCGAGGGAAGCTGAAGTAAGTACTAATTCCATATTATTTTGTTAGTTAAATATACAAAAATAACTCTAGCCTTTCTTTTATGGAGCTAAGAGCTTGTTGTCAATAGTGACTGGTAAATTCAAGTAGTCAGAATGGCTCAAATTTGGTACTACAACAGTTACCACTGCTGAAGAAGATGAGGTAAGAAAGTAATTTTGCATGCTAAAATTGATTGTCTTTTGTATTTGTAGCTGAGAGCTGTTGTCAAGAATTCACGGTAATTCAGATAGTCAAAGTAACTTCAATTTGATACTGCAGAAGTTACCAATACTCAGGAAATTGAGGTAAGTAGTAATTCCATATTTGTTGGCTAAAATTACAAATAATAACATTGGTTGTTTTTTTTATCATAGCTGAGAGCTTGTTCAAGAGTTACTGTTAATTGAGATTATCAGAATGGCAGATGTTTGATACTACAAAAGTTACCATTATTCAGATAAGAGAGTGATTTTGTATTTGTTTGCTGAAATAAAAGGTCATAACTGCTGTGGGCCTGGCTCCGTAGTGCGCAACGCTCACGACAAACTGGAGGTCAGCAATAAGCGCTGCCACCAGAGTTCAGCTAGAGAGCTGGGGTTCTCACTTTGAGCTTTAATAAAAAAACTAAGTTGGACTGAACTACTTCACAAAACGTGGTGAGGGGTTTTTATAAGTCCACTCACCATACTGACCAATCAAAAATGATACAAGCAATCAACGACTCACACAAATGACCAAATATGGACGTAACATAAACACCTGCAGGACACATGCATAATGGTGATCCACACCCAACTGTTCTAATTAAAACGCAACTGTTATACTATGACAGACACCCACTATTCAACTGTTCATGCGCATGGCGCAAAGTCTATGCATCTTCTAACTTCCATCTTCTGTAAATGTGGGCTGGCCCACAACTGCTATTATAGTGTTTGCATGAACTAAGCTAAAGCATAGTAACAATACTGTAGTTTTATGTTACTATTAGGCTCGCTCGTCATTTGTGCTCAAGCACACCACTTGTTTATGTATGTATGTATGTATGTTTGTTTGTTTGTAAGTATGTATGTATGTATGTATGTGTATATGTACGTACGTACTTACGCACGTATGCATGGATTTTAAGAGGATGTGTGGGTGTTATTGGTGAGCAAGCGAAGCGAGCAAGACATTATCAGGGGTAATTCAATTGAAAATCTGGGATATTGGTTTATATGTTTGGACGTACGTATATCATTTTTATACTTTGACCCTGGCATTTTTTGCCCAATCATTTATAACAATAGTGTGTTTTAGGCTTGCTCGCCATTTGTGCTCAAGCGCATCGCTAGTTAACAGCTGAAGAGACAGGCAAATACTAGCATGAACGTGAAATGTCATCCTCACATTGTGTCAGGAATGTAATGAATTGTTTATTGTGCTTTGGATATTTTTCCAAATCAGTAAAACTGTTTTACTTTAAAGCCCACTCATTCAGAGGTAACTCTGCCATACATCTAAAAATACATATGTCTAGAGCTACCCACAGGTGAGTGGGAGCATTCATATACCGTGTTCAATATAGGAAAATGTTGAACTTGTGTGATGCAAAATACTCCAGGATAATATCCAGCGTACAATATATTCATATATATATATATTCAGTGTATGTGTGGCTGTTTTGCTTAATACCATCATAATAAAATCATACTATTTAATCAATAGTAAAGTTAACTGTAAAACGTGTTAACCAAGTAATCAAATTGCTTATACATTTATTTGTTTAATTGCATAAACATTTCAATTGTTCTGAAATCACTAAGCTACACTGATTGCAAGTCTAGTAAGTACAGATTATATCAACAGTTCAGCAAATCATAGTCAGATTGCTGCTTTGTTATTTCTAGGTAGGATTCATTATTGAAGCTGCATCAATACTAGTTGGAGCACTCAATTCAAATGAAAGTTCAGCGGCTGTAATTGTTTGGATTGTAGGTGGCTGAGCATCAGTTGAGAAGTTAAAGAGGTTCACAATTCTAGTCATCACCGTGACGTAACTATCAAATCCTTCTTGTGTTTTTTCCCAATCTTCAATAGCTTGTGGACTTATTCTCAGTTCCAGAATTACTTTAGGTAGCATTGCCTCATTTACAGACATGGTTCCACCTACAGCTATGAAGTTATCAGACTGACTTGTCCAATATGTGGCCATAGTTTCGGAAAGAAATTCCAGTCCTTTTAGAGCACCAATTAATTTACCAGCTGTTTCTCCAATTTGCTGAAAAAATAAAGCAGTTGATGTAAGTGACAAAATTAATAACAGCTACATTTATAAACACCGCTTACCTCTGCTTTCTCTTTTTTTGTTGTTGCTGCATCAAATTTTTTTTGTGCTTCATTTCGACTTGTTTCAGCTTCATAAACTGCATCCTGAGCAGAGTTTTTAGCTGCCTTGGCAACACCATACCCAATACCTGTAATAATATTTGCACCTGCTCCTACAAAGAAGAACAAGGCATAACCTATGCTTGATGCATAAAGAGAATACTTCCAGCGATCTTCTTCAGCCTTTTTGTCCTCAAGTTCATCTTTTTTTTCTCGTACAAGATTTCGAGCCTGTGAAAGTTTTAAATCAGCATCTTCTACCTCGCGGGAAAATGCTGCTTTAAAATCCTCAATATCGACTTCAATTTGCTTATAAAGGGAGTGAATGCGTCCTGCAACGTATCGAGCCCATTCTTCAAGAACTTGAAAAAGTCTACCTAGTTCTTTGGCCTGGCCCCCAAGAAGTACTAACTGGCTTTTTATGTCTTCGATAGGATAATCTCCTATATATTTATACAATATAAGAACGTTACTTATCCACTGTGCAGAAACAGCTTTGGCAACACTAATACTTTCGAGTCCCAATTTACGAAAATTCAATCCGCAGGCATCAATTTCAGTTATCGTTTCTTGTGGAAAAAATTCACTGCTCACGCATTGGTCATGATTCTGTTGAAACAAGGAGAGAACCTCACTGTAATACTCTCCATTTCTTTGTAATGCTTGGATTGTTAAGTCACCAGCATGCGGATTAAAATCACCTGACATAGTTAGGATTACCTACTATGAATGCTTGAAAAGGAGACAACGGGACTTGTATTGATCCACCAGTAGCGGTTGTGAGCTTCAGCATATCTTTTATAGTAGAAAAGTATTAGGGCATGTAACAGTGAGATAATGTTTTGTTTTATAGGAATTTACTATTGATAAAGGAGGAAGATAGCATACCCAAGCGTAAAGTTAAGATTTTACCTACAGTGTATCAATAGAGCATGTAAATGTCCAATAACATTCTCAGGAGAAAATAATATATTGACATTTATAATATGCAACAAAATATCAATTGACACATTTATTGGGATAAATGTAAGAGGTGACTTGTCATATAATTTCATGTAATTGATAAATTAGCATACTGCATAACTTAACTATCTCACAAGTGACCACAGACAATTACTATTTGGTTGGTGGAGGCAGATGTCATTCATGATGGTGATGTCAATAGTTTTGAACCACTTTATAAGCTCCTCGAGTATGACTGATGTCAGTTGTAGTTTGCAGCACATATTGCAAGTATTAGAATACTTATATCTGATAATGACTTTTCAAATAATCACCTAAATGTTTATTAATATGCAATTTGACAAAACAATTATTTAAAAAGCTCGTCTATCATTCATGTAAAATCTGACAACTATGTCATGTGGTCCTCTATTTTGAATAGTGTATAAAGTTTTCCCCTAAAGTTCCTCCCTTTTTCATGGGCGTATCCGTCAATTTTTAACTGGTCAGGCCAGGCAATGGGTGTGGTTTTAAAAATGGGTGTGGTTATTAAACTGTGTGTGGTAAGAAATGATTGTAATTATTATATACACATGAATGGCTTACAAATACATTATGATGAAAGAAATTGATAAAATAGTGTTCAAAATGTACCAAATATTTCATGACAACATTCATTTACACTAACAAGTTCATTAGCTACATCACATAAATTAAGTTTATCTGTATGCTCTTTATGTACGTGCAAAATCATTAAATTATTAAGTCTTTGTTGGGTCATGGTAGAGCGAAGGTATGTCTTAACACGACGCATACAACTAAAAGATCTTTCACTGGTACTGTTAGTTGCTGGCATTACCAATAAAAGCTTGGTCACAATTATGACTTCTGGTAATAATTCTTTTTCTGCAGGTGAAAGACTCCGGAAATATTTGATAATGTCTGTGATGTCACGAATTTCACCAGAAAAGTTTACGACCAAAGTACGGAACTGATCAATAAGATTGTGTTCATTTAGGTCACTTCCATAAATTTCAAAAACTTTTTTTAATTTCATCAGAATAATTTTTCTTTTTTATGCTGTTAGCAAAATATTTTCTAAGGAGCAGTAAGCTTGATACCCAGGTTGATCAAACCTTGTATCAATTGCCTGTAGTAATAAATCAGTGGCTCGTAATACTTTCTAGCTGGCAGAGTATACAGAGCATCAAATGCGATCTTGTGACAGTTGCTCTTTTCATGCTGACGAAAGCTAATAGTCCCATCTTTCCAGTTGGAAAAACCTTTGTGGAGCTGTTCAATATATATTACAAATTAATTACATAGCTCGTCATAAATTCAAACAACTCACAAATGCACCATCACTTGATCCAAGGGTTGTAGCTGAAATTAATTTCATCTTCCAAGCTTTGCAACAGTAGCAAAGAACTTGGTCCTTTGCTTCACTGTAATGTAGCCAAGGTCACAATTTGAACCTATTTTCTTGAAAAGATCGATGGACTGGTTTCTTTTTTCCAAATAGCAGTGGGGGAAATTTGAAGTTTGCTTGTTGGTGTGGTTTATCGGGTACTAAGGGCTCCAGACTCTTGGGCAACATTTCGGTGGCAGGCTTACAAGCTGTAACAACAGCCCTTTGAGGATGTGGGGGCTGCGGCTGGCTTAGAGATTAAAAAACGCTACATGATTCTTCGACCTTCCCCTTAAAATTCAGCCTCGTTCACCGAGCGATACTTTCCTGCAAATAATTGGGCGCATGCACACAAATGAAGTCTCAAAAAGTGGTCCGGCCATGGCCGGAGTGGCCGGATCATCGGATACACCCATGTTTTTAAGTAAGAGTTTTCCATTGAAGTATCCTTATGAATTTCTACTTTAAATCCCACTATATAGGACTAATGTAGACATATTTTTAATATATATATATACATATATATATATACATATATATAGTACTTATTGCATGAGTCAGAGTATGATATGGTGAAATATTTCAAGAGCAGGCTAATCTATTTTCAAGAGCCAGAGGCGAGTGAAAATAAAGCATGAGAGTGAAATATCTAGCCATATCACTCTGATGAGTGTAATAAGTGGTTTATTCCACACTATATATCTTAACTGCAACTAGTAGACTGGTAACTCACAGCACAGCCTAAGGTTGGTTGTAGAGGCTACCCACACCCCCAGCTGATACTTAAGCAGCTGCTCTAACTGGTTGAGTAGGCTACTCAAGGTAAGGTAGCTGTAAAATCTTGGAAAACTAGAGAGCTTGGCTGGTTGCTATAACTACAAGGGTAATGAGCTTATTGCTCAGTACAGTATGCAATAACAGTGAAATATCATGAGTTATTTCATGGGTCATGTACCTAAAAATATCATTGTGATGATATCTAGGATGGAATATGTATTATTTATTCCACCCTAGATATCTTCACATTGATATTTTTAGGTACATGACCCTTGAAATAATTCACGATATTTCCTGTTATTTGACGCTATGCTGGCAAGCTCATTACCCCTGTAGTTATAGCAACAGGCCAAACTTTTCAATTTTCTAGGTTTTACAGCTACCTTCCTCTGGTGTACCCTGCTCTTTACCCTGTTCAACAGGATTAGAGCAGCTGCTAAAATATCAGTTGGGAGGTGTGGGTAGCCCCTACAACCAACTTTAGGCTGTGAGTTACCCTTCCTCTAGTACTAACTACTGTAGTGAAGATATCTAGTGTGGAATAAACCAGTTATTACACTTGTCAGAGTGTTATGGCAAGATATTTCACTCTCAGGCTTTATTTTCACTCGCCTCTGGCTCATGAAAATAAATTAGCCTGCTCGTAAAATATCTGGCCATATGACACTCTGACTCATGTAAAGTTGGATCAGATGAAGTTCATATTATAGTTAAACAAAATATAATGGAGTGAGTGCTTCAGCAGATGAAGTGAAGAAAAGAATTCTATAAGGATAGTTATTATATTTGCCACCAGTTTAGGAGGAAATGTTCTTGACATTTACAGGATAAAGGCAACCATGCTTGATAAGTCTACGAATTGAGATACTCTCCTAGTTGGATAAGCTCTAATGAAGTATGGATAGAGTTGAGTCATTAGTGAGCTATTTTAAACTCTTAGTGCGAATATTTCTATATTATGCGAAGGTCATGCCAGGGATTCTCCAAGCCCCTCCTCCTTTCCCTCTCTTCCTCGAAGAAAGATTCCAGAATGTGGGGGAGGAGTTAACATATTTTGAATATAGAGATTGCACTGATTATTATCATTATCACTACATTGGACATCACATTTAGATTCATTGTACTCACCTGTAGTTACAAATCATGCCAGAATATAAAGTTCTCAGTATTTTATAGCAACCCGCTTTGGTAAAATGGGGCTTCTTTAGATTGTGCCCCAAAATTATGGGGGGCTCCAGCCCCCAGAACCCTCCCCCTTCCCATGCCATTGTCTGAATCACAGTGTATACAGAACTAGGATTGATGTTTCATTGTTGATCCACTTCCTCTTTGATGCGTTTTCTTTTAGGTCATCGTCAACAAATGAATTACCAGATTATATATTCTTTAATACCCCCAACACAATGCACACTGACATTGTGGAACATTTAGAACATTTCAACTAAATTGATGTGTAGAATTGACATTATTGACATTACTTTTCCGATATTGCAATTTAATTGCAAGATTTGTGTAGGAAATAATAGAACTTCTATTTGCTAGCTGTTACTTGTTGGAGTACACACGTCAAGAAACTTGGACAGAGCAATAATAGAACTTGCTCAAACTAGAGATCCTCGGTTACCTGATAAAAAAAGAAAACGACTTGTTAGAAATCAGGATGTGTATCCTAGATTAAATTAGTATTAGTATATGCTGTGCAACATGAGATGGTTCCTCCCAACACAGAAGTAGTTTCAATGGGAATATTTGTATGGATTCCCATTGTACACAATGAATGGAGAGGCTTCCTTTTGTATAACACTGAAACAGTGTCTATTGTTACAAGATAGGTATTTAGTATTTATATGGAGGACATAAGTAGTAATATATTGTATGCAGTAGTTCCTCTCAACTAATAGATTGTCTGTGTAGACATTATAGGATTTCCTATTCATCATTTCAGTTCTTTCAGTAACCAATGATTATTGATCTCAAGGTAGTGACTATGTGTGTGATATTTGTTTTAGATTACTAACTATTGCTTCAGTCACATTCTGGAACAATCTCACTACCTAGTAATAAATTCATCATGATGGCGATGATAGCTGCCTATCATTACACATCTTATTGATATCCGTCTGCTCACTGTATCTTTCTTGCGCCAGACACTCTGATTGGATTGACCTTTTAAAATGCTTTCAATCTTATTTTTATATTATTTTAGACATGTCATCAATTCAAAATACTCAAACATGTGTGTACAGAGATAGTTATTATATGCAGCTATTATCTTATTATAAATTGTAGTTAATACTGGAGGCTATTTGGCTTGCAAAGACAAAAACAACAACAAAAACAATTAACTAGTTACAAATACTTTGAGCACAATTGATCAACTCACTAACCCTAACAGCTCATTAGTCTTATGAATTAATAGCAGCAAAGTGAGTTATAACGATGAAATTGTAGTCTAAATGACAAATTGCAGCATCTAAACAATGAAAATAATTAATCAATGTAAGTTGAAATTAAATATTTAGAGTTGTGAAACTCTAGAAGAGTAATTGATATACCATTATGTGGCAGAGAAGTTTTTTGTACTTTTGATTTTTGTCACAATTCAGTCTTTACAATAACTTTGTTGTGTGACTACTATTACTACTTATAGTATTACTAATATAACTTTACATATGTACTATGAAATTTGTGTTTATTTTAATATTAATGCCTACCAAAACTGCCATGGCCATTAATTGAAGCTCATTTCTTAGCCCACATGCAAAATAATTTCACTGAAAGAAATTTATTCAATTGATTCAATTAAAATTTGCCATTTCTTTTGCTTACTTCTCTTATAACCAGTGGACATTCCACATAGCAAACACTCAAGGCAATTGTTAGAATGTATTGTCTGATTATAATGCTAGCAAGGACACTCTACAAGGCTGCTAATTGACTGCAACGGATAAGAGATATTTGTTAGCCAAATTAAGTTTGATAGCCAAATTGAGTTTAAGAGACCCTTCTTTTGGAAGGCAACATTCAACCTTTCCAATTTGAGTGTGGTATATAATACAAGAATGTTATGAAAAATCTTTTTATGAGTTCGGCAACAAAGTATTTTCTCGAACTAATTCGTCCACGCTCCGAAGAAGCATTAAGTCAAAGGAAGCTAGTTAGTCGCGGCCCGTATAAAAGACCGGGCGAGGGCAAACTGAACATTCAAACACACGATTTGCCATGGCTCGGGGAGGTGACTCTAGTGTGATGGAAGCCATTAAAGACGCCGGTGCTCTGTTCGCTGAATCACTGCATCAGTTCAGGGTGTGCCACGATCTCCTGCAGGCAAGCAAATTATTCTCCGATCAAGAAATCCAGGAGATGGACAAGTGTGCCATTTCTTTCAGGGAGCTTGGTCTCACAACTTGCACGCTAGCTAGAGTTTCTTCAGATCAGTTTTTGGACAGCGCCATTTTATACTATGAAAATCTGGAATATTTCTCAGAATCTGAATCAGAAGCGACTACAAAGTTGCTCATTGGTCAGGCTGGGGATCTTAATAGAGCTTATCAAGTTATCAGCATATGGGCTACAAATCTTTCGGAACAATTTCACAAAACAGGCACTGGGGCTATTAAAGAATCTGAAGAAATGGTCGCCAGGTTTCAAGCAGCATTGGAGAAGGCTTTAGAGATTAAACAAGCAGCTGAGGAACAAGCAAGGAAGTCTTCCAAAGTATGCAAAGACACGAGCAAAGACACGGACGAAGACATGGGCGAAGCATCTGCAAAGAAGCGTCCTTCTGCGAAAGCCGCAAGTAAATCTAAAGCTATGGTTGCCATGGATGTTGGGCATAAAGTCAAGGAGCCAGTATGTGAAAAACACCATCTAAAAGAACTTGGAGATCAAAAACTAAGAGAAGCCAGTGCTAAGTTGGAGCAAGCAAAGAGCAATGAAAGTAAAGCTAAGGTAATTCAGGAAGGTTATGTACAAGATGTTGCCTTGTGTCATGCATATTCCCTTTCTCTTATTTCAACCCTTCATACATTGCTCTTTTATATTTTGTAGTTGATTGCCTCAAAAGTTACTGATCTTCTTGAAGTACTTACCTCCTTGGCTTCTACCTGCTATGACATTGCCAGTTACTGGACGATGGAAAGTGCAAAATTCCTGACAGTCAATCAATCAAGCAAAGCCGTCATGGACTCTGCGGGCTTTGTTTCTGTCTGGAAAAAGACTAAGGAAGACTTTAGGACCTATGTTGTAGTGATGACGGGTATCACTAATCTATTCAACTTTGAAACAAACGCCAGATTACCGCCTTTCCAGAAACTTCATTTTGAAAATTTGAGTCTTGAACTTAAAGTTCCATCCAATGTTGATGTGAAAAAAATAATGTCTTGAAATATAACTGGACACAATTATAATAATACTCTTGTAACTGAATAATACCATCTTCATGTCTGGTCTGATGTGTATAATGCTTTCATAATCTGTAGAAAAAAATTAATTATTGTGTTTTGGATAAATCTAAATGAACTTCTAACTAACTTTAAATTGTGCGACTATTTCATAATGCATTTTGACACATTTGAACAGAAGTGATATAATAGCTAATAAAAGAAGTCAAGAGGAAAGTGTCGACTAAACAGAAGTAAAAGATAATTTAGCATGCTTTGTAACCAAGAAGCTGCAGAGGTTTTATTTATAAATGTACAGGTCTTCCTTGCTTTTTTTTAATGGAAAACAAAAATTATACATAATCCCATAACTTGCCACATCTTTTTAAAAGTGATTAAAACTATGGTGGAAAAGTTTACATCTTGGCAAATATTAGTTCCCTTGTAAGCAGTTCTTAAACCCTAGTGTGTCTCAATGCTTTAACAATTACTTGCTGTGTACGTGAGTTATGGTGAGTAAATTTCCTTTGAGGCTCCCTACATCTCACAATATTCAATCTTCTTACAGTCTCAATAGGGGATTTGCATGATGACATCACGTAACATCCTGCCACGCCCACCGATGGTATCACTGTACACTATGTCCCATAGAAAATGTATTAGTTTTGCTGACCGCTTGGTCTATTTTTGCTGTAGCACCAGCGCCAGGCTACACAGAGCTTCCAAATTACAGGAATAGCTTTATTATGAAATTTACTAACTGCTGATAGCAAAAGTTTTGCTCACTATTGGCTGACATAATAATGGCTGATACAATACACTCACTATAGGCTGATACAATACACTCAATATTGGCTGACACAATACACTCACTATTGGCTGAATACACTCACTACTAGATGATGCAATACACTTAATATTGGCTGATATAATACACTCACTATTGCCTGACACAATACACTCACTATTGCCTGACACAATACACTAACTATTGGCTGATACAATACACTCACTATTGCCTGACACAATACACTCACTATTGGCTGATACAATACACTCACTATTGCCTGACACAATACACTCACTATTGTCTGATACAATACACTCACTATTGCCTGACACAATACACTCACTATTGGCTGACACAAACCCACTATTGCCTGACAATATACACTCACTATTGGCTGATATAATACATACACTATTGGCTGACACAATACACTCACTATTGGCTGATACAATACACTCACTATTGGCTGACACAATACACTCACTATTGGCTGACACAAACCCACTATTGCCTGACAATATACACTCACTATTGGCTGATATAATACACTCACTATTGGCTGACACAATACACTCACTATTGGCTGATACAATACACTCACTATTAGCTGACACAATACACTCACTATTGGCTGACACAATACACTCACTATTGGCTGACACAATACACTCACTATTGGCTGATACAATACACTCACTATTAGCTGACACAATACACTCACTATTGCCTGACACAATACACTCACTATTGGCTGACACAATACACTCACTATTGCCTGACACAATACACTCACTATTGCCTGACACAATACACTCACTATTGCCTGACACAATACACTCACTATTGGCTGACATGCAATACACTCACTATTAGCTGACACAATACACTCACTATTGGCTGACACAATACACTCACTATTGGCTGACACAAACACTCACTATTGGCTGATACAATACACTCACTATTAGCTGACACAATACACTCACTATTGCCTGACACAATACACTCACTATTGGCTGACACAATACACTCACTATTGCCTGACACAATACACTCACTATTGCCTGACACAATACACTCACTATTGCCTGACACAATACACTCACTATTGGCTGACATGCAATACACTCACTATTAGCTGACACAATACACTCACTATTGGCTGACACAATACACTCACTATTGGCTGACACAATACACTCACTATTGGCTGATACAATACACTCACTATTGGCTGACATGCAATACACTAACTATTAGCTGACACTATACACTCACTATTGCCTGACACAATACACTAACTATTGCTTGACACAATACACTCACTATTGGCTGACATGCAATACACTCACTATTAGCTGACACAATACACTCACTATTGCCTGACACAATACACTCACTATTGCCTGACACAATACACTCACTATTGGCTGACACAATACACTCACTATTGGCTGATACAATACACTCACTATTAGCTGACACAATACACTCACTATTGCCTGACACAATACACTCACTATTGGCTGACACAATACACTCACTATTGGCTGATACAATACACTCACTATTGGCTGACACAATACACTCACTATTGCCTGACACAATACACTCACTATTGCCTGACACACACTCACTATTGCCTGACACAATACACTCACTATTGCCTGACACAATACACTCACTATTGGCTGACATGCAATACACTCACTATTAGCTGACACAATACACTCACTATTGGCTGACACGATACACTCACTATTGGCTGATACAATACACTCACTATTGGCTGATACAATACACTCACTATTGGCTGACACAATGCACTCACTATTGGCTGACACAATACACTCACTATTGGCTGATACAATACACTCACTATTGGCTGACACAATACACTCACTATTGGCTGACACAATACACTCACTATTGGCTGATACAATACACTCACTATTGGCTGACACAATACACTCACTATTGGCTGATACAATACACTCACTATTGGCTGACACAATACACTCACTATTGGCTGATACAATACTCTCACTATTAGGCTGACACAATGGCTGACACAATACACTCACTATTGGCTGACACAATACACTCACTACTGACAGTCATAGCATCAAAGTTATCTGTATCATAGGTCATGGTATCATCACACTGTGGCATTTATACTGGCATATAAATTATTATCATCAAGTTCTGCATGCATTAACCATTCTTCATCAAATTGCACATCAGCATACAATGAGTTATATTTATTAATTTTTTTAACCATTTAAGTGCATTCATTACTTTCTCGGGGGTTACATAATCAAACAAATAATGGCCCTTATATGATCGCTTACGTTTCAATTTGAGGGCCACAAGTTCACTCTGAGAGGGCAGCCTAGGTAGCACACTACACAGATGTTATTTAGTTTACATGGCACATTAACTGCTGGTCCATGGATGCACCTCTGTTTACAAGCCAGTTCTGGTGGAATACTGGGTAACTTCAGACCATTCTATAGCAATAGCTTGCGTGGGAATTTCACCAGGAGTTAATGCAGTGTGACAAGTATTACATACATATTCCTTATCATCCCAACTTGAATAGATAAATTCTGGATTAAACACATCAGACAGTAATCCAGAGCTAGCTTTCACATTATTTAGACATACCACCGATTGTTTGTACATGAGCTCATGGCAAGATTTGCACACATAATCAGGACCCTGTTTAGTCTTGGCTATAAACGATTGTACAACATTTGGTAAAGGGTCATCTCGATATCTTAAACGGGCCTGACATTCAGAATTTGCTTGCCTAAGTCTCTTGGATTCTTCAGGTGAATTACTTCCTCAGGCATCTCACGGGCTCTTTTCTGAATATGGCACTCAACATTAGCCTTTACACCAGGAGACTACCAACGTGGATTAGATATATATGACGACCAAATTGGTATGTACTTCAATGAAATAGGTATAAACAGTCAAAATGGAATGGATTTTAAAAATTACATTTTGATAGCTAGCAGTTACTTTTGTAAGACAGTCTGATGCAAGTTACACAATTATAATGAATGAATAGATAACATGTTGAGTTTAAATTTAAATATTAATAATAAAGATTAAGCAGCTTTTAACTGATATACATAGCATTAGTAAATGAAAGCAGGATTAACTCAAACCACACCGAAATTGCACCTGGAAGAAATGATTTTTCACATGAGCATCTTTAAATAACAAAAATGTTCCTTTTTCAAGTAGAAATATCAATTGCCCAGATGAAATGAGTGTTTGCACTCACCCACTCTAATCTTACCTAATATGTGAGAACATTTCATTAGGTAAGTTTGATTTATCTTGCTATATTTCATAAATTATAAAGAGTACAATATTAATGAAGGCTGATTGCCCAGCCTTTGTCAGGGTTAAAAATACTTGGGGGGGGGGGGGGAAGGAGAGGGGAAAGGGGTGAAGAGCAGGAAGGGAAAGTGCAATCTGTTACATTTTATACAGCCCCCTAATGTATGTGTCACTTAGTACCCACAAATTGTGATTGTATCAGATTAGTGTTGCTTTTTTATTAACCCTCAGCAAGGCATGCACGTGAGCGGTTACAGTAGTCTGTTTGTCACTCATTCATTATTTGTCATCAACCTTAAGCGCGCATGCGCGAGAGGGTTATAGTAGTCCTGTCTGTCTGTCTGTCTGTCAACCCAGGGGTGCAGGAAGCTGGTTTCATCTGGGGGGGGGGGGTACAAAATGCCCATGCCATAGATCTGAGAAAGACACCTGGGAGAGTGGCTTTAACTATCACTAGCAGTCCTGTTAATGCACTTTAAGTCAATAGCACTGTTAGTAGTTAAGTAAATCTGTGTGAGATCCAGCAAGTGTGGTATAAATCAAATGACAGTGAAACAATAAGATTTACGGTGTGATTATCACATAAAAAATAGTTATAATTATGAAAGTATGAGAAAATAACAAAATACTGAACCATTATGATAAAGCAAAAATGTATTGAAGAACAAAAATGTTACTCAACGCCAAAAAACTTCTTTCTCATTAACTGCAATAAACTCATTTGCTATTTTTTTAGATCAATGTTATCAGTTTCTTGTTTGTGGACATGCAAGAGCATGACATTGTTAAAAAGCACCTGCTTCATTGTAGACCTGAGAAAATTCTTCAATCGACGCATTGCAGAAAATGTCCGTTCAGCTGTGGCTGAAGTAACAGGAATTGTGAGCAAAATATGTAGAAGTTGGTAAATTTCACTAAACATTACCTTGGAACTTCCAATCATATTCATTAAATCACACACAGTTCTCAGACTTGTTACGGACTTGATGACCTGAGTTGGATTTTCTAAGTTGAATGTTTTTAACAAGTCTGGAAGCATCTGAATCTGCACTTTCAATCTAGAAATATTCAAATCTTTGTAATAGGAGAAAATTACATCCGGAAGCTCAAAGTTTCCTTTAAAAGCATCAAGTAAAGATTTTTCTAAAGCAGCTGCTATCGGCATACCACGTTCTTGTTGAAATCGGCTATTTATTTCTCCCTTTATTGTTTCCAGTGCTTCATAATACTGCTGCTTGTGGAAGGATTTAGCATCTTCAAATATATATGCTTCACTCCCATCGTCATATCATTGTGGCTTTCTCCTATATCGAGGCAATGCAGGTTCAGATGTCAAATCTCAAGAATCTTTTAAGTACACGATCATAAAAAAGTTCAAATGCACTCTGTGATCTTTGCCTTTCTAAAAATGCTACAGCTAGTTCTGAACTCATCACAACCTCCTGTATAGTAGTATTCTTGCTCTGCAGTGTTAAGAGAGAGCTGCTCTGTGGCTGAGAATATGAGATAAGCCAGGTGAAGTCCGAAAAAAGTACTAAAGTTTTCCAGAGATTGCAAATAGCCAACAGCTTTCAGTGCATAACCATCCCTTCCACTAGCTTGAATTTCATCCATGCATTCTAATAGGGCTTTGTAGATCTTTAATATAGCTTCCAGGGCTCGTGCACGTACAGTCCATCGTGTGGGACATAGCATTCTAATCGAAGGGGCCTCTGGTGTCAGCTGCTGCTTTAATGCTTCAAACATGTGTGATCTTTTTGGTGACAAATCAATAAAAATACCCAATTCTTTAGCTAGCTCTAGTGCTTCCCTGATAGGTAGAACATGTTTGGCAAGTGTTTGAAGACATAAATTTAACTATGTCCAAAACAATGCACATATATCGCTGTAGGCTCATCTTTCTGTAACCTAGCAGCAACTCCACTGATATGTCCACTCATATTTGATGCTCCATCATAGGCTTGACCTCAACACTGGCCTAATGGCAGCTGAAAGTGAAGCGTAAAATCCTTTATAGCATTAGCTATTGTCTCAGCATGAGTTTTAGGGAGCTCTACCAGCTCAAGTGCATCTTCATGAATATCAAACATTTCATCAACCCACCGAAGTGAAATGCACAGTTGCTCTTTATTGGTTACATCAGTAGCCTCATCTGCAATAAGTGAAAATATGCTAGCCTTATGAATATTTTCCAGAAGCTGTAGGGTAACATGTCGGCCCATCAGAGCTATCATTTCATTAATTATTTCACTACTTAAATACTTTTTACCTTTAAGCCAGCTATTTAGTTCATCATGATCTTCACTACGCAGCTTAAGAAGTTGAAACAAATTACCTTCTTCTTGATCATGTCCTCTTACAGCTAAACCTTGGCGTAGTAAGAAATGCAATGAGTGAAGTTGAATCATAAGCATTCTATGGTGCTGCAGCTGCTCACTCTTCAATTGCTTGCTAAGTTGAGTATCTACTCCAGGAAACCACATTGATCAAATTTCATCACAGATTCTCTGTGACAGCTAGAACTAGCACGCCTTGTGAACCGTTCATGGGCTTTTTTCCAATTATTATAGCCATTTAATATGAATGCTTCATCCGCATTTTTATCCTGGAGGCAACCTTTAGCAGAACAGTATCGGCAGAAGTAACAAAAAGCTTTAAAACTAGTGGTACAAAGTACCAGCCAAGGATATCTTCTGTACCAATCAGTACAGAACTGGCGGACCTTACCCCCTTGTTTCTTTTTAGTATGATCAAGTACATGCTGGAGTTTCGATTGATAAGGTAGACCAGCTGCTATTGTAGCTTCTAAATCACAACAAGCTGCTGTACATTCCACTGAA
>WLWD01001844.1_pt1 | contig 88452 bp, 50 predicted proteins | sample 6712731 | NCBI WGS metagenome assembly WLWD01 (sample SAMN12718690, study PRJNA576275) | sponge metagenome | isolation source: marine sponge | host: Mycale hentscheli | place: New Zealand: South Island, Marlborough, Capsize Point | collected 2014-11-01
CCCCCCCCCCCCCCCCATCCCCTCCCACTATCCTTCCTTCCCCCAAAACATATTCCTACATCACTGAAGTCTTTCAAATTCACCTCAATCTATTTCCCTGTCTCACCTGAGCACGCTCCTTCTATCTCCAAGTCGTCATGGAAGCTGAGAGATTCTGGGTGTGTCTTGGCTACCATTTGAGCGATGTAATCCAAAAGGCTCTGTTTCTTGTTGCGTGACTTGAGGTCGAGCAATCTGGCCAGAGATTCCAACTTGAAGCCTGATGCAGAACCCTTCTTGTGGCTATTCATGTAGTTCCCAGTGGCCAAAATCAACTGACAAACGAAACAAAACAGAGTGAAAAAACAACAACAACCAAGTTGTCTCTTTCTTTTCTGAAACACACAATGTACTCACCCCATACACTTTCTTTAATCGTGCACTTCTAAGAACAGACAATGATGCTGAAAGAACTGCTTTGATTTGCTACATAAGATGGCACAATAAAAAATTTAAATTTTTTTCCGCACAAGCTGTCTTAGTAGATCAAGTCTTGTAATAGACTATTCAGACAGACTCATAAGACTAAATCTAGAATTCCGATTATCAAAAGTAATTTCAATTTCAAAAATTGTAGATTTACAAAGGGTAAGAATGATTTCCTGCGTAGAATTTCTCCTTTCCTCTATTGTAATGTTCCTGCTATCATTTTACCAGATTACATAAATAGATAGAACGGATAATTCTATTTTGCACAAGTCTATGATCCTTCCTTTTTTAGGCCCTAGAAAAATTCAAGTGGTATTCTTACAGAAAGCATCCCTTAGCAATCCTATTCTTAAGTCATCAACCACAGATTATGTTGTAAAAATGAAATTTGAGTCACCAAATAATGTATCAGCTTGCCATGGGTGAATAAAAATAATTTATTGGCCTTTTGCAATTCTGTACCTCGGAAGTAACACACTCAAGAAGACAGCAATCTTATCCTTCTCTATAGTTACACTGAACGAAGTCCAAGGGAGGAGTCAAGTATCGTTGTGACAACCAAACACGGTGAACTCAACAACTCAAACTATTCTATAGCTACGTACTTTGTTTCAGCCCAGATGAGATCATTCCAGCTTGTAAGCTGAAGACACTAAAGAAATTAAGCTATTCCTACTTAGTTTCTTGCCGAGAGATATAGTAAATAGACTCACTCAGACTAAACAATTCTATCGTTAGTCTCGCCAACCTATAAATAAAGGTACTACCAAAAATTAAACAGCTACTCCATACTTATATTAATTGAGAGTTGTTACCCCTTACCATATTTCTATTATCATACCTTACCAATACACTATCTTGTAATATCAATTTTCAAAACTAATAGCTAACTATTGTAAAATTGGCTTTGTTCAAATTTAAAAAATGCTTATATATAGTTAAATGTGTGATGTGAATGAATTTAAAAACTATAAGCATTTTTAAATTTGAACTAAGAAAGCATCAATTTTACAATAGTTTTGAAAGTTGCTGTAAATGAACCATTTTGCTTTAAATCTGCTGAGAGAAATGGAAAGGCTTAAGTCTGTCCTCCAGAGCAACTAGTTGAAATTATGAATGCTCAGTACGATGGAAATAGGATAAAAGGCGGGTAAAATACGGTAGAATTAGGATGGAACTAGAATGGAAGTAGGATGGAATTATGTGGAAAGTGTGAAATTGCGATGGAAGTAGGACGGAAATAGGACGGAAGAAAGTTATGGTGGCTTTTTCGGGCCACTTCCTTCCATCCTATTTCCATCCTATTTCCATCGCATCGTCGTACTTCAATCCTACTTCCATCCTAATTCCATCGTAGTTCCACCGTATTTCCATCGCAGTTACCCGCCTTTCCACCCTAGTTCTATCGTACTGAGCATGCGCATGCATTTTTTCCAGCGGTTTATTTCTTGAATATGCATTATCAAACACAGCTGCTCGAATATGGAAGCCCGTTTAGAGAGTGGAAACGCCCCTCCGGTACCTTGCATTTGCAATTGCGGCAGAGCCAAGAAAGCGAAGTCCAGTGCTTTGAATTGGGAAGGTTTGTTTGTTATAGCTAGAGGTCCTTGACTGGCTGTGCAATCTTTTTTTTTCTTTTCTTTGGGGTATATAGCTGGTGGTATGGAAGAAGATGAGATACCTTGCAGCAGTAGGTGGCGATTAAGATCCCGTGCTGCTGGTTGCAGGAAGGAAGGTTAGCCTTAGAAACTACTGCTTGGCTCCCTATTTGATTTGATCTGTTTGTGTGACTATTAGTCAGTAGTGTTGATGAACAAAGCGAGACATCTTGCAATTTGAAGCTTGATGCTGGTGTTTCACGTCGTGAAGAAGGTTAGCCTGGCATTGTTTTGCTACCATAATAGCACTTTCATGAGATTTTTGTTGTGCTATTAGCTTTGAAAGCTTTCATGTGGTCTGCAAAAAAGCAAAGACATGATAAAACATCAGGAACTACTAAGGTGGATCCACTGGCTGGCCAACTATTAGTATGTATATTCAATGAAATATAATTGGACTACTAGATCACTCAATGGCTATTTTTAACTTGTAGGTTAATGTCAGTCGCATGGAATTTAACAGTGATAAAGCTAAGGGTGTTTTGGACAGAAATTTTCCTGCTGTTAAAGTGCCACTTCATAAAGACTGTCTGTATGATGATCTAGTGGAAAAATGTAAAGAATATGTATGGAATGATTCATCACCAGAGTATGATTACTATATTGCTGATGGCACTGGGACTGCTATTGGTTCGAAATCATTTCACATAGATTCAGAAGATGGAAGAAAAACTATTCTTCCGTGGACTCTTAATAATTATTTGAAAGTGTCCTCTATGAAGTATCCCTCTAGACTTCGAATTTATTGTGTTAGGAAATTAAAAGAAGGTATGTAGCATAAAATTCAAATAATAACACAACAAAACTTTATAGCTGTTATGTGCTTCTTTTGTGCTGTTTGAAAATGAGAGCAAGGTTTTTTATATCGATTAAGACATTTTATTGTGCTACTTTTTGGAATTTCGGACCAATTTTGAGAATTGCCAAACATAGCTCCACGTAGGTACTAGCTTTTATGGGTAACACCCTATTATCATGCCACAATCACATAATCAAGCAATTTTGCTTTGTGCTGAGTAGTTTACCGGGTGCTGGAATTTGGAGTTTCGAAACTATGGATGATGACGCATGTTTAACTTCTCTTATGAAGACAGCATTTATATCTACTGTTTTCATTGCACAAGCTATGTTGATACCTGATTATTCTTTTGGTTTGAGAAATGATTTAGTAGTTAGGTAGCTAGTGTATAATACTGCTGAGGGTTCGCATGTTTGGTACTTCATGCTTTTATTAGTTGCTAGGAATGTGTGGATATTCTCACACAAGAAATTGCAACAAATTATGTAATGCCTCTTCTTTACATTAAGCCAGTAAGAGTTTAACTAGTATATAACACTCAGCATTAAGTCCTAAGTGATTTAATTAGTAAATCTTCTGATAGTAGTGTGATAAATTACAAATGCTAATAGTTTTTTTTTATTATGTCATTTTTTGTTGAAGAAACTATTAGTAGTACATCAGAAGGAGAGCTAGAAGATATGGAAAGCAATGAATTAGGTGAGTGAATATTGTGTACAGTCAGTTATAGAGCTTTTTTTTTTGTTTTGGAGGCTGAATTTTTTTTTGTTCTACATCTTCAAATAATATATTCTGCTAAGTGAAACTTTCTCAAACTGAATCAATTTCTTTTTGTAAATTTTTACCAGTTGGGGGGGTTAGGTACCTTTTAACACAGAGTCATTAAAGGGTTTAAAAAGTACAAAGTATCTGTCTCACTCTAAATTTCTTGTCTTTCTATTTGCTAAATTGACGTTCTCGTTTGTCATTGTGTTAGATTCACATGACTATAGTGCTTCTGGTTTTATACTAAATGCATTCCTCATTTATCATGCTTGCGGTCGTGTCGTGCCAATTCCAAATGAAGTGAATGAGCAAATCCTTCCCAAGAAATGACTTCTTGTGATGTTAAGGTTTACAAATGTTTCGCACTCCTTTGCAGTTATTTGCAGACCTAGTAGTTTGTTGTGATTATATATTGATTTTTTTTTCATGTCATTTTTTTTATTTGCTTGTAAAAGGGTTAATTGTGGATAGGGTTAAGACATTTCTTTTAAATGTTATAATGCAACTATTAAATATTTTAGAGCCTCCTGGATATTTTGAAATTAATTTTTATGTCCCAAAGAAAAGCAAATATCGTCCTTATACAAGTTTTCGGACAATGAACCAAGTGGACTACTTACTTGATTGTGACGTAGAAGATAACAGGACTTCATATGTTCAGGAATTTGTGGAACAAAATCCAGGGCGATATCACTTGTTTCAAGATAACCCATTAAATGAAGGTTGCTTTTTGCATTCTATAGTAAATAAAGAAGGTAAAAATAATATCTATTATTGAATACTGTCTCATTGTATTACATTATTTTTGTAGAGGTTTTAAATTTCATTGCCTCTGCTGACTGTACTACTGGTAATGTTACTTACAGTCAACCAGGACAAGGCAAGTTTATTTCTAGACTGTGGTAGAGTATATATATATATATATATGTGTGTGTGTATGTGTTTGTGTGTATATTTGTATGTGTGTGGTGGTGGCCTTGCTGTACACAAGTACATGGCCGTAGCAAGCAGTCTAGTTGATCCGGTTTTGGCCGGACCAATATTTGAAGTCTTGCAATACCAAGAGGTAAAGGGTCATCACCATGCCCACATTTTTCTGCATAAAGGAGAGCATGCGCAGTGTGATTTTCATGGTCAGTAGTTGCTTTTTGTCGTTTGGTACAGACTCTGGAAGGTTATAGGTTAAGTTAGCTAGAGCTACTATGGCAGAATCATCCACTCCTCAGAGCTCTTCTGCTCTGCTTAGTAAACCTCATCAGCCATTAGATTTTAATTTTCCAAAACACTCGTTATTCTTTATAATGGTATGTTTTCTAATAGCAGATCACATACAAGGTAATCCAATGTGTTCTGCCTACTCAAAGTCGATAAGGGTATTCCTGGAATTGAGCATAATAAGAAATTTAATTTTACACATTATGATTACTATAGTTCCATGATACCAACATCAATTAACTTTGATTAATTAAATTAACCACAGACCACACCCACTTCCTTGCTGGACCATACAAAATTTGCTTGCTATGGGCCTGTAGTACAAAGACTTACCAGCATAGTTATAGATGGCCATGTGACTACTCATTGGTAGTGGTGAACTAATATGTACATGTGACTGGTTTTGGGAAAATCTGCCTAAATATGGCAAATGTTTTTTGTCAATATCACTGGAAAAAGCCACATGGGTTGATTTTTTTTCACAAAAAAAATTTATGCTGGAAATGAATAAATAACTGATTGCTCTAGCTTATTGCCAAGTTATAAGCTTTGGCATGCGCTAGTAGTTTTAATATGAGGCTAATAATACATGCCAGTTAGACCCGAAACGAATCGTTGCTAAGAATGCTTTTGGCGGGCTATTTGTTTACAGCGGGGAAAAAACTGCTGACATGCCGTCCTGTATTATATCTAACTAGTTGCACTTACTGGTCTATATGATGCATGTACTCTCGCAACTCTCGTCCAATACCTCGACCATAGCTTGCTAAAGGGCACCCGGTTATCTTCTTTCACTGGGGTAGCAGCCAGGTTTTTTATTGTGTCACGGAAACACATGGTGATAGTATACGGAATATGGGACATGCCCCTAGTAACTCCTTTACGCATTTTTTTTTTCAAAATCAACAGTATTTAATTGAACAAAAATAAGGAGTTGTTGTTGCACATATGGCGAAGACGACTTGTGCTACAGCTCCCAGATTTTTGGGATGCCATCTCAGCCAATGTGCTTACAATCAGGTAGGAAAAAAAATGCCATTTTTAGGCGGATTTTCCCCAAACCGGTCACATAATATATTTCAAGAAAAATAAGTCAACCTAAATTACATTATAGCTGTTGTTGTTTTTTGTTGTTGTTGTTTTTATAATAGCTGAGAGCCAATTTACGAAGTATTGCAAATAAAAAAAATAGTTTTTATTTTTTATGAATTGTAATAAAATGATTAGTGTACTGCCATAAAATTTCCTTATGTGTCATTTAGCAGCATTTATAAATGAAATGGCAAGTAGGTTAGGCTTCCACAATAAGTAGTTGATATGAGATTGCAAAATACTCACTTTCTCAATAAAGTCTAACTTAATTTTTTATTTTTAAAAGATCCTTTTCGCGTCTGGTCTGGAGGATATGTTTCTGCTGGTCTATCACTTTTAACTTGTGTTGCTATTAATGGATATCATAGTCAATCGTCATACACTTGGAAATGTGGGGATACTATACTGGCTGGTCAGACTACTCCTCTACTGTACTGCACCACTAGTTCGTCCCATGAATGCATTGTTAAATGTACCAAATTTGATGTCCACTGTGTATTTACAATTCAAGGTAAGTCAAAAAATACAAACAGCAACAACAAAGTACAATTCTGTTTAATTAAAAAAAAAAAAAAGGCTCAGCAAAGCAGCAAAAGGTTCATATGGAAATCAATGACAATGCTTTCAATCATGAAAGCATTACTAGTCTTTCATCAGTGACAGGTACAGTGGGAGAAGGTAGTACATTTTTTGTATGATAAAATTTACATGGCATACCACATAGAACCAGTGACAGAGATTGAAGTGGAGACATCAGCATGTGATGGTAATTATTTGACTCATTTAAATCTGTCATAAGCTAATAATTATATTAGATGCCACAGTTCCAGATGTTAAAGAAGACTTCATATTACCTTGTGAAGAAGCTGATGGCATTATGACATCATGTGACGGTAAGGAAATAATTATTTAGCTAATCAGATTTAAAGAGTAATGTGAAATTTTCCAGACCCAGAAAAATTGCATTTACTTGCAGTCATTGGAAATGGGGCATTCGGAGTAATTCACAAAGCTATATGGAAGGGTTCCATAGTTGCTGCTAAAGTCATTATGCTGGCTGGGAATGCTAAAATAGTGGATAATGAACTTAATTCATACAGGTTAGTCTTTTTTTTTTTTCCTTTTTTTAAACATTATGTATTTATGAATTGTTGTACCTCAATAGATCTCTTCATCATCCCAATATATTAACTTTAATGGGGATAATTAGAGAAAAATCACGAATAACAATCTTAACTAACTTAGTTGTCGGAAAGAATTTATATGAATTGCTTCATCAACCAGAAACAAAGGTAAATATAAATCATTTTTTAAATCCGCCACTTTTCATTTTTTTATATACTAAATCCAATGATTATTATTAGTTAGCTGCATGTAGCTATATTATGCTCTATTTATATTCTTGATAAATTGGTTAATATAACTTTCGTGAAGTTGTAATGCCACGTAAGGACATTGGTAATGGATAAAATTGAAGTTATTGTATATATACATAAATTTATTATTATTATGTAGTGCAAGATTTCCTTCAAGCGGAAAGTTCATGTGGCAATGCAGATAGCACAAGCTTTGGTGTATATGCATGGACAGAACCCACCAGCAGTTCATTTGGATTTAAAGCCAGAGAATGTGTTGGTAAGACATATTTATGGAATATTTATAATGTTGTCATTTTCGTGATAAAATTTGATAGGTGGAAGACAAAACCTATCACGTTTTTTTAGCAGATTTTGGACTTGGAAAAATTGGTGTAGATGCTGGCCGTACAACTATGCAGGCAGGGACGCCAGCATTTCAACCACCTGAACAGCTGAAAGGAGAACTGGTAGGAGTAGGAAGCGATGTTTATGCTCTTGCTTGCATTGTTGTGGAGCTATTTTCTGAGAGTCAAATATGGAAGGGATTGTCCACACACACAATAATTCTTAAAGTTGCAGGAGGATCATTTCCTTGTGTGGACTATGTTCCACCTGAAATCAAAAGTATAGTGGAAAATTGCTTTGTGCCTGTGGACCGAAGAATTTCTGCAGCTACATTTCTAAAAAATCTTTGCAAACTTCTTCATAGCTAACTCAGTGACAATATGTATGAACTTCAATAAACAACAATAATCATGATCCTCTAATTTCATCTATATGAATTTTGATTGTTCCTAAAGCATGTTTTCAATTAAATCTGTGAGAGAAAAGTACAATAACAGAGCTTGTTCTGCATTAGCAGGTACAATTAAATTTTCTTCTTCCATTAATATATTAGCAAGATTTACGAATTCAGTGGAGTTGGTAGGAGGCTTTTCATAGGCATGTTTCCAGCACAAATCTAGATTTGCAGGATCACATAAGATAGAATAGTCTTGTAGGCCTAGACAAAATATCACAAGGACTATATCAAATTAAAATAGTGACCAAATAATATTCATACCAAGACATTCAGGTAGGTAAAATAATAAGTTGGGAATTCCATTGGCATGAGTTTTGTTCTTCCGTATTCGATGAGCATTCCAAATACTTTTCATTGCATCAAGGTCATCTTGTATAACATTCATGAAGCAGAATTTCAGACATTCTCTACAAATGTATTACAAGAATGTAAATGGCTATACATAATATATGGGCTGAAAAGATTAATAATATACCTGTGTATCAAGTTGGTGTCGTCATAACAACCCTCTTCTCGAAGACCCTACATGCTTACATGGTAAGTTCAGTTCTTTTAATTCTCACTTGATATAATTACCTTAAAAAAGTCTATCCAAAAAGCATTACACCATTGATAGAGACTTCCCCAAAAACGTTCTATTCGCTAAAAAAAAAAATTAAAAAAAACAAAAAAAAAACAGTCATAATAAAATCAATCTTATGCAATACATTTAATTTTATTACCTGGTTATTGACAGACTTTCCATAGTGAAAACAGTTTTTTCCACTATCACAACCGTTAGTGCTTTGATGTCTCAGAAATGGCTGTAAGAATGACACCTTGGCATTTTCGACACCTTTGTCAGCTCGAACTAGTTTTGGGCAGCCTACAATTATAATGTAACAATGACAAGACTAGACATAACACACTGAGGACTCTTACAGTACATGCATTATAATTTATAGAAGAGCTGGATGGGGGGGGGGGGAGGGGGGGGAATAATTAGCTATTTACAGACAAGCTACTTAAAGAATTCCCCTACTAGCAGACCCACCTTCCTTTTCAGGTTCCTGTTGTTTTTACAAAAAAAAACCAAAAAAAAAAAACCCTCGCCAATGGTAGGTCGGAGCAGCTGCTACAATATCTGCTGGGAGTGTGTAAGGAGCCATATTATCAACTTTACTTATAAAAAACCCTGTTATCAACCCAACCACAGGTATCCAGATAGTCAGAATTGTACCCAGATACCTACAATCCGAATGAATATTCGAATAACCCGGCTATTCGTTCCAGCTCTAATAATTTATATGAACAGTGTAGCTACCACAAACAAAATGGTCACTCACAGACATGAAGTTTAAAAAACCATTTCACCGTTTACTTAGTTTTCCAGGAATGTTGACTAGGCAAACTAACATCACAAATTTTGATACATCATTTTATTATTTCTATAAAATTCCTAGCAACCATACACGTAGACCCTCACTAATCCAGACAGTATGGGATCAGGAAGGTGTTTGGATTTGTAAAATACTTGGATATTTTTCAGTGAATATCATTACATATTTATGTATTTATTGTATCGTACTTTGTGTACTTACCTGTAATAGGATTTCCTTCTTCCTTTTTTTGTTGGAATCATGAGAACATTAGAGCACTAGGAGTGCAAAACCCTCAGTGCAATAAGTCTAAACAAAAAAAATCTGGCACATTAAATGGACTTAAATTGTCGAGTGCTACTGTTTAATGTGGCTTTCGAGGCTTGGATTGCAGCCATCTTCGAGATCCGCTGTTGACAGACAGAACGAGTGAATGACAGGATGACTACTGTAACTCTCATGTGCATGCACGCTGAGGGTTAATTAACTTAGAGGCAAGGCATTACAGTGCAACATATGTAAAAAATTAGGTGTGGGCGCGGTAAATTATTGGTTTCGGCATGATTGAAAGGTGACGTCACCTCTAATGCAAATTTGCCCAATGTGACTCGCTTTTTTCTGGAGGAATATGATGAAACAAAAAAATCTGGCACCTTAAAGGTACTTAAATCATCGAGCACTGCAGTTTGATATTATACATCTCAGAATGCTGCTGTCTTCGAGATCCACTATTGACAGACTGAACGAATGACTAAGTGACTACAGATACCCTCACGCGCATGTGCGCTGAGGGTTAATAATCATCCCTAGCTGATTATTCTTGTTTACCTTTATGGTTTTCACCAAATGACTGCAACCCATTGTGGGGATGTGTGTGTATGTTCTGTCTCTTCACCGTTCCTTACACTAGGGCTAGGCACAATTAGCAAGTGTACATCTATATAAGGTTTTAAACTTTCATTTATGCTCTCGTAGATTATAGCCCTTCCTCACCAATTTTCTTGAAAAATATTATCCTAAAAATATTCTTATAAAAATTTGGTTACAAATCTCTATATAAATAATAATTCAATGCATAATAAATAATAATAATAATGAAATCTAAGCATATACGGGTGATTAAGTGTTTTTGCCCTTCAATTACAATTGCCCACTCTGAGAAAATCGACCATTTGCAAAAAAAAATTGAAAAAGCATCGTTTTAGCTTCAACAAATCCATTGCTGAGTAAAATGAGTGACACTTCTCCATGGTAATATGAAGCAAAAACATTACTTGCATTCAGAATTCTTACCATTCACTTTTACAAAAAAATAATTAATTTTTAGTGAGACGCTTAAAGTCCATCTTTTCCTGTGTGTCACGTTTACACCCACATTTGCCAGGAAAGTTAGATCACCGTTGTTTACACTAGACGTTTACTAAAGGCTTCTGGCCTTCTTGTTTCAGTATTGAGCACATTTCTGACAGTGCCCAACAACTCTCTTTGCAATAATAACAGCACAATCCAGAAAAACATTTGCAGCATTTTACGGTCTGCAAGTGTTTAAATAATTGTTGATTTTCTCGGAGCGGGTCACAATTGCTGAATTTTGGTTATTCCTATTGTAAATATACTTTTCTTGGTCACTACAGCATGCTGGTCCAGTGCTCACTCAAGCTCAATTTTCCCCTTTTTCTATTAGAGTATAATCCCCATGAAGAACTTAACATAGACAAGGCAATGATCCCATACAAGGACTGCCTCTTTATAAAACAATACATTAAGGATAAGCCCGTGAAATGGGACATAACAATGTTTGCTTTAGCTAACGCTAGAAATAGTTACACAGTATGTCTTCAAGCACACAGGAAGGAAAAAATTCTTGATAAGCAAATACTGATTCAGGATTGTGTTCTCATGTGATACTAATCATTGAGTGGATTGGAATCAAAATCCCCCAAGGTGCAAGCGCACACGCACACACACACACACACAGGCAATTACAATAGACATAATCACTTTACCCAGTGCTGTGCTGGTGCATGCATGTAATGAGTAGAATGAACATAATACAGGAGCACAAACTACACTCACATGTGTCTAGGAATTCCAATACAGTAGACTCTTCAAATAAAAGACAATTTGGGTCAATGCTCTATTGTGCATTATTTGGGAGTATCCTTTATTAGGGTATTATGGGTTAAAGGTAAAATGAGTACTTTAAGCTAATTTGAGGTGAGGTGTAAAACACTTGGATGGTGAAATACTACGATTGATGTTCGTAGATTCATATAACGATTACTTTATGATTATTGCATCTAAGGCTACCAGTTAAGTATGAAGACTGATTAAGTATGCACCATATATATATATATATATTATTCTTTTGGTTTGAGAAATGATTTAGTAATAGATAGCTATAAGTGTATAGCATCGCTGAGGGTTCGCACCGTAGTTGCTAGCATTTGTGTGATGCTGAACAACGTTGAGGGAAACTCACACCTACTAATTATAATGAGAAGGGGCAATTATGCTACTGTACTAGACAAGGATACTGAACATTAAACTTTGTGATGACGTGTACAATGTATTATTACTTACCAAAGTTTTGAACTGCTTTCAAATAATATCCAGCAATAACCTTAGAATCTTTATTAGTAGGCGCTACTTCAAGCCACAATATTTTTCTGGAATGTCTATAGTAAACATATATTCACACATAGATAGAGTTGTGATAATGTGAAATGAATATTTGTGATCATGATCTTACCAAATTAATGGCAATCATGATGATATGACCTTGCAATGCAGGCTACCTTGGGTAGACCTAAATGTATCAATTCCTAGTAGTAATGGATAGTGGACATGATGGCCACCCAAAACTACTATATGCTTCTCTAATCTGTTAATGGCTAGCATTTCGACTTCAGTGTACTGCTTAACATTTGCTGGGCTTCAAGAAACTAAAGGTTACAAATTATGAAATGTATTTTTGTTCACTGATAAAAGGCAAGTACACTTAGACTACTTCAGTCAAAAAGGGAATATACTGCATCTTTAGTGTGAAGCTATACACTAAGCTGAGCTACATAAAAATATTGCTAATAGGTGCTGTGGCTCATAGTGAGCTCTCTTCCTGGCTCATTACTAATACATATGGTTAAAATCAAATGTTTAAATAAAATTATACATGTGCTAAAAGAATTAGTAACTATTCTTTCCTATTATACTTAATCCTTTCAATGCCGGTTGCCTGTGATAGAATTAAAAAATCAAATTTGAATTCTAAATGGAGCCCAAGTGTTGAGGAAAGTTGGCGTCGAAAGGGTTAAATATAGCTAGGCTAGCTCACTCAAATTGGTGCTGAAGCACAAATTATATATGCAAAAAGAATTTACAGTAATTTTCTTCCACTTACCCATCAATAGCTCCATGAATCCCAAACCCATAAGGTAACAATTTGTCATTTCCATCTATATGCCAACAGTAATTAGGGCCCTATTTAAAAATAATAAATTAATTTCTTTTCAAAGCCAAGTAGTATCTACTTGCCTTGGATAGGTATATCCTTCTATTCAATCTCCTTTTCCTCCTTTCTGCTACTCCCACAGGATCCACAAAGCTTAATATTAGCCTGACATTCTCCCTATAATGTATATGCTTTGCAGTCAATAAAATTATGCTGAGGATATCATAAGTATTTACCTAGAGAGGCAAGTGCCATGTTTTTGTCGCAATCTCAGCCACATTGCACGATAGCCAAGAAGTGACCCACACTGCTCCATCTCATCCTGAGCAAATATATTTTAGTGCATGAAAGATTAATTCTGTATTAAACTTACTTCAATGCATCTTAAGGCATGTCCCAAATCCTGATTAAGACACCTTCTTTTCAATCCCATAAGTGACAAAAATCGTTTTAAACTTCTCAAAGGCAGTTTAATACCATGAATCAGATCAAGTAATGAAACAATAGCTTCATAAGTATAGCCAGCGTCGAAATAATGACGTATAAGTGCTGTGTATCTACCAGGAACAACCTGAGCGCTACCTGAACGGACCTCCATAATTCAAGAAATAAACCGCTGGAAAATGCGTGCGCATGCTCAGTACGATAGAACTAGGGTGGAAGGCGGGTAACTGCGATGGAAATACGGTGGAACTACGATGGAATTAGGATGGAAGTAGGATTGAAGTACGACGATGCGATGGAAATAGGATGGAAATAGGATGGAAGGAAGTGGCCCGAAAAAGCCACCATAGAAAGTGGCCTGAAAAAGTCACCTTACAAGCACAATTCAAATTACAATAGTTGTGTAGGTTATTAGCTAGTAATAGTCAGTGCTAGCTATCTCATAAACCATACAATATTTGATGACTTCTCAACTCTACATGACTTCTTCAACTAGGACAACTCTGCTCCTTTGCAATGATTGTGCACTACACTTTGCTGACTAACTTCGTGCCTACAGCACTGCTGCTGCAACTGTCCATGTCAAACTCTCACTGTTCTGGCGTGCTGGCTCCGCAATATGGAGGACTGGTTAAGGAGAGTTGCTAGCCACAAAAAGCAGTGGCAGCTTTAGAAACTAGTACAAGGTTATCCGGGATCATGTGCATTTTTAAAAAAAATTTAATTATTTTTTAATTTTACCGTTTTTGAGTGGTAGGGCCATGTTTTCTATGATATTAACTAGTGGTGTGCTTCAGCACAAATGGCGAGCAAGCCTGCCTTGTTAGGCTGCATAAACTACAATCTTGTATTTATTGAGGATATCAGAGTATTACTTTAAACGGCTAAACATGGACTTGCACTTGGAAACTAAAATTTAACAACATAGCTCTTTTTTGGCTACCATTTTAGCCATACTTGCTAATCAGAGCCTCTGTATAATTTCCTCAAATAGTTAACTTTCTCAAAAGCCACAACTTCACAAGTTGTATGGTGGGAATTACAAATCAATTGTAAATTGTAGCTAGTGATATGGTTTGATAAAGTTAACAACTGATGATAATGTTAAGTGTTCAGCTGTGATCTTTCACATAATCTACTTTACCGATCATAGTAATAATAGTCATTTCTACTATATCAATTGTAGTAATAATGGTATCACTTGAGTGTATCTATCATCTACTCATTGAGGTATATAACATTCACGTATGGTATTGATGGTTATTTTGTAGTACGCATTACACATACTGCTTTGGGTTCTATCATCCAGAGTATTCTGGGTACACTATAAAAACCTAATTATGCTGCACGAGTGAGAGGTCTATCTATATTGAAGTAAAGTGTCAAAATGTGGAAGATCTTCTCCTTAGTATTGGTCTGTTCGCACTTATCCATACTAAATGGTATAAATGAATAGTCTACACTTCCCAATGAATAAAGTTATTATTATTTGCAGGTCAAACTGAGTCTACTGGACTATCCAATGATAGATACAAGTTTATCCAGGGTCGTGATGGAGCTCCAGGAAGAGATGGCAGAGATGGAATCGTAGGACCACAAGGACCTCCTGGTTTCCCTGGTTTCCCTGGACACAAAGGAGAGTATGGAGAACAAGGGAAACCTGGACCTCAAGGAGAGAGGGGAGAGTTAGGACCACAAGGAGTACCTGGGCCAGTTGGAATACAAGGACCTAAAGGAAGCACTGGTTCACAAGGATCTACAGGAACAAATGGACAAAAAGGAAGTGCTGGAGAAAAAGGAGAAAGAGGAATAAATTCAACTGCTAGCAGATGTGTCGTGTACACACGGTGGGGGAAGAGATCTTGTCGTTCTGGAGCTACTTTGGTCTACACCGGAAGAGTTGGTACATCATATTCTGAGCATGTTGGTGGAGGGTCTAACTATCTTTGTATGCCCAATGAGCCACAGTACATTTTACCATACACACCAGGAACGCAAGGTAAGAGTTACATGTATGGAGTTGAGTATGAAGAAACTGTTACTCCTGGTCGTACCAATCACAACGCTCAGTGTGCTGTTTGCCTTGTGTCTGACAAAGAAGTATCTCTGATGATACCAGCTAGAGGCAGCTGTCCTAGTGGGTGGTACAGAGAATACAATGGGTATCTCATGTCTGAGGATCAAGTAACGAAGCGAACAGAGTTCATTTGTGTGGATTCAGCCATGGACCCTGTTCCTGGTAGTCAGAACCACATCAGTGCTGGTCACTTGTACCATGTTGAAGGACACTGTGATGGAGTACCTTGTCCACCTTACAACAACTATAAAGAACTCAACTGTGTGGTGTGCACTAAATAAACAAAACTCAAAACCTTTCTTTCCATGAACCATATATTAGCTATGAGACAATATAGCTATACCTAGTGAAATAGCTAGCTAGATTGAGCTATTTTGTGTCAAATAAAGAAATATTTAGTGTCTGTTGGAACAATTTTTTTTTAGAAAGAACAATTAACACAAGCATGTTATTGGGAATTTTCAATTGATATTTTACCTTCAGTTTATAGAGTGGCAAATATTTGTCATACACATCAGCTAGTTAGTATAAGCAGGTCTTTTGGCCTTTGACCTGTACCTGTAGCCAGATTTTCCAACTTTGACAATCCCTTATGAGAGTGATTCTTACATAGGTTTCAAATAGTTTAATAACACCCATAATCACACCCAAAATTATGGCCATAACAAAACCACACCCATTTCATGTGTGGTAATTACAACCATTGTTCTATTGCAACTTTTTTAATTAGATAGTATTGACTCCTTTACCAATACAAATAGGTCTTGACCCAAATAGCTTTTACATAATTAATATACATAACTTGAAATTCAAGTTCCAGCTTCTATTTAAGGTCTAAAATTGACTTCAAATGACTAAATGTGTGGATAAGCAAGCCCTTTGGAGAATCTTAAGAGGGTCATCAGGGGTTGTTATTTTAGCAACTAATAGTTGTGCATGTCAGTAATGGAGCCACAAAAAATCTTCCTTTCCTACCCAGTATCTTTAGCGCAAACTCTACTATTACCACCATTTAGCTCAAACAAAATGTAGCAAAGGATATTCAAAATGTAACCATGCCTACTTCATAATTTGGTGTGTGTATGTATAAATGAGTTTCGCGGGTGATACTACCACTCTAGCAGGTGAGCGGGTGAAATCACCACAATGCAGGTGTTATCCACGAAATACAGGAAGGTCTGCTGTTGCACTAATGGCAGCATGTCATAATAACTGTTTTCTACAGTAAAACCTCCGAACAACAACCGGTCTTGGGGACAGATAATTTGACCTTTGTTGAGAGAGTTGCCTCTCTTCGGGGGTTCTTAGAGTATTATGCCAAGCAACAATGATAATCCATAATAATTATAATAGAAATAGACCAATGAATGATTTATTGAGGTGAAAAATAGTCAAATAATGATCTCTGTGTTAGTGATTTTCTTGCAGATTTTGCTCGCCAAACCTGAACCTTCCAATGTCAGAGACAAGAGTGCTGTAGCAGTCTTCAAAGACGGATCAATTGTTGGACATGTCCCCATTAACATGGCTCCAAATTCTGTACCAGTTTTTAAGAAGAGAAGTCAACAAAGCTTTTGTTGAAGTTAAGGGTGAAAAAGTGAACAGAGGTGGCGGCTATGGACTGGAAATACCCTGTGTTTATCGTTTATAAGGTCCGCCACGGTATATACAAAGATTGAAAGATACTCTTGAACCACTGATCGCTGCTGGACATTTGTAACTAGCTATTAAGAACAATTATTATATATAATTATTATGTAGCTATAATTGACCGCTCTAGGATAATTACCCCTGGTCGTTGTTAAGATTTCGGGGGTGGCCGTTCATCGGAGGCTATAAAACTATTGGAACTGTACTGTAAACGTTTCGTTCCACTAAAAACTACCGCTGTGGAGAGGCTGACCGTTCTTTGGGAGCCCGTTGTTGAGAGAATTCACTGTATACCTTGTCTGGTGGCTAACTTTAGTAAGTAAAATTAATGAAAGTATTATTGATAATAAATAAATTAATGCACTAGTTTCACATGAAATAATAATATAAGACAATTGATTATGTCATGTTCCAAGTATTACCTATAAATGATAAGGATTGGCTTTGCAGGAGTCAAGTGCCTTGACAAGGATGTCCCGGTCACTCCACGTATCTCTTCTTGATCATAGATTCTAATTAACATAAGATATTGCACAATAGGTGTGCACTTTGGTCACCAACACTTTCAACATTATTTTTGCTCAATATAGTTTTCTTTGGGAGAAAAGTGATACCTCGCCATCTAAAATAACACCTTTTAGGGTGAAAATATTATTTATGTCCTGCAAACTGTCTTCTTCAAAACTTACTCTTACTGTTATTTATCTTGACACTAACTTCCACCCTTTCCTTGACCTCACTTTCATATTAGCTACCCTTCCTTTATTAATTGCTTAGTATTAATTAATTATCATTATAATTAATTTTTATTTTAAGGAGATTCTGAGACAAACTGCAAACCAATAGTAACATAAAATGGTAAGGTGAAGGAATAAGAGAAAGCAAGAAGAGCAAGTGAATTTGCACAGGACAAATCTTGTTTCTGACAACTGACTTCAATGCTAGATAGCCAGTGGACCACATCTTAGTTAATATCCTCATGGACAGTGGACACTTTTTATTCATATTGAGATATGAACTAGTACTGTATAGCTCTCACTTAACCACAACCTGTATTACCTAGCTCTGCCTGGGATGGCATCATCTTCAACAATGAGGTGGTGGAAGAAGAAAGAGACTTGGATGACTTGAACACAGTAGCCTACATGAAAACAAATGGCAAACAGATTCTAGTGTCTTAGTACTCTAAATGAGGCACTCATTGGTAGCTACAAACATCATGTGACAAAATGAGTGAAATATAAACTGGTCACTAGCTAATACAATCAAGTAAATTCAACAAAGTGTCTGCCTTCCTTGTGTCTCCCAATCAGAATACACACAGTGCAAACACATTCAAATTATACTAATAATGATAATATAGGTTAAACCCTCAGTAGAAATAAATACCAAAACACCAAGGATAGCTATTGCTATTTTCATTTCTTTATTATTGACGATCAATGTAAGATTAATAACTGATGCTTTTAATGAAATTTGTCATTTGAATAATATTAATGTTGCTTAGTTGATGTATTTCGGACCCGATTTGCCCTTGAAGAAATCAAGGCAGCTGCTTCCACAGCCAGTAACGAACTTTGTGACTTAAGGGCTGATTTATGATCACTTTTACTTTCACTTCTATATAAGAGATCCCCTGAAGATGTTTGTGCCAAATTAGATTGCCTGTTAACTTCTACGGATTTCTGAAATCCACGAAAATTAAAAAGAACAATATTGCATAATTAAATAAATTGGCACAAAATTACATCATAGGAGTAAAACATATTGTAAGCATAAGCAATTAAAGAGTTAGTCTATAAGAAACAAACAGTTCATTTAATGGAGAGCATGTCTAGAAAAAAGATGGTGCATTGGGTGCAGAATTTAAACTTGAGGATGATTTAGCCTTTTTAGAATAGAACACTGAAAACATGAACCATTTTATTTATTTTGTTTTCTGTATAATTTTTCTCCACCTCTGATGTCATGCCAAATTTCAAACTTCAAACTAACTTGGACATCTCATGTTCGATAGAGTGAAGCTACTCCAAAAGACTTGGGAGATATTCAAAAATGGCAAAAAAACAACAACAACAAACAACAAACAAATAGGTTAGAATTTGTTTTGTGGCAATGATATCCCTTTACTCACTCGCACCTTCTCGCAAACTTGGCTACAGCACATTAATTGGTTGCTTATGCATTTATTCCTGTTAGTAACAGTTTTGCAATACCAGTATTACCTTAGCGACATAGATTATGATACATGATCATAAAACTGGTGTTTTTATGAGGACCACAAATTTATGAACAATGATGATTCACACTCAAAAACAACACTCCATATATAATTTGCACTTACTTTCCAATTCGCAATGAATTTAGAGAACATGCCAAAGAAATCCGAAGGCTCCATGGTGGTAGGGTTCTCTGCAAACCAAATGACTGCTTCTTTGTAGGAGCACTCCATGTCACTGTAGCTGGCCTCCAACTTCTCCATCTTCTTTCTTATCTGCTTGCAGAAGCTGTGGATTTTGACAGTCAAGGACTAGCCCATACTCAGTCAATAATTCACAGTGTGATTATACATAAGATCATTGGGTATACCTACTACTGGTTTCAGCTACATTTGCACGGAACTGGTTCTATTAAATGTGTGTGACTATAACTACTTATTCAACGCATTGCAATAAATCATCCTAGACACCACTCACTACAGATGCCCTTCATTGATACCTATCCTCTCACCACTCACACCTTTAGTCTTTAACCTTTAGCTGCCATCATGCTGATGATATCATTATCTTAGAGCAATGCTCTGGATATGCTTTGCAATACCAAGAATGCCGTCTCAGATATGGTATATTCACTACAACTGTGTTGAACTTGCTCTCTAACATCAGATATTTAATGAGACTATAATTTCAAACACTGGGTTCTATGACTATTACCTGTTTACCCTGACTTCAAACACTAGCTCTTGTGTACGAAATATTCTCATGCACTGCATACACTGGAAGCTAAAATCCTGGGTGGTCTGAAGAACTTGCATTCGGCTACCATCACACTCACTCACACACACACACACACACACACTCACACACACACGCTCACACACACACACTCTCACACACACACACACACTCGCACACACACACACATACACATACACACAACACACTAATGCAAAAGATATGAAGATGATGTAGTTGTTGGGATCATTTTGCACTTCGTTTTCGATTATAGCTTTTCCTCTCCGGAGGTTTTCCATGTCTTCAGAGAGAAGAACTTTTGACACTACACAAATAAACAGTACACATGTTGAGCATTTGTATTTATCAAGGTCAGTGGAGTAAGAGAGAGGGGGGGAGCTATTTCTAATTTCTCATATAAATACCTTAACATATAGACACTTGCCCTTAAAGCCCCCCATCCACTCCCACTATCCTTCCTTCCCCCAAAACATATTCCTACATCACTGAAGTCTTTCAAATTCACCTCAATCTATTTCCCTGTCTCACCTGAGCACGCTCCTTCTATCTCCAAGTCGTCATGGAAGCTGAGAGATTCTGGGTGTGTCTTGGCTACCATTTGAGCGATGTAATCCAAAAGGCTCTGCTTCTTGTTGCGTGACTTGAGGTCGAGCAATCTGGCCAGAGATTCCAACTTGAAGCCTGACGCAGAACCCTTCTTGTGGCTATTCATGTAGTTCCCAGTGGCCAAAATCAACTGACAAACGAAACAAAACAGAGTGAAAAAACAACAACAACCAAGTTGTCTCTTTCTTTTCTGAAACACACAATGTACTCACCCCATACACTTTCTTTAATCGTGCACTTCTAAGAACAGACAATGATGCTGAAAGAACTGCTTTAATTTGCTGCATAAGATGGCACAATAAAAAATTATAAAAAATTTTTTTTCGCACGATCTGTCTTTTTGTAGCTATGTGTAAAAAGCTCTTGTGAACTCACTGGTTCAATTGTGCGAACAGTTTCTTCAAAAGTTCCCATGTATTTCATACACTGCAGTCTGGCCTCATAATGTTTTACTTCAGCTACTTGAAGCATGAAATGTTCAGCATCTCCAAACTTGTCCCTCTTGTCCATGTTCCTCTTCAAAGTCTTATTCTATGGGGGAATATTGATTATAATAATATTACTAGTGCTGTTTCACAACATGACTTACTTCCTCTGGAGTGGGGATGAATTTGAGGAGGAGTTCACAGTGCTCAGAACCTAAAGCATCCAAGTCAGTTTTTTCTACAGACCTTGCTATTTTAGGAGGAGTCAATCCAATGCGCTTCAGGGCTATATCTAAACCACAAAAAAGGTTTGTCAAATGAAAAAAAATTTAAACTTTTTTTTTGTTGAAAACTGGAAAAATAAACTTACTTAAATTCCTGCTTCTGTTGGGCTCTATGAGACTAAGTGCATCTGATTTCTCTGAAGTGTATAATACAAAAAAAAATCAGTAGCAATCACTAGCAACCAATATTACAATAATGTTTAAAAGGTAATTATGATAGTTCACAGCTAAGTTCCTACATTGAGTTTCTTAGCGCCAGTGATTATTACTTACTTGGAACCCAGGCTTGTTTGTGAGGTTCACTAGATTTTGTCTTAAAAAGTTCCTCAAACTCTGTGAAGTCTATTCGTTTCATGAGAGCTTCTTCATCAATATCCTGTAAATAATATTAAATAGCAGTAATCCACTTATAGTTCAACAGCCGTGTAGGCTGAGGACCTCGGAGAGTGTCACCATATTATCTAGTCACTATTTATGAGAAGTAAGTGTAAATCAAATAAAGGGACTACTAGCCAAATAAAATGCATCCCAACTTCAAAATCAAATAAAGGTTATTTACTCACCAAGATACAAATAGCAATTAAAAGCTTTTAATTTCATCTTGCATGTGTGTGTGTGTGTGTGTGTGTGTGTGTTGCATTTTACTTATTTGCTGATCATCATTGCCAGCTACCTCGCCCTCCAGAGTTGGAGGTGACACAATTTACCAATATCATAGTATCGAATGGTTTCCCTTTAGTCCCAAACCTTGTACTTACCTTAAAGATAGTCTGTCCTGGGTCTCTAATTGGGACCCAGTTGAATACTGGAAGGGGTACATTTGGAATTATTGCCTTCTTAGCCTGAGGAGACCCTCCAAATGGAAGAGGAGGGGGTGGAGGTACACCTAGTGAGGTAAACAAACACAGTAATCTGTAGAAGGCAATAATCAAAATACAGGGGTAACTCAAAGAGGAGGGAGCAAAGGGGGTTAGCCCCACTCCCTTTCAACCATGTTCATTGATAAATCTGTAAAATTTGTAATGTAAGAATGTACAAATAAGCAATTCAGCCTATACACTAACTACTGCTAACTACTCTTTTTTCCAATCATCTACTGTGGGTGACACAGAGAAAAAGAGCTTTTCTGAGAGCAAAATCACTTTTTAATTGTCAACATTCTAGAACCACTCAAGTTTTTACTTCTTTTATCACTGATCAAGCCTTTCAGCAATGGAAAACCTCACCATTTCTGATAAGGGTTCTTACTGATCAGTAGTTACACAGATTTGAATGAATCACATGACCTTCGCACTTTTGCTAGACTTCGCACCATGTATTCAGATCCAGCCACACCCCTTGTTAAGCTAACTTACCAAACGGTGGTGGAGGGGGCGGAGGAGGAGGCGGAATACCTCCCATACTAACTGGAGGTGGAGGAGGGGGTGGAGGAGGGGGCGGAGGAGGGGGTGCACCGCTTCCTGGTGGTGGTGGTGGAGGAGCTCTTCTTGATGATGGTGAAGTTCGTGATGGCGGTGAAGGAGGGACACTTCCTGAAGGTGAAGAAGGAGCACTTCCTTTGGACCGACGTGGTGGAGGAGGAGGAGGAGAGGCGCCAGTGCCTGAAGACACTGCACTCTGACTATCCTACAGACACAAGATTAGGCACAAAATTTACAGTATGATCCATGGGATGAAGGAAGTCAAGTAGCTCATGAAGAGGGGATTATGATTTATAGACAAACAAACAAACAAACAAACAAACAAACAAACAAACAAACAACAAACAGCACTACGATGGACCTTCCTCGTGTTTACTGAAAAGTGAAAAACAAAAATACACGATCACTCGTGCAGCAAAAATCATTACTCGGTTTTGCATCGTGAAGTTTTTCCTGCACAGCTCGTGTTATTAATCCTAAATAACACAGGTCGCTGTGCCAGTATATCTCCTAACTCTATACTCACCACCAGTTCTTGCAATCTAATCCTGAATAACACAGGTCACTGTGTCAGTCTATCTCCTAACTCTATACTCACCACCAGTTCTTGTAGTCTAATCCTGAATAACACAGGTCACTGTGCCAGTATATTTCCTAACTCTATACTCACCACCAGTTCTTGTAGTCTAATCCTGAATAACACAGGTCACTGTGCCAGTATATCTCCTAACTCTATACTCACCACCAGTTCTTGCAATATAATCCTGAATAACACAGGTCACTGTGCCAGTATATCTCCTAACTCTATACTCACCACCAGTTCTTGCAGTCTAATCCTGAATAACACAGGTCACTGTGCCAGTCTATCTCCTAACATTATACTCACCACCAGTTCCTGAAGTGGATATTCCTTTCAGTTCCTCAAGCAAGCGAGATGCATGTCTCTGGCTGGGTTTTGAGAGCTCCTCAACTTGGCTGTGCTGTCTGTCATTCTTCTCCATCCACTAGAAATGAATAGGGAATAATAACATTCTAAATGTTAGTACACGTCAACACTTACGTCCTTCATTTGACTGTAATAAGTCTCTCTGTCCTCATTAGCCTTTGCCAAGTTCTTTTGGACCTCTTCAAGCTTTGGAGAATACAAATTCATAAATTAAAGGTAATATTTGGTCACTGAAACATACGTCTGCCACCATTTTCTTTAAGTTTCCTCTAGCTATGAGTAAGTCATCCATGAGTGCCTTGACATCAATGTAGTTCTCTTTCCACTCCTTAATCTCATAAAGAACTTGTTTATCGTGAACTCCACGTAAAGACTACATGAGGAAAAAAATATTCCAATACTGCTATCAAAATGTGAAATTATTTTTACCTGCTCTAGTTCATTGGGTTTTAATCCTGCTTCAAGAAATTCCAGCTGGCGGGAGACTTTGGCATTCAAGTCTGGGGCAGTTTGGACCAAAGTGTTAATGAAACGCATAATGTCCGCCTGCCAAAATAATATTCATAATCATATTCATAATCATAATCATGATCCTTATAGATACAGACTGATCTTATACAGTCATTCTCACTTATTGTTAAATCCCGCCAATCTGTTCAGAAATTCAAAATGTAAAAAATGCATATGCTAATTTGCAACACTTACTTGCAACTATGCTATTTCATTTTGTTCAAAAAAAAAAAAATTGTAGATTTTTGCATTTTAAATTCACACTTATTTTTTCCACTGGCTAAAAAAGCTTTGGCTCAAACACAAAGGTAGATACTCCTCTTCTTTACAAATGTTATATTTTGCCGATACCTCGAGTGATAGTTTAAGAAATTGGAATTATGTTATTGCAAATATCAAGTCATTATCGCTGGATTTGTTACTGTCATCATTGTTGTTGCTTTCAATTTCCTTACCATATATGTCAATTCTTTCGGAGCATTAGTCAGACAATCCACTAGCACTTGTAAACGCATCCTTTCTTTCTTCTCCGCTCGATAGTAATCAAATGCTTTTATAACCTTCCGATGTCCTCCAGACAACATCAAGACTGAAGTAAACATCTGAAATGCAAACAAAACAAACAAACAAACAAACAAACTGGAAAATGCATATTTACTTGTAAAGAAAAATTATTAACCAAAAACTAAACACATTGTGAGATTTTAATGAAAAGCAAACAACTCACTTTAAAAACTAGCATCTTTGCCTCCCAGTCAGCAGTATGCAGGCAGCACGCCACCACACAGAGACTCAGGTCATATGTAAGTAGAGCACTCCTTCCCCGCTGTGAATAAATGAAAATACAGTTATTATAGGTATAGCATATTATATTTAGCATGCTCGGACTGGCAGCCACAATTATAGCAAATATATTATATTACATAATGCCATTGTGTGGTAGATTTAAGTGAATTGAATTCATGCCAACTCATCAGGAGACCATTCAATGTTGACACTATGGAGGAATATATTAAAATTATTAACCCCATGCAATACAAAGTGTGCTATTTTATCCAGTGGTATTAGTTGCAACGAAATAATTTTTTTAATTTATAATTTTTTAATCAAGCGGTTGTCAAATATCCCAGTAATGCCAAAACTCTCACAATTGCCCCTCCCCCCTCCCTTTTCTGTTCTGTTGATCTTTTTTTGTTTGTTTGTGGGTTTCTCTCTATTTCACTAATCAGACAGTAATGTTTATACTTACTCAAATGTCTTCAATGCTCCCTCTGTATTATGTCTTACCTGACTACTCATGAGAGCTCTAACAGTTTGCAGTGCCAGCCTGAGGTGAATCTAAAAATAGTAACAACAATGACACACCGATTATTATTAAAATAGACATTCACGTGGCTCACCGGTTTCCTCTGTAATAGGTCATGTTTCTTGGATGTTTTCTTAATCGCAACTGTCGGATAATCGAGCAAATCTTTAATCAGAATGACCAGAGCCACGTGGCCATTTTCAGGATAGTGAACAAACTTCTTGAGAAATTGCTTGTTGGGGTGACTTTTGATATCCTTCTTCAAGTTCTTCAGGACATCAGCAAGTGGTCTCAGTCCTTGAAGAAATTTCTTCTTTGGGCGTTTTTCTTTGGCTTCAGGTTGCGTGTGGCGGATCATTTGGTCTATGTAGTATGTGCAGAGTGCACCAGCTTCTTCTTTGTCATGCTGAATGAGTAGACAAGTAAAATCAAGTGCTAATAAATTGACATCTATTAATACAGTATGCGATTCGGAAAGACTCTAATTTAATAATTAGAATTTATTTCTTGTATTTTTTGAGGATATAAGAGTAATTAAAACAGCTAAACATGGATTCGCATCTCTAACATTTAACTACATAGCTCTTGTTCGGCTATCTTTTATCCATACTTGTTAACCAGGGCCTCTGTATTGTGTACTCTTGTAATGCATACAATTTTTTTTAACATTTACTTGTGTTGATATGAATTTCTTCTTATTACTAGTGATGTGCTTGAGCATAAATGGCGAGCGAGCCTAAAACGATGTACACTATAGTTAAACGATTGATTTTAACTTCTAACACTCAAGCTACTAAACAAGTCGAGTTTTTTAATCATGTTATACGGTAAAGGGGATTCAATGCCATAGTAACCACTCCCCACAACTGTTTGAATTGGAAAAAAAAACGCAACAAAAAAACAACAAGTCACGTTACTTAAAGGTTTCTTTGTGGTATTCATTAGCTAAGTAGAAGTTGCAACACACAATACTTTCACACTTAACTGAACATACCTACACAAGGCTTACCTTCGCGGTTTGTCTAGTGGACAATACATTTTCAAGTAAATACTGTTGCGTAGGGCTTATAACTACGACAAATAGCTATTAACTTACTACCACCACTAACTCGAATAGAGATAGAACTCCCGTCAGTTATTGAGTTTTAACTGCACCCGCAAATAATTCAAAGCAGTAAACAATTCAATTTCTAGAACTAGTGGTGTGCTTGAGCACAAATGGCAAGCGAGCCTAAAACTACACTGTTGTTAAAAGATATTTTTTAACTTGTAACACTTAAGCTACTAAAAAAAGTCGAGTTTTTAAATTACGCATGTACAGTAAAGACATTTAATTGCCATAGTAACCACTCCCCGCAACTGTTTGAATTGGAAAAAAAAGTAAGCAACAAATCACTTTACCAGTTTGCTATGGGTGAATACATGCATTTATTAGTCTTTATGAATCTGTACCCTGTAAGTACCTAAAAACACTCAAAAAGACAACTATCAATCTCTTATACTTATTCTATAGTTAAATACTTCAATGAACCAATTATAAGTTTATTTTAACACATTATCCATGGGAGAAGTAATGTTGCAAAATTGTTTTCTTTATCAACCAAACGAAAGAAAACTCAACAACTTCAACTATTGTATCCTTGGCTTCCTGCCAACCGATAAATAAAAATACTGAAACTGTTACTCGAGACACCAAAAGTGAAATTGTTCTGATGGTTTCAGTCAATTCATAAGTAAAAGATACCAAAAAAAATGAAACTATTGTATACTTGGTTTTCTGTCAACCAAAATAAAATAACCAAAAAATGATTTTCTGTCCATCAATGAAAAGATACCAGAAGATGACAGTAATCTATACTTGGTTTTCTGTCCATGACCTTTGATTATTTTCAATGAAGTCTTTCCCTTCTGGTCCCTAACCATGCACCACAGCTATATAAGTAGCTATCACCAGATAGCTACAACACTGGGTTTGCTGTTTAATATAATGTGGACTCTAATCTCCTTCATATTTTTTGCTTGCAATTTCACCTAATAATAGTTACAAGTCAAGAAATCATTATATGTCTTTTTTTTATTATTTCCCCCCAAATAGCTTATTTGTAGGTCAAACTGATCCTACTAGACTACCAAATGATAGATACAAGTTTATCCATGGTCGTGATGGAGTTCCGGGAAGAGATGGTAGAGATGGTGTTATAGGGTCTCACTGGACAAAAAGGAGAGCAAGGAGAACAAGGGAAACCTGGACTTAAGGGAAACAAAGGAGATACAGGTACTCATGGGCCACCTGGAGTACAGGGACTGAAAGGAAGTACTGGTGCTAGAGGCTTTTCAGGATTTCCAGGACATAAAGGAAGAAATGGTTCGAAAGGTGAGAAAGGAAGCATGAGTGCTTCATCTCGCTCGTGGAGTTGTGTACACAAGCTACATATATGGAATCGAGTATGAATTAAGTCCAATACCAAATCGTAACAACGATAACGCTCTGTGTGCTGTTTGCCTTGTGACTGACAAAGAAGTATCTCTTATGATACCAGCTAGAGGCAGCTGTCCTAGTGGGTGGACCAGAGAATACTATGGGTATCTAATGGCTGAACATTTACAACACAAGCGTACTGAGTATGTTTGTGTGGATTCAGCCATGGCACCAGCTCCTGGTAGTCAGAACCACCTTAATTCTGGCCACTTGTACCATGTTGAAGGACACTGTGATGGAGTACCTTGCCCTCCTTACAACAACTATAAAGAACTCAGCTATGTGGTGTGCACTAATGAACATACGTTTTTTTTTTAGCTATAAATGTTTTTATTTGCTCTGGCTATGTTGCTTTACATGCCTTCTATAAAAAATATGCTGCTGTGGAACTTTCCTGATGTAAAAATAAGTAACCATAAACTCAATGATCTTGCACCAAATGCAAGAATCAGGGAACAATGATAGCTAAAAGGAGAAAGCTCAAAATCAATTATATTCACAATAGCAGGAGGGAAATGCTGTCAGTGATGCAGTCAGCTCTACATAATAAAGATACTCTCAAAGTTTATGCAATGTAATTATTTTGTGGCCAGTTTGAGCTTCTTTTTTTTTGCTGTTGTTTCTCAATAATTTTTCACTGATAGCACAACTGTTGCTTTTCCCCTCAAATTGAATAGTATTATTAACGATCAAAGAAAGCATCTGTTACACAATCCCTGATAAGAAAGCCATATAGCCAAACTATACTTGTAGCAGTAGTTACTGATGGAGCAAAGTTATAACTAGTTTGATTCAATGGGCTACAGTCATAGTATATCAAGTCTTGTAATAGACTATTCAGACAGACTCATAAGACTAAATCTAGAATTCCGATAGATTTACAATGGGTAAGGATGATTTCCTGCGTAGAATTTCTCCTTTCCTCTATTGCAATGTTCCTGCTATCATTTTACCAGATTACATAAAAAAAAGTTAGATAGAACAGATAATTATATTTTGCACAAGTCTATGATCCTGCCTTTTTTAGGCCCTAGAAAAATCAAGTGGTATTCTTACAGAAAGCATCCCTTAGCAATCCTATTCTTAAGTCATCAACCACAGATTATGTTGTAAAAATGAAATTTGAGTCACCAAATAATTTATCAGCTTGCCATGGGTGAATAAAAATAATTTATTGGCCTTTTGCAATTCTGTACCTCGGAAGTAACACACTCAAGAAGACAGCAATTGTATCCTTCTCTATAGTTACACTGAACGAAGTCCAAGGGAGGAGTCAAGTATCGTTGTGACAACCAAACATGGTGAATTCAACAACTCAAATTATTCTATAGCTACTTTGTTTCAGCCCAGATGAGATCATTCCAGCTTGTAAGCTGAAGACACTAAAGAAATTAAGCTATTGCTACTTAGTTTCTTGCCGAGAGATATTGTTAATATACTCACTCAGACTAAACAATTATATCATTAGTCTCACCAACCTATAAATAAAGGTACTACCAAAAATAAAACAGCTACTCCATACTTATATTAATTGAGAGTTGTTACCCCTTACCACATTTCTATTATCATACCTTACCATACACTATCTTGTAATATCAATTTTCAAAACTAATAGCTAACTATTGTAAAATTGGCTTTGTTCAAATTTAATAAATGCTTATATATATAATATAGTTAAATGTGTGATGTGAATGAATTAAAAAACTATAAGCATTTTTAAATTTAAACTAAGAAAGCATCAATTTTACAATAGTTAGATTTTAGTTTTGAAAGTTGCTGTAAATGAACCATTTTGCTTTAAATCCTGCTGAGAGAAGTGGAAAGGCTTTAAGTCTGTCCTAATAAAAGTCCTAGGATAAAAGGCGGGTAAAATACGGTAGAATTAGGATGGAACTAGAATGGAAGTAGGATGGAATTATGTGGAAAGTGTGAAATTGCGATGGAAGTAGGACGGAAATAGGACGGAAGGAAGTGGCCTGAAAAAGTCACCTTACAAGCACAATTCAAATTACAATAGTTGTGTAGGTTATTAGCTAGTAATAGTCAGCGCTAGCTATCTCATAAACCATACAATATTTGATGACTTCTCAACTCTACATGACTTCTTCAACTAGGACAACTCTGCTCCTTTGCAATGATTGTGCACTACACTTTGCTGACTAACTTCGTGCCTACAGCATTGCTGCTGCAACTGTCCATGTCAAACTCTCACTGTTCTGGCGTGCTGGCTCCGCAATATGGAGGACTGGTTAAGGAGAGTTGCTAGCCACAAAAAGCAGTGGCAGCTTTAGAAACTAGTACAAAGTATATAGGATCATGTGCATTTTTTTTTAAATTTTAATTATTTTTTAATTTTACCGTTTTTGAGTGGTAGGGCCATGTTTTCTATGATATCAACTATAGTGGTGTGCTTCAGCACAAATGGCGAGCAAGCCTGCCTTGTTAGGCTGCATAAACTACAATCTTGTATTTATTGAGGATATCAGAGTATTACTTTAAACGGCTAAACATGGACTTGCACTTGGAAACTAAAATTTAACAACATAGCTCTTTTTTGGCTACCATTTTAGCCATACTTGCTAATCAGAGCCTCTGTATAATTTCCTCAAATAGTTAACTTTCTCAAAAGCCACAACTTCACAAGTTGTATGGTGGGAATTACAAATCAATTGTAAATTGTAGCTAGTGATATGGTTTGATAAAGTTAACAACTGATGATAATGTTAAGTGTTCAGCTGTGATCTTTCACATAATCTACTTTACCGATCATAGTAATAATAGTCATTTCTACTATATCAATTGTAGTAATAATGGTATCACTTGAGTGTATCTATCATCTACTCATTGAGGTATATAACATTCACGTATGGTATTGATGGTTATTTTGTAGTACGCATTACACATACTGCTTTGGGTTCTATCATCCAGAGTATTCTGGGTACACTATAAAAACCTAATTATGCTGCACGAGTGAGAGGTCTATCTATATTGAAGTAAAGTGTCAAAATGTGGAAGATCTTCTCCTTAGTATTGGTCTGTTTACACTTATCCATAATAAATGGTATAAATGAATAGTCTACACTTCCCGATGAATGAAGTTATTATTATTTGCAGGTCAAACTGAGTCTACTGGACTATCCAATGATAGATACAAGTTTATCCAAGGTCGTGATGGAGCTCCAGGAAGAGATGGCAGAGATGGAATCGTAGGACCACAAGGACCTCCTGGTTTCCCTGGTTTCCCTGGACACAAAGGAGAGTATGGAGAACAAGGAAAACCTGGACCTCAAGGAGAGAGGGGAGAGTTAGGACCACAAGGAGTGCCTGGGCCAGTTGGAATACAAGGACCTAAAGGAAGCACTGGTTCACAAGGAACTACAGGAACAAATGGACAAAAAGGAAGTGCTGGAGAAAAAGGAGAAAGAGGAATAAGCTCAACTGCTAGCAGAAGTGTCGTGTACACACGGTGGGGGAAGAGATCTTGTCGTTCTGGAGCTACTTTGGTCTACACTGGAAGAGTTGGTACATCATATTCCGGGCATGTTGGTGGAGGGTCTAACTATCTTTGTATGCCCAATGAGCCACAGTACATTTTACCATACACACCAGGAACGCAAGGGAAGAGCTACATGTATGGAGTTGAGTATGAAGAAACTGTTACTCCTGGTCGTACCAATCACAACGCTCAGTGTGCTGTTTGCCTTGTGTCTGACAAAGAAGTATCTCTGATGATACCAGCTAGATGCAGCTGTCCTAGTGGGTGGACCAGAGAATACTATGGGTATCTCATGTCTGAGGATCAAGTAACGAAGCGAACAGAGTTCATTTGTGTGGATTCAGCCATGGACGCTGTTCCTGGTAGTCAGAACCACATCAGTGCTGGTCACTTGTACCATGTTGAAGGACACTGTGATGGAGTACCTTGTCCATCTTACAACAACTATAAAGAACTCAACTGTGTGGTGTGCACTAAATAAACAAAACTCAAATGTTTCTTTCCATGAACCATATATTAGCTATGAAACAATAATATAGCTATACCTAGTGAAATAGCTAGCTAGATTGAGCTATTTTGTGTCAAATAAAGAAATATTTAGTGTCTGTTGGAACAATATTTTAGAAAGAACAACACCAGCATGTTATTGGGAATTTTCAATTGATATTTTACCTTCAGTTTATAGAGTGGCAAATATTTGTCATACACATCAGCTAGTTAGTATAAGCAGGTCTTTTGGCCTTTGACCTGTACCTGTAGCCAGATTTTTCAACTTTGACAATCCCTTATGAGAGTGATTCTTACATAGGTTTCAAATAGTTTAATAACACCCATAATCACACCCAAAATTATGGCCATAACAAAACCACACCCATTTCATGTGTAGTAATTACAACCATTGTTCTATTTCAACTTTTTTAATTAGATAGTATTGACTCCTTTACCAATACAAATAGGTCTTGACCCAAATAGCTTTTACATAATTAATATACATAACTTGAAATTCAAGTTCCAGCTTCTATTTAAGGTATTTCAAATGACTAAATGTGTGGATAAGCAAGCCCTTTGGAGAATCTTAAGAGGGTCATCAGGAGTTGTTATTTTAGCAACTAATAGTTGTGCATGTAAGTAATGGAGCCACAAAAACTTCTTCGTTTCCTACCCAGTATCTTTAGCGCAAACTCTACTATTACCACCATTTAGCTCAAACAAAATGTAGCAAAAGATATTCAAAATGTAACCATGCCTACTTCATAATTTGGTGTGTGTATGTATAAATGAGTTTTCGCGGGTGATACTACCACTCTAGCAGGTGAGTGGGTGAAATCACCACAATGCAGGTGTCATCCACGAAATACAGGAAGGTCTGCTGTTGCACTAATGGCAGCATGTCATAATAACTGTTTTCTTTGCCATACTATTTGCTGACTCACCAGTACTACAGTAAAACCTCCGAACAACAACCGGTCTTGGGGACAGATCATTTGACCTTTGTTGAGAGAGTTGCCTCTCTTCGGGGGTTCTTAGAGTATTATGCCAAGCAACAATGATAATCCATAATATAATAGAAATAGACCAATGAATGATTTAGTGAGGTAAAAATAGTCAAATAATGATCTCTGTGTTAGTGATTTTCTTGCAGATTTTGCTCGCCAAACCTGAACTTTCCAATGTCAGAGACAAGAGTGCTGTAGCAGTCTTCAAAGACGGATCAATTGTTGGACATGTCCCCATTAACATGGCTCCAATTCTCTACCAGTTTTTAAGAAGAGAAGTCAACAAGGCTTTTGTTGAAGTTAAGGGTGAAAAAGTGAACAGAGGTGGCGGCTATGGACTGGAAATACCCTGTGTTTATCGTTTATACAGTCGGCCACGGTATATACAAAGATTGAAAGACACTCTTGAACCACTGATCGCTGCTGGACATTTGTAACTAGCTATTAAGAACAATTATTATATATATTATGTAGCTATAATTGACTGCTCTAGGATATTTATCCCTGGCCGTTGTTAAGAATTCGGGGGTGGCCGTTCATCGGAGGCTATAAAACTATTGGAACTGTACTGTAAACATTTCGTTCCACTAAAAACTACCGCTGTGGAGAGGCTGACTGTTCTTTGGGAGCCCGTTGTTGAGAGAATTCACTGTATACCTTGTCTGGTGGCTAACTTTAGTAAGTAAAATTAATGAAAGTATTATTGATAATAAATAAATTAATGCACTAGTTTCACATGAAGAAATAATAATATAAGACAATTGATTATGTCATGTTCAAAGTATTACCTAATGATAAGAATTGGCTTTGCAGGAGTCAAGTGCCTTGACAAGGATGTCCCAGTCACTCCACGTATCTCTTCTTGATCATAGATTCTAATTAACATAAGATATTCACAATAGGTGTGCACTTTGGTCACCAACACTTTCAACATATTGCTCAATATAGCTAGTTTTCTTTGGGAGAAAAGTGATACCTCGCCATCTAAAATAACACCTTTTAGGGTGAAAATATTATTTATGTCCTGCAAACTGTCTTCTTCAAAACTTACTCTTACTGTTATTTATCTTGACACTAACTTCCACCCTTTCCTTGACCTCACTTTCATATTAGCTACCCTTCCTTTATTAATTGCTTAGTATTAATTAATTATCATTATAATTAATTTTTATTTTAAGGAGATTCTGAGACAAACTGCAAACCAATAGTAACATAAAATGGTAAGGTGAAGAAATAAGAGAAAGCAAAAAGAGCAAGTAAATTTGCACAGGACAAATCTTGTTTCTGACAACTGACTTCAATGTTAGATAGCCAGTGGACCACATCTTAGTTAATATCCTCATGGACAGTGGACACTTTTTATTCATATTGAGATATGAACTAGTACTGTATAGCTCTCACTTAACCACAGCCTGTATTACCTAGCTCTGCCTGGGATGGCATCATCTTCAACAATGAGGTGGTGGAAGAAGAAAGAGACTTGGATGACTTGAACACAGTAGCCTACATGAAAAGAAATGGCAAACAGATTCTAGTGTCTTAGTACTCTAAATGAGGCACTCATTGGTAGCTACAAACATCACGTGACAAAATGAATGAAATATAAACTGGTCACTAGCTAATACAATCAAGTAAATTCAACAAAGTGTCTGCCTTCCTTGTGTCTCCCAATCAGAATACACACAGTGCAAACACATTCAAATTATACTAATAATGATAATATAGGTTAAACCCTCAGTTGGAAAAAATACCAAAACACCAAGGATAGCTATTGCTATTTTCATTTCTTTATTATTGACGATCAATGTAAGTTGATTAATAACTGATGCTTTCAATAAAATGTGTCATTTGAATAATATTAATGCTGCTTAGTTGTTATGTTGGGATGTATTTCGGACCCGATTTGCCCTTGAAGAAATCAAGGCAGCTGCTTCCACAGCCAGTAACGAACTTTGTGACTTAAGGGCTGATTTATGATCACTTTTACTTTCACTTCTATTTAAGAGATCCCCTGAAGATGTTTGTGCCAAATTAAATTGCCTGTTAGCTTCTACGGATTTCTGAAATCCACGAAAATTAAAAAGAACAATATTGCATAATTAAATAAATTGGCACAAAATTACATCATAGGAGTAAAACATATTGTAAGCATAAGCAATTAAAGAGTTAGTCTATAAGAAACAAACAGTTCATTTAATGGAGAGCATGTCTAGAAAAAAGATGGTGCATTGGGTGCAGAATTTAAACTTGAGGATGATTTAGCCTTTTTAGAATAGAACACTGAAAACATGAACCATTTTATTTATTTTGTTTTCTGTATAATTTTTCTCCACCTCTGATGTCATGCCAAATTTCAAACTTCAAACTAACTTGGACATCTCATGTTCGATAGAGTGAAGCTACTCCAAAAGACTTGGGAGATATTCAAAAATGGCAAAAAAACAACAACAACAAACAACAAACAAATAAGTTAGAATTTGTTTTGTGGCAATGATATCCCTTTACTCACTCGCACCTTCTCGCAAACTTGGCTACAGCACATTAATTGGTTGCTTATGCATTTATTCCTGTTAGTAAAAGTTTTACAATACCAGTATTACCTTAGTGACATAGATTATGATACATGATCATAAAACTGGCGTTTTTATGAGGACCACAAATTTATGAAATGATGATTCACACTCAAAAACAACACTCCATATATAATTTGCACTTACTTTCCAATTCGCAATGAATTTAGAGAACATGCCAAAGAAATCCGAAGGCTCCATGGTGGTAGGGTTCTCTGCAAACCAAATGACTGCTTCTTTGTAGGAGCACTCCATGTCACTGTAGCTGGCCTCCAACTTCTCCATCTTTTTTCTTATCTGCTTGCAGAAGCTGTGGATTTTGACAGTCAAGGACTAGCCCATACTCAGTCAACAATTCACAGTGTGATTATACATAAGATCATTGGGTATACCTACTACTGGTTTCAGCTACATTTGCACGGAACTGGTTCTATTAAATGTGTGTGGCTATAACTACTTATTCAACGCATTGCAATAAATCATCCTAGACACCACTCACTACAGATGCCCTTCATTGATACCTATCCTCTCACCACTCACACCTTTAGTCTTTAACCTTTAGCTGCCATCATGCTGATGATATCATTATCTTAGAGCAATGTTCTGGATATGCTTTGCAATACCAAGAATGCCGTCTCAGACATGGTATATACACTACAACTGTGTTGAACATGCTCTCTAACATCAGATATTTAATGAGACTATAATTTCAAACACTGGGTTCTATGACTACTACCTGTTTACCCTGACTTCAAACACTAGCTCTTGTGTATGAAATATTCTCATGCACTGCATACACTGGAAGCTAAAATCCTGGGTGGTTTGAAGAACTTGCATTCAGCTACCATCATACTCACACACACACACACACACACACACACACACGCACACACACACTCACACACACACACACTCACACATACACACACACACTCACACACACACACTCACACACACACACACACACACTCACACTCACACACACATACACATACACACACAACACACACACACATACACACACAACACACACACACATACACATACACACACAACACACTAATGCAAAAGATATGAAGATGATGTAGTTGTTGGGATCATTTTGCACTTCGTTTTCGATTATAGCTTTTCCTCTCCGGAGGTTTTCCATGTCTTCAGAGAGAAGAACCTTTGACACTACACAAATAAACAATACACATGTTGAGCATTATATTTATCCAGGTCAGTGGAGTAAGAGAGAGAGGGGGGGAGGCTAATTAGGTATTTCTAATTTCTCATGTAAATACCTTAACACATAGACACTTGCCCTTAAAGACCCCATCCCCTCCCACTATCCTTCCTTCCCCCAAAACATATTCCTACATCACTGAAGTTTTTCAAATTCACCTCAATCTATTTCCCTGTCTCACCTGAGCACGCTCCTTCTATCTCCAAGTCGTCATGGAAGCTGAGAGATTCTGGGTGTGTCTTGGCTACCATTTGAGCGATGTAATCCAAAAGGCTCTGCTTCTTGTTGCGTGACTTGAGGTCGAGCAATCTGGCCAGAGATTCCAACTTGAAGCCTGACGCAGAACCCTTCTTGTGGCTATTCATGTAGTTCCCAGTGGCCAAAATCAACTGACAAATGAAACAAAACAGAGTAAAAAAAACCAAGTTGTCTCTTTCTTTTCTGGAACACACTATGTACTCACCCCATACACTTTCTTTAATCGTGCACTTCTAAGAACAGACAATGATGCTGAAAGAACTGCTTTGATTTGCTACATAAGATGGCACAATAAAAAAATTTAAATTTTTTTTCGCACAAGCTGTCTTTTTGTAGCTATGTGTAAAAAGCTCTTGTGCACTCACCGGTTCAATTGTGCGAACAGTTTCTTCAAAAGTTCCCATGTATTTCATACACTGCAGTCTGGCCTCATATTGTTTTACTTCAGCTACTTGAAGCATGAAATGTTCAGCATCTCCAAACTTGTCCCTCTTGTCCATGTTCCTCTTCAAAGTCTTGTTCTATGGGGGAATAGCGTGAATATTGATTATAATAATATTACTAGTGCTGCTTCACAACATGACTTACTTCCTCTGGAGTGGGGATGAATTTGAGGAGGAGTTCACAGTGCTCAGAACCTAAAGCATCCAAGTCAGTTTTTTCTACAGACCTTGCTATTTTAGGAGGAGTCAATCCAATGCGCTTCAGGGCTATATCTAAACCACAAAAAAGGTTTGTCAAATGAAAACAAATTTAAACTTTTTTTTTTTTGAAAACTGGAAAAAGAAACTTACTTAAATTCCTGCTTCTGTTGGGCTCTATGAGACTAAGTGCATCTGATTTCTCTGAAGTGTATAATACAAAAAAAAAATCAGTAGCAATCACTAGCAACCAATATTACAATAATGTTTAAAAGGTAATTATGATAGTTCACAGCTAAGTTCCTACATTGAGTTTCTTAGCGCCAGTAATTATTACTTACTTGGAACCCAGGCTTGTTTGTGAGGTTCACTAGATTTTGTCTTAAAAAGTTCCTCAAACTCTGTGAAGTCTATTCGTTTCATGAGAGCTTCTTCATCAATATCCTGTAAATAATATTAAATAGCAGTAATCAACTTATAGTTCAACAGCCGTGTAGGCTGAGGACCTCGGAGAGTGTCACCATATTATCTAGTCACTATTTATGAGAAGTAAGTTAAATCAAATAAAGGGACTACTAGCCAAATAAAATGCATCCCAACTTCAAAATAAAATAAAGGTTATTTACTCACCAAGATACAAATAGCTGTGGGCATATCCCCACATGAAGGAGAAGAAAGAAAGGAAAGAGAAAGAAAGAATGGACGAAGTAGAGATAAAGATTGAACATAAACATTATTCATAGTTAATTGTCATGCGCATATCGTCAGTCTTGCGATTTTTACCTATTTAGTCATGTCAGGTCATTGGTTATTGTTGTGTCATTCTGATTGGTTGCCGTACTTGTTTTGGGAGGAGTCAGCACTCGTATATATATCATGTACTCGTGCTGCCTCCTTCAGAAGTTGTAATTACATTAACTTAGTCTAGTAACTAGTAGTGTAACCAGTTAGCTGGCTAGGGTACAGCCTAGGCTGCATATCTTAGTTACCTTCTCTGGTGGCAGCGATACTAAACGCTGTACCAGGTGCGTGAGAGCTAAGCTGTCTACGGACTCGCCGTGCCCTCCCACATATGGTGGCAGCGGTGGGATCCTCTTGCTGACCTTGGACACGAGAGGATTACCTGGCTTCTGAGGGAGACGTCCCGACTGAAGTTCCAGGGCCCGAACAACGAGAACCAATTACCCACGGTCGTTAGACTTGTGACAAGCAACCTCACTTCGGTGGTGGAAGCAACCCTATCGCGGAACCATACTACGGTAGTGGGACCATTACACGCAACCTTGCCTTGGCAGAGGGAGCAACACGTCTATCTAGCTACGGCTGTGAGAGACAATTCAGTGGAACGTGTGCAACGAGGGCTACTGTGGAGTGAATTGGGGGAGGAAGTGCGCAGGAGGAGTATTGGCAGAAGGGACCTGGATTGGTGCTGGGCCGCCTGTCTGCTTGTGTCTGTGGCTAAGTGTATTGTGGCGTTTTTGTGTTGTAAATTTTTCTAAGTTGTAACCGTCTAATTTGTCATCTATAGTTCTAATTGGTGTTGTGCCATATTTGGCTTTGTGTTCAATTGGACTTAAGTGTTTGTGCACTTTGTTGTGGAACTGTGTGGCTTTGTATTGTGTTTTAATTACCTGTACCGCCTTATTCATTGTCTTTATTTTTAATTCCACAGGCATCTAGCAGAAGGCTAGTTTTGGCTTTGCCTTCCATGACGGAGCCTGCAGCTGGTGAGGGGGGGACAAAGGGGGGCAGGAGGAATCCGGGAATAGCTGGAAAGGAGTCTTATCGTCCACACCAGAAGACAGTGATAGAGAAGAGGTCGCCGTACCCTATTAGATCATCCGGTGTGAAGTGCCTGGAAGAGGGTGATAGTGAAGCCGAGTTTGAGGGAGCAAGAGAGGCATACGCGGGTATGGCTAGACAGGAAGAGGCAGGAGATTCAACTTCAGCTTTGATTAAGTTCCTAATGGAGAAGGATGCGCAGGATAGGCGTGACAGAGCTGAGGAGCTGGCTGTGCAGAGGGAGATGTTGGAGCAGGAGAAGAAGAGGCATCAGCTGGCTGAGGAACAGATTAGGGCAAGCAGGGAAGCTGAGGAGGTGCGTTGGAGAGAAACAGAAGAATCAAGGAGGACATATGACAACGACAGAAGACAACGGGAAAGACGTGAGGATGCTAGGGTTCGGGAGCTAAGGGAGTTGCTTAATGAGAGGCTCAAAGGGCTGGGCATGTACAAGGAAGGTAGTGAGCTTGGTGCGTACCTAAGTAAATTCGAAAGGATAATGCGTATGGGGGAGGTTAGGGAAGACAGTTGGGGGGATAGGCTCTACCCAAAGCTTACCGAGACCTTGTGTAAAAGAATCACTAAGGACCTAGATGGTAATAAGAGTTATGATGTGCTTAAGAAGAATTTGTTAAGGGCAGTGGGGGAAACAGCCATTACTTATGGTAATTCGTTACTAGGGGCTACCAGTGAGTTGTTTAAAGGTATGACGGCAGGTAGTATGGCTGACTGGTTATCAAGAACAACAATGGGTATGTTTCGTGATTGTGAGTCTGTCGAGGATTGTACTGTAGCTGCAGCCTTGGCAGTGTTAAGACGTGTATTGCCTGAGAGTGGGAAGATGTTTATGGATGGGAAAAAGATTAAGAATTGGAGAGACCTCCGTGAGAATTTGGAGGATTGGATGTCGGGAAGGCAGCCTGGGAACTATTTTAAAAGTATAGGGAGTTTAAGTGAGAATAGTAGCAGAGGCTATAGGGCTAGTGGGAATGTGTATGGGCAAGGAGATAAGTCCCGTGGGAATGTTGTGGGGGGTGTTGTTAGTAGTAATGTTGGAGCTAGGAGCAATTATGGTGGAAGTTATAGTAATAGTGGGGGGTACACAGTTAAATGTTTTAGTTGTGGGGAGCTAGGACATAGATCCTTTGAGTGCAAAAAGGGTAAGTCAGTTAGTGCAAGTGAGGTAAGAGTACCTGTGTGCTATACGTGTGGGAAGTCTGGGCATAAAAGCCCCGAGTGTACCCAGAAGGGTAAGGGAACGTCTGCCATCAAGAATGAGCCACCAACTAAGCTTTCTGTTTTAAAGAGGGCTGGGTCGGGAGCTCAAGGTAATGTAGTGACAGGGTTGGTGTGTGGGGTGAAATCTGAGATTCTAATTGACTCAGGAGCAGAGATGGCATCGATTCCTAGGACACTAGTTCCTGAAGGTGTTAGGTGGTTGAGTGATGTAGTAGTAAGAAGTTATGGAGGTACAGAAAGGATGTGTAGAAGTTTTATGGGGGAGTTTAGTATAGGAGGATATAAGAAGTGCGTGAGGACGGTTGTGGATGAAAGTGATGAGGAAGGTGTAGCCTGTCTAGTGCCCATATCCCTTGAGAATGATGAAGAGGCTAAGGCCTACAGGGGGGCTATTAAGGCACACAAGGAGTTACAGAAAGTGAATATGAATGTTCTAACTAGGAGTATGCATGCTAAGGAGTTAGAGTCCGAACGCTGTGAGAGCGGTGGTGTGGATAGTGCCATTGAGTGGGATGTGGTGGAGCCTGTGGGTGAGTGCATGGAGGTTGTGCATGAACTCGAGGATCTTACAAGTAGCCACCCTGACCCCTCAATCATACCCGAAGTCTTGAGTAGGGTGGGGGAAGGGCATGGGGCGGATGAAGCTGAAGGTTTGCCTGAAGCTGAACAGCCCCAGGCGAAAGTAAGTGAGGGAATTGCTAGAGGTAAGGCAGTTCCCTTGGATAAGTTATCAGATGAGTCTGTGCATGATGACCTTAGTGGTCTAGTGGAGGAGATAGGTCCAGTTAAGGCAGGATCAGATACAGAAATGCTTATTAAGGAGGTGAAAGAAGATGATAGTTTAGCTGTGTGGCGTGAATTGGCTGATAGGAAGGAGAGGGGGTTCAAATGGAGCAAAGGTATTTTAGTAAAGGAAATGTATGTGAATTGGGAGGAGTATAGAGAAGTTATTGTATTACCAAGAAGCTTGCGAAGTAAGGTTTAAGTATTGGGCATGATAGGAATGGTCACTTAGGTGCAGAAAAGGTGTCCCAGCTTGTTAAGAAGTACTTTATCTGGCCGAGCATGGCCAAGGAGATATTTGAGTATTGTGCTAGTTGCAGTAGTTGTCAGTTAAGGTCTAAGAGCAAACCCAGGAGAGCCCCGGTGGTGGACCGACCGGTCATGTCGGAGCCATTTGAAACGGTGGCCATTGACCTTGTAGGTCCACTACCAAAAGGGAAGGGTGGCTGTAGGTTTATTTTAACTTATATTTGCCTAGCCACTAGGTGGCCGGAAGCCATCCCCTTGAGGTCCATCACTGCAAAGGCAGTTGTAGAAGGGCTCTGGTCTATCTTTAGTAGGACGTCCATACCTGAGGTTCTGCTTAGTGATCAGGGGTCACAGTTTTGTGGCAAGGTAATGTCCCAGTTGTGTGCCTGGTTAGGGGTGGAGAAGGTTAAGACCTCTCCCTATCACCCCGAAACCAATGGCTGCGTCGAACGCATGCATGGCACTTTGAAGTCCATCTTAGGCAAGTGCATGGAGAAGGGAGGTGATTGGGTTGAGCAGATTAATTTTGCTTTGTTTGTTTTAAGGGAAATGCCACATAAGGACTCTGGCTTTAGTCCTTTCGACCTGGTGTATGGGTTTCGTGTAAGAACTCCACTTGATGCCTTATACCATGGGTTGTTTGAATGTGAAAGTAAGAAGTTAGGCGTATGTGAATGGGTGATGAGAATGGCTGAAAGACTTGAAGGTCTTAGGGACTGTGCAGCCTTAGGGCTAGCTAAGGGAAAGGAGAGCAGGTTACAGTATGTGAATAGGGGTGTAAGTTAAGGACATTTAAGGAAGGTGAATTAGTATTGTATAGAGTGCCTGGCATGTCGTGCAAACTTTCTGATTCGTGGCAAGGTCCATATATTATTATGAAGAGGGTAGGTGAAGTAAACTATAGGATAGGAAAGGTTGGGAAGAGTAAGCACTTCAAGGTGGTGCATGTTAATTGTATTAAGCTACTTAAGGAAAGGGCAGAGATTAACAGGTTAGATGTTGTGATTGAGGATGTTTGTGATAGTGGATGTAGTAGTTTATTAAGTGGTGAATGTGAAGGGTTTGTTAAAGGGGAGTTAGACACTGTGTTGACTGACTTTACTGATGTATTTTCGGACAAGCCTGGAAACACCGATCGGGTAGTGATGAAGATAGACACCAAGGAGTGTGAACCGATTCGGCAATCACCATATTCTGTCCCCTTGGGTATCAGGGATAGGGTCCGTAAGGAGATAGAGAGTTTGGAAAGAGATGGTATTATAGAGAGGTGCCAGAGTAGTTGGGCCTCTCCTCTGGTTCCAGTTAGGAAGCCTGACGGCAGCGTCCGTCTTTGTGTTGACTACCGAAAGTTGAATTCTGTTACGGTTAAGGAGCCCTATTATATCCCTTCCTTTGAGGAAATGGTTGAGAAGGTTGGGACAGGGAAGGTGCTCTCAAAAATAGATCTAGCAAAAGGATTCCATCAAGTTGTTGTAGCAGAACAGGATAGGGATAAGACTACCTTTATATGTCCCTTTGGGAAGTACCGGTACCGGCGGATGCCGTTTGGCTTGACCAACGCTCCGTCCGTGTTTCAGAGACTAATGGAGGAGGTTCTGGGCAGTTGTGTTGAGTATGCCCGTGTATACATAGACGACATCTTAGTGGTGTCGGGTAGCTGGAAGGAGCATTTAGAGCACTTGAGGAATGTGTTGAGTACACTTAGAGCGGCAGGCCTTACATGTAAGAGGGCAAAGTGCCAGTTTGGCAAGAGGACTCTAGAATTCCTTGGGCACCAGATTGGTGATGGGAAGGTTTCGGTCCCTGCAGCGAGGGTTGCAGCCATAAGGGACCACCCAGTCCCACAGACAAGGAAGCAGCTGCGTGCATTTTTAGGGATGGTAGGATTCTATCGAAAGTTCATCTCTGGTTTCCATCGGTGGTCCTCAGTCCTCCCCCCTCACACGTCGACGGCGATGTCTGGAAGGGTGAGTTGGGATGGTGTGATGCTGGATGCATTTCATTCTTTGTGTAATTTGTTGTCAGAGTTTGTGTGTTTACATGTACCTTGTGCAAGTGATGTCTTTGTCTTAGACACAGATGCAAGTGGTTCGGGTGTAGGTGCAGTGCTGTCTGTGGTCCGTGATGACGAAAAACTACCTGTGGCGTTCTTCTCCAAACAGCTTCATGGAGCTCAGCGGAACTACAGCGCACAGGAGCTTGAAGGACTTGGTATTTACGAAAGTGTTGTTCATTTTGCATATTACTTGTATGGGCGGAGATTTACGGTGGTTACAGATCACAAGGGACTTGCTGGAATGATGACTAAGAAGCAGGTCAACAGGAGAATCCTGAATTGGTGTCTCAAATTGTCGTTGTACGACTTTGATGTGATTTATCGTGCGGGCATTGAAAATCATGTTGCTGATGACTTGAGTCGCTGCAGAGAAGCAGTTTGTGACAGTGCTGATGGCACCCGTCTTCTTAAGGAGGGGGGAGATGTGGGCATATCCCCACATGAAGGAGAAGAAAGAAAGGAAAGAGAAAGAAAGAATGGATGAAGTAGAGATAAAGATTGAACATAAACATTATTCATAGTTAATTGTCATGCGCATATCGTCAGTCTTGCGATTTTTACCTATTTAGTCATGTCAGGTCATTGGTTATTGTTGTGTCATTCTGATTGGTTGCCGTACTTGTTTTGGGAGGAGTCAGCACTCGTATATATATCATGTACTCGTGCTGCCTCCTTCAGAAGTTGTAATTACATTAACTTAGTCTAGTAACTAGTAGTGTAACCAGTTAGCTGGCTAGGGTACAGCCTAGGCTGCATATCTTAGTTACCTTCTCTGGTGGCAGCGATACTAAACGCTGTACCAGGTGCGTGAGAGCTAAGCTGTCTACGGACTCGCCGCGCCCTCCCACAATAGCAATTAAAAGCTTTTAATTTCATCTTGCATGTGTGTGTGTGTGTGTGTGTGTGTGTGTTGCATTTTACTTATTTGCTGATCATCATTGCCAGCTACCTCGCCCTCCCGAGTTGAAGGTGACACAATTTACCAATATCATAGTATCGAATGGTTTCCCTTTAGTCCCAAACCTTGTACTTACCTTAAAGATAGTCTGTCCTGGGTCTTTAATTGGGACCCAGTTGAATACTGGAAGAGGTACATTTGGAATTATTGCCTTCTTAGCCTGAGGAGACCCTCCAAATGGAAGAGGAGGGGGCGGAGGTACACCTAGTGAGGTAAACAAACACAGTAATCTGTAGAAGGCAATAATCAAAGGTAACTACCATACAGGGGTAACTCAAAGAGGAGGGAGCAAAGGGGGTTAGCCCCACTCCCTTTCAACCATGTTCATTGATAAATCTGTAAAATTTGTAATGTAAGAATGTACAAATAAGCAATTCAGCCTATACACTAATTACTGCTAACTACTCTTTTTTCCAATCATCTACTGTGGGTGACACAGAGAAAAAGAGCTTTTCTGAGAGCAAAATCACTTTTTAATTGTCAACATTCTAGAACCACTCAAGTTTTTACTTCTTTTATCACTGATCAAGCCTTTCAGCAATGGAAAACCTCACCATTTCTGATAAGGGTTCTTACTGATCAGTAGTTACACAGATTTGAATGAATCACATGACCTTCGCACTTTTGCTAGACTTCGCACCATGTATTCAGATCCAGCCACACCCCTTGTTAAGCTAACTTACCAAACGGTGGTGGAGGGGGCGGAGGAGGAGGCGGAATACCTCCCATACTAACTGGAGGTGGAGGAGGGGGTGGAGGAGGGGGCGGAGGAGAGGGTGCACCGCTTCCTGGTGGTGTTGGTGGAGGAGCTCTTCTTGATGATGGTGAAGTTCGTGATGGCGGTGAAGGAGGGACACTTCCTGAAGGTGAAGAAGGAGCACTTCCTTTGGACCGACGTGGTGGAGGAGGAGGAGGAGAGGCGCCAGTGCCTGAAGACACTGCACTCTGACTATCCTACAGACACAAGATTAGGCACAAAATTTACAGTTATGATCCATGGGATGAAGGAAGTCAAGTAGCTCATGAAGAGGGGATTATGATTTATAGACAGACAAACAAACAAACAAACAAACAAACAAACAAACAAACAAACAAACAACAAACAGCACTACGATGGACCTTCCTCGTGTTTACTGAAAAGTGAAAAACAAAAATACACGATCACTCGTGCAGCAAAAATCATTACTCGGTTTTGCATCGTGAAGTTTTTCTTGCACAGCTCGTGTTATTAATCCTAAATAACACAGGTCGCTGTGCCAGTATATCTCCTAACTCTATACTCACCACCAGTTCTTGCAATCTAATCCTGAATAACACAGGTCACTGTGTCAGTCTATCTCCTAACTCTATACTCACCACCAGTTCTTGTAGTCTAATCCTGAATAACACAGGTCACTGTGCCAGTATATCTCCTAACTCTATACTCACCACCAGTTCTTGTAGTCTAATCCTGAATAACACAGGTCACTGTGCCAGTATATCTCCTAACTCTATACTCACCACCAAATAACACAGGTCACTGTGCCAGTATATCTCCTAACTCTATACTCACCACCAGTTCTAATCCTGAATAACACAGGTCACTGTGCCAGTCTATCTCCTAACATTATACTCACCACCAGTTCTTGCAATCTAATCCTGAGTTCACATGTGTGCGAGGTGGAAACTGAAGTGGATATTCCTTTCAGTTCCTCAAGCAAGCGAGATGCACGTCTCTGGCTGGGTTTTGAGAGCTCCTCAACTTGGCTGTGCTGTCTGTCACACTTCTCCATCCACTAGAAATGAATAGGGAATAATAACATTCTAAATGTTAGTACACGTCAACACTTACATCCTTCATTTGACTGTAATAAGTCTCTCTGTCCTCATTAGCCTTTGCCAAGTTCTTTTGGACCTCTTCAAGCTTTGGAGAATACAAATTCATAAATTAAAGGTAATATTTGGTCACTGAAACATACGTCTGCCACCATTTTCTTTAAGTTTCCTCTAGCTATGAGTAAGTCATCCATGAGTGCCTTGACATCAATGTAGTTCTCTTTCCACTCCTTAATCTCATAAAGAACTTGTTCATCGTGAACTCCACGTAAAGACTACATGAGGAAAAAAATATTCCAATACTGCTATCAAAATGTGAAATTATTTTTACCTGCTCTAGTTCATTGGGTTTTAATCCTGCTTCAAGAAATTCCAGCTGGCGGGAGACTTTGGCATTCAAGTCTGGGGCAGTTTGGACCAAAGTGTTAATGAAACGCATAATGTCCGCCTGCCAAAATAATATTCATAATCATAATCATAATCATAATCATGATCCTTATAGATACAGACTGATCTTATACAGTCATTCTCACTTATTGTTAAATCCCGCCAATCTGTTCAGAAATTCAAAATGTAAAAAATTCATATGTTAATTTGCAACACTTACTTGCAATTATGCTATTTCATTTTGTTCCAAAAAAAAAAATTGTAGATTTTTGCATTTTAAATTCACACTTATTTTTTCCACTGGCTAAAAAAGCTTTGGCTCAAACACAAAGGTAGATACTCCTCTTCTTTACAAATGTTATATTTTGCCGATACCTCGAGTGATAGTTTAAGAAATTGGAATTATGTTGTTGCAAATATCAAGTCATTATCGCTGGATTTGTTACTGTCATCATTGTTGTTGCTTTCAATTTCCTTACCATATATGTCAATTCTTTCGGAGCATTAGTCAGACAATCCACTAGCACTTGTAAACGCATCCTTTCTTTCTTCTCCGCTCAATAGTAATCAAATGCTTTTATAAGCTTCCGATGTCCTCCAGACAACATCAAGACTGAAGTAAACATCTGAAATGCAAACAAAACAAACAAACAAACAAACAAACAGGAAAATGCATATTTACTTGTAAAGAAAAATTATTAACCAAAAACTAAACACATTGTGAGATTTTAATGAAAAGCAAACAACTCACTTTAAAAACTAGCATCTTTGCCTCCCAGTCAGCAGTATGCAGGCAGCACGCCACCACACAGAGACTCAGGTCATATGTAAGTAGAGCACTCCTTCCCCGCTGTGAATAAATGAAAATACAGTTATCATAGGCATAGCATATTGTATTTAGCATGCTCGGACTGGCAGCCATAAATATATAGCAAATATATTAGATTACATAATTGGCGAGCGAGCGTAGCGAGCGAGACACTTACAGGGGTAACACAATCGAAAATCGGGGATGTTTATTTATTTATTTATTTATTTGTATATATGTATGGACGTATGTATGTCATTTTGTACTCTGACCCTCGCGTTTTTGTGTTAGTTATGTGGTCGACCCCGTCTCAAATTGCACTAAACCGAATCCTCTGGTTTATCGATCAGTACCCGTATCACCCTAGAAATTGAATTGTTTACCGTTTTGAATTCTTTTGTGGGTGCAGTTAAAACTTGAAAACTTAAGGGACTTCCATTTCTATTCGAGTTAGTGGCGGTGGTAAGTCAATGCGCTCTTTGTCATGGTTATAAGCCGTGCGCAACAGTATTTACTTGAAAATACATTGTCCACTACTACTGCGAAGGTAAGTCTATGTAGGTGCATGTCCAGTTGTGTCAAAGCAGCATTGTGTGTTACAACCTAAAGAATATCACAAAGAAAACTTTTAAATAACGTGTATTGTTTTGTTGTTGTTTTTTTCCTTCAATTCAAAGTTGCAGAGAGTTGTTACTATGGCACTGAAATCCCTTTACCTTGTATGCGAAATTTAAAAACTGGACCTTATTTTCAGTAGCTTCAGTGTTAAATCATTCATATAAACATAGTATAGTCTTTAGGCTCGCTCGCCATTTGTGCTCAAGCACATCACTAATACTAACATTTTTTTATTGTGTGGTAGATTTAAGTGAATTGAATTTATGCCAACTCATCAGGAGACCATTCAATGTTGACACTATGGTGGAATATATTAAATTTATTAACCCCATGCAATACAAAGTGTGCTATTTTATCCAGTGGTATTAGTTGCAACGAAATAATTTTTTTTAATTTATAATTTTTTAATCAAGCGGTTGTCAAATATCCCAGTAATGCCAAAGCTCACAATTGCCCCTCCCCCCCTCCCTTTTCTGTTCTGTTGATCTTTTTTGTTTGTGGGATTCTAACTATTTCACTAATCAGACAGTAATGTTTATACTTACTCTAATGTCTTCAATGCTCCCTCTGTATTATGTCTTACCTGACTACTCATGAGAGCTCTAACAGCTTGCAGTGCCAGCCTGAGGTGAATCTAAAAATAGTAACAACAATGACACACCGATTATTTTAAAATAGACATTCACGTGGCTCACCGGTTTCCTCTGTAATAGGTCATGTTTCTTGGATGTTTTCTTAATCGCAACTGTCGGATAATCGAGCAAATCTTTAATCAGAATGACCAGAGCCACATGGCCATTTTCAGGATAGTGAACAAACTTCTTGAGAAATTGCTTGTTGGGGTGACTTTTGATATCCTTCTTCAAGTTCTTCAGGACATCAGCAAGTGGTCTCAGTCCTTGAAGAAATTTCTTCTTTGGGCGTTTTTCTTTGGCTTCAGGCTGCGTGTGGCGGATCATTTGGTCTATGTAGTATGTGCAGAGTGCACCGGCTTCTTCTTTGTCATGCTGAATGAGTACACACAAGTAAAATCAAGTGCTAATAAATTGACATCTATTAATACAGTATGCGATTCGGAAATAACAGACTCTAATTTAACTTGACTCTTATAATGTTGATATGAATTTCTTCTTACTACTAGTGATGTGCTTGAGCACAAATGGCGAGCGAGCCTAAAACTATGTACACTATAGTTAAACGATTGATTTTAACTTCTAACACTCAAGCTACTAAACAAGTCGAGTTTTTTAATTATGTATATACGGTAAAGGGGATTCAATGCCATAGTAACCACGCCCCACAACTGTTTGAATTGGAAAAAAAAATGCAACAAAAAAACAAGTCACGCTATTTAAAGGTTTCTTTGTGATGTTCATTCTAAGTAGTAGTTGTAACACACAATACTTTCACACAATTGAACATACCTACACAAGACTTACCTTCGTGGTTAGTCTAGTGGACAATGAATTTTCAAGTAAATACTGTTGCGTAGGGCTCATAACTACGACAAATAGCTATTATCTTACTACCACCACTAACTCGAATAGAAATAGAACTTATTGATTTAACTGCACCCGCAAATAATTCAAAGCAGTAAACAATTCAATTTCTAGAACTAGTGATGTGCTTGAGCACAAATGGCAAGCGAGCCTAAAACTACACTGTTGTTAAAAGATATTTTTTAACTTCTAACACTAACACTCAAGCTACTAAAAAAAAAGTCGAGATTTTATACTACGCATGTACAGTAAAGGCATTTAATGCCATAGTAACCACTCCCCGCAACTGTTTGAATTGAAAAAAAAAGTAAGCAACAAATCACTTTACCAGTTTGCTATGGGTGAATACATGCATTTATTAGTCTTTATGAATCTGTACCCTGTAAGTACCTAAAAACACTCAAAAAGACAACTATCAATCTCTTATACTTATTCTATATAGTTAAATACTGTAATGAACCAATTATAAGTTTATTTTAACACATTATCCATGGGAGAAGTAACGTTGCAAAATTGTTTTCTTTATCAACCAAATGAAAGAAAACTCAACAACTTAAACTATTGTATCCTTGGCTTCCTGCCAACCGATAAATAAAATACTGAAACTGTCTCGAGACACCAAAAGTGAAATTGTTCTGATGGTTTCAGTCAAATCATAAGTAAAAGATACCAAAAAAATGAAACTATTGTATCCTTGGTTTTCTGTCAACCAAAACAAAATAACCAAAAAATGATTTTCTGTCCATCAATGAAAAGATACCAGAAGATGAAAGTAATCTATACTTGGTTTTCTGTCCATGACCTTTGATTATTTTGCAACAAAGTCTTTCCCTTCTGGTCCCTAACCATGCACCACAGCTATATAAGTAGCTATCACCAGATAGCTACAACACTGGGTTTGCTGTTTAATAAAATGTGGACTCTAATCTCCTTCATATTTTTTTGCTTGCAATTTCACCTAATAATAGGTACAAGTCAAGAAATCATTATTTGCTTTTTTTAATTTTTTATTTCCCCCCAAATAGCTTATTTGTAGGTCAAACTGATCCTACTAGACTACCAAATGATAGATACAAGTTTATCCATGGTCGTGATGGAGTTCTAGGAAGAGATGGTAGAGATAGCGTTATAGGACCACAAGGACTTTCTGGCTTCCCTGGTCTCACTGGACAAAAAGGAGAGCAAGGGAAACAAAGGAGATACAGGTACTCAAGGGCCACCTGGAGTACAGGGACTGAAAGGAAGTACTGGTGCTAGAGGCTTTTCAGGATTTCCAGGACATAAAGGAAGAAATGGTTCGAAAGGAGAGAAAGGAAGCATGAGTGCTTCATCTCGCTCGTGGAGTTCTTCATCTCGCTCGTGGAGTTATGTACACCAGGTGGGGAAAAAAATCCTGTCGTGTTGGAGCTAACTTGATTTACTCGGGAACAGTTGGAGGATCACTTTACAATCATGCTGGTGAATCAAACTATCTCTGCATGCCTAGTGATCCACAATATACACTACCCTTCACACCTGGAGTACAAAGCTACAGCTATGTACATTATATGGAATCGAGTATGAATTAAGTCCAATACCAAATCGTAACAACCATAACGCTCTGTGTGCTGTTTGCCTTGTGACTGACAAAGAAGTATCTCTGATGATACCAGCTAAATCCAGCTGTCCTAGTGGGTGGACCAGAGAATACTATGGGTACCTAATGTCTGAACATATATACCACAAGCGTACTGAGTATGTTTGTGTGGATTCAGCCATGGAACCAGCTCCTGGTAGTCAGAACCACCTTAATTCTGGCCACTTGTACCATGTTGAAGGACACTGTGATGGAGTACCTTGCCCTCCTTACAACAACTATAAAGAACTCAACTGTGTGGTGTGCACTAAATAAACATACGTTTTTTTTAGATATTAATTTTTTTTATTTGCTCTGGCTATGTTGCTTTACATGTCTTCTTTAAAAAAAATATGCTGCTGTGGAACTTTCCTGATGTAAGAATAAGTAACCATAAACTTAATGATCTTGCACCAAATGCAAGAATCAGGGAACAATAATAGCTAAAAGGAGAAAGCTCAAAATTCACAATAGCAGGAGGGAAATGCTGTGAGTGATGCAGTCAGCTCTACATAATGAAGATACTCTCAAAGTTCATGCAATGTAATTATTTTGTGGCCAGTTTGAGCTTTTTTTTTGCTGTTGCTTCTCCATAATTTTTCACTGATAGCACAACTGTTGCTTTTCCCCTCAAATTGAATGGTATTATTAACGATCAAAGAAAGCATCTGTTATACAATCCCTGGTAAGAAAGGAAGGGACTGGTTGACTATGCTAGTGAAGGAGCTTAGCCAGTGAGGTAACTAGCACGCAGCCATAATTTCAAGAATAAATCACACACAACTATAAATGACCCATAAATGTTTTAAAGTTCAGAGTTCAAGGTTCCGAGCAGGGTATTGTTTATATTATCAAGTCTCATTTAATAAAAAAATTAATTAGGTGGTCAAACAGACAGACAGACAGACAGACAGACAGGTGTAGCAGACACTAAAGAAATTAAGCTATTCCTACTTAGTTTCTTGCCGAGAGATATAGTAAATAGACTCACTCAGACTAAACAATTCTATCGTTAGTCTCGCCAACCTATAATATAAATAAAGGTACTTCCAAAAATTAAACAGCTACTCCATACTTATATTAATTGAGAGTTGTTACCCCTTACCACATTTCTATTATCATACCTTACCATACACTATCTTGTAATATCAATTTTCAAAACTAATAGGATGAAAGGCGGGTAAAATATTATTGTAAAATTGGCTTAGTTCAAATTTAATAAATGCTTATATATATATAGTTAAATGTGTGATGTGAATGAATTAAAAAACTATAAGCATTTTTAAATTTGAACTAAGAAAGCATCAATTTTACAATAGTTAGATTTTAGTTTTGAAAGTTGCTGTAAATGAACCATTTTGCTTTAAATCCTGCGGAGAGAAATGGAAAGGCTTAAGTCTGTCCTCCAGAGCAACTAGTTGAAATTATGAATGCTCAGTACGATGGAAATAGGATGAAAGGCGGGTAAATACAGTAGAATTAGGATGGAACTAGAATGGAAGTAGGATGGAACTAGAATGGAAGTAGGATGGAACTAGAATGGAAGTAGGATGGAATTATGTGGAAAGTGTGAAATTGCGATGGAAGTAGGACGGAAATAGGACGGAAGGAAGTGGCCTGAAAAAGTCACCTTACAAGCACAATTCAAATTACAATAGTTGTGTAGGTTATTAGCTAGTAATAATCAGTGCTAGCTATCTCATAAACCATACAATATTTGATGACTTCTCAACTCTACATGACTTCTTCAACTAGGACAACTCTGCTCCTTTGCAATGATTGTGCACTACACTTTGCTGACTAACTTCGTGCCTACAGCACTGCTGCTGCAACTGTCCGTGTCAAACTCTCACTGTTCTGGCGTGCTGGCTCCGCAATATTGAGGACTGGTTAAGGAGAGAATTAGTTGCTAGCCACAAAAAGCAGTGGCAGCTTTAGAAACTAGTACAAAGTTATCCAGGATCATGTGCATTTTTTTTTAAATTTTAATTATTTTTAAATTTTACCGTTTTTGAGTGGTAGGGCCATGTTTTCTATGATATTAACTAGTGGTGTGCTTCAGCACAAATGGCGAGCAAGCCTGCCTTGTTAGGCTGCATAAACTACAATCTTGTATTTATTGAGGATATCAGAGTATTACTTTAAACGGCTAAACGTGGACTTGCATTTGGAAACTAAAATTTAACAACATAGCTCTTTTTTGGCTACTATTTTAGCCACACTTGCTAATCAGAGCCTCTGTATAATTTCCTCAAATAGTTGGTTTTCTCAAAAGCCCCCCCCCCCCCAATACAACTTCACAAGTTGTATGATGGGAATTACAAATCAATTGTAAATTGTAGCTAGTGATATGGTTTGATTGATGATAATGTTAAGTGTTCAGCTGTGATCTTTCACATGATCTACTTTACCGATCATAGTAATAATAGTCATTTCTACTATATCAATTGTAGTAATAATGGTAACACTTGAGTGTATCTATCATCTACTCATTGAGGTATATAACATTCACGTATGGTATTGATGGTTATTTTGTAGTACGCATTACACATACTGCTCTGGGTTCTATCATCTAGAGTATTCTAGGTCGTGGGTCGCCGCGCACTCAGTCTCAGAGGAGATACCAACTTTACTCATGTGCTGGTGGGGCGAGGTATGCTGCCACCAGAGTCCCCCTCCCCGGCCAGATATTGACTTATAGAGTTTTAAATCTATCGTCTAAAAAGTAAGGCACAAGGTAGAACTAAAATGTCTGACGGATGATACAAGTATATATGACTGTAAAGGCCACGCCTATTATGACGGGCTATGACACACAAAAGATAGAGACTTCCTGCACTGCAGCTTTTAAGTTCACACTGCAGCGCAGGAACACAAAAACATACGCACGATCAACACTAATTAACGAATGAATGACTTGCACAAACAACTAACTGGCTAAATATAGAGTACTAAAAATATGACTGTGTGTGCATGACTAGTTCTGTTCTGTTGGAGGCGTGGTATCCTGCCACGCCTCATCACTTTCTGTCGGCCCGACCCACATCGGTACACTATAAAAACCTAATTATGTTGCACAAGTGAGAAGTCTATCTATATTGAAGTAAAGTGTCAAAATGTGGAAGATCTTCTCCTTAGTATTGGTCTGTTTACACTTATCCATAATAAATGGTATAAATGAATAGTCTACACTTCCCAATGAATGAAGTTATTATTATTTGCAGGTCAAACTGAGCCGACTGGACTATCCAATGATAGATACAAGTTTATCCAGGGTCGTGATGGAGCTCCAGGAAGAGATGGCAGAGATGGAATCGTAGGACCACAAGGACCTCCTGGTTTCCCTGGTTTCCCTGGACACAAAGGAGAGCATGGAGAACAAGGGAAACCTGGACCTCAAGGAGAGAGGGGAGAGACAGGACCACGAGGAGTGCCTGGGCCAGTTGGAATACAAGGACCTAAAGGAAGCACTGGTTCACAAGGAACTACAGGAACAAATGGACAAAAAGGAAGTGCTGGAGAAAAAGGAGAAAGAGGAATAAGCTCAACTGCTAGCAGAAGTGTCGTGTACACACGGTGGGGGAAGAGATCTTGTCGTTCTGGAGCTACTTTGGTCTACACTGGAAGAGTTGGTACATCATATTCCGGGCATGTTGGTGGAGGGTCTAACTATCTTTGTATGCCCAATGAGCCACAGTACATTTTATCATACATACCAGGAACACAAGGGAAGAGCTACATGTATGGAGCTGAATATGAAGATACCGTTACTCCTGGTCGTCACAATCACAATGCTCAGTGTGCTGCTTGCCTTGTGTCTGACAAAGAAGTATCTCTGATGATACCAGCTAGAGGCAGCTGTCCTAGTGGGTGGACCAGAGAATACTATGGGTACCTAATGTCTGAACATATACAACAAAAGCGTACTGAGTACGTTTGTGTGGATTCAGCCATGGACGCTGTTCCTGGTAGTCAGAACCACATCAGTGCTGGTCACTTGTACCATGTTGAAGGACACTGTGATGGAGTATCTTGTCCACCTTACAACAACTATAAAGAACTCAACTGTGTGGTGTGCACTAAATAAACAAAACTCAAATGTTTCTTTCCATATTAGCTATGAGATAATATAGCTAGCTATACAGATTGAGCTATTTTGTGTCAAATAAAGAAATATTTAGTGTCTGTTGGAACAATATTTTAGAAAGAACAACACCAGCATGTTATTGGGAATTTTCAATTGATATTTTACCTTCAGTTTATAGAGTGGCAAATATTTGTCATACACATCAGCTAGTTAGTATAAGCAGGTCTTTTGGCCTTTGACCTGTACCTGTAGCCAGATTTTCCAACTTTGACAATCCCTTATGAGAGTGATTCTTACATAGGTTTCAAATAGTTTAATAACACCCATAATCACACCCAAAATTATGGCCATAACAAAACCACACCCATTTCATGTGTAGTAATTACAACCATTGTTCTATTTCAACTTTTTTAATTAGATAGTATTGACTCCTTTACCAATACAAATAGGTCTTGACCCAAATAGCTTTTACATAATTAATATACATAACTTGAAATTCAAGTTCCAGCTTCTATTTAAGGTACTTCAAATGACTAAATGTGTGGATAAGCAAGCCCTTTGGAGAATCTTAAGAGGGTCATCAGGAGTTGTTATTTTAGCAACTAATAGTTGTGCATGTAAGTAATGGAGCCACAAAAACTTCTTCGTTTCCTACCCAGTATCTTTAGCGCAAACTCTACTATTACCACCATTTAGCTCAAACAAAATGTAGCAAAAGATATTCAAAATGTAACCATGCCTACTTCATAATTTGGTGTGTGTATGTATAAATGAGTTTTCGCGGGTGATACTACCACTCTAGCAGGTGAGTGGGTGAAATCATCACAATGCAGGTGTCATCCACGAAATACAGGAAGGTCTGCTGTTGCACTAATGGCAGCATGTCATAATAACTGTTTTCTTTGCCATACTATTTGCTGACTCACCAGTACTACAGTAAAACCTCCGAACAACAACCGGTCTTGGGGACAGATCATTTGACCTTTGTTGAGAGAGTTGCCTCTCTTCGGGGGTTCTTAGAGTATTATGCCAAGCAACAATGATAATCCATAATATAATAGAAATAGACCAATGAATGATTTAGTGAGGTAAAAATAGTCAAATAATGATCTCTGTGTTAGTGATTTTCTTGCAGATTTTGCTCGCCAAACCTGAACTTTCCAATGTCAGAGACAAGAGTGCTGTAGCAGTCTTCAAAGACGGATCAATTGTTGGACATGTCCCCATTAACATGGCTCCAATTCTCTACCAGTTTTTAAGAAGAGAAGTCAACAAGGCTTTTGTTGAAGTTAAGGGTGAAAAAGTGAACAGAGGTGGCGGCTATGGACTGGAAATACCCTGTGTTTATCGTTTATACAGTCGGCCACGGTATATACAAAGATTGAAAGACACTCTTGAACCACTGATCGCTGCTGGACATTTGTAACTAGCTATTAAGAACAATTATTATATATATTATGTAGCTATAATTGACTGCTCTAGGATATTTATCCCTGGCCGTTGTTAAGAATTCGGGGGTGGCCGTTCATCGGAGGCTATAAAACTATTGGAACTGTACTGTAAACATTTCGTTCCACTAAAAACTACCGCTGTGGAGAGGCTGACTGTTCTTTGGGAGCCCGTTGTTGAGAGAATTCACTGTATACCTTGTCTGGTGGCTAACTTTAGTAAGTAAAATTAATGAAAGTATTATTGATAATAAATAAATTAATGCACTAGTTTCACATGAAGAAATAATAATATGAGACAATTGATTATGTCATGTTCAAAGTATTACCTAATGATAAGAATTGGCTTTGCAGGAGTCAAGTGCCTTGACAAGGATGTCCCGGTCACTCCACGTATCTCTTCTTGATCATAGATTCTAATTAACATAAGATATTGCACAATAGGTGTGCACTTTGGTCACCAACACTTTCAAAATATTGCTCAATATAGCTAGTTTTCTTTGGGAGAAAAGTGATACCTCGCCATCTAAAATAACACCTTTTAGGGTGAAAATATTATTTATGTCCTGCAAACTGTCTTCTTCAAAACTTACTCTTACTGTTATTTATCTTGACACTAACTTCCACCCTTTCCTTGACCTCACTTTCATATTAGCTACCCTTCCTTTATTAATTGCTTAGTATTAATTAATTATCATTATAATTAATTTTTATTTTAAGGAGATTCTGAGACAAACTGCAAACCAATAGTAACATAAAATGGTAAGGTGAAGAAATAAGAGAAAGCAAAAAGAGCAAGTAAATTTGCACAGGACAAATCTTGTTTCTGACAACTGACTTCAATGTTAGATAGCCAGTGGACCACATCTTAGTTAATATCCTCATGGACAGTGGACACTTTTTATTCATATTGAGATATGAACTAGTACTGTATAGCTCTCACTTAACCACAGCCTGTATTACCTAGCTCTGCCTGGGATGGCATCATCTTCAACAATGAGGTGGTGGAAGAAGAAAGAGACTTGGATGACTTGAACACAGTAGCCTACATGAAAAGAAATGGCAAACAGATTCTAGTGTCTTAGTACTCTAAATGAGGCACTCATTGGTAGCTACAAACATCACGTGACAAAATGAATGAAATATAAACTGGTCACTAGCTAATACAATCAAGTAAATTCAACAAAGTGTCTGCCTTCCTTGTGTCTCCCAATCAGAATACACACAGTGCAAACACATTCAAATTATACTAATAATGATAATATAGGTTAAACCCTCAGTAGAAATAAATACCAAAACACCAAGGATAGCTATTGCTATTTTCATTTCTTTATTATTGACGATCAATGTAAGTTGATTAATAACTGATGCTTTCAATGAAATGTGTCATTTGAATAATATTAATGCTGCTTAGTTGTTATGTTGGGATGTATTTCGGACCCGATTTGCCCTTGAAGAAATCAAGGCAGCTGCTTCCACAGCCAGTAACGAACTTTGTGACTTAAGGGCTGATTTATGATCACTTTTACTTTCACTTCTATTTAAGAGATCCCCTGAAGATGTTTGTGCCAAATTAGATTGCCTGTTAACTTCTACGGATTTCTGAAATCCACGAAAATTAAAAAGAACAATATTGCATAATTAAATAAATTGGCACAAAATTACATCATAGGAGTAAAACATATTGTAAACATAAGCAATTAAAGAGTTAGTCTATAAGAAACAAACAGTTCATTTAATGGAGAGCATGTCTAGAAAAAAGATGGTGCATTGGGTGCAGAATTTAAACTTGAGGATGATTTAGCCTTTTTAGAATAGAACACTGAAAACGTGAACCATTTTATTTATTTTGTTTTCTGTATATTTATTCTCCACCTCTGATGTCATGCCAAATTTCAAACTTCAAACTAACTTGGACATCTCATGTTCGATAGAGTGAAGCTACTCCAAAAGACTTGGGAGATATTCAAAAATGGCAAAAAAACAACAACAACAAACAACAAACAAATAAGTTAGAATTTGTTTTGTGGCAATGATATCCCTTTACTCACTCGCACCTTCTCGCAAACTTGGCTACAGCACATTAATTGGTTGCTTATGCATTTATTCCTGTTAGTAAAAGTTTTACAATACCAGTATTACCTTAGCGACATAGATTATGACACATGATCATAAAACTGGTGTTTTTATGAGGACCACAAATATTTATGAATAATGATGATTCACACTCAAAAACAACACTCCATATATAATTTGCACTTACTTTCCAATTCGCAATGAATTTAGAGAACATGCCAAAGAAATCCGATGGCTCCATGGTGGTAGGGTTCTCTGCAAACCAAATGACTGCTTCTTTGTAGGAGCACTCCATGTCACTGTAGCTGGCCTCCAACTTCTCCATCTTCTTTCTTATCTGCTTGCAAAAGCTGTGGATTTTGACAGTCAAGGACTAGCCCATACTCAGTCAACAATTCACAGTGTGATTATACATAAGATCATTGGGTATACCTACTACTGGTTTCAGCTACATTTGCACGGAACTGGTTCTATTAAATGTGTGTGACCATAACTACTTATTCAACGCATTGCAATAAATCATCCTAGACACCACTCACTACAGATGCCCTTCATTGATACCTATCCTCTCACCACTCACACCTTTAGTCTTCAACCTTTAGCTGCCATCATGCTGATGATATGATTATCTCTTGTGTACGAAATATTCTCATGCACTGCATACACTGGAAGCTAAAATCCTGGGTGGTTTGAAGAACTTGCATTCGACTACCATCACACTCACACACACGCACACTCACACACACACACATACACATACACACACAACACACTAATGCAAAAGATATGAAGATGATGTAGTTGTTGGGATCATTTTGCACTTCGTTTTCGATTATAGCTTTTCCTCTCCGGAGGTTTTCCATGTCTTCAGAGAGAAGAACCTTTGACACTACACAAATAAACAGTACACATGTTGAGCATTTATATTTATCAAGGTCAGTGGAGTAAGAGAGAGGGGGGGGGGCTAATTAGGTACTTCTAATTTCTCACATAAATACATTAACACATAGACACTTGCCTCCCACTATCCTTCCTTCCCCCAAAACATATTCCTAAGTCTTTCAAATTCACATCAATCTATTTCCCTGTCTCACCTGAGCATGCTCCTTCTATCTCCAAGTCGTCATGGAAGCTGAGAGATTCTGGGTGTGTCTTGGCTACCATTTGAGCGATGTAATCCAAAAGGCTCTGCTTCTTGTTGCGTGACTTGAGGTCGAGCAATCTGGCCAGAGATTCCAACTTGAAGCCTGATGCAGAACCCTTCTTGTGGCTATTCATGTAGTTCCCAGTGGCCAAAATCAACTAACAAATGAAACAAAACAGAGTGAAAACAAACCAAGTTGTCTCTTTCTTTTCTGGAACACACAATGTACTCACCCCATACACTTTCTTTAATCGTGCACTTCTAAGAACAGACAATGATGCTGAAAGAACTGCTTTAATTTGCTACATAAGATGGCACAATAAAAAAATTAAAAAAATTTCCCGCACAAGCTATCTTTTTGTAACTATGTGTAAAAAGCTCTTGTGCACTCACTGGTTCAATTGTGCGAACAGTTTCTTCAAAAGTTCCCATGTATTTCATACACTGCAGTCTGGCCTCATAACGTTTTACTTCAGCTACTTGAAGCATGAAATGTTCAGCATCTCCAAACTTGTCCCTCTTGTCCATGTTCCTCTTCAAAGTCTTGTTCTATGGAGGAATAGCGTGAATATTGATTATAATAATATTACTAGTGCTGTTTCACAACATGACTTACTTCCTCTGGAGTGGGGATGAATTTGAGAAGGAGTTCACAGTGCTCAGAACCTAAAGCATCCAAGTCAGTTTTTTCTACAGACCTTGCTATTTTAGGAGGAGTCAATCCAATGCGCTTCAGGGCTATATCTAAACCACAAAAAAGGTTTGTCAAATGAAAACAAATTTAAACTTTTTTTTTTTTGAAAACTGGAAAAAGAAACTTACTTAAATTCCTGCTTCTGTTGGGCTCTATGAGACTAAGTGCATCTGATTTCTCTGAAGTGTATAATACAAAAAAAAAAAATCAGTAGCAATCACTAGCAACCAATATTACAATAATGTTTAAAAGGTAATTATGATAGTTCACAGCTAAGTTCCTACATTGAGTTTCTTAGCGCCAGTAATTATTACTTACTTGGAACCCAGGCTTGTTTGTGAGGTTCACTAGATTTTGTCTTAAAAAGTTCCTCAAACTCTGTGAAGTCTATTCGTTTCATGAGAGCTTCTTCATCAATATCCTGTAAATAATATTAAATAGCAGTAATCAACTTATAGTTCAACAGCCGTGTAGGCTGAGGACCTCGGAGAGTGTCACCATATTATCTAGTCACTATTTATGAGAAGTAAGTTAAATCAAATAAAGGGACTACTAGCCAAATAAAATGCATCCCAACTTCAAAATCAAATAAAGGTTATTTACTCACCAAGATACAAATAGCAATTAAAAGCTTTTAATTTCATCTTGCATGTGTGTGTGTGTGTGTGTGTGTGTGTGTGTGTGTGTGTTGCATTTTACTTATTTGCTGATCATCATTGCCAGCTACCTCGCCCTCCAGAGTTGGAGGTGACACAATTTACCAATATCATAGTATCGAATGGTTTCCCTTTAGTCCCAAACCTTGTACTTACCTTAAAGATAGTCTGTCCTGGGTCTTTAATTGGGACCCAGTTGAATACTGGAAGAGGTACATTTGGAATTATTGCCTTCTTAGCCTGAGGAGACCCTCCAAATGGAAGAGGAGGGGGCGGAGGTACACCTAGTGAGGTAAACAAACACAGTAATCTGTAGAAGGCAATAATCAAAGGTAACTACCATACAGGGGTAACTCAAAGAGGAGGGAGCAAAGGGGGTTAGCCCCACTCCCTTTCAACCATGTTCATTGATAAATCTGTAAAATTTGTAATGTAAGAATGTACAAATAAGCAATTCAGCCTATACACTAACTACTGCTAACTACTCTTTTTTCCAATCATCTACTGTGGGTGACACAGAAAAAAAGAGCTTTTCTGAGAGCAAAATCACTTTTTAATTGTCAACATTCTAGAACCACTCAAGTTTTTACTTCTTTTATCACTGATCAAGCCTTTCAGCAATGGAAAACCTCACCATTTCTGATAAGGGTTCTTACTGATCAGTAGTTACGCAGATTTGAATGAATCACATGACCTTCTCACTTTTGCTAGACTTCGCACCATGTATTCAGATCCAGCCACACCCCTTGTTAAGCTAACTTACCAAATGGTGGTGGAGGGGGCGGAGGAGGAGGCGGAATACCTCCCATACTAACTGGAGGTGGAGGAGGGGGTGGAGGAGGGGGCGGAGGAGGGGGTGCATCGCTTCCTGGTGGTGGTGGTGGAGGAGCTCTTCTTGATGATGGTGAAGTTCGTGATGGCGGTGAAGGAGGGACACTTCCTGAAGGTGAAGAAGGAGCACTTCCTTTGGACCGACGTGGTGGAGGAGGAGGAGGAGAGGCGCCAGTGCCTGAAGACACTGCACTCTGACTATCCTACAGACACAAGATTAGGCACAAAATTTACAGTTATGATCCATGGGATGAAGGAAGTCAAGTAGCTCATGAAGAGGGGATTATGATTTATAGACAGACAAACAAACAAACTAACAAACAAACAAACAAACAACAAACAGCACTATGATGGACCTTCCTCGTGTTTACTGAAAAGTGAAAAACAAAAATACACGATCACTCGTGCAGCAAAAATCATTACTCGGTTTTGCATCGTGAAGTTTTTCTTGCACAGCTCGTGCTATTAATCCTAAATAACACAGGTCACTGTGCCAGTAAATCTCCTAACTCTATACTCACCACCAGTTCTTGCAGTCTAATCCTGAATAACACAGGTCACTGTGCCAGTATATCTCCTAACTTTATACTCACCACCAGTTCTTGCAGTCTAATCCTGAATAACACAGGTCACTGTGCCAGTATATCTCCTAACTCTATACTCACCACCAGTTCTTGTAGTCTAATCCTGAATAACACAGGTCACTGTGCCAGTCTATCTCCTAACTCTATACTCACCACCAGTTCTTGTAGTCTAATCCTGAATAACACAGGTCACTGTGCCAGTATATCTCCTAACTCTATACTCACCACCAGTTCTTGCAGTCTAATCCTGAATAACACAGGTCACTGTGCCAGTATATCTCCTAACTCTATACTCACCACCAGTTCTTGTAGTCTAATCCTGAATAACACAGGTCACTGTGCCAGTATATCTCCTAACTCTATACTCACCACCAGTTCTTGCAGTCTAATCCTGAATAACACAGGTCACTGTGCCAGTATATCTCCTAACTCTATACTCACCACCAGTTCTTGCAGTCTAATCCTGAATAACACAGGTCACTGTGCCAGTATATCTCCTAACTTTATACTCACCACCAGTTCTTGTAGTCTAATCCTGAATAACACAGGTCACTGTGCCAGTATATCTCCTAACTCTATACTCACCACCAGTTCTTGCAATCTAATCCTAAATAACACAGGTCACTGTGCCAGTATATCTCCTAACTCTATACTCACCACCAGTTCTTGCAGTCTAATCCTGAATAACACAGGTCACTGTGCCAGTCTATCTCCTAACTCTATACTCACCACCAGTTCTTGCAATCTAATCCTGAATAACACAGGTCACTGTGCCAGTCTATTTCCTAACATTATACTCACCACCAGTTCTTGTAGTCTAATCCTGAATACAGTATATCTCCTAACTCTATACTCACCACCAGTTCTTGCAGTCTAATCCTGAATAACACAGGTCACTGTGCCAGTCTATCTCCTAACATTATACTCACCACCAGTTCTTGCAGTCTAATCCTGAATAACACAGGTCACTGTGCCAGTATATCTCCTAACTCTATACTCACCACCAGTTCTTGCAATCTAATCCTGAATAACACAGGTCACTGTGCCAGTCTATCTCCTAACATTATACTCACCACCAGTTCTTGCAGTCTAATCCTGAATAACACAGGTCACTGTGCCAGTATATCTCCTAACTCTATACTCACCACCAGTTCTTGTAGTCTAATCCTGAATAACACAGGTCACTGTGCCAGTATATCTCCTAACTCTATACTCACCACCAGTTTCTTGCAGTCTAATCCTGAATAACACAGGTCACTGTGCCAGTCTATCTCCTAACCTATACTCATCACCCATTCTTGTAGTCTAATCCTGAATAACACAGGTCACTGTGCCAGTCTATCTCCTAACATTATACTCACCACCAGTTCTTGCAGTCTAATCCTGAATAACACAGGTCACTGTGCCAGTATATCTCCTAACTCTATACTCACCACCAGTTCTTGTAGTCTAATCCTGAATAACACAGGTCACTGTGCCAGTCTATCTCCTAACATTATACTCACCACCAGTTCTTGCAATCTAATCCTGAATAACACAGGTCACTGTGCCAGTATATCTCCTAACATTATACTCACCACCAGTTCTTGCAACTAATCCTGAATAACACAGGTCACTGTTCCAGTCTATCTCCTAACTCTATACTCACCACCAGTTCTTGCAGTCTAATCCTGAGTTCACATGTGTGCGAGGTGGAAACTGAAGTGGATATTCCTTTCAGTTCCTCAAGCAAGCGAGATGCACGTCTCTGGCTGGGTTTTGAGAGCTCCTCAACTTGGCTGTGCTGTCTGTCATACTTCTCCATCCACTAGAAATGAATAGGGAATAATAACATTCTAAATGTTAGTACACGTCAACACTTACATCCTTCATTTGACTGTAATAAGTCTCTCTGTCCTCATTAGCCTTTGCCAAGTTCTTTTGGACCTCTTCAAGCTTTGGAGAATACAAATTCATAAATTAAAGGTAATATTTGGTCACTGAAACATACGTCTGCCACCATTTTCTTTAAGTTTCCTCTAGCTATGAGTAAGTCATCCATGAGTGCCTTGACATCAATGTAGTTCTCTTTCCACTCCTTAATCTCATAAAGAACTTGTTCATCGTGAACTCCACGTAAAGACTACATGAGGAAAAAAATATTCCAATACTGCTATCAAAATGTGAAATTATTTTTACCTGCTCTAGTTCATTGGGTTTTAATCCTGCTTCAAGAAATTCCAGCTGGCGGGAGACTTTGGCATTCAAGTCTGGGGCAGTTTGGACCAAAGTGTTAATGAAACGCATAATGTCAGCCTGCCAAAATAATATTCATAATCATAATCATGATCCTTATAGATACAGACTGATCTTATACAGTCATTCTCACTTATTGTTAAATCCCACCAATCTGTTCAGAAATTCAAAATGTAAAAAATGCATATGCTAATTTGCAACACTTACTTGCAACTATGCTATTTCATTTTGTTCCAAAAAAAAAAAAATGTAGATTTTTGCATTTTAAATTCACACTTATTTTTTCCACTGGCTAAAAAGGCTTTGGCTCAAACACAAAGGTAGAGATACTCCTCTTCTTTACAAATGTTATATTTTGCCGATTTGTTTTGACTTAATACTCGAGTGATAGTTTAAGAAATTAGAATTATGTTGTTGCAAATATCAAGTCATTATCGCTTAATTTGTTACTGTCATCATTGTTGTTGCTTTCAATTTCCTTACCATATATGTCAATTCTTTCGGAGCATTAGTCAGACAATCCACTAGTACTTGTAAACGCATCCTTTCTTTCTTCTCCGCTCGATAGTAATCAAATGCTTTTATAACCTTCCGATGTCCTCCAGACAACATCAAGACTGAAGTAAACATCTGAAATGCAAACAAAACAAACAAACAAACAAACAAACAGGAAAATGCATATTTACTTGTAAAGAAAAATTATTAACCAAAAACTAAACACATTGTGAGATTTTAATGAAAAACAAACAACTCACTTTAAAAACTAGCATCTTTGCTTCCCAGTCAGCAGTATGCAGGCAGCACGCCACCACACACAGACTCAGGTCATATGTAAGTAGAGCACTCCTTCCCCGCTGTGAATAAATGAAAATACAGTTATTATAGGCATAGCATATTATATTTAGCATGCTCGGACTGGCAGCCACAATTATATAGCAAATATATTAGATTACATAATACTATTGTGTGGTAGATTTAAGTGAATTGAATTTATGCCAACTCATCAGGAGACCATTCAATGTTGACACTATGGAGGAATATATTAAAATTATTAACCCCATGCAATACAAAGTGTGCTATTTTATCCAGTGGCATTAGTTGCAACGAAATAATTTTTTAAAATTTTTAATCAAGCGGTTGTCAAATATCCCAGTAATGCCAAAACTCTCACAATTGCCCCTCCCCCCTCCCTTTTCTGTTCTGTTGATCTTTTGTTTGTTTGTGGGTTTCTCACTATTTCACTAATCAGACAGTAATGTTTATACTTACTCTAATGTCTTCAATGCTCCCTCTGTATTATGTCTTACCTGACTGCTCATGAGAGCTCTAACAGTTTGCAGTGCCAGCCTGAGGTGAATCTAAAAATAGTAACAACAATGACACACCGATTATTATTAAAATAGACATTCACGTGGCTCACCGGTTTCCTCTGTAATAGGTCATGTTTCTTGGATGTTTTCTTAATCGCAACTGTCGGATAATCGAGCAAATCTTTAATCAGAATGACCAGAGCCACATGGCCATTTTCAGGATAGTGAACAAACTTCTTGAGAAATTGCTTGTTGGGGTGACTTTTGATATCTTTCTTCAAGTTCTTGAGGACATCAGCAAGTGGTCTCAGTCCTTGAAGAAATTTCTTCTTTGGGCGTTTTTCTTTGGCTTCAGGTTGCGTGTGGCGGATCATTTGGTCTATGTAGTATGTGCAGAGTGCACCGGCTTCTTCTTTGTCATGCTGAATGAGTAGACAAGTAAAAATGAGTGCTATAAATTGACATCTATTAATACAGTATGTAATTCGGAATAACAGACTCTAATTTAATAATTAGAATTTATTTCTTGTATTTTTGAGGATATAGGAGTAATTAAAACAGCTAAGCATGGATTCGCACCTCTAAAATTTAACTACATAGCTCTTGTTCAGCTATCTTTTATCCATACTTGTTAACCAGGGCCTCTGTATTGTGTACTTTTAAAATGCATACAAAATTTTTTAAAATTTACTTGTGTTGATATGAATTTCTTCTTATTACTAGTGATGTGCTTGAGCACAAATGACGAGCGAGCCTAAAACGATGTACACTATAGTTAAACGATTGATTTTAACTTCTAACACTCTAGCTACTAAACAAGTCGAGTTTTTTAATGATGTATATACGGTAAAGGGGTTTCAATGCCATAGTAACCACTCCCCACAACTGTTTGAATTGGAAAAAAAAACGCAACAAAAAAACAACAAGTCACGTTATTTAAAGGTTTCTTTGTGATGTTCATTAGCTAAGTAGTAGTTGTAACGCACAATACTTTCACACTTAACTGAACATAACTACGCAAGACTTACCTTCGTGGTTAGTCTAGTGGACAATAAATTTTCAAGTTAATACGTAGGGCTTATAACTACGGCAAATAGCTATTAACTTACTACCCACCACTAACTCGAATAGAAATATAACTCCCGTCAATTATTGAGTTTTAACTGCACCCGCAAATAATTCAAAGCAGTAAACAATTAAATTTCTAGAACTAGTGGTGTGCTTGAGCACAAATGGCAAGTGAGCCTAAAACTACACTGTTGTTAAAAGATATTTTTTAACTTCTAACACTCAAGCTACTAAAAAAAGTCGAGTTTTTAAATTACGCGTGTACAGTAAAGGCATTTAATGCCATAGTAACCACCACCAGCTCCTGGTGGTCAGAACCACCTTAATTCTGGCCACTTGTACCATGTTGAAGGACACTGTGATGGAGTACCTTGCCCTCCTTACAACAACTATAAAGAACTCAATTGTGTGGTGTGCACTAAATGAACATACGTTTTTTTTAGATATTAATTTTTTTATTTGCTCTGGCCATGTTGCTTTAAATGTCTTCTTTAAAAAAATATGCTGCTGTGGAACTTTCCTGATGTAAAAATAAGTAACCATAAAGGTACCGAGCAGTAGATTGTTTATATTATCAAATCTCATTTAATAAACAATTAATTAGGTGGTCAAACAGACAGACAGACAGACAGACAGGTGTAGCAAAATAAGGATAAACCAAGAAAGCATACTTTAATCTCACTATCTGGTTGTTAAAGTAAAATCTATTGGACTTGGTCGAAATGCTTAATAAAGTGACTTGAAAATGCTGGTGGTACATGCGTAAATTTAATTTATAGAAAGTGCCCTACCACAATGAAGAATGAGCTAATTTAACAGTATACCTATTAGTGATTTTATTAGTCATACAATAAAAAATATTCAGAAGTTACTGTCTTATTTTTCTACTACTTGAATTTTCTATTTAGGATATAACAACTTCAATTGTTACTGTGGCTGTCAGTCAACCAACATACACTCACACTACATTTTGTAGGAGTTATAGCTTTAATATAGCCAAACTATGTAGTTACTGATGGAGCAAAGTTATAGCTAGTTTGATTCAATGAACTACAGTCATTAAGTAGATCAAGTCTTGTAATAGACTATTCAGACAGACTCATAAGACTCAATCTAGAATTCCGATTTGATAGCAGGAACATTACAATAGAGGAAAGGAGAAATTCTACGCAGGAAATCATCCTTATACTTATATGCGTAGAATTTCTCCTTTCCTCTATTGTAATGTTCCTGCTATCATTTTACCAGATTACATAAATAGATAGAACGGATAATTCTATTTTGCACAAGTCTATGATCCTTCCTTTTTTAGGCCCTAGAAAAATCAAGTGGTATTCTTACAGAAAGAATCCCTTAGCAATCCTATTCTTAAGTCATCAACCACAGATTATGTTGTAAAAATGAAATTTGAGTCACCAAATAATTTATCAGCTTGCCATGGGTGAATAAAAATAATTTATTGGCCTTTTGCAATTCTGTACCTCGGAAGTAACACACTCCAGAAGACAGCATTCTTATCCTTCTCTATAGTTACACTGAACGAAGTCCAAGGGAGGAGTCAAGTATCGTTGTGACAACCAAACACGGTGAATTCAACAACTCAAACTATTCTATAGCTGCGTACTTTGTTTCAGCCCAGATGAGATCATTCCAGCCTGTAAGCTGAAGACACTAAAGCAATTAAGCTATTCCTACTTAGTTTCTTGCCGAGAGATATAGTAAATAGACTCACTCAGACTAAACAATTCTATCGTTAGTCTCGCCAACCTATAAATAAAGGTACTACCAAAACTTAAACAGCTACTCCATACTTATATTAATTGAGAGTTGTTACCCCTTACCACATTTCTATTATCATACCTTACCATACACTATCTTGTAATATCAATTTTCAAAACTAATAGCTAACTATTGTAAAATTGGCTTTGTTCAAATTTAATAAATGCTTATATATATATAGTTAAATGTGTGATGTGAATGAATTAAAAAACTATAAGCATTTTTAAATTTGAACTAAGAAAGCATCAATTTTACAATAGTTAGATTTTAGTTTTGAAAGTTGCTGTAAATGAACCATTTTGCTTTAAATCTGCTGAGAGAAGTGGAAAGGCTTAAGTCTGTCCTCCAGAGCAACTAGTTGAAATTATGAATGCTCAGTACGATGGAAATAGGATGAAAGGCGGGTAAAATACGGTAGAATTAGGATGGAACTAGAATGGAAGTAGGATGGAACTAGAATGGAAGTAGGATGGAACTAGAATGGAAGTAGGATGGAATTATGTGGAAAGTGTGAAATTGCGATGGAAGTAGGACGGAAATAGGACGGAAGGAAGTGGCCTGAAAAAGTCACCTTACAAGCACAATTCAAATTACAATAGTTGTGTAGGTTATTAGCTAGTAATAGTCAGTGCTAGCTATCTCATAAACCATAAACCATACAATATTTGATGACTTCTCAACTCTACATGACTTCTTCAACTAGGACAACTCTGCTCCTTTGCAATGATTGTGCACTACACTTTTGCTGACTAACTTCGTGCCTACAGCACTGCTGCTGAAACTGTCCATGTCAAACTCTCACTGTTCTGGCATGCTGGCTCCGCAATATAGAGGACTGGTTAAGGAGAGAATTAGTTGCTAGCCACAAAAAGCAGTGGCAGCTTTAGAAACTAGTACAAAGTTATCCAGGATCATGTGCATTTTTTTAAAAATTTTAATTATTTTTTATTATTTGCAGGTCAAACTGAGTCTACTGGACTATCCAATGATAGATACAAGTTTATCCAGGGTCGTGATGGAGCTCCAGGAAGAGATGGCAGAGATGGAATCGTAGGACCACAAGGACCTCCTGGTTTCCCTGGTTTCCCTGGACACAAAGGAGAGTATGGAGAACAAGGGAAACCTGGACCTCAAGGAGAGAGGGGAGAGATAGGACCACAAGGAGTGCCTGGGCCAGTTGGAATACAAGGACCTAAAGGAAGCACTGGTTCACAAGGATCTACAGGAACAAACGGACAAAAAGGAAGTGCTGGAGAAAAAGGAGAAAGAGGAATAAGCTCAACTGCTAGCAGAAGTGTCGTGTACACACGGTGGGGGAAGAGATCTTGTCGTTCTGGAGCTACTTTGGTCTACACTGGAAAAGTTGGTACATCATATTCCGGGCATGTTGGTGGAGGGTCTAACTATCTTTGTATGCCCAATGAGCCACAGTACATTTTATCATACATACCAGGAACGCAAGGGAAGAGCTACATGTATGGAGCTGAATATGAAGATACCGTTACTCCTGGTCGTCACAATCACAATGCTCAGTGTGCTGTTTGCCTTGTATCTGACAAAGAAGTATCTCTGATGATACCAGCTAGAGGCAGCTGTCCTAGTGGGTGGACCAGAGAATACTATGGGTACCTAATGTCTGAACATATACAACAAAAGCGTACTGAGTACGTTTGTGTGGATTCAGCCATGGACGCTGTTCCTGGTAGTCAGAACCACATCAGTGCTGGTCACTTGTACCATGTTGAAGGACACTGTGATGGAGTATCTTGTCCATCTTACAACAACTATAAAGAACTCAACTGTGTGGTGTGCACTAAATAAACAAAACTCAAATGTTTCTTTCCATGAACCATATATTAGCTATGAGATAATATAGCTAGCTATACAGATTGAGCTATTTTGTGTCAAATAAAGAAATATTTAGTGTCTGTTGGAACAATTTTTTTTAGAAAGAACAACACAAGCATGTTATTGGGAATTTTCAATTGATATTTTACCTTCAGTTTATAAAGTGGCAAATATTTGTCATACACATCAGCTAGTTAGTATAAGCAGGTCTTTTGGCCTTTGACCTGTACCTGTAGCCAGATTTTCCAACTTTGACAATCCCTTATGAGAGTGATTCTTACATACGTTTCAAATAGTTTAATAACACCTATAATCACACCCAAAATTATGGCCATAACAAAACCACACCCATTTCATGTGTAGTAATTACAACCATTGTTCTATTGCAACTGTTTAATTAGATAGTATTGACTCCTTTACCAATACAAACAGGTCTTGACCCAAATAGCTTTTACATAATGAATTATACATTATTAATATAAACATAACTTGAAATTCAAGGTCCAGCTTCTATTTAAGGTCTAAAATTGACTTCAAATGACTAAATGTGTGGATAAGCAAGCCCTTTGGAGAATCTTAAGAGGGTCATGAGGGTTGTTATTTTAGCAACTAATAGTTGTGCATGTAAGTAATGGAGGAGCCACAAAAACTTCTTCGTTTCCTACCCAGTATCTTTAGCGCAAACTCTACTATTACCACCATTTAGCTCAAACAAAATGTAGCAAAGGATATTCAAAATGTAACCATGCCTACTTCATAATTTGGTGTGTGTATGTAAAAATGAATTTTCGCAGGTGATACTACCACTCTAGCAGGTGAGTGGGTGAAATCACCACAATGCAGGTGTCATCCACGAAATACAGGTGAGTTGGAAGGTCTGCTGTTGCACTAATGGCAGCATGTCATAATAACTGTTTTCTTTGCCATACTATTTGCTGACTCACCAGTACTAGTGGTAAATGAGGTCCAACTCTTAGGTGTGTTGAAGTGATTTTTATACCAAAATTGTCAAATCCTTATAGAATGTGGGCTTGTTTCACCTGATTTAAATTATCTACTTGTTCCTCCTTCTGAAGTTGGAAGAACGCCAGAGGAATAAAAAAATGAAAAAGAAGTAAAATACATAAACAAATATAAGAGGATAACTCAACAAGGACCAAAGAAGAAGACTACAAACATGGGTAAAGAAAAACACGTATCTATTGGATGACAAGGAAGCTCAAAATGGTGTTCTGCATGATTTGTGAAGCAATAAACCAATTGGATGCCACCAGGGTTTATATAGTCTGTGATGTCCATAATATTATTATATGTTTTAATACACTATAGAATGGGTGACACTTTACCTAACTACATAGGAAATGTTTACTACAGTAAGCGGTGAGATGGTTGCAATCGACCTCACCTAAACACGGTGATAATAGGTCACTTTATGCTGATAACTATACAATACTTTACTGTGTATGCTACCTTATGTAGAACAGTGTATGAAAGAACTAATAAAAATGGTGAGTTTTAGCACACATGGCAAGCATGCCAGATTTTTAGAAGTATTGAACACATTTATAGCTAGTTTTATGTTTTATTCACATTCTCAAAAGAAAGGAGTTACAGCCTTAAGGTTAAAGATTAAGTCTTGTAATAGACTGTTTAGACAGACTCATGGGACAAAATCTTGTTGGTTAAAGCTGGTAATCTGACGTAGCTACAGCCAATTGAGAGTGTGATACACACTCACAAGAGTTGGCCAGTCCTAACACAAACAAAAGCCTATATAATTTGTCTTGCAGCTATAACTGTGATACTGTACCGAACCCCAAGCCAAGAATTCCAAATATAAAAAGTATTTCATTTTCAAAAACTACAGATTTACAGTAGGTAAGGGTGGTTTCTTGGGTAGAAGTCCTCTTATTGAAAATGTTCTTATTCTTATTTACAAAGGCTACAGCAATGTTGAATATAATGGATGACTCAAATCTATGATCTTTCTCTGTTTTGTTTTTTTAGGCACTAGAGAGTCAAGGAGTGCTCCCACAAAAATAATCCCCTACCAATCATAAGGGTTGCCCCTAAAAGTATGGACACATGATAAGAACCACTCAGTGAGGTAAGATGATCAATTCTACACCCACATCAACTTTTTTCCAGCAATTCCATGCCATACTTCCCAGGACCACACTCTCCTCCTAATTTTTTAAAACTTGTTGCTAGTGCACTATAAATTTGGTACATGTGATTTGGCAATATGAGCAGGAAAATGTGCAGCATGATAGTGAATACAATTTCTATCATCTTGTCAAGAGTGAATAAAAGGTCTTTAGCAAGTTCTGTCCATACAAGGACCTTAACAAAGTATAAAAAAAAAGTCATCCATTACTCTATAGCTAGAATGAACAATGTCTACTAGTTATTTCAACAAATCACCCACTCAAATTATTCTACACTACATTTTTTTGTGGATTGAACTATAACATGTAATGAACTGAACCAAATGAGTTCATTCTATCTGTCAACCAAAGACACAAAAAAATTGAAAATTCCTACTTTGTTGGTTTCCTGTCTGAGAGATGTAGATAGCAATCTCAACCAAATGAAATAGTTCTATTTGGTTTCCTGTCAACCAGACCAACAAATAAAACTACTTCATAACTTGGTTTCCTGGCGATTAACTGAGATAAAGACAACCAAGCCACATTGGGTTTCCTGTCATAACCCTAGAGTCTTTCCCTTTTGGTCCCTATCCATGCACCACAACCCACAGTAGTTATATAAGTATTGCAGGACATAAGTTCTTGCTATACTGGAATTACAGTTGAAATAAAGACATGTGGACACTTATCTCCTTCATATTTCTTTGTCTGCTAATTCATGTCATAAAAGGTACAGTTTCATTCAAAAAATATTTACACAAGTTTACAATGTCTCCCCACCCCCCATCCATCCCAAATTGCTTCTTTGTAGGCCAAACTGAGTCTACTGGATTATCAAATGATAGGTACAGGTTTATACATGGCCGTGATGGAGCTCCAGGAAGAGATGGCAGAGATGGAATTATAGGACCCCAAGGACCTCCTGGCTTCCCTGGTTTCCCTGGACACAAAGGAGAGCATGGAGAACAAGGGAAACCTGGACTTAATGGGGACAGAGGAGAGACAGGATTGCAGGGTCCACCTGGGCCAATTGGAATACAAGGACCCAAAGGAAACATTGGTTCCAGAGGTCAACATGGAGTTCCTGGAATTCAAGGACAGACAGGAAGCACTGGTTCTAAGGGAATGAAAGGAGAAATGGGAACTTTGAGTTCATCTAATTGTGTAGTGTACACTAGGTGGGGGAAGACTTCATGTCGATCTGGAACTACCTTAGTTTATTCAGGCTCTGTTGGGGCTCCCTACTACACTCATGGAGGTGGCTCTAACTATCTCTGCATGCCTAGTGATCCACAATATACATTACCCTACACACCTGGAGTACAAGGCTACAGTTACGTATATGGAGCAGAATATGAATATAGTCAAACACCTAATCGCAATAACCATAATGCCCAGTGTGCTGTATGCCTTGCATGTGGTAAAACTGTGTCTCTCATGATACCAGCTAAAACCAGCTGTCCCAGAGGATGGACAAGAGAATACTATGGATACCTTATGGCAGAAAGAAAAAACGCGAAACGTACTGAATTTGTCTGTGTTGATTCTGCTATGGATACTGTTCCTGGAAGTCAGAACCACATTAGTTCTGGGCATTTCTATCATGTTGAAGGACACTGTGATGGAGTACCTTGTCCTCCATATAATAACTATAAAGAACTCAACTGTGTGGTGTGCACCAAATAAGTTATGAATTTGAACAATGAGAGTGTCAATTTTTGCTTTTATATTTAGCTAGTGTCATTTATTAAAATTTAATGTTTTAAAGGATAATAACAGAAATGAGGTAGCTAAGGGTATAAAAACTCAAAGTAGAGAATACAGCATTCACTATTGACTAGAGAGTGACAATTCTGAAGTGGGCTCTCCAACACACATGATGACCTGCAAGAGTTATGTTACTCATCTTAAGCAAAATATGCAAGTCCTACATTGCACACCAGCCAGAGGACTTCTCCAGTTGACATCTTCAGTGGTCAACTCATTGCATACAGTAAAAATTGGGTACCAGTGCTCACTACTTTCTATTCCAAGATCAATTGTACATAGTGTGAGGTGTGACAAAGATGTCTATGAACACATTCACTCATGGCAATGAAGATTATCATGTGCCTATTTCTTCACAGATTGAGATTTCTAAAATAACCTATGATTAGACGTATTCTCTCTCTTTCACAGGCTTTTTTAAACAACACAGAATTAAAAATATTTGGTCGCCACCGGGAATCAACCAGGACCGCTTGTATAGTGCACAAGCGCTCTGCCACTGAGCTACGACAACCACCCGGTGAACAAACACTCTGTAGCATAGCAGTACCCAGTATAAATACAGAATTGGAGTGTTTGTTTGCCGGGTGGCTGTTGTAGTTCAGTGGCAGAGTGCTTGTGCGCTATACAAGCGGTCCTGGGTTCGATTCCTGGTGGTGACCAAATATTTTTTATTCTGTATTGTTTAAAAAAGCCTGTGAAAGAGAGAGAATGCATCTAATGAGTAAAAGAAGGCTGAAAAAGAAATTGTGAAGTGATAACCTATGATATTTAAGAAAGAATCAGTACCCAGTTTTACCTCTTGTGAGCTAGATCGTTTACCAACCACATGGGGAAGGAAAGGGCCTGGTAACCATCTATAAAGCAGTGTGATCAGTGAGCCACAGTAAACTACAAAGCAGTTCAGATAAATTGGTCACTGCAGACATTTGTTAATAGACGGTGGCTTTGGATGTGTAAGAGAAGATGCTTACTAACAATACCTAAATAAAGGCTTTACCAAAAACAGGGGGAGTATATTACAGCAGAGAGGCTTCCTAAAACTGTCAGAAGTGAGGCAAAAACATCCCTTCCTTTTACAAATTCCGTCCCTGTTTTAGTTGCACATAGATTAGCCTGGCGGAAGCATTCAATCAATTCCTATAAGTCATTATCACTATAATGTCCCTAGCTAAACTTGTACTGGAAGAGCTGGAAGCCCAGGGAGTGTTGGGCCTTAGGGAAAATCTGGTACTCAGGTGATGCTAGTTGGCGTTCTTCAGCATAGTGTTGTAGTTAACACTCTCAGCATGCAATGTTACCTACCTGTGGGTGCATATTACATACGAGAAGTCGTAGGAAATTTGAGCAGGGTATCGCCTGGAACTAGAGTAGCTAACAGCGAACTCAAACACTGGGTGCGCGTATGGCAGGGAGTTGCTGAGGGTACCATGGATCAAAATATCTTCATGAAGCAACCAACCGGTCAAGGGCAAAGGAGACTACATAATTCTTGATATAGAAGCTACATTTAAAAGTGAGCTATCGATTCCTGTCGTCATTTTTGCGCAATTTCCACAGTCAGCTATCTGAAAGTGGTTGCAGTAAAATGTACAAATTGAACAATTGGGTCATTCCATGACTATGACCCTTTACCAAATAATCAGCAGAAAACAAATGGTTTAATCCCTGAGCATAGGCGGCGGTGACAGTCGGGCCGCTCGGGCAAGAGCCCGACCACTTGTGATGCCTCAAATTAATGAGTAGGTGTGGCAATATCAATACTCTCGAATTTGTATTTTTGGTGGGTGTGGCATATTACCGCGTGGTTGAGACAGCTTCTTTTGCTCCATGGATTCTGTATCTGTTGAAATTTTTTGCCTGAAACCACTCCATGCAGGCCAGATTTGCAGTAGAAGCAAGTGGTCAGTGAACGAAGGCATCTAGTATTTCAAGTTTTTGAAACAATTTATTATTTTACTATAGATCATGGCATTAAATAAATATGTTTATCACATCATCTCTACATTAATGTGAACATATTTTTTAAAGTTGTTTTTAGATACCATTGGATTTTTTAAGCTAGTGCATACACTATATGCAGCCACTGACTGTCTTGGTTACATTGGTCTCCTGTTCATACTGGCCACACCTACTTCCTGACCTGACCACTTCAAATTGGCGGAGCCGCCCCTGCTGAGTAAGATTTAAATAGTCTTCATTCAATTCTTACACTGTCTATAATCTAGCTAGTATTCCCAAGTAATAGCTAACATTTGATGCAACAGTCAAAACCGTTGCAACCACCAACCCTTTACTCGGTCAAGTGAGGAACGAGTAGCATGTCTTTGAGTCCACACGAGCTTATCTTGTAAGTAGCAGCACATTTGAAGTTTATTGGCATGACAGTGGCCACAACTGACACTCTGGCTCAGTATGCGCACAGTCTCCTAGACTAGCCTTGAATATGTCTCGCTGAGCCAATATTCAACGTGTTACTAGTGAGAAAACAAAGTTGCTAGTAAGAGTGAGATAAGTTATAGTGAGCCTTACTGTACAACAGAGAGACTTGGTAACTGTACATTAGCACTCAATTGGATGTAAAGAAACTGCACTTCCATATGCTATAGCTACTATTGTTCCCTTTGATTCGTGAGGAAAGTAACTAAATGTATGAATAGTTACCATACCCTCCTTTCCTGAGCTGTTGGTAAAGGGTGGCTCTTGAGACTACAGCTCAGGGTTAGCCTGAGCCTAAGCTATACTCCTGCAAATTCACAGCTGTTAAGCATGAATCACTGGAGAATGGTGAGGCAAGAGAATGCATCAACTGCTGCATTAGCTGATCCTAGCACATGACACACTAGTGGCCGGAGATGACTGAATGATAAGTGCGAGTGTCAGATTTGCTGAGAAATCATTGATCCCTAGAGGACAGGACAGCTATACCAGTCCATCAACTATAAGCATTCTTTTATTATCCCACAAATCTAGTATATAAACCATGCTATGAAGCCAGCTTGGAAAAAGACTGCTGTCTCCCAAATTGGGAAAAGCACAAACGTGATCCCTCCATGTTCACAAACCCCTCAACTATGACAGAAGCGTCAGTCACTATTGACACAGTTCTTCAACAGTACATCAAGAGACAGTGGTGTTCAATTATATTTTTTCCTAAACACTGAAATTGCAGATATTTCATATAGCACAATTATGAGTTTCTTGCTGATTAGTTAAATCACATTCCATATACTGAAAAACCACAAACATTGCGAAGGAAATTTTTGAGCTTTTAATTGCCTAAGAACAGGAATAGTTTCGAAAAGGAGGATTTTGATACTGAAAAGATGAGGTATAGTGTCCTCCATAGTATTTGCGCAGGGACTTTTGAGAACATGCATGTAACCAAAAGCATGCACCATGTCATGAGCACTGATAAAACAATAATGTTTTGGTCGAATTAATGCCACAATACCAATATTCCTGCTGGCTACCCGGATCAATTAGTGCCACAATGCCATTACTCCTGCTGCCATCAGAGCCACCACACAACTCAGATCAAGCTGGTAAGTTCCATAATATAAGAATTTAATTATACCTTTATCTTTCATGGCTATTTATGAGAACCATAATATTGTTGGAGTAGCTAGCCACACATTTAAAAGATCAGCACTTGCATGCCACAGTCTATCTTGTTCAGCACTTGTGACAACCACCAATTGAAAATTACTTTTTAGAATCACAAGCTAAGCATTAATTCCGAATATTGCTCTTTTAGGCATTCCCCTCTGTAGCTATATAAAGCCTAAGTGTCCCATAGCAGAGATCAGGCTAATGTAGCAAAAATGTGGAGATTCATTTCTCTAGTACTCATCTGTCAACAATTGCACATTACAACTGGTATGATTGTAAAGAAATATATTGCTGTTTGTATTTTTATAGTTGGTGCATTTTTACTTGTAGGTCAAACTGAGCCTACTAGAGTATCAAATGATAGATACAAGTTTGTCCAGGGTCGTGATGGAGCTCCAGGAAGAGATGGCAGAGATGGAATCGTAGGACCACAAGGACCTCATGGTTTCCCCGGTTTCCCTGGACACAAAGGAGAGCATGGAGAGCAAGGGAAACTTGGACCTCAAGGAGAGAGGGGAGAGACAGGACCTCAAGGAGTGCCTGGGCTAGTTGGACCAAAAGGAAGTGTCGGTTCTATAGGCCTCCCTGGAACTCCTGGAATAAAAGGACAGAATGGAAATACTGGATCTAAAGGAGTAAAAGGAGCAAGAGGGAATTCAAGTGCCTTATCTAGTGGTGTTGTGTATACTAGGTGGGGTAAAACCTCCTGTCGATCTGGAGCTAACTTGGTTTACAGAGGAACAATTGGAACAACATATGCTCACCATAGTGGAGGTGGCTCCAACTATCTTTGTATGCCTGATGAGCCCCAGTACGAACTGTCCTACACACCTGGAGTACAAGGCTATAGTCCAATGCGTGGAGTCGAGTATGAAGCAACTGTTACGTCTCATCGTGCTAACCATAATGCTCAGTGTGCTACTTGCCTTGTGTCTAACAAAGAAGTATCTCTGATGATACCAGCTAGAGCCAGGTGTCCCAGTGAGTGGACCAGAGAATACTATGGGTACCTAATGTCTGAACATGTACAATATAACCGCACTGAGTTTATTTGTGTGGATTCAGCCATGGACACTGTTCCTGGTAGTCAGAATCACATTAATTCTGGCCACTTGTTCCATGTTGAAGGACACTGTGATGGAGTACCTTGCCCTCCTTACAACAACTATAAAGAACTCAACTGTGTGGTGTGCACTAAATAAATATGTTTAGATTTTTTACTTTCTTTGGCTTTAGCTATATGTCATTCGTTTGTGAATATCAAATAAACTAGTGTTTCATGTAGTGGTGTGTTGTTTACTAGCTAGGTGGGAAAGACATCTTGTCGATTTGAATTGTTAATTTAGTTTACAAAAGAATTGGAACAGCATATGCTGGTTATAATGATGTTGGCTCCAACGAACCAAACATCAGGAGTACCTATAATCCAATGTATGGAGTCAAGTATGAAGAAAGTGATACGTCTAATCCACTATAATGCTCAGTGTGGTGCTTCCCTTATATCTGACAAAGAAGTATCTCTGATGATACCAGCTAATAAAGCCAGGTGTCCCAGTGGGTGGACCAGAGAACACTCTAGCTAGCATGTGATAGTGAAGAGAGTTCTGATGAAGAAGTTGTGGAAGAGTCTGGTGTCAGTGCATATGAAGCATTTGCTGCTCTAGAAACAACACTACATTGGCTGGAACAAGCTAATGCTGATTCTGCACACTTGTTATTTGTTAAAAAGTGACGTGATGAAGCTGCTAAAATGAGATTTCAGTCAATGAAACAGACTAGTTTATCACCACGCTGTACCAAGCCAACCCAATGATATACTCATCGTGTAATGTATTCACACAACTATAGTTGCAATATCCAATACATGTATACTCAGCATGCAGCAGAGGGTTATAGTAGTCTGTTTGTTATTCATTTATTCATTCACTCTGTCAACAGCGGATCTTGAAGATGGCGGACTTTCATGCCTTGAGAGAAGAGGAATTCTGACTAAATGATGATTTAAGTCCCTTTAATTTGCTACTTCATTGAATTTCGGCTTAGTTTTTGAGAAAACGAGAGAAAAGGCAGACTACGGTGAGTGCATCTATATGACCACGCCCATTCAATCGTTTAGCTGCCATTTAGAACGATGCATGCTCACGTGTTTTGCAAATTTTTAAACCAATGTCAAGGGTTTGCACTTGTGTGCTCTACTTTCCAATGGCAAGCAAGCTAGCCTATAGCTACATACTAAATAAAGAGGATAATAAATAGAGTTAGCCTTATTTTCAAAATAAGTGTTCAGGCCTGCAAGGATACCTGAACGAAAGCACGCATGTTCATTTAACCGTCGTCGATGTTCGTCAATGTTCGTCGATGTTCGTCAATGTTCGTCGATGTTTGACTTGCACTAACTTAAAACGCATACACTTTTTTCATTTTACCTTAGTTACACATTTTGAATCATTATTCATAAGCTATTGTGTTCTGTATTATCAATTACAAAGTCCAGAACGTCAGTGGGATTTACAACCCCACAATCGCGGAAAGGCGTCTCTCTGGCAGGACGTGATCAACCAATAAGCATCAACATCGTTTATGACTGATAAGCTAACAATAGACAGCTCGCTCTCTACAAATCAACCAATGGATTGTGAATTTATGCCCATACCTCATCATAGCCCTATGCAATGCAGTGTTGCAGGCTAATAATATAATTTGCTCCTACCAAATATTTCTCTCTAGCATGTTCAAACATGTGCATGCATGCACACACACACAACACCCACACTTTACAATGTTTAAATGTTTTTATGATACTAAATTGGACATTTTTCTTCAGTGGGGGGAAACAGGGGGGGGGGGGGGGGGTACGGAGGAATTGAGCCCATTTTTTAAAATTATTTAATGCTTGGACAGTTCAGCACCCCTCCCTCCCCCCTTTTGGTTTGCTGTCTCACTTCTGTCCTAGAGTATTTCTGTATCAAGCAAGCATTCGATAATTCCCCTTATTGAACTATAGAACACTCCAACATGCCCATGTGTAGTTCTGGACAATTGAATTTATAGAAGTATGGCAGCGATACCTCTGAACGTTTACTGTTTTGGAGAAATATCCAATATATAATAAACAATTTAATACACTCGTGTACAGTATTATGGGGATAGTATTTCACTATCACATAAGTATTTTGCTCGCCTTTGGCTTGTGAAAATACTTACGTGTGCTTCTGAAATATCTCAACATATTGTATGCTGCAATACTGACTCATGCAATAAGTATTATATATTAACATTCGTATGTTACATTTAAATTATGAATAATTCTTCTTTATAGGAGTGTCTCAGAAAGGTTATCTAGTCAATTTGTACTTCAACAAAATTCAGTCTTTTTAAATTTGTGCTAAAGAGGCTATCTTTCCCCGGAAGTGAAATGTATGCTACTACAGAAGCAGAAGTTACTTATTAGTAACTGGCATTGTTAGGGGGTTGGGGAAGGGGTGAGGGGTGGCGATAAAGAAAACCCTATAATTAGTAAGTATTTTTCGTGCACAAAAAAATCACCCTCATTTTCACTCATTCTTACTTCATCTTTAATCAGGGCCCATTTTTCTTCTCTAGATTTAACTTGATACTCTGCCATTTTGTCTTCACTTAGATTCATCTTTTTCTGCATACAAACACAATCATAACAGCATTATCGGGGCAACAGAAAGTTAATATGATAATTTTTCAAGCTCTAGTGATTAATATTTGGTTGTTCCACTATCTTACCCCAAATTGATGAAATAATGTGTCAAACTCTCTGTCATCCATTTCAGTGACTAAACCTGAGCACAGAAAAAGGATACATTAACACAAACTCAGTTTTTTTTCCATAATATTCCAAGTTGTTGATGTTTATCAAGTATGTAATGATTGACAGTTTGAGTTGCTTGTATTAATATATATAAAAGCTTACCGTTGTGCTGCTTAGGTGCTCTCTCCTCGGCCTGTTCACTGCTAGATCCCTGACTACTAAATCTATCTGTCGGCCTTTCATTAATTAGTTGACTACGAGCTCCATCTCTTGGTGAGAACTCACCACTGGAAGGGTTCCCTGTAGTAGTACTTGTCGCCGATTGCACCTGGGATGATACTCTAGTATCAATTGGAGCACCAGATGAGCTCGAAATCAAAGAATGCTGGGAGAGCTCCATTTGTGCAGCAGGTGTTGGGGATGCTAAAGTGGTGGCGGGGTATTGGCGGGGTACTGGTGGCAGTGTACCGGTAATTCCTCCAGTTCTTACCACTTTGGGAGCCTCCTCCCTCAGATAATTTTGGAGGGTAGGTGCCAATTTTTCTTGCTGCGGCCCCTGCGCCTTAGCTCCACGTTTTTGTAGTTTTTGAGACGCTAAGTCCTTCACAAGCGGCGCTGGATACCCTTCAGTTTCCATGGCTTCCGGAATTGTTCACTGAGAGTTCTATCGCACCCAGCTCTGCCCACTTTTTGGTCCACAAGTTTGAACGGCGGCCAGGGAAGGCGTATTCAACCACGCCCCTATTTAATAGCGCATGCCTGCTCAAGCTGTTTCTTTTCCCTCACGGCGGCGTGGAGAAGTAAGTATGTTAAATGTGTAATCCATTGAGATCCTATAAGAGCGGGAATTAGAACCTAGATTACATGTTTCATTATATGTTAATGGCTAGGTGAGTTCATTTCTACTCTCTCCAGCTGTAGTCTTCAATCCCAGTGAAATATGGTGGGTTGCGGAGCATAGACATTTTACAGAGTTAATTTTATATCATAATCATTTGAAATAGCCTAGAAAAATAGAAGAGATAAAGGACTTCCTTCTTACTGCGAGAAGAAAAGATGCCAAATGTATGTTTACTGGTGTGCATAAAATAGAACCTTGACCTTTTTTTTTTTTTTTTTTTTTTTTTTAAATTAGCTGTGAAAATCATGAAAACCAAAGACCATAAAGTAAAGTTTAAAGTTCGCTGCTCCAAGTACTTGTACACACTGGTAGTCACAGACAAGGAAAAGGCGGACAAGCTGAAGCAGTCATTGCCTCCAGGTAATTATTCAGGATCACAGTCACAGATACAGTTTGTGGTTCTTAATTTGGGGGCAGGGTAGAATTATTGCTGATGATTTTTTTTGGTAAATTTTCATGTCTACATTATGTCCCCAAGAAATACTTTTTGTAAGGTGGTTGGGGAAGTCAAGCTTCCTGTAGCCATAGGGGGAAAACACTTCATTATGAGTGACTATTTTCTCTGTTTACTGTCCATATTGATCCTCAGGGCAATGGTGGAGGTTTTACCCTATGCAGCTAGATGAAGTTGAGTAGCTATGTTTCTAATAGGAGGCAACGTATAACAATCTAAAAAAAAATTAAGAAGGGGTGTTTTTTTGTGTGTGTTTTTTTTGTAGATAATTTATATGACAGGACTTTGTAAATTAGACAGTTGCTAGAATACACAGGCCTGTTTAGATGTGATACCTTTTTTTGTTTAGATCTAGCAGTAAAGGAGCTCGGCAAGACAGGGAAGAAGTGACATTTTTATCAATTCTTTGTTTTTGTGTGGCAGCAACAACAAGCAGCATTAACAACTGTTTAAAAAAAATACAAATTTAAAATTTGGGGATGAATGTGATTATTGTAGAGCTTGTATGACAGAGATGAATGACAAGAGATGAGCGAGTCTATTGATTTCTAGTTCTGTTGCATAGCCATGAGCAGTTGAATAGTTTGCTGATGGTCATGAGGGCTAGGAGACTGCAGAACAGGCCTCCATTGAAGACGTAGTAGGAGAAGCTGAGGGAGTATGTGGGCGGTAGGACGAAGGAGTAGCCACCTCCCCCTAGGTTGGAGTAACCGACAGGGAACAGCAAGCCAACCAGGCACAGCAGAATACCTGAAAGATTACAATAGATATAGATTTGTGATTCAAAAGACTTATAATATTATATGGAGCTTTCAATGAGCTTGTTATCCTTATGGCTGGTGAGAAAAAGTGAAACTAGTTCAGTGCCAGTAAGTGAACTACTGGTTACATTTTATGGTACATGCAGCTTTGATACACATGTGCAAGTCATTTGACTCTTGTTGTGTGGGCTAGACTAATTTGGTTGGATCCTTATGCAGCCAAGCCCTTTACCAGTGCTAGGGAAGACTTGCTAGCAGCAATCCCAAAAGGGTGCACTGACTTATCAAATTCCAACAGCCAACTTCTAAGGTATCTTCAATGTGCTCACTGTTTTCCTCCGGATGAAATGTGGTGACACACTGTATACCACAAGCTTGTTGGAATTAGATAATTGGAGCACCTTTGTGTGTGTGTGTGGGGGGAGGGAGTGAACACATCATTGTATGTTTCCAGACCATTTCCTTCCTGGCTTCATGACCCAGACTAGCTATCTGTCACTGCTCCAGGCTGGTTAACTACTCGACTGATCATCTTCATGTACAGTGGTAGGGCTAAATACTCAGCTTGCTGCAAGAGAGGAAAGTTCCAACTACACTGCACTGAACAGGGCAGGTAGCCTACTGCACAACCAAGCAGACCAGATGGAGTTCTGCCTGCTGCTATCTTGCATAGAAGCTTGCGAAAATGTTTTTATCTTCCATTAAGTGTCATGCCACAAGCAGTACATAATTTATATTACGGTACTAGGAATCCTGAGACCAGACGAGGCATGTGTACGGAAGATTCAACTGACACTTTAGATGGCATAGTTAGGTATAAAGGGTAGCTTTACCAGATTAGGACCAAATAATGTTGTAAGCATGGACACTATAATGTTTGAAAGTAATGCATCTACTTTAAACTCACTTCCTGCCAAGCCGCACCATTTAGCGGCATTCTCAAATGATTTACTCCTCCTGTGCACCGCCACAATGAGGAAACATGCCGTCAGCGCAAACACTAGCAAAACCATCATAGTCAAGATGGCGCATACCAGCCAAGAGTGGTGAGGAAACACAAACGAGCACAGCTGCTGTTGATCTGGGAGGCCATCACAAGTGATGAATAGACCGACACTGACAATACCTAAACACAGAGTTAGGCGCACAGGTAAACGTGACCAGAAAGAATGAGTTTAAATTGGCACCCTATAAGCCAGCTTTAATGTTGACACCAAATTATTTGTACAGCTATACCCATGACAACACACTTACTGTATAGCTAGTTACTTACCCAAATGCCAGGATGCAACACACTTACTGTATAGCTCGTTACTTACCCAAATGTCGGGATGAAACCCATTCTGAAGAGTACAAGCTCACCACCAGAAAAAGTTCAGTCAAGATATACAAGCCAATTCCTAGAAACAGCGTTTTGCTCATGTTGGCCAACACTCCACCACCGAAGGCTCTACGCTACCTCACCATATTTCTTCTCAAATAATGTAGCTATACAATATCCAAAATAGGTCAACGGTTTGTATACAAACCCAACTTCCACATGGTAATGGACGTCACTTTTGGGAACCAACACAAAAAGAAAATCCTTCCAAAACCTCTCCCACCGTTATCAACCTAACAATAATGTCCGGTGTCCAGAAGGTTTTGCTAGCCAGTGCAGTTGGTTTTGCTGTGGGAGTCATTGGCAGTTATGGCGCTGATAAAATACATAAGTGGTGGAAGAGCAGACGCAGGGGTTCTCCGTCCGTGGCCAACATAAAAGGTCGAAGATTAGTTGGAGAAGACGGGACGCCCCTGAGGCGCAGCTTGAAACTCTACCACAGCTTCCCATTCAGGTCTTGCAGGTGTGCGTGGCTTGTAAACGAGCTAGGGGTTGCCGACCAAGTGAATTTTGTACACACCAAGCTCCATGGAACGGATGCCAGAGACTTAATGGCATACAGAGAGGTCCATCCTCATGGAACTCTACCCTCATTAGCTCTGGAGGATGGCTCTGTACTCCTGGAGTCTTCAGCAATATGCTTGTATTTGGCTGAATGCTTTGTGGATTCTGCTGGACAAGATTTGCTGCCCCCTTCTGAACGAACTTCAGACTACTACAAGTGAGTATAGTATGTGTATTTGGTGTGTGACTGATTTATCAACAGTTGATACTAGGACGATGTGAACATTGCAGATGTTCTAAAATGTATCATTACAAGTGTTATCAGTGTAGTGGTCCTAACCAGTGACTACGTGTAGTATAATATTGGCTGACAGATTGGTGAAGTGCATACTCACATTGTTTCACGTTTAATGTTGACATATGACCAAATCATTGACTGGTGTTTTACACATTTGGCGTAAAATAATGGCCAGATGATTGACACCATTTCAAAACGTATACTGTATATGAGAGACTAATTGATTTATTTTATGAATTTGCAGCGTATGCACATGCTGTTTTGTATGGCTGTGTGCAATGTACAATATAAGTTAGGGTATGGTGGATAATTGGAGAGTGAGTTTAGAAGGGGGAAGGTGGGAATCATCTTACATGCTTGTAATTCCTGCATACCCAGTACTCATCGTGTGTGTGTATCCAAAAGACAGGTAAAGGGTTTTGAGACTCCTATTACTGGAATCAGTAAGTTATAGCAAACTTCTAATAAGCCTTCTGAGTTGTTACAAGGCTTTTTCTGTCTGAACAGGTTATGATAAAATTAATGCTACTGGAAGAATTTTTTGTTGTGTTGGTTGCAGCTTTATAAGATACTTGTGCTGTACAAGGTGTATTCCATACATTGATTATGGTCAACTTCTGTTGAGCATGTAATCCTAGTACGAGTTGTTCTGTTACTGTTGTAGTGGATTAATCACCTCTGTTCGTAGAAATGTTTTTTTCCATATTTTAGCCCTATGCATACAGTATTGCAGGCTAGTATAGCTTGCTCTTGCTGAATGTTTTGCATATTAGCTAACACACTCTCACACAATGTCGAGCATTTAAAAAAATTCTACTTTTTTGATCGTCTGATTTTACTAGTACCTAATCTAAAAGTAAGATTTGATGGTCTGACGTGAGAACAGGTGTTAAATAAACATCAACAGCTGCAGTGTTTATTGAAGTAGCATTTAATGTTGACTTAAAACAGTATGATAAAACTTATTTTCTCTTTTTCTTTCCTCTCTTTCCACCCACACTTCCTTCTGTCCTTACCTTCCATCCTGTCTACAATCCCTTCCTCCACGCCCTTTCCCTTCACACCCCTTATCCCTTCACACCCCTTATCCCTTCGCACCCCTTTTCTCCTTGCAGCTGCATCACATATGCTACCAGTACATTTGACCAGATCTTGGAGCCTCTGTACATGCAGCTCACGCACACCCCAGATGAGCAGAGGAACCACACCCTTGTGGAGAACATGAGGAGAAAGTTCACCATCTCTGCCAATGTCCTGTCCAACGTTCTGAGCGATCAGCCGTACATCTGTGGGGACAAGTTCACAGCAGCTGATTGTGTGATTGGATACAACGTGTGGTGGGCGTCAGTCATTCAGAAAGGCTCTTTGCTGGAGGACTACCCAGTCCTACGCCAGTACTTAGCGAGACTTAGCTCAAGACCGGCATTCCAGAAAACTTTCAGCGGTTACAAAAAGCCAAGTGGTGGTAGTTTGTGATACATAGCAATAAATTGTCA
>WLWD01002160.1_pt1 | contig 88443 bp, 86 predicted proteins | sample 6712731 | NCBI WGS metagenome assembly WLWD01 (sample SAMN12718690, study PRJNA576275) | sponge metagenome | isolation source: marine sponge | host: Mycale hentscheli | place: New Zealand: South Island, Marlborough, Capsize Point | collected 2014-11-01
CAGGTGATGACCATGCAAATTTTAGGGGCTTCTCTGGTAAAGTATGGATATGGGTGAATGGCATAAATTACAACCCAATTCTTTCTGAAAAAAAATGGAGTCAAAAATAAAGACACGGTAATAGAGTTCACTTCAAATCTCCAACTAATGACAGAAAGACAGAGTTGGTACCATTGCCGTCACATGCATTCCCACTGAGGGTTACTTGCACATATGATGGAGGGACGCAAATTCAGAGTGGTAAATTGCCGGGTGATAACTTCAATTTCTCACCATTATCATCTCACTGAAGAGTTTGGAGACATCGATGCCCAGGGTCATGCATGCTATCACCTTCTGGACAGCCTGCAGATACCGCCGTGGATCCCTCTGCACATCTGGGTTCCTCAGAAGAGTTCTAAATAAACAAAACTATGTCATTCTCACAGGAAATGAGAAGGAATCATTGTGTAAGAGACATTTACTCTATCTGAGTGAGCTACTACTATTACTAAGATAGTATCAGAGATGACAGCTAGACAGTGACAAAGTAGAACAGAATTATTACGGCTAAATAGCGAGGTTAAGTCGAACAACCAGAGCAATCACGCCGTTTCAAATAACCAATTTACCTGAGTTCGGCCACTTCACTTCTCTTCGTTTCTTGGGCAAAACCTGACATGGCTGCAGGGATACTCGGATTGTGAAACCCTACAAAAATCCACAGCCCTGTCCTTATTGCTCCAGGTGATATTATAAACTTGGTAAATGGTCGTAATTTGTTGACATTGGACACACCCCATATGAAATCACGCACGAAATCCTCCGTTTAATAGATTGGGTAAGGTATTACTTGAGAGAAAAGTTCTGTAAATGTAGTCTCTCTAAGCAAGACCCTTTACCAAACGCAAAGGTAAAGGATTTCGTGAGACCATTGAAGTAATGTTTTCTTCATTGCTGAACCTTGGCTCAAGCAACATTCACCTCATCCCCATCAAATACTTGTGCTTTAAAAAAAAAAAAGCCCAAATGATTACACTTTTCACACATGGTGGTATACAAAAGTTTGACAGTCTAACAGCAGCTACTGTTAACAACGTCAATGGCAGGAAGTGACAGAGTCATGTGATATGAGCATACAAAGGATCGGGTTTAGCTGCATTTGAGATGTCATCGTAGTGTGGTCTACATCCTTTGTCATCCATTGCAAACTTCATGTCTCCGGGCTGCGGCATTTTACAACTTCCGTATGCATCACATGCTAGCATGTCAATACTGACAATTGAACGGAGCACTAAAAAAATAATTTCATACCAAATTTAAAGGGTTAATTATCAATGTGACTATACCTTTCCGGTTTTGGGAGAGTTTGCAGCATAAAAATATCGTTATCAGTAAACAGACCAGAAGGATTAGAGAACCTGAATGAAGAGAAGAACATCTATAGCTTGTGTTTCTGTAAAATTGTAGCTACTCACTTATAGCAGACAGAGAGACCACAATTACAATTATAAGCTCTCTTGTCAGCAGAGGTGTGGTCTCAGTCTCATTGGCACGTAACTCTGAAATAATACCAGTAAAACTATAATAGTTCTTACAGTTCTTAATTATTTCACTGTTTTAGCCTTTGAACAATGAAAAGAGAATGGTGGTAACAGTAACCATCTTCCCCTTTCTACTTAGCTTGAAGGCTTCATACTATGAAAGTACTTCTTCATGCTGGCTCTCACCCAATGAGGCAGTGACTTGAAGAGGTAACACTGCAACCTGGAGAACCTTTGTAGGATATCCTCTCCCCACATGTGACACGGCTGTCACAGTTACGCCATAATGTGTTCTCGCCTCGGGGCAAGTTACATTTAACACATAGTGAGGCTCTACCAGCCCACAGACTTCTTCTACAGTGGAGATTACAGTGTTTATGCAGTATTGGATGTCAGGGCCCAGGGAGCTCCAAGTGATGAAGGCAGCACAAGCCATGGGATGAACACTGACATTCCTTACAGTGCCAGGCAGTCCTGAAAACAATGCATCAGAACTAATACTACCACTATGCTGGTATTAACTAATACTACCACTATGCTAATACTACCACTATGCTGGTCTTAACTAATACTACCACTAATACTAACCACTATGCTGGTCTTAAGACTGTCTGCTCTCAATTCACACATTTTAACTTGCTCAGACAACTCAAGTTTAAATTAGCTACTTCTAGTGGCTTAATCCAGGAGCAAACAATAAAACAATCACTCTGGAAACATAATGAGAGGAGGCTGCAATTAGCCAAGGTAACCAAGAGGTAATTTGACATTCTTACTGTCTTTCCCTCAATCCTTATCACCTTTATCACCTCATCTTTCCCTTATTGTTCTGTTAACTTACTTATCTCTAAAGTTAAACTCCTCCCCTCTCCTATTCTCAGCTTTATAATCTTCACCTCAATAGTTATGTCATTCACACTCATAAGTTGAGCGGTTTTTTCAATAGCTAGGCTGAAAACAACAACAAACAATAACTCCTCACGAGGTAATACGTGGGAGGCTACAAAAGGAAGTCCTCTTCCAACAGCAGACACGGCTGTCACAGCAACTCTATAAGGCATTCTAGCCTCAGGGCAGGTTGCATTCAGAACATAGCGAGGTTCCAGCAGCCTACAAACTTCTCCAGTACAGTTGGTCACTTTAATGCAGTAAGTGATGTTATGCCCCAGAGAGTCCCACATGATGAGGGTAGCACTGGGCAGAGGATGTACACTCACATTTGTGACACTGTCGGGCAGACCTGCAGCAAACACAACAGCATTAATTGTTGTTGTTGTTGTTGTTGTTTTAGTTATTTGAAAGATGTAGCCATGCTTAGCTAGTTATCTAGTTCATTCTTTTACTTGTTATACTTCAATATTCAAACTGTTATAATAACCCTCTGGGCGCATGCGCGCTGAGGGTTAATTATATAAACTACTACAAGTCTGCTATGAATGTATTGTACGAGCTTAAACAGTCAACAATTTTTAAGCACAATAGCGTCTACTTCACATTGATAGCTATAGTGCAATTGGGAGAATTTACAAAATGTTTGATTGATCATAATAATACTTTATTCGGCAACGGAAACCAGCTGCTGATAAAAAAAAGTATAGCCAAATACCTAGCTACAATGATGTAGATTTAACTCTTACCTGAATAGAAATTGGTAAATAAGGCAGAGGATGGACCAGTGCCAATATTGTTAGTAGCCGATACTACAAACTCGTACTGTGTGTCATCAGTGTCAACTTGAGTGGCATTGCCCCGAGGCAATGAGAAGCTAGCGAGCAGTTGGCACGACCTTATCAGGAACAGACCATCCCTTCTTACAGTGACACAGTATGCGGCATTAGACTCCACTTCATCCCAAGTTAGCTGAACAACTGATGGATAGGATAGGTTTCTCAGATTCATAATCCTTTCTGGCATTCCTACAAGAATTATTTTGCAAACAAAAGAATTGGCAAATAATTAGCTAAAACAGAATAAAAAAATATGACTTGTAGCTAGTATGGCCCCACATTCGATATTGTTATTGTCAAATAACTAGTTCATATGAGTTAGCTAATGACAAGGTGACATTTAAGTTATTGAAATGAATTGTATGGCACTCTTGTATCAATAATTAGCCTAACTTACCCCCCACTTTAATGGTAGCTATCCGACTGGGCTCCTCTGTGGTGTGAGGCCCAACAACACTCGTTATAGCCACACACTGTATGGTGGTGTAGTGCCTGGCCCGCACACATGTCATGTTCATCTTAAACTTGTGGTGACGACTTGTAGGGCTCAGGCCTTCAGGGGGTGCATTAATGTAGACTCTGGAGTTGTTGTACACCCACCTGGAGGTCACAGCATATATGGGAAGGCAACACTGGATGACAAAATGCTCTCCAAGAGTGCAAGTAGTGTTGCTTGGATCTTCCACAAACTCACATGCTAGAGAAATCCCATAAACAGCCAGTTTTAGTCAATAATAAAGTGCTGCAAATATCAGCTGCATTTTGCAAATAATGTAATGCATTTAAAACTTTCAGCATTTTTTTTTTTTTTTTTTTTTGCAACACTCATTCTAGTTTATGCACCACATAGCCAATTACTACAAAATAACTTACAAGACTCCTGCATAACACAGACCAATGCAAGCATCACAACAGTTAGGTAATTCTTGGTCAACATTGTTTAGTAACACACCTCTCTAGCTAACTGATCCCAACCAAGTTTATTTTTCATTATAAACTCAAAACAGCTTGTTAGGGGATTTTATTTCTTTCGAATAGTTGGAGGAGGAGGCGGATGTTGCATGAACTGAAGTCAGAAATGAACTAAGTTGGAAAATTAACAAACTCATAAACACAAATGACTGATAGTTGTTTGTGAAATAGGTCCCAGTAGGCGTGTTAGAGTCTGAACAGTATCTTTAGACAACCTGGTGACCATTTCTTTCTCCAGCTGGGTGGACATCGTATGGGCCACTTTTAGAATGTCAGGAGGCAATCCTGCTAGACTGGCAACATTGAGGCCATAACTGGAAGCTGCTTGACCATTTTCTAGTTGATATAGAAACACCACACCATCAAACACTTCATCTGTAATTAAAAAAATCCCCAAAATAAATGAAGATCTGTAAGTAGTAAGTAATTACATCACTCTCTATATAAAGTTAACCTCCCCCCCCCCCCCCCCCCCCCCATATATATATAAAATAGTAACATGCAAGCAATCTGATTGGTCTGTGATGTGATCCATTCCAGTAGAATCATGCTCTGGCATTGGCATTTAGAATTGAGTAAGCCAGACGCTTGTTGCTACACTCTAAGCTTTACACTCACAATTTTTTGTTTGTTTTAGATACATTCTAAAACAGTTAAACTAGGCTAGATATACTGAATCGGCAACCTCAGGAATCATAGGCCTCAAGTAGTTCCCTCACTATACTCAGACGCTACAGCTCGAAACATCAGAATCCTAAACTCAGCAGATTCAAGATATCCTAATCTAAATTTTATACACAATATATGTGACTACCAAGTATATAGTGAAAAGCTTACTTCCTTACTGAGCACGCTCTCCAAAACATGCAACATTTACACAGTTCCTGACGTTCTCACTGAGCATGCTCCTGATAACATACAACATGAATACTGGAAACATTACCAGCATCTTCCACGCGTTCATAAGCCAGGTGATAATTGGTCACATGACCTGGGTGTGCATCCTCCAACTGACCAATGATCGGATAATGGGTAACAAACAGCAGTAAACAATGAACCTAAACACACAACAACAAAAAACAAATTTAATTACAGGAATTTTCTCCATTATTCCTTTTCTTATCTAGCTTTTCAATTTTTCTTAATATACTTTCACATGCACAAACTAATCATTTTGTACATGCTCCTTATCTTTCTTTATTATTCAATGGCTAAAATATTTTAACTCGCTATGGCCAAGTAAAATTGACAGCCACAATAGATCTAAATAGTGCACATCCATACATATTTCCAAAGTTTTAGCTACTCTTAAATAGATAGATGTCACAAAGTACAGTATCAAGAATTTGTAACACAGTTCTCTGTTTACAATGAAACTCAAGTTACCCCAAGTCAAGTGCACATTCATTGAATTTCAAAACTGTTTTGATAAACATATTAAGCGTACATTGGGAAAAAGAAAATGTAGAAATAATTCTTACCCACTTCATCACAGTCACTTACACTCTTGCCACGCTCACAACAACACAACTCAAGTATATCACTCATTTGATACTGAGAATATCACCAGTGTGCTGGCCTCAGTAATAACACAAGTGCCATAGGGCACAAGCATCAATATGGCCGACCAGACGACTCATGTTCTCCGGTATAAAAATGAATAAAAAATTTGTGTAGAGCACAGATAAAAAATCACAATCAATAATGTTATAACCTGGAAAAAAAAAAAGGGGGGGGGGAGTAATGACCCAACCTAATAACTCAACTCAACCAAGAAGTCATTCTCAGTTGAATAAAACCTACAGTTGAATTTTTTCCCTGTGTTAGACAACTGATACTGATACATTGCAGGAAACATTTACTGGCTCACAAGCTTTTTCACAATCTTAAAAATGCAAGACAAGCATCCTGGAAGCACTCAACCGCAGCCTCAGTTAGACTTTAACAGTCATTTTAAGATACGTAAGTGAAGCTTAAAATAACACTTTCAGAATATACACTTTCAGAATAAAATAACACTTTCAATTACACGAGCATAAATATACCACGTACACATTCTATGAAGTGCCTCAGTGTAGCCATGGCGATGGCCGTCCCATCATGAGTGCTAGTTCCTCTGCCCAGTTCGTCGATGATGACTAGGCTCCTTGACGTGGCGAGGTGCATGATGCCAGACACCTCCTACAACAACAAAACAATAAATTGTTACAAGAGATCAGCCATATTGTTAGCTAATTAGTGGAACTCCAAATATAGCTACAAAGGAACACTTGTACTGGTTCCACTCCGGGCAAAACTTCAACTTGCCTTCCATAGCTGATATTTCAACATTTTCCAATGGGGTACTTTATTTAATTGTTTTTGTTACACTTCTTTTGTTCTTATACATGTCAATAACCAATAACAAACCACATTAAGAAACCAAACAAATAAACAAACAAACAAACATCTCTTATCCATTTTCTAAGAGCAGTCAGCGGAGTTGTCATGGTTACCTGGAGCTCCACCATGAATGTGCTCTGTCCAGACAAGATGTTATCAGATGCCCCCATTCTGGAGAGAGAGAGAGAGTTAACAACTTTACAATCACAAAAATTCCCAGAAAAAAAACAACAACAAAAAACAGTCCCAAATTTAATTTCGCCCGAAGACAGCAAGTAGTCAACCAACACATGGCACACCCACTATTCCAGGAAGACTTATTATAACTAGTTCAATTGCAGATAGTGCTTCATACAGAGCACGAGAGCCTCAAGACCCTCCCCCTTTCACACACCATGTGGGAGATCACCTTCAATGTTACCCATTTCACAACAATTATATTATACACTCTAGCTACTACTAATACTATATATAGGTAAAGGGACACCATTTTGTTCTAGCTAGAAAGTTTTGTCGGAAGAGCATAAATGGAAACTTTAACGACAGATTTAAATTAATTATGAAACAAAACATTATTTACATCTACTAAGAAATGTTACAAATTTAATTAGCAATATTGGTAGCAACTATTACAATACATTACTTTAAGTGGTAAACAAAATTTGAAAATAAACAATTTTTTGAATAAAAGATTCAATATTAGGGCATAATATTCCAAAAATTAAACTGTCTACGACTAGTCATTTATAGCATAATAATTTCGGCTTACCATTTTTGTGCTCAAGCATGCAATTCAGTAATGTTCACAGCAAGCAATGTTATAATACAGGATATGTTTGAACTAACTCGACATTTTGACTTCTCGCCAAAGTTCTCCTCAAGGGTTACTAATGTCCAACTTATTATTACATATTTTTTGTTTTACAAATTACTGCAGATAGATGACACCCTTGAAGAGCGTGTCTCCATTTTCTAAGAGCAGTCCTAGGACTTGGCAAGAAGTCGAAACATTGTGTTCTTTAGTACAACACCACCGAGCTTAGTTTCCACAGTGCAACAGAAAGCTTAGAGACATATCGTAAAGTGTCAAAACCAAGTCAGCTGCTTTTTTAATATAAAAGATAGAATATTGATGCTAACTTAGCTTGAACTAAAAGAAACAAAACAAAACAAAAAAATAATAATAATAATTAAAAAAACAAAAACAAAAAAACCCCACCAGAACAACAAATGCATCAAGTGATTGTGTGACCGTAGTCTCACTCAATTCTGTACACATCCTACAAGACCACATACATACATGGCCAATGTGTGTGTTAAAATACTGGTATGGTGTCCATGTGCTTCAAGGAGTGAGAGAGATGCAATGGTGACTCCCTCACCTCGTGAACACTCCATCCAGTATCCCTAGCCTAGCACACTCTGCAGGAACGTACGACCCTATCTGAGCCAGTATACATATGAGTGCCACCTACATCACAACACACACACACAGAAAGAACAGCTGTCATATTAGGACCTTCACAAAAACAAGTTCACTAACCATCCATTTTTGTGTTTATATTACTCGGTAGCATTCCCTAGACTACTACAGTTACTGTGTCATGTGATGAGGACATTCTTGCAAGAGAACTGTTGTTACCTAGAGTCTTATGACCCTGTAATTATTCCTTCGTTAATAATCATCCTCCCAAAATGCAATATAACTCGAAATATGGATATTCCCTCTACTTTTATTATATTATTATTACTATCAATTGTTGCTGTTGTTAATTTTTTAAAATTTTTATTATTATAAGTATTACTATTATTATTCTAACTATCCTGCTACCCCACATACATGCTTCTATCACATGTGCAGTGTGCACCTGTTTGATATAGGAGCTCTTGCCTCCCATGTTAGGCCCAGTCAACACCATACATCTCAGACCACTCTCCTAATACACAAACAAACAAACAAACAAAAACAAAAACAACAACAACAAACAACAACATGCCAACTTTAAGGGTTGCCATCCACACAGGTTTGATAATTAAAATAAATAAATAAATAAATAAAAATAAAATAAGGGAGGAGGGGACAGTTGAGCAATTAGTCACTTTACTACACAACTTACACTCATCCGCATCTTTGTTTAAAACTAATGCAGTTAAAAAAGACACATGTTCATTCCATCAGCATTGGATGAAGAAATACTGTATCTTCATGCATACCACACAACCACATAAAAAAGGAGTCATTGCAGCAATACTACAGTAGGAGTTGATATGTTTGCTAAACAGTGGTACAGTCACATTCATTCATTCAACCAGCCAGTCAGTCAGTCAGCACCATTTGAAGTGAAAACTCACTTTCAGCAAACAAATAAATACAAAACAAGTACCAGATACCTCCAATACCAGATTTGATGAACTTTGACCCACATGAATAACAAAATGCCAACCACAAAATTGAAATGACATGTCAACAAGAAAAGAGAGAACAAAATAAAAGAACAATTAGGACAGCAGTGAGCGTTATATAAATGTTAAATATATTCATTGGCTGTTAAATAGAGAGAGAGAGAGAGCGGCTCTTTCAGCCACAGAATGACTGAACCATAAAAAATAACATCACAAAATGGCAGCTTAACCCTTTACCACGGATAGGGGTCTGTCCCAGTCAGACCATGGGCTACAAAAGCACCGATTACTGTGATATGCTTGACGTATGTTCGTTTATATCTAAATAAACGAAATCTACATGAAATGAGGATCATTTTGGTATATTTTATAGTGATTTTACAATTCAAAGTTTTCTCGCTATGGCAGCAGCAAGTGATCAAACTTATACCACTCGTGAGATTCTTCACTTCTTCAAGCAATAGTAAGAATTGGAAGGATTCAGTGAGAATAGTCAGTTTCTCGGACCTAGACACTAGGAAGAAGAGAAAATGGAGCCCACAGATGGGTTAGCATACTTGTTCCCCACGAACATCTGAGTCTAGGAGGCATGAAGCTTCTCCTTCACACTATCAATGCCAGTACACCAGCAGAGAAAGATTCTTTGCTGCTAGAAGAATCAGATTTTTGTGAAATTTGCAGAGATAAAAAGGTGACATTGTGTCCCAAATTCTCTGCTCATCTCTGTGTATAGGGAATTGCTTTGAAATAACATACAATAGTCAATTATGGACTGCTCTAGTGACTAGCTTCGTATCAATCACAACTCGCAATATTCAAACTTGTTATCGTTCAGATTACTGGACTCAAGTGCAGTGATAATTCTATTTTTATCCAAATAAAAAAAATGGATGAAAATGTTGATATTGCTAAATAACAACGTAATAATAAGTTCATATAGAGTTAATTAAAGGCATGCATATCTGGTTGCCATGGAAACTACCAGGTATCGTATTAGATTCAAGTAATAACAATTCATATGATACTCACAGTACATTATATATAACAATCTTTTTAGCTTTCAAGTTATGGGCAATTTTAATGAAGCCCCTCAAAACTAAAGTTTGTTTGTTTTTGCTACATGTATTCTCCAGGTAAAGCTGCTGGTCCATTAGATCATACAATAAATTCAAAATTCCTAACTATACACAAGGTTTCATACAGAGGAAACCTTACACAATAGTTCACAAGGTTTTTATACAGAGGAAACCCTACACAATAGTTCACAAACCAACAAATGGTTTTACTCACGCTGAGTTTCGTGTCATTAGCTACATATTGACCTCCATCGAGCAGCAAGTCTATCACTGGATGTCTACCAGCAGTGATGTCTACTTCAAGATCTTCTACCATCTCTGGACTTTAACACACACACACACACAAATATAAACATACGTACACACAAACACACACCCAAAGAAGTAAAGCTGGTTGAGTTACCCAACACAGCGGACTATATCATTACGGTTCTATTAACAAACTAGCAAACTATCAGCAAATAAAAATATCCCCACATGAATGTAAACAATTATTTCCCAGCTTAAATTAACTGGTACACACAATCAAGATTGAACTGTCAATTGATTATATCCCGACGCCCACAACACACCAGACATAGCCGGGCATCTTGGCCACTTCTGACAGAGATATGAGACTATCTGCCACAGCCAGAGTATCCACAGCTTGCTTATACTTGCCGTAATGGGAATTGAAAGTGCTGTAGAAAAATGCAGACAGGAAGCGAGATAAAGAATACTAAGAATTTGAATAGTAAATGCCATCCACCCTATGCTTAGCAGGCTCATAACCACTAGTAACCATAGCAACTTGTAACTATGGCAACTCACGTCAGAATAGACATCCACGCCTGCTTGACACATACCAACAGTTGCTCCTTGTGCTGAGTCAGCTCTTTCAATGACTCGACTACATACGGGGGACGATACCTTGACACCAGTTTGGTGCTGGATTGGAATAGAATATTGGGAATGAGACACAGACACTCCTGATATCGGCACTTACCTGCTAACCCTGTGCCAATTATTAGGCACTTTATTCAGATCTTTTTTCTTGACCTCTACCAAATACTGTCAGAGAAAGACACACACAAACTAAGTCATGAGAGAGACACCAGGAACTGCCTGTACCTGCTCGCCTGATACTGTCACATAGTTCAAGGAATGATCAAAGAGAGTAGCTCGAAACTTCTTCTTGTGGTCTTGAAGCTTCTGCTTGACAGCTGAGATGGCCTAAACACAAATAAATTAATGAAAATAATAATAATAATAATAATAATAATAATAATAATAATAACAGACTTGATCATAATATCCATGGAAGTTATTACAGGCACAGCATTACTATTATAGTGTTAGTTGGGGGAGGTTAAGAGGTGGAGGAGCCTGCTCAAGGCGAGTCATTACTAGACACAGCAGGTACTCTGGCAGAGCTCTGCTGGTGACAGCTTCAACCTTCAGAGCTGATAGCACTGAATAAATTGGAGTGTCTCACTCAACAATAAATTAGTGAAACTACAAAAACAACAACTCGTTATACAATAACCATATTCAATATATACATGTATAACCATATTCAATATATACATGTATAACCATATTCAATATATACATGTATAACCATATTGTATAACCATATTCAATATACATGTATAACCATATTCAAACCACAACCATCCAAGTCTGTTATTAATTTCTTAACAATACAAATATCTACAACAATCCTTCATGTGTTGAGCAACAACCGCTCCAAAAAAAAAAAATTCAATAGACAATTATAAAACTAACAACTAAGGTTCTCCCAAACTGCACGAGTTCAACTAACTCGCACAAATACAGACCGGCCGTAATCTATAAATAGTAACAACTAAGGTTCTCCCAAACTACACGAGTTCAACTAACTCACACAAATACAGACCGGCCGTAATCTATAAATAGTAACAACTAAGGTTCTCCCAAACTACACCAGTTCAACTAACTCACACAAATACAGACCGGCCGTAATCTATAAATAGTAACAACTAAGGTTCTCCCAAACTGCCCGAGTTCAACTAACTCGCACAAATAGACCAGCCGTAATCTATAAATAGTAACAACTAAGGTTCTCCCAAACTGCACGAGTTCAACTAACTCACACAAATACAGACCGGCTGTAATCTATAAATAGTAACATCTAGTCCACAAACTCGTGCTGACAAGTGTCACGTGCAACCAATACCAAGTGCTGGAGAAGGAGTGGCGCGTCACAGAATAAAATAGTTATTAGGAACTTTCCTTTCTTCTGTATTTAATTTATTGATGAAACCCTTTGCAAACTGTTTCCTAAGTTGTATAATTGTAGCATCCTCATCGAAACTCAGATGTGTGGTGACTAAGTAAGAGAGAGCAGAGCGTACACTCTGTTGTAATTGCACCTGAATAGAGCACATGTACATGTGTGTGTTAAAATTAATAAACTACACTTGAGCTTAAATAGCAAGCAAACCGCTTAGTCATTGTCCTGAGACAAAATATGCAGACATAGATGATGATGATGATGATGATTATGATGATGATGATGATGATGTGTGTGCATTCTGACTTACTAGGTTACCAACGTCCACACTAACCCCTCCCCCCTCCCCTCCCCCATCTCTCGTCCCAGGTCACTCCTATGCACACATTATTGTACAAACCTTCTGTTCCTCCAATACTGCAGGATAGAGTTCAGGTCTAGCCAGTAATTTCTCAAAGTCACCTTCTCTAAAACAACAACAACAACAACAACAACAATTGTACCACTTCATACTTGTATTCTTTCAATTTAGCAAAGCTTTTTGGCCTTTTTTTTATTATGCTTTTAAATTTTAATGTGTTACTGATTTTTATAAAACAATACATAGTCGAAGCCCCACACAGACACTCCCACTGCACACAGACACTCCCACTGCATACAGACACTCCCACTGCACACAGACACTCCCACTGCTGACAATTTACACTGCTGAGAAGCACATTACTACAGTCTCACTCTCAATAGACCAACAAAATATACCAATTTCCTCTCAAATTATTAAATATTCATAAGTTCATGTTCCTAGCAGTGTGGGTGTGAGCTTTACTTGTCTATATAATAATACACTTGTGCGTCAGTAACGACGACGACAGTGACCAGCAATTCTGTGTGTATTCACAAATAATTCATGAGCTGTGACGGTTCGGTAAAGCAGCGTCATTAGTTGGATGGGTAAAGCGGGTGGAAAGGAAAGACAGCGAAAGTTTTAAAAGGGAAGGCAATATTTTGCAAAGCCTAAGTCCACAATCATGAGAGACTGAGAAGCAGGAGAGATAGACAAGGGAGGAGTTGAACAAAGAGGATGAGAAAAGCTGAGTAGATGCTGGAAGAAAGAAAGAGAACAGGAGAGGAAAACTGATGAACTCTACAAGTGGTAGATAACAAATGGATAAAATGCATTATGTTACTGCAAAACTACACCAATCACCACTGTGTGTGGCGGGGCACTTGCTAGTTATTATCATGCTTATTATATATTATTAAATAATTATTGTATGTCTGCCCCTGACTTTGATATTGCAGCATTTACTAACTGTAAACTTATTACTATTCTACTTCAGATGCTTCTACTGCTCAAGGAAACGTCCATCTTTCCAATCAAATAAGCAATGGAGACTAATTCTTTGAACTGTTGCTGTAAAACTTTACCGGCCTTAATAGTAGTAGTAGTAGTAGTAGTAGTAGTTGCAGCATTGACAATAACAATAACACACATTCCATCACAAGTACCTTGCAGCCTTTTCGCACAAGTTATCGGCTATTTCTTCCACTCCCCTCAACAACTCCGGGACCTTAAAAAATACGAATAAATCAAGCAAACCCAGCAACCAGCCCAGCAGAATTCCCCGACCTTTCGTATGACAGACACAAGAAGCTGAGAGTGAAGCTCATTGGTAGCCATTTCTGAGAAAGAGCCCAACGTATCGGAGACCTCACTGAGAACACACACCAAGTTGTAGAACTGCCCCGGGGAACACTGGACAGAAAGGAAAGAGTAGCATTGAAAATCATCTGAACAACACACCCTCCTAAAGCCCCGCCCTGTGCAACAGTCTGTCTGCCGCCGCAACATAGCTGAAACACTATTCGTATATTACGAAATAAGATACATAAAATAAAGATACACACTTTCTTGGATAATATTTAAGAAAACACAACATTCCATGACCCTTTACCAGTTAGACTCACTTTTTTGTGATAGACAGAGCAGAGTTTCTTCTCCAGGTCAGGTAGCTTATGTAGCAGAGCTTTGAGGAGGACCAGAGAAGGAAGCTCACTAACACATAGCTCAGTTACTGCCTCCTGGCGCTGTCGTATCTTCCTACGCAAACAATGTAAACAATAAACAACATGTACAGCAGTGAGTTGAATTATTACAACAACAATAAACATAAACAACAACAAACACAACTGAACCACAACAGAAACAATAATAATAATTAGAAGACAATAACAATACTTTATTTATGTTCAAGTTGTGATTACATCATCTGACACCAGTCACAAAGAATACACACACAAAATGTCTCACGCAATATCTTGAAGTGGATACAAAAGCCAATTGACTAACAGACGTCTGCCGAAGGCTGTTTGGGTGTGGTTTAATATAGAAAACAGCGTCCCTTTCTCAGTTCCTCCAGACTGTGAAATGTATAAACATAATTTACAAAAACAAAAGAATTGAGTCACATTCTCCTCTTAGAATAATTTCAATTGGAAGTATTTCTTGACAATAATTCTGCACAAATTCAATTGGTTGTTTGAACTCACTAAGTTTCTAAAAATCTCCAAACTATCCAAAGTAGTCCCAGACAGTCTCATGCAGTGACAGCCAGTGCTGAATGGCCGCAAGTTACTGAAAACAAACAGAAGATATCTTTCGTACAGTTGTATTTAAGACACCTCTAAGTAGGGCTTCCCGGATTTACCCATCTTGCTTTTTAGCAATGCCCTCAAATTCTACCTATTTTGCTCCAAGCCTAAACCTATTAGCTTTAGTTCCTCCCATTATCAATGCTTCCCTATCATTATACTAAATATGGCTAGTTCATTGGCTATAATTTTGGAGATGACCAAATCCAACATTATTAAGGGGGGAAAAAAACTTTGCTCTGGAGTGGCAGAAGGTCGTGCTTTCTTCAGTGCAGATGACCTGTTCTCATGTCTGTCATGTCACTAGTGCATTGGTACGGCTACTCCATTGAAACAGTGATCAGTGACTAGCAAACATATTGGCATAAATTTTCCCATAAGCAACAAGATAAAACATCGGGTGAAGTTCTTTTTCCTTTCTGGATCTAACCCAGCAATACCAACTGGACTGGATACTGTGTTCAAACATTTATAGGCTACACTGTTAGTTTTCACAGACAGTTTCCTTCTCTGAATAAGTGCATAATATTTTTTAAAATTAAAATTACATATCTGGAAAAGAGTCTTCAATTAAAGCACGCAACATTTGTGACTAGAAATATATATACCAAGCAAACCCCGCCCCACACAATGGCGCTTGATGAACTAACTTTAGCAAATTAAGAACACAGTAACAAAAGGTACTTTTATAACCATTGCAATTATACTCTACCACTTGGTTTAGTTGCACCAGTTTCCCTCTCCTGCTGATCTCTTTCTTCCTGAGCCATCTCAGTTTTTCTTATCCCCCTCCATTCCTCTCTTCAGCTTTTTCTTCTTGAGTCATGGATTCCCTTCTGTCCTCCATTGTCTATCTCTCCTGCTTCTCAGTCACTCTGTCCTTCCATCCATGACTTCAGCTTTGTGAAACTATAGCCTCACCGTCATTTTCCTTCGATTTCACCTGCTCTTAGCTACAAATTGTCATTTCATTAATTGCCTCCGTTTCCCCGCCTTCTACAAAATGTGACGACACTTTACCCATTCAGTAAATGATGATACTTTACCAACTCAGCTCAACTAATGAATTTTCCCCCTGAATACGCACACCGTCGTTGTTACTGACACACAAGCGTACTATCATATAGATGATGTATTTGTCAGTACAGCAATTACTGGCAACTCCCTCCACCTCAGCTCCCTCAGATTTGTGCCTCCGTACAACCATCAGAATTAGTCAATATTATCTGTACATATACTTAGAACTTGCAAAACATACACCACTAAGTGAGCTGAAGAGAGACCTGTCAGAAGTCACTACAACTAGAAATCTCATTGTTATGCATAGAATTAACTGAACCACCTTGTCCTTTACCTGGTCACCAACAGAATATTCTGCAGTCCGAATGGTTGAAGATATTTCGTTAGAGCACCACAACACGAGATTACTACTGGAGGCAAGTTCACTATCACCTGGAGACCTGGAGAGAGAGAATCACGACACACCAGTCACATGATAACTATCAACAGACACACCAATCACATGATAATCATTGATCATAGTTTTTAAAAATCTACGTAGTTTTATAGTGAAAATTAGTTCTCTAGAGCGCAAAAAAAAAAAAAAAAATCAAATGAAATAAAAAGAAATCTTTTTTTAAACTTTATTCATAAATAGAAATTATACGCAATGTGCTGTGAGTTTTACTTGCCAGCCAAATATACCGTAAGTCACAACAGAAATGGTACATACACAAGGAGGCATACATTCATTATACAGCATGAATGAATTTGGACTTCTGCTAAGGCCCATCTCAAACCTGTTGTGGCGCCACTGGCTGTAGTCGATAAGCCAACGCCCACATCTGGCGAGGTCGCTGGAGTCTCGTCTTCACATAATCTGGTCACTGTAGAGAAGGCCACATTGTAGTCATACCAACTCTCTGACACCTCTTCTGCTCGTAAAACATTGGAATCACTATCACACACACACACACACACGAATACTGTACATATACATGCCCACCCAAAGATATCAAGCAATCTTCAGGTCTATTGAATCAACACTGATTGCCTGGTAACCCAGGTGACCAGGGAGCCATAAGAGGGGTTTTTAATTGGAGGTACAAGTTTAGTTCAATACATTTATTGAAATTACGATACCTTACCATATGAGAGCATAATGACAAAAATCAGAAATACCAAGGTGGCAGAACTGAAAATAAAATTCAGTGTAAAGTCTGGTAAGTTTTGAATATTTATAATTCAATGGCTAGAAGGGGAAGAAAAAAAAAGCTTTAAAAAACAAAAAAAAAAACTGGAACAAGTTGCATTAGATTCCACTCATCCCTAGTTTTAGAGATATGTACTTCTGCACACCAATGGCAATCAAGCAAGCTACTCAGTTTGTTGAATTCTTCATCCACAGCAAAAAAAAAAAAAAAAAAAAAAAAAAAAAAAAAAAAAAAAAAAAAAAAAAAAAAAAAAAAAAAAAGTTTGGTTAGCTCTCAGTGTTGTGGGCTAGTCAACCAATAACCTGATCAACTAAATACAGCTGTCTTGATTCTTCTTCTCCTCTTTTGTTTTTCCCCTTTCTCTCCACTGTGTCCTTCTCAAAGATTCATTACTGAAACTAAAATTGCTTCAATCATAATAAAGGAAGATACTGAGCAATTCATGAACTCTTTACAAACTAAAAGTTAACTACTCAATAATATGTAGGCACTTAGCTACAGCTGATGTTAATCCACACATGGCCTAACTGTATCTGTTCGCAGGACTAGCTAGCCCGCTCGCCATCAGAGGTGCTACAGGTTGCAGCACCAGTAAACCTGAACTGAAAAACAGGATAAACAGGTTGCACTCACTTCTGAAACCATTAGTAAATAAGTGAATCAAATTTCTAGTATCTTACTCCCTTTGCTGTGCTCGCCAATGAAAAACTTAAGTTCAGCAATTGTCAGTAAACTTGTCTGTTGAACAGTATCACATCTCAACCCTAGAGTGATTGGTGTGTGTGTTGCATGTGTGTGTGTGTGTGCATGAGTCTCCTAGTTTGCACACATGTACCTTCCATTGTACTTGGTCCAGTCCAGTAAAGCCTGCTTCAGCCTCTCAGAACAGTTGCTAGGATACAGGACTTCCACAGGCTGGAGGTGACTCAACCTCATCTCCAGTTCAGAGAACATATCACCATCATCCACAAACTCATCATACACCATGTTACCCGCAGATGGTTGCACCGCCTTACCAAACACACACAATGTATATATATGTGTGTATATACACACACACATACGTACACACACTTATACATACATACAGGCAAAGTATCACTGTTAGCAATATACGTACCAGAAATCCCACAGTGACTTCCTTCCCCTTCTTTCTAGTCACCTTCTTCTCCCTCACTATCTCCCCCAAACACATGAGGTAAGCTCCTCCTTCATCACAACTTCCTCCATCTTCGTCTTCCTCTACATCCACACCTGACACATACCATTGGTATAACATTGACAAAGAGACAAGCACTAACACACACACACACACACACACACACACACAAACAAAAAACAGAAAACAAACAAACTGTATTTGTAAAATTTACTGTAGACTCTCAGCTTGCATGGTACTAACTAACCAATAGTAGGGACACAAGGAACCCCACCCATCCAGACAGCCATGGCTATGCAGGTTGGTTTTTGTATTTTATACCATAGTTGCTGTAGATTAATTTAAATAGCACACGACGGAATATTTTTTTGTCTACAAAATAGAGTGAGGTGTGTAAAGTGATGTATGTGTGTTTGTTTGTTTCAAATGAAAATCTGGTCATTTTTTTTTGTTTTTTACGTGTATGAAGCTTTCTCTCGCGAGTACTCCATCCCTGTATAACTGACATGAAGAATTATTTGAGTATAAAGCCTTGCCTGGTGAGCATCACTGGATGCCATCGTTCAATTACCACTGTTCTTGTTTTGTTTTAGATAACCCTTTGGAATCCATTTTAACTATTACTTAAAGAGTGGGCATGGTAGTAGTAGACTATTACTTACTGCAAGCTACAAAAGAACAGATGTTGTGATGGTTTATCACTTCTAAATCACCTCACCATTCCCCCCAGATTTAGTTGCTCCTCCTTTACCCTTAACTTAACATGGCTCCCATTTTTTTTTTGTGACATCTGTTTAACCAGAAGATAGGTAGACCAGTGCAATCATTGCAAAATTGTCCCGTCTATTCCAGTATGCTTACCTATCAGAGTGGACCTAGTGTATAATCCAACTAGCTTCCTCTCAAACGGACCGGACTTGTTATCTCCAGCAGCCTTCAGAGCAGCCGTTTCAACTTGCTTAACCACACCCACTTTGTACCCTGCTGCCACCAATCTGAATGAGATAATAAAATTGGAACATCACAATACCTCATGTGCGCATGGACAAGATAAAAGAATGGAAATGTACCTTCGAAGGTGAATATTCAAACGATAGACAGGGATACTGGCGGTGTTGAAGTTGTGGGCGTGGAAACAGCCAATCTTGAGCACACGAGAAGCAACTTCGGCATCTTCACCGAAGAACCGATACTTGTAGCCACACTCCACAAACAAGATGGCGTCTGGATGGGTAGCTTTGACGGACAAATATTGCAACTCCAGCGGAGTGTACTGCGCAGACTTGCCCCTCCCCCCTCTGCTGCCGCTCGAGGCCACATCCTTCACTTTACCTGATGACGTTTGCAACTCATTGTGAACTTTATCTTGCTGTTCTTCTGCTACCACATGGTCTTGAGACTTCTTCAAGATTAGTCTTGAACTTGCACTATAGCTCCTGGGGCTCTTCTCGACAGGAGCAGATTCATCAGAAGGAGAACAACTTGGAAAATACGAAGATGAAGATTTCGAGTGCTTGAATTTCTGAAGCTTGGATGTAGTCTTCTCTGTTATAACGGGTCCTATCAATTGTGAGGAAAACACACACCCAAATACATAGTACTAAATTCATATTGCTAAATAGGCAATTGAGAAGTTGTTTTGCAAATTCAGTCAAAATGTGTTGCATACATTATTCTTGAATAAGCCAAGAATACCTGCATTTTTTTAATTTTTTTTACATATTCTGCCCAACCCACCCTCGCTAACAACAAAAATATAAACCACTGAACTGTAATCAGCAAATAGACGCAACACACACACAACCACAAATAAACACCACTAGGCATCGCTCCATACCAACACAGAATATCAACAATTCCTCAACGAGTTTGTTCGCTCTCTTACTTCTGACACTACTCTGACCACACCCTCCTTCATCACCACGTGACCCTCCTTCATCACCATTACTGAGCGACCCCTTCTGGAGACATTCAATAACAATATTGACACCAACACCTGTTTTAAGTGACCCATATAAAACTTTTTTTTTTTAACACAAGAAATGATGCAAGGCTTTAATGTACTATGATAAAAAAGGCACAGAATTATTACAATTGGTTAAGAAACTTCCTCTCACTTTATTCAGTTTCTTTTCCTCTTCTACTCTGCGCATAAACTTGAACAAACTAGACTGCATAGTTCTAGAACTAGCCACGTGGATCGATTGTAAACACTTACGTTGTATAGAGACGATCTTTACCAATTAGAAGCTGTCATTGAAGGCTTTTTACTACCAAGTAATTGCTACATGGATTCTTTGTTGCTGGATAGAAATGAAGACGAACCATCAGTGCCAGATAGCGTCCTGCAAAATCTCTTGTTGACAGTACGTTTCTTTCACAGTTCTTGTACAGCTAACTGCAGTGTTGGCTTTAAAGTTTAACTCTGGCAGAGCTCCAAGAGATTTAGTGACACTTGACTAATTTTTGGGATGGTATAAAGCTAAAGGCAGTTGTAGAATGTGGCTATGGTCACGAAGCCTACTACTTGATATCTTTCTTTTTGACGACCTCGTACCAACTTCCAGTTAGATGAGCTATAAAATAGTGATTTAGTGCAACGATGTCGGTAATATAGATCTATATATGAGACATCATCAGGAAACAGGAGTGAACTCCATCCATGTGGGTGTGGCAAGTGGATGTTCTCTACCCTACTCCCATTCATGACCACTAGATAGAGCATAATAAGGAAATACAACCAGAAACGTGCTTGTAAAATTTTGGTCACAAAAGAAAAAGATACACTAAAAGCATTATGGAGCTAACAATATTATTATAATTGTTATATTTTTGTACACATTTTAATTTTTTTTTAATTTTTTTTTTTTTTTTTAATCTGAGTAAACCTGAGTAATTGTAGCTATAGCAGCCATGTCAATGTATGTGTGGTGTAGCCTGAGGACATGACACCCAAGGACGTACCGGGTACTCAGCCACAGACCAAGGTCGTTATCCCTGAGGCAGGTTGGTGAGAGAGAGAGAGATGTAAGGAGACTGAGGTGAGGATTACGTGCTCTTCTGTAGGATTCTGTTTGAAGACGTGGACAGACAAGAAGGAGAAAGTATTCATCAACATCTGTCAGTCCCAACAGGTAGTCATTTCTTCTGTAATTGCTCGGGTGGTGATGATGATGATGATGATGATGATGATGATAAGGATTGAATAACAATTATAACACCAATTACAATGATGTTGTTGTTGTTGTTGTTGTTGTGATTTGTACACTTGATGTGAAGATTCCAGCTCCCAAGGACATCACTGACGACCAGCTTGACAAGCTGCTGGAGTCGGGGGATGCGTCTCATTATCGCATCCCCCTCAGCCTGGGAGAGCCACACCCCACCCCTGACAACTGTTAGTACGCCACATACACAACACTGTGAGCTTGTTTAAATTCATAGAACAGAACAGCACAGGAGTAAATATCTAAATATAGAAAACCTAAATATAGAACTGTCGATATCTTTCCTATTGTCTGAAGATCTTCAAGTGTCTTTCACTACTTCTGTCTTTCTCAACTGAAATAATAATTCAGTAATGATTCAGTCATTCTCGGCTGAAATAATTATAATAATAGCAAATTTTCTCTGCCAATAAATATATTTTTTTAACTTGACATTTTGACATTCTTGCTGAAGTCTTATCTGTTGAAAACTTAGCAAGAGTCAGATGGCAGGTTGAATTTTGAATTTATACAGAGAACAACTCCTGTTATTATATTACAGCTGCTTTGATTTCTCTCTTTTTGATATCAGGTCAAGCTATATACAACATACAAGCATACATACATACTTATACCCACATACTAGCATGCATGTGTAATTATATGGATGCATGTTTGTTCGCATGTGCTTCTAGCTGGTAATGAGTGTCAGGCGTATGATGTCATTATATCTTCAAAGCTCCTCCAGATAGTGCAGGTAAGGTAAGGTGCTGAAGGTGCTAAAAGTCAACTACTTGCAGTTTATGTATGAATTTTGAAAAGTGTAGAGAATTGTATTTTTATTGTTTTATGAAGGACAGGCCTAAGATGAAAGACTTTCTCCTTACCATTGTCTTGGAAGGACTCGAGGAAAAATACAAAGTGAAGCTTTCACGAGGTTAAAATTCTTGACCATATTATATTTCTGTTGTCTGGTTAGTCTCTTTCTTAATTTGCACTTTTTTTAAGACTGCAGAATTATGAAGAACAGGAAGTTTATGGGTCATCTGCCAGAACAGTCCGTGAGGAAGAAATCCAAACCATTCATAGTTGAAATGGACAACAAGTGAGTGAGGGAGGGAGTGAGTGTTGAGGAGGGTGTTGTTCTTGAGGAGGGTGTGGTTCTTGACACTTCGGATCAGCAATACAATACAATACAACCTTGTATGTATGTGTGTGCGCCTGTGTAGGTATATGTATGTATGTTTGTAATGTCTGTATATTTAAAGTTTATTGTATTTGCTTCAGGAATGCTGCATCTACTGAGAAAAAGGAAAGGTAACTGAGGTTTGTGCTTCCAATGTATAATGTATTATTGTGTCTTAATTGTAAGCCACACTATTTTTTTTTCCCACTGAATTGTTTTTGTATCATTGTTGTTGTTTTGTTGTTGTTGGTGTTGTTTATTTAACCTATCTAGCACATCAGCTCCTGAACCTGTGTACACTCTGGCCAGAGATCCGGTGGAAGGGGAGGTGCCCGAGTTCCTCGTGATGGAAGTGCAGCTTCCCGGAGTGGTAAGGGGTCGTTACATTGTCTGTGTCACAAGTTACCAGAGTAAGTGAGAAGGTCCTTCTGGATCTTTGCTTGGCTCAGGTGAACACTCTCTGATGGTGCGCATTGCATGTTCCATCAGCCACACCTTTGTTTAGGCAACTCTGTGTGGGACTTTACCCACCTGAACCAGCCCCACCCCCCCACCCCCTTAGCTACTCTGTGAGCCCCACTCCCCTCAGCAACTCCATACACACTTGAAGCAGCCCCACCCACCCCCTCAGCTACAGCCCCACCCCGTCAGTTAAACTGTGAGTGACTTTATCCTCCTAAAGTCATTCTATTTCCCCTTTTTACCTTCCCCCCCCCCCTCTCTCTCTCCCTCTCCCTCTCCCATTCTCTCGCATCCTCTGGTCACTTATTGTATTGTGTCTATTGTAAGGAATAGTTTAGCTTTGGTGTAAGTGATTTTAAGTCCTCCCAAAAATATTTTGACTTTATTATTATAATGTCACAGTTCCGTGATTTCCCCAAAATCCTGTAACTTGTGATGTAGAAATCGTCGAGAAACTTGTGTCTGGAAGTAGGAGAAGACAGGATAGTCCTGAAGACTAGACCCAAGCTCTTCTTCCTCGACGTGGACTTGCCATTCCTGGTGGATGCAGATGCCTCTGGGGCACAATTTGATGCTGCCTCTTCAGCCCTCACCATCACATTAACTGTGACTGATATAGCTCCTGTTTAATTAACTCTAATTAAAGCCACTCGCTCTAGTTTCGGATTACTGCTTCATCCAAGGTACATTTTATTTCCTTGCTCAATTTCTCTCTTCTTGTTTTCCCTTTCATTTCTGCATTTAATTTATCATATTATTACAATAGCCAAAGCACCTAAGTCATGTGGTTGTATGTGGAGGGCGTACATAGTGAGGGTGGTGTGTGCTTATTTTGTGGTGGTATGTGTATGTGCTGGTAACACGTTGTGTGAGTGATACAATATGTGTCTATACAACCCTAGAGCAATTTTTACATCATATTATTTAGGTGAAGTGTGATAAGTGTTGCAGTGAAGCAATTTTTGTTCATTTATTTGCATATATTTGGTGGGAGTGGCACACATGATAATGTAGAAGTCACATGGGTCAAGTTTTTATCTTGCTGCTCCAGTAACTAAAGTAGTTCAAGGCTTGCTTTTTTTTTTAGTTTGCTTTGTTATGTTGGTGTATCCGATGTCTTACATCTGGGCATTCTTGTTCCATCTATTGTAGAAGTAGTTTAGGTTGTTTCTATGAATACTCCTCTTCTAGTAGGCCTCAGAGCAGAGAAGCTAGCTCCTCGTTGTGGAGATTCCACATGCCATGCCAGTAGCCTGACATACAGTAGCTTGACAAAATACAGTTTAATTGCCATTTATTTATTATTATCATTGCTATTATTACTATTATTATTATTACACTTTTTATTGCAAGCAATGTATAAAATAGGCTTTCACAAAAAAAAAGCGGTGAGAAAAATAGTGTTGTATTTTTTACCCAGATATGAAATTCACATGACAATAACAAAGATATTTAGGTTGAGTGTTATACACAATTTATACAATTGTGTAGTGCAACAGCAAAGTTAAAAATGAAGTGATTCGACATAAAAATGTGCTTAAAAATGTCATAAAGTGATCAATTTTTCCCCTTCTCTCTCATGGCAGAGAGCAATGCTCCTATGACGATTCCCATGTAGAAACCAACTGGGATTCCCACAATCCCAAACGGCCCTCCCAGCAGTCCGATGCACCCCACCAACGCCCCCACAAAGCCAGATCCCGCGATCCCTCCCACTGTCATAGCCATCTTCTTCATGTCACTTTTCTTCCGAACCAGCACAATGGGCTGGTCCTCGAGTCTCCGTAAAAAATCACTTTCTTTCACATTTTCCGCTGAGCGAAATCTGCTCACGTTGAGCCTCAGCATGGCAGCCCGTGCTTCTGGTGTTTCTATGACAGTTAAACACTCCATCCAGAAGTTGCTGAACCAGAGGGTCCCATCAACCAGTCGGCTCACCGAGCTGTGGCCGGTAGGGACTGTCTTAAGTTCGCAGACTATATCCTCAGGTACGTGTAGATCGTTGATCAGAGTGTCTTGTATGGCAGAGGAGAAATCGTTGACGAGTTTTCTGAAGAACCAGACTTTGTCAGTGTGGTTCATATCACGCATGTTCGGGTTCATAGCCTCCACTGCATCTGCACATGTCAGTACCACTATGGTCTTCTTCCAAACTGAGGGCCCGAATGTCGTGGTGATCTTGCCCATGGCAACGGCATCAGGATTATTGCGAACAAACTTGCTCTCTGTGATTCGTAGAGCAAAGATCATCAGGTCTATATCCCCACACTTGCGCTTCATTTCATCCAGGTATGTATCTTCCATGCCTGAGCCGTCCTGGAGCCCTGGAGAATCGAAAATGGTGATTTTGACGTCCCTCACCATAGTGTGGTAAGCAGAAACGTGCTGGGTCGTTCCCGACGTTGACAAGCCTATTCCTTCATCAGCTACCTGCTTCCCGACTAAGCCGTTCACCAAGGATGATTTTCCCGTTCCAGTTTTGCCTACTATCAGAATGCTTATTTTGTTAGAGGACTGCAAAATGGCTCTTATATCTTCACTGTTTTCCAAGTTCAACCTACTGAAGTCGATGTCTTGCAAGCTTGTGCTGTAAGAGCCATAGGCACTCAAACCTTGCAGCACTTCATCTTCGCTTACGTCTCCTAAATTTTCACTGGAGCTGCTATTCCCTGAAGCTGCCATAAGCAAAGCTTTAGCTGTACTACTTAATTTTCCCAAGCTTCGCGCCACACCCCGCGTTCCTCCCGGGCGCGTCGCGTAGCAATAGTCGGGGGCGGGGCTTTTTGGTTGGTAGAATCGTTAGGCGCGAGCGCTTACATTACCCCAGCTAAAAAGTAGGTACATACATACATACATACCTCTACTTTTTAGTCTGGCTACGCCTGTGACTACTCGCTACTCTTTCATTGAAAGTGGTTAAGCACAAGACAACATACGTGCAAATATAACCTCCCTCATTATTTGGAGTCTGTCCACCACTATGCGCAAATACTAAAGCTGTTTTTATGCTGGCAAATTATTACTAACAGTTGTCAATGTCATGTCTGGGACCCAATTATTTATCAAATTTAGCTATTTACCTCATTTTGTCAGGCAATTCTACTTGAGCTCTGACATTCTGTTGGTTTTTACAGCTCTGAACAATAGTATTACTGAACTGTAATGTGCGAGTGATTTTGAGAATATTAACTATGTAGTAAGTAGTAGTAATTTTATTACTCGAGGAAGAAAAAAAAACAATGAAGTGAAAAATGATTTCCGAAACACAGATATGACACCCAAGCAAGTCTTACAAATAAATAAAATCACCATGTACGTATGTGACTACAGAGCTGCACGATGCAAGGTGACTGGCATTGGCATCAGTTCTCAGAGGAAAGCCTTCCCCCAGCCTGCTTAGAGTTGCTGCTCGTCTGGCCAAATTTCTTGGGTTTCCTTCTAGACCAGTTCTTAAGCTTGTCAGGAGAACTCACTGCTCTAAGTGATTGAGAGCGTCTCAAGTTTGAAGTTTTTTCATTTTCTGCTCGAAAGCTTCTCGCTCCAGAAGCACTTCCAATGCTGCCCGCCATGCTGACAGAATCTGAGTCTTCAAACTTCTTCTTCAAATCTTGCACTGGAATCATGGGGACCACATCAACGAGTGGCTTCCAGGCTGCCATTAGAGCAGGGGGCGTGGTCTCTCTTCTCTGGTGCAGACCAGCCGCACCTGACGTACTGTTGCAAGAACTACGTTCTTGAATTATTTCACTTGCTGGTCTCCTGTTCAACGAATGCCTCCTCATTATCAACCGAGTTGAATCCTCGTCCAAATGAACTGGCAGAAAAGGGGGAGAAAGCCTTCGAGACATCAGCTCATCAGATGCAGAAGTATGCTCTTGAGTTCTTTCAATATCCAAAACTCTAGCTTTGACTGCTCCTGGTCCGAGCAGAGATTTCTTTTCATCATTATCTTCATCTGGAGAATGAGGTGAGGCTTCTTCAGCCCTCACCTGAGCCTGTGGTGGTGGTGGTGGTGGTGATGATTCAGGAGCAGAGGCGATGCCTGAGCAGCTTACAGTACGAACATGAGTCTCATAGGAGGGGTGCTTCTGGAACTGTGGACTTGGACTTAAAGAGGCGTGTCTGGTACAAGTAGGAGGAGTGGCAGGTCCATCCTTGGATGTCAAATCTTCTAACTCCTTGTCACTGGCTTCACCGGATGCAAAAGAAGCAATGGAGTGACCTGAAGAAGATCTAGATACACCAACACCAGGTTGGGCTACCTCTTCCTTATCAGCAACAATATCACCAGACAATTCTTCAATAGAGTTCTCGTTCTCTGGCTGAACCTTGGGAACAGAGGGAAGTGACTCATCTGTTTCCATGTGATCTGAAGGTGAGTCTATGGGAACTGAAGGTGAGTCTATGGGAACTGAAGGTGGCAACAATGTGTCAGTGGGAACTGTAGGTGACGTTTCCATGGGAATTAGAGATGGCTGCTCAGTTTCCGTTTGGAATGGAGGAGACAGTTCTGTTTCATTTGGAAGTGACTGATCGCTTTCCATTGAAGGAGGAGGACTTTCTATTGGAGGTGAAGATGGCTGCTTTGTTTCCATTGGCAGAGGAGATGTCTGTTTGGGGTCCATGGAAACTATAGATGACTGCTTGGTTGCCGTAGGAACTGAAGAGCCACTCGTTTCCATGGGAATAGGGGATGTTTTGGGAGTGACAATAGCTGTAGTGAGAGAACTGAAGGAAGCTTTCTGGAGACTCATCTCTTCTATTTCCTTCACTCGCTCTGGTACACTATAAATTTGCGGATCTTTAATTGTACCAGAACTATCCCTTGAGCTCCCTACGCCAACCAATAGAGATGACTCTGAGTCACACGGTGCTTCAGTATCTTGGTTATTCCCGAGCGACCCTTCTGCTGCCTGGCAATGCTCCACAACCTCTCGAGGCACACTAGTGGACTTGAATGGCTTACAAAAGCCCTGGTGGAAGATGGGTATCTGTGCTAATACATGTAGTTTATCTGAAGGGTTCTCGCTGTCCTCAGTTTCACCATCTGGTTTAGTATTTGTGGCACTAGATAACTCCTCCTTCATATCCTGTTGTTCGGAGTCCACCTCGGAGTGTACCAAGCTAGTAAGCGGTACTGGAGCTGTCTGTATGTGAGAAATCGGGCAAGCAGAAGGCAGAGACTCGGTAGCTGCAGCTGCAGCACCTTCGTGTGACACTTCCCTCGATGTGTCTGTCGTTGCTGCAAAGACGGTCACTTCTCCCTTGCTCTTCCTTTTGGAATTTCTTCGGATGTCCTGGGCCAACTTGGAATAGCGAGTGTGGATATGTTCGTCATCTGTGGGGGTAGAGACGGGAGAGGAATAGCCAGAACCACTCTCAGACATGCACTGAGTGTTATCTCCACTGAAGCCTTGGTCTTCCTCCACAGCCACGTTGGGTAGAGATGCCAAGTAGTTCATGATGTTTTCTGCCTTGTTCACTGGAAGAGATAACAGAGGTCTTTGTCCCGGATGGATTAGCTGAGGGTTGCTGCGCTGGTCCAGGTGGCTGGATGATGCATAGAAGATGGGAGGATCACCACTGCCACTGGCTCCTCCCCTCTCTTCATTGTGATCATGCTCCTCTAAGAAAGAGAGTTCTGGTTCTTCTTCACCGATATGACTGCTGTTATTCATCAGGTCCAGGAGGTTGGGCTCAGATTGTGAGCGTGCTCTGTGGAGGGGGAGGGGCCGAGAGGGTGCTTGCTTACCCCATCGTTCATTGTGCCTTGAATGAAATATAACAGAATAATTTATACAATGTACTGAAGCTATGAGCAATATATATTTAACATTCTTTCTGTATGACACGGTGAAAGACAAATACACCATGCTCCTAATTAAGTACTTGCAAAGTAGGAAGTTGATTTTAACACTACACACGAACACACCATGTGCCGAGACACACATGTATCCATAAACACACATGCATGTAAGCAACATACCTTGCACGTAGAATCCCTTCATAAGACTGCAGTTGTGCAATGAAACCATCATTTGGGTTCACTATGCGACGTTTGCCCTTGACATGGGCCAAGGCTTCTTCTAGAGACATTTTATATTCCTTCATAGTATAAGCCACCACCTATGAATACACACCACAATACACTCTCAACCAATGTACACGCCAATATTTTGACCACACCCACAATATTACATCATATGGCCACACTTTCACAACCTGCAGATGACTTACAGTTGCGGCAGATCGGGAGATTCCCATCTTGCAGTGAACCAAAGCCTTTTTACCTTTGGTCCTACGGGGGAAAAAAAGAAATTAAATAATAATAAAACTATAAGCTTTTCTTTAGGTAAAATCAATCAACCATATATATATATATATATATATCCATTGCTACTCACTTAGCTTCTTTGATGAAGTTGTAGGTCTTGTCCCAATGCTTCACGAGTTCACTGTTGGGCAAGTCATACAATCTAAGAATACATGAACAAAAGAATGTTTGTATCGGAACTGTACACAACTACACACCAACCAATCCAAGCATGACAAGTAACATCTGCTACAGCAACCAATATAACCCATCACATTCACTGTGCAAACAACACCACACACGCCACCACTTATGTGCAAACCAACACCAACGGCAACAAAGTAGCGAACCTGATATTCAAATATTTGAACTCCTCCGGGTAAAAGTTATCGATTTCCCTGCTGATATTGAGGATGTACTTTACCCTGAAAGGAAACGCCCACACAACACATAACATAGGAAGACACATCAAAGACACAGTAAATATACTCACCCTAGATCTTTCAATTCCACTAGGTTGGAAGCATTCCACTCTGAACCCTAAATAAAGAGAGAGAGAGAGAGACTAGTAACTATTGACAAAAATTGGTGGATCAAAAAATAATAACACATTCTATAACATAAAAAAAATAATTTCACTTTTCAAAATTGTGATGCATGCAGGAAATAACATCCTGTATTTTCTATTCTCATTTACCAGGTAAAGATAAGTCAAATATCTCTATTCTCATTTACCAGGTAAAGATAGTCAAATATCTGTGAAGGTCTCTCCATTTGTCCCAGTATTCGAAGCATCTGTTGATCCAAGAAGCCTCGATAATCACTGAGGTCCATTTTCATCTCCTTCTCCAGCTGCAGTCTTAGCATCTTACATGTCACCTCCTCCAAGTCAGCCTGCATCATCACTTCACGCAGCCGGTTAGTCAGCGTCCTCTCCAGAGCTTCTCCTCCATCTTTAGACCTGTAGTTACCAAGTACTCCATCAAATCCCATCAATAATGGCCAAATATAAATTGTTCATTAACATAGTATATGAGCCCACAGGATCATTAAGTAGTTAATTCTATTAAACTATATACTCACTTGAGAGTTGTTGAAGGTCTGAAAGATTCGATGTCTCCCAGCAAGTTCCTGAAAACACACAGACAACAAACCAGTAGTAGTAATAATAGTAATATTAATAAATAATAATATAATAATAATTATTATTATTACTACTATTACAAAAAAGGGCTGTATCCATTAATTTTTTTGAGTAAATTATGAATTTTTGGACATAAATTTTCCTAGACCTTTTAAAAAAAACTGCAAGTTTGGGTGATAGTGGTCTCCAGCAAGTTGGGGTCATAATAAGTACATACTGTGTAATGCATTAAGCCATAACTCTCTACTTGATAGTCCATACACAACATTGCCATTGCATGGAGGAGTGGATGCATCGAATACATCATTGATTACAACAAGACTTCCTTTTAACTTATCATATCACACCCTCATAAATCATCATCAGCATCGTTGACTAGGTACAGGCATTGACAGCTAGGATAGTGCTAAACTACATAAGGCCACAATACCAGGAAATTGATTTTCCTCAATTAACCTTTTCCTCTGAACCGTTTGCGTGTGGACGCATCCATGTATGCGAGTGTTTGTGTGTGTGTGTGTGTGTGTGCATGTAACCCAGAAAAGGCGAGAGTCTTTGTTTATGGAATAGGTGTGACCAGATGGCAACTGACTGATCAAGGAAACATAACCAGTAAAATAAACCATTAGCAAATCACAACTATGAACAGCCACAGTTACGCATGGACAGGCACAGTTACGCATGGACAGGCACACACAAACACTTTTGAAGTTATTGAGCTGAAAGTCAACACCACAGCACGCACGTGTACACACAAACTTCAAAACGCACGTGCCACAGGCACGCACACACATGTACAACAACAACACTTACATACTTACTTGGACTTACCTACACAGCCGTGCATGCACGCACACTTTTAAGCATACACAAACAATGTTACACATATCCAAACACATGAACAATGAACAGATTATTATGCCTTGCAGCAACACACACACACACACACACAGACATGTACACTATCCCACATATACATTAGCTACACACACACACACACACACACACACACACACACACACACACACACAGACATGTACACTATCCCACATATACATTAGCTACAAACACACACACACACACACACACACAGCACATAAAGGAATACCAAGCAGGCACAGAGCAAATCATCCTCTATTATTATTAAATCAGCCAAAGCTTAAAAATTAACCCGTCTCTTTCACCCCAGTGTTTATGGAGTAAGAGTCCTCACCATTCATTGAGAATGGCCCCATCACTGGTGCTTATCCTAGAGTAATAGCTGACCCAGGTGTGACTCAATCCTCCAATGTAGTAGTTGTAGGTCTGGGCATCTTTCACTGCCTTGTACATCATCTGAAGGGCAGCCCTGAAATGGAACAAACACAACAGTCAAACAGAAGAGAGATAAAATTAAGCTCTAATTCTTCCTTACCACATGCTCTGTACGGAGGATGGCTTGAACACTTGCTGCCTGTCACTGGTATGCACACTGAACCCACTGCACATACACACACATATCCCTTTAAGTAAGAAAATGAAGGTAATATGACAATTTATGTATTAACACAAACCATGAAAACGCAACACTATATTATTTCTGTAGTAGTTGTTTTATTTTCAATACGATAAGAATGAACATCAACTCAGATAATGATAGCAGAGTTGTTGTCACATGTGAGTATCACATCAGTGACTTCCTGGTGACAGTATACAGATTCACACTATGACCTTCACAGAATTATGCCTCTTCACTCCAACCGAAGGAAAAGAAATGCCACGGTAAGAAAAAGGTCACAAGTGCTTTCTCAATGATGCTACTAACTACTTCTTACCCGTCTCCATCCAGCTTGATCTCTGTGCTGCCATACAGTGGTCCCACCACGCACACGCGGGTTCTACAACACACACACACACACACACTTAACAATTAGAAGACCCCTGTCTTCTTTCCAACCACTTCCCACCCATTTATTCACTACTGTCCCACCAGAACTCCCTACATCTTCATCCTAATCACCCTTCCCACCAGCCAGACACCACTCACGTGCTGCCATCCTGTTCTGTGCCCAGGTAGATGGTTTCCTCTGTACCCATATGGCCATTGCTGGTGATGATGACTAGGTACTTGGTGACCTTTCTCTGACTGTTACCTTCCAATTCTACCACCTGTACAAACACACACACACACACACACAATAAAGCATGCATAGACAATACTCCAAATAGCCTCTCAACTCCAAGTACTACTTGACAATGGAGTGTCCGAGACATCTACATAACCGTATTGAGCAACCAATAAATGATAATTCAGCGAAGCGAGTGGAGCTGACTCTCTAATGAGTCCGCGATATATATATATATATATATACACTGTATTTTTTGTTTTTGTTTTTGGTTAGGTCTAGGAATTGTTTTTGTTCTTGCGTGGGCGTACGTGTGCACATTTTCTCCTACGCGCTTGCGCGGGCCGGTAACCTTCTTAGCAACATTTTGTTTTGTTTACCCGCCGTACGAAGTAGCGATGCCCAGTGAAACAAATTCTGCGAAAAGGAGACAAAACGTTAGAAACGCTCGGTCAAGAGCTTTGAGGGCGTTAGAAACTCCAGAAGAAAAATTAGTAAGGAGAGAGATAAGAAATGAAAAAGACAGGGCAAGGAGGAGGAGAGCTAAAACGAAACAGAAACAGGTAGCAAAGTAAAGATTCTTTCTTTTTGAAAAGCCATTAAATGTTCCTAGCCACACCAAGCATGCATGGAATAGCTGCAATTACAGGGAACATGCATCGCTCGCTTCGCTATTTTGTGCTATTAGAGCGCATCACTAGTAATTAGGTGTTTGTATGTCTACAAGTGACTATGAACAGCTGTACACTACATTACATGCAATCTGAAAAGGTTGAGTATGCAAAAATCGTAAATAGGGTCAGACTCCGTATGTGTGTGTGTGTGTGTGCATATGTGTGTGTGTGTGTGTGTGCATATGTATGTGTGTGTGTGTGTGTGTGTGTGTGTGAAGTGAGTTGCCATATTTTAACAGGTATGGCAAGTACCACTCGCGTGCACTGCCAAGTGGAAATACTGCACAATAGTGTAGCACAGCACATACATTAGACTCGTATCCATGACTGCCATTATTTCATCAATTAAACATGTACATTCTAATAATCCCCACCATTATAGTCTCAACACGATGGATGCCGTTACAGAAGTATAATGTTTACTGGTTCCAAACGTGAAGCAATTTTTTCTTTCATGGTGAAGTTTCCACACAGTAGCAGGCTCCGCCTCGCTACCAGCAAAATAAAATAAACGCTACTTTGGCGAGAAGTAGAAAAGGTAAGTGGTAAATAAAACTATTGGCTGTGTAAACAGATAAAACTATTATTAAAAACAATAGCTTGATTACTACCAGCTCACTACACACCACATATAGCTCTTTCTATTTTACACCTTGTCCCTCATACTCTTATTGGCTACCTCCATTTGCCACCTACTGCACGTGCTAATTCATAGTGCAGCTACTACTGCCAATGTGTCCTTTGGCTTCACTGAATGCGGTTTACACTCCCTCTAATGAGCAATGCATGTCAATGTCAATGCATTATCATTGCATGTCCAAGACCTTCAACAAGGAAAGGTGCACGAGTTCATCAGTGACTAAATTGCATTCAGAACTAAATCATTAGAAACAAATAAGCAATGTTGGTTTTGTTTTTGTTTCGGTTTACCTGAGTTTGGAATATAATTGTATTAGACACCCTGTTAAAATAATAAGGAAATTGGCGGCCACCAATTGACTAAACGCCGAGCTTCATCGGCTGAGACCTTCCACTGATAACAAGATTAGCATGCCAATCCATACAGGAGCGGTACTTTAGGAAGAAGGGGGAGGGGAGGAGTGAAGGAATGAACATTGACAACAAGAACCATAAATGAGCAGGCTGGTAAAATTATACACATTGCTAGCTATCAGCAACTGCTACTATAGACTAGCTATATACATTCTAGCACAGCTGAAGTCAAATGCAATTGCTGGTGTTTTGCTACAACACTGGCTTCAGTTCCCATCAGATTCTTGCCAGCCTGGCACCTCTAATTATCAATTTCCACTCACTTTGAATTAATCTAATGAAGCATCCACAATCACTGCAATTAGGAGTGTCTTCCCTAAGCGGTCAAGCTGTTCAAACTATGAATAATATCATCAATGGCTATCGCCCATGCCTACTGTAGCGCTCAGAAAGGTGAGAGGCCCAGCCCATGGCTGATTAGTCTATGGAGCAGAGGAGGAGGAGGTTTGGCGTATGTATACTTAACTCCCCCAACTCTACTGCTAGTATTTTTATTTTATTTATTTTTTGCATAATAAATCAGCCCAAAAACGTGCAATGGTTCAAATAGGCAATTAGCAACCAGGCAGGACTGCCATTTGAACACACATGCCACTTTCACATATATCCTTAACACACGCAGTACACAAACGAACACACATGTAACACTAGTTCTCCCACTTCATAAATCGTCACCTGTTTAAAAAAAACTTACAAGTGTCTCTTGTTTCTTGCTAAAAATGTTTGTACAGCAAATGGTATTAGCTCCTGGCTTCAAAACATACCATGAAAGGAAAGGTAACTGACAGAAGAGCTGCCATCTGGAAGTGCTGTCATGCACAGTCTATTGACACTCCCTCCATAACAACCTGCCAGAGTCACGACCAGGAGAAAGAAAGCTCTCGGAATGTATTCACCAATTATCACCTATAAACATAGCCTCGCACTTGTTGATAGAAGTCACCAGCTTGTCCACGTGTTGCGAATTCTGCCTCTCGACTTCTCACTTCCAAACAACATGTGAAGGTTGCTATGATACACGAGCTCATGCAATACAGCCGTGAAAGCCAACAGAAATGAATGCCATTGCAGCAGCAAATTAATGACAGCCAAAACTGATATCATAAAACGTTCACCACTCGCTGTACCAGTATGTAAATGATTTAAGAGCTCCTGACAATTATTCTGCAAGACCTTTACACAAGGCTGGTTGGAGAGACAGGTGCAGATATTCATCACTTCCCAATGGATTTAAAACCCCTGAGTTTCCCACGCCCAGACATGCACATGTAAGACCCCACCACATAGCAGTCTCTATATAGGTGGTCTGTGATATTCATAGAGCACAGGAAATAGTGATTAGATGATGTCCCAGCTGGCAATCCAGTAGGGGTCATAGTTCCTAAGTATTATAATACTACTGTACAAGTATAATAGTACTACTTTCAGTCACAAGTACTGAGTAGCACTAAATCTGCAAATCTTTCAGAGCACCAGCATGTTGTAGAAACCACCATGCTTACAAAAATACAACTCCTCTCCGTATCTACTGCATCAGCCAGTATTTTCAGATTTGTATGTTTGTCTGATTCATGTTTGTTTTTTTCCGATGTCTCGAGTTCCCTTCCATTCTATAGTTTTCCACCATTCACCACTGAATCTATGTTTGCCCTCATCTACTCCAATATTGCCATCCTCACACACAACCCATTGCACGTACCATACTAGAGAGAGTACTACAGCGAGTGCCAGAGTGAATACAACAAGGAAGACTGGCAGGAGGAGGTCAAGTTTGTGTGTTTGTATGTGCACTACAGTGTGTGTGTGTGTGTGTGTGTGTGTGTGTGTGTGTGTGTGTGTGTTATGTGACTGAGGCTAGAGTGGCAGAGGATGAGAGGAGAAGAAGGACATGTGTGGAAGACAGTATTGAGAACAGTGGTAGCAGTACAGCTACAGTTAAGTCATACCAGTGTAGTGTGTGTGAGAGCATTCAGACGAAAGCAAGAGATTGATAGACACAGATGTGTCACTCGTCAGAAACATTAATAATTGTGATTTAGTCCATCACTTGTGGCAGAGAAGCATCATCCAATGGGTGGCTTCCTTTCAAGGTCAAGGTGTGTGTTACATCCAACTAGGTTGGACTTGTCACACTTGTGGTTGGTCTCTCTCTTTAGCTGCTGCTCTGAGGTGTTGAGCTGGCAGTGGCTGCATTACTGTGCACCTGAAGTCAGTCATTGTCACTTGACATCTTCACTCCTGTCACTACCGTGGAAGTTGGGGCCTACTTGGTGCACAATAGCAGAGGCACGCGTGCCACAATAGGATGGAATGCCCGGTTGCACATACACAACATGCATGCATTCATGCACCATCGGATGCCCATAAAGTGCATCATACCAAGTATCACATTGGTTTGTGTTCAATTAGTAATAATTATAATAAAAGTGGGAATCAAAAGAAAGCTTCACATTTTCGTGGAAGCATATTGCACATTTACTAATCACAGTTGAATATCTAGTCTACCATTCTCAGTTCTGACGGCCACCCACCAACTCACTCTCTCTCTCACTCACTCACCATGCGTAACATATCATCAGGACGTAGTATCTTCACCAATTTCTTAAGGTGTGAGAAAATCCTCAGCTGATCTGTGACAACAACAACAAAATATTAAAAAAATGGAAAGTGTGCGTGAGAAATGAAACGTTTAGCCAACCTCTAATTAGCTCATGCCGCAAACAACTCTCTCCCCACTTCCTTAAACACGACCTAGACCTTACGTAATGACGGACTTGTTCCTCAAGAACAACCAACAACAAGTACTGCTGTAACCTCACTTCCTAGAGTCCTGGAGTGCAGAGGTCAACGACTGAATTATGCAAAGATCAGAGAAATCTGATCTGAGATTGAAAAATTAAAATTAAAAATTAAAAAGCATGCACCAAGTGCACTCGGCTTCCAATGTACCGAACAACGACCTCACAATGGACCATTGCTCCTCAGCACCTCACAACAGTCTAGGACATTAGCACTCGATCCATTGAGGATACAACACCTGGCTAGACTTGCATGAGATAGCAGGGAAAGTCCTCTCTTAACAAGACTCAATGGCAACTGCTGCAGGAAGGTTCCGAGGACTCAAAGGGTTACAGGAAATTGTCTCTGGCTTGTCTGGCTGCCTGGCTTGGCAGTTTCCTCTTTACATTAAAAAAAAAAAAGAAAAAAAAAGAGCTCCCATTTATTCCCAGGGAAACTAACTGTAAATAACACAAAACTGTCACACTAATTGAACAATCCATCCAGTCCATGAGCCAACTGGGAGCCAAGAGGAGAACAAGGTGCCTGGATGATGCACTTTCTCTCAGACCACAGTTGTAACATACATCAATGGGTGCAATTTAATAAGATGAACTAGTTCCAGAATGGAATGATAAATACCCAGTTTCCATGCAACGCAATGTGGGGACCCAAACAGGAAGATGGGGGGAAGAAGAAAAAAGAAGAGAGAGGAAAAAAAAAGGTGTGTGTGTGTGTGGGGGGGGGGGGGGGGGGGGGAGGGAGGAAGGAAGGAGGAGGAAGAAAGAGAGGAAACAAAAAAGTAAGAAAAACAAAAGGGAAAATGGAGGAAATATATAAATTATATAGAAACAGGGGGAAAAAAATAGGAATGGTGCAGTTGGGGAAGGGAGATAGCAGGTGTATGTAAAGACATTCCACTTGCACATGTGCTCTAACCACAACAAAGGCCATTGTGCCACACATCAATGACATGTTGTCATGGGAACATTAAGAGGGCAATCCAACGGCAATGACCTTTTAATTTGTTTTTCTTCTAAACAAAGTCTCGAAAGATGACCTGACACAATCAGCCATTGGCCACATCAGAGAGAAAACATGCAGAATGAATTGAGAAGACACAAACTTGAAGGAACGCCAATGAGCAATGAACCAAGCAGCAATGAAAACAAGCTAATTATCGGCTTTTGAAGGAAGAACTACAACTTGAACTGCAAAGGCCATTCACTGATGGAAAAAAATGCTCTAGCCCCACCTCCCCCACACCTTACCACAGGCAGAGTTGTGATAACTCACTGCTAATCAATGCACGCAACCATATTATCAACCAAGGACTTAAATTTAAGCATGCATCTTCTAGAAAAAAGACAAAAGGGTCACCAACTCAATGGTTTAAGCTTGACCAGTCTACCATCAGCTAACATAGCCTTTACCTGACAGGCTACCAGCTTTCATATCAATTTTAAAGTTTATGCAAAGTTGCAGATGGAGTTTATCTGTTAGGTCCAGCTGAGAGAGAGCGGACATGAAAACCCATGGTATTATGCAAACACTATTAAGAAACCACAAACTGCATGAGATAATGCAATTACCAATCCAATCCTTTATTCCCAACGGCTAAAGAAGGGGGAGGAGGAAGAAATGTCAGCCAGAATTGGTAAATCATCATTGTGAAGAAATTGTATTTACTTGTTTCACAATTTCTTTTTGTCAAAACTAATACATTTTTGAATATTTAAATATACAAAATAGGACACTTGGTGTTGGCATCACAGTATTCATTGGCAAAGAAGACACAAAACAACCCAAAACAGCATCTTTGCTAAAACGTTGAGTGGATCCTCCCAGTCCAGAATATTCCTTATAAAACAATAAACTACTCTCTGCACATTTAAAGTGCTTCTTCACAACATTACCAACCAAACAATACAAAGAAATGAAGGGAGCTATTAATACACACACTGGCAGATCTCTCCTTAACAAAGATTTCGTTATTGTAATGAAGCCCCTCCATTTCGCAGCCAGGTCTAGTGGCTGTTTAACTCACCTCCACTGCGTCCAGGGCCTAGAGATGCAATGGGACGTGGAGAGAGGCACAGAGCGTAATGATCTCGTGCCACAAATCCCTCGTAGCTCGAGCCAGACGTCGATAGAAGATCCTCATTCTCCTGAGAAATACAAACACAAAGAATACCACCAAGTGAAAGTTGAAAATATCTGAACAAACCCACGAACATGAATGCCCGGCCAAAAGATGACCAAGATAATGGGAGCCATCTCATAAAGAAACTTAGCGCCAACAGACCAATGATGTCAACCCTTGTTAACTTGTACCTACTACAGATCCAAGAAACTCTGAGACCACCCCCTTTAAGGTCTGTCACTGGGGCAACCCCAAACACACAGCCCCATACAGTATGTACTTTGCACTGCAGATTGCCAAGTGCAGCTTCTAATTACGGTAAATTGTTCCAAAAAGGATGGCTCTTACTCAAACTACACCATAAAGTTTCCATCCTTTGCTGTTTCGTGCTATGGACTAGACTTACTTGCACACTACCTCCGCAGGATAACAAGTATCTGCCACTTAACAGCTTATTGGCACAAATACCTGATAACAAAACTTGACCAGAATCAACCACACTTCTCACTTCATTCAAGCCCCTCTCTCTCATTTCCTTCCATGGTAATAAGTCAGCTACAATATCCAATACATGTTTATCTCCATTCATTAATAATCTGCAGTTATTTTATGGTAACGAAAAACCACAACAGGTTCTTCAAACCACAAAAGAGAACTCACACGACTTGACCTTTTTCTTTCACTAAAATTCAGGTCGCATTTCACCAGGTACTCACACGTACAACTAATCTACTAAAACTTACTGAATCGTGAGGTGACGGAGAACTTCTCTCCAGCGTTAAGAGAGACATCTCTAAAAAAGTTAGCCCAAGTGTCGAAGTGGGACTAACCCTCGCTACAGAATCCAGCAGCGTAAAGAATAGCTCCCGCTAGCGCACCGAGAAGACTGACCAGCACGATAAATAATGATTTCAACCAGTAATCTGGAGTAATTTATTTATTATGCAGGTCACCAAATATGGATCGTTTGTTGCTGAGGCAGCATTAATAGGTGGGCTGGGTCTCTTAGGGGGAAATCTAGAAGTGAAATGGGCGTTTCCAAAAAAATATAGAGGCGGAGCATAGGGGTGCGGTCTCACAAAATGCACTTCCTGTTTGTAATTCGAAAAGAGCGTTGTGGGCGTGGTTGTGTTAAGTGTATTCATGAGAGGGGCGTGGCTGTTTACAGTTTTAGTAACGATATTGTAATGAAATACGTCGGTTTCAGACTCTTGGAATGGGATAATGTGGGCCTTTATACGCCACACATTTTAATGCTAACGTACTTGCTAGGAAAAGTCTTTTTACTGCATGGAAAGCAAATGGACAATGACGTAGATTATCTTTCCCTAGAAATTTTGAAGTGAAGGAATAAAGGGTCTTCTTGCTGTTATTGCTAAATTGTTGCAGCTGAGTCATAGCTAGAAGGCTGCCATGCTACCAGGAAAGCCTCCTCAGCCAGTCCCTAGGCAGACTTCTGGTAGTGCTAGTCACTTCAGTCAGCAAGCCATGACTTCTGTCAGCAGAGAGGACAATGATAGACCTGCTAGGGTTGCTCCTATACCTCCTAAAAAACCTACCAGGAAAAGGAATGATAGTTCAGACACTCCAGGGAAAAAATCACTTGTTAGAGAAAGTAGTATTGAAGGTGCGTCCAAAGTGCTGAAATAAACCTGAACTTAATAGTTGGGTTCAATAGTTGCCTTTTACACTTCTTTTTTTTAATCCTCTTTGCACTTCACCTGACCAGCTGGCTCCAGGTTTTATGTTTATGTTATTCTTTTCTTCAGAGCTATGTGAGAGATGTGGGAGGGTGTTCCCCTCAGAAGGTATCCAAGTGCTGGAGGCCATGGGTAAGACTTGGCACGTGGAGTGCTTCAGGTAAGTCACTAACCCTTAGCTCTGAGTCCAGTAAAAGATAGAAGGGCAGTGGAAAAATTAAAGATATTTTGCTTAGCATAATAGCATATCAGTCTCTCAGTACTATGCTAATATTGATTCCCTATACGGGAGTGCTGAGTGTTGCTGCTGTCAGCAAATTTACCCCTTATTTCTGTGACCACAATATCTTGGTCCCAGCTGTACTACTCCTGAGTCTATTTATATATTTATATATATAATATATATATATAGCTGCATACTTTCCCACAGATACTGAGTGCAAGCAAGATAATTATAATCCTGAGTTGGGGTACATACATAGGTGTGATGTCTTCACATAATACATGTAAATGTGCCAGCTACTTATCTGGTTAAAATTAGTAGTCCCTGTTAGCAACCTTCATATATGCACTTGACAGCTTCACACACATTGTATGCCTTTTTGACAAGTTGTTTTAGACAAGGATTCATTCCAAGGAAGAGCATCCCTTAGACAACACTCACTTGACTTCCTCCCCAGTATAATATCCGCCCATGAGAAGCTACATCATTATGTTCTTGCCATATTTTTTACTCATTCCTTTGCTCTATAGGTGTGTAGTCTGCCATGTTCCATTACCTGATACTTACTACGAGGACAATGAGCAACCATACTGCATGGACCACTTCTACGAGAAGTCTGCACACAAGTGTGGCAAATGCCTGGACTACATCACTGGCCCAGCAATGGTGATGAATACAAGCGTGCTGTGAAAGTTCCTGGTGTTGTTGTGTTTACCTTGCTACATCGTGCATACACAACCAGAGTCTTCACTGAAAACAAATTGACCTGTTATTTATAAATTTGTTCTTATTGTTCATGCAGACGACAAATTGACGCTATACTGTTTTTAATTTTATTCTTTATTATTCTTCTTGTCTTGCGTAGACTGTGGGGATTTCTCGAACCTTTCATCCAGAATGCTTCATCTGTGATTTCTGTGGGACCCCTATCGGAGAACGAGACCCGTACACCCTGTGGTCCAGCGACAGACTGTTGTGGTAAGTCTAGAAGGCTCAAGTTGCAGACTTGTTCTCCCCGGAGTGTTTCATCATGCGATACCAGTGGGTGGAGCTGTAGGTTGTTAGGAGTTACCTGAAAGGGTGTGGCTGGCTAGTTAGGCTTCTTTTTTTTTTCGTGGTTGATTGGACACTGTTTCTAGACAGGTATTGATTATTGGTAACTGTATCCTCTAATTTGCGTCACTAATGACGTTAAGTAGGTACATATAGACACCAGTGACGACTACATAATACTTGGCTGTGTAATATGAAATATTCTAAATTTTAGCACCAAACTGTTGTCCTTGGTAGTGCGATTGGCATGTAGACATTTAATGGTGTTTTTTGTTTATATTTATGAACAAGTGGTAATTAGTGTAGGCGGGGATAGGGGAGTGGTTAGCATAGGCTCTTTAGAGGTTTGTCATGTACATCTGCATGTACCCACATCTGTGGGGTGAGATGAGCCGAGTTATTGCACGTGCTATCTGTGTCCTGCTGTAGTGTGGAGTGTTGCTGTAAAGACGACGATGACAACTTTGTCAGCAGTCGCAGTGGAGGAGCAGACAATATAGACAGGGTTGAAAATGTAGGTGTGGCCAATGGGGGCGTGGTCAGCTCCAACAAGTTCTATGCAGGTCGTAGCCAAGCCTCCATACAGCACATCAGGATACCGTTGGGAGATAAGAAACCTGTCAAGTTTCGGTGAGGGCTAGAGACTGAGAGGTAGAGGCGAACAATTGCAAACTCTTTCATTCTATTCTTGTGTTTCCTTCTTCTCGCTTCAGCAGTTCCCTGAGTAACCCCTGGCATGTCCACATTCAGACGTTCAATTGTTATGTGATTCTTAGAGTTGCATTCCTTGCAGCTGTGTTCACAATAGCCTTGCACATTCTTCCTGCTACATTTCCTCATCGTGGTCAACTATCAATTTTTTTTTTCAAATTCTTTTTTTTTTCCCCTCTCTCCAATTTGCAAACAAGTATTTAATTAATTGTTCCTTTATATACATTATCTATATATTTCTTGTAATTTGTTGTAAAGACTTGAAGGAGATGTGCCACCCTCTCGCAACATGAGGAAAATCAACCAGACATTGGGGGGTGTCCCTGGCTTCCATTCTCCACAGCTCCCCAGACCTGGGCAGTCCTTGCCTCTCAACTGCTCCCTCAAGATAGAGAAGTGAGTGATCATAAGTACCTTATATAAGTGTGTGTGTGTGTGTGTGTGTGTGTGTGCTAGTTGAAGTAGGCCAACTTGAAGAATGTTGTTGTAGTTGGTGTTCTGGTGTTAGGCTCCCAGTTGTGTGACAGTAAGGAGCAAATATTTACTTTTGTATTTTGACGAAGAATTCCAGTTTAAAAATGTCCTTTAAACACCCAGGGATATTGGTTTCTTCTTAGGATGTTTGTTTAAAGCGAAAGATAGACTATGATAAATGAAGGCAGTTCAGTTATTGCATCCTATGACCAGCTGTTTCAGTCAACAATTTCAAATTATTGCCACAAGCATTACAGATTAGAATTTCTATATTAGCAGCTTGCTTAACTGTTAAATAGTTTTAATTTAGTCATTTAAAATTGATTTTCTATCATCTCTGAAATTAAAGTATAATAACAGATTCAATTTATATAATTGCTGTTAAATATTCCAAAAGTGCTCTATGCTTTGTTGGGCCTTTTAGCAATTGATGAGTTGGTATAAAATGTATCTTATGTACCAGTATTTGCAAGAGATGCTGGTGCGGTAGTTTAGGCTACTAATGAAGGCGAGTTTCTGTCGTGTGAATGTTATTGTACGGCTTTGAGCATGAGTAGTTACACGATAGAATTTATATAATTGCTGTTAAATATTCCAAAAGTGCTCTATGCTTTGTTGGGCCTTTTAGCAATTGATGAGTTGGTATAAAATGTATCTTATGTACCAGTATTTGCAAGAGATGCTTGATGCGGTAGTTTAGGCTACTAATGAAGGCGAGTTTCTGTCGTGTGAATGTTATTGTATGGCTTTGAGCATGAGTAGTTACACGATAGATAATTGTGTTTTAATTAGGGTACGGGGTAGTGTGTATGTCGTTCAGAGGAAATGGATTAGAGGTTAGATAGTGTCACATGGTGCACTCGTGCATGCAATTCTATGTATACTCACTAACATGCATACACACACGGATGACATAACACTCATGCACTCGCATACACGCATACACACACTATCAGTGTACGCAAATTATTACTCAGACTAACACACATACATACTAACATATAATATTCATGCACATACACACACTATTTTTAGGCTGCCTCGCTCTCTCTCCAACAGTCCTCTCCGTCCTGGAGACGATATTCTTGAGATAAATGGAGTCCCTATAGTGGATCAAGACCAGTCAGAGGTGAGACCACCGAGAAAGGGGTGTGGTAGGAGAGAGAGAGATTTTTACTGGCAAAGTTACTTTTTAAATGACTTGGCTATATGACTGTATGTTCTGAAAATTTTCAGATTAATGCTTTGATGTTTGCCTTTGAGGATTGTCTCTTTGTTACTATTGAACGCAAGAGGGACTGTCCTTCTAGGGCTTCTTCTGCCAATGGTTCCCCTGACGTGAAGGCAACACCTCACCAACATCCGGTTCCTCCGCCCAAAAGACCACAACCATTACCTCGGACACCTCGCGCCACGCAACTCCGCTCATCTGCGTCAACGTCGTCCAAACCCGTCCCACTTCCGAGATCTCCTAAACGAGGCTTGTCTCAGCCAGTGATATTCAGAAGATCTCCCAGTAAAGAACACAGACCTGTCTCCACCATTCCCAAGTAAGACATGTCATCTCTCCTGGCAAACGTACATGTGCATGACTTTATACATGGGAGTGGTTAATAGAAGGGGTGTGGCCTTGGATAAGTATGGTGGGAGGGGTTTATGTATATGTGCAAGTGTGTAGCTGTGATTGCATGTGTGCTGGGAGGGTGTGTGTGTGCATGTGTATGCATGCATGTTTGTGTGCATGAATACATGTGTGTATGCGGGGAGAGTGTGTATGTGTGAGAGAGTGAGTAATCCTCTCAATTTACATTCCTCCGTTTCATAAGGTCTTGGCTTCACGTGTGACGTATGGCTTTCGTTAGGTGCTAAGCAATGCCTAATATATCTACCATTGGCTTCTCATTTACATAAAACATAGTTTAACACCTAATTGTCGTGGCAGGATGTTTGATCTACAGTTGTTTCTTGTAAGACACGTTGCTGTGTACGTTTAGTGCTTCAAAAGACAGTAACAAGCTAAGTTACTTTCTAGTACAGCTATATATACAAATATATAATAAAAGATTCTATAATCTGACCACTAATTCAACGTGGTCATTATATGGTGGATGCAACACAATGAACCAGGCAGCATTTAGCCATTCACATTTACACAACTACCTACACAACAAGAACTTCATTTTTACAACTATGCTTACACACACACACACACACACACACACACACACACACACACACACACACACACACACACACACACACACACACATGCACACACTCACTGAAAGTAAGTTTTGAGCTTTGCTGCGTGACTCTCGTAGTTAGCTTGCTTGTACACTCACTAATGATGGGGGTGCTATAGGAGATATTTTTCACTGGTGTAATAATATTGTGAACTGTATAAAAAAATGGTAGAAAATATGACATTTTAAACTTTTGGACTATTTGTTTTATGTCATAGCAACATGATGTCCAGCAACAATCGTAGATGGCGGACACGCTCCATTCCTGCCTTGGATGGCAAGGCTGACTATGCCAGGTGAGCTATGAATAACCTACCGGTTGAGATGAACAGACCCTGCCTTTAGCAGGGTCCAGCCTTTAGCTGGGTCCAGGTCCAGGGTCCGGCCTTTAGCAGGGTCCAGCCTTTAGTAGGGCCAGCCTTTAGCAGGGTCCAGCCTTTAGCAAGGTCCAGCCTTTAGCTGGGTCCTGCCTTTAGTAGGGTCCAGCCTTTAGCAGGGTCCAACCTTTAGCTGGGTCCTGTCTTTAGCTGGGTCCTGCCTTTAACAGAGTCCAGCCTTTAGCAGGTTCCATCCTTTAGCAGGGTCCAGCCTTTAGCAGGGTCCAGCCTTTAGCAGGGTCCAGCCTTTAGCTGGGTCCTGTCTTTAGCAGGGTCCTGTCTTTAGCAGGTTCCAGCCTTTAGCTGGGTCCTGTCTTTAGCTGGGTCCAGCCTTTAGCTGGGTCCTGTCTTTAGCTGGGTCCAGCCTTTAGCTGGGTCCTGTCTTTAGCTGGGTCCTGTCTTTAGCTGGGTCCTGTCTTTAGCTGGGTCCTGTCTTTAGCAGGGTCCAGCCTTTAGCTGGGTGCTGCCTTTAGCTGGATCTTGCCTTTAGCAGGGTCCTGCCTTTAGCTGGGTCCTGCCTTTAGCAGGGTCCTGCCTTTAGCAGGGTCCAGCCTTTAGTAGGGCCAGCCTTTATGGAATTACAAGGTTTTGATCGAACTACTTTGACAGCGCAAGTCACTCTATAGCTTCTTGAACCCACTGAGCCACCACATCTAATGAGAGAGTGTAACTTATCCTTTATTGAGTTTGTCTTTTTGGTGAAGGATAATTCATTTGTAGTCCAACATCAATTGATATCATCTGGTATGGTAAATATGATTTGTGACCTGTTATGTGTGTGTGTGTGTGTGCGCGCGTGTGTGTAGGTGTTTCAGACTGAATGATCTAGAACAAGGAGAGGTTTTGGGTCAGGGATTTTATGGCACTGTCTGCAAGGTAGCTTAAAACATTTTTACACATGTAATTATTATTAATAGTGTTGTTTATTTATTATTATAGTGTTATTATTGAAAGGCATAGTGACACTGTTGAGTAATAGTTGTATTTACTAGTTGTTTCTTGTTGGACTACACATGTCAAGTTAAACTATAATTTTTGTACAACTTTTCGACCTAGTTTGAGATCTTCTCCAGGCAGTGCTATTTTCTGTACCTGAAAAAGACCTGCAGACTTGGTCGAAACATTGTACAAGAATTAGTTTCAACTTGACGTATGTAATCCAACAAGAAACAAATAGTAAATACAAGTATTATTACTATTATTATTGTTTATTATTTTATTAATTATTATTATTATTATTGATTCAGTCATTCTCAGCTGAAATAATTATAAGAATAGCAAATTTTCACGTTCTAACAGCACTTAACCCGACGTTTCACGGATTAAGTTTTAATTAACAATATTGGCTGTTAGAATGAGAAAATTTGCTATTTATTATTATTTTAAATGCCTGTTGTTTCTTTACATGACTCAGTCACAGAAGGTACTGTACCAGGTATTACATAATAAATAGTGTGTATGACTTGTGGTTGCTAGGTGAGACACAAGTACACTGGCCAGGTGATGGTCATGAAGGAGATGAGGAGAGCTTCTGAAGACGCCAAGTGCACGTTCCTTAAAGAGGTATGTAAAACTAAAAAACACAATTACTACAGAGTAAGTCAGTTTGGGGGGTTTATTGACCATCCCAGCATACAGTGGAGATTTAGAGTGTGGATGCAATATATTATTTGAGGTTTAATTTTTTTTTTTTTATATAAGCATGCTCAATTGTCTGGTTGCTGTGGTTACTTGCAGGTGCAGCTGCTCAAGTCCTTGAACCACCCCAATGTCCTGCAGTTCATAGGCATTCTGTATAGAGAGGGAAAGACTCTGAACCTCATTACAGGTGAGAGTAGCTCAGATACAATACGTAGCAGCTATGGTTCTGGTCCTTGTTTTTGCTATTTCTGAATACTAAAGTTTGTTCTAGGAGTACAAAAGCGAAAGACATACGACTTTTGTTATTGTATATATGTATGCCATGCTTTATAATATTCACAAAGCCTTAAACTGCCTTTGAATTTGTCATTTGTAAATATGAATGGTTATGCATTTGCTTACGTAATGGTATTAGTGTGTATTCTCGTCTTCATGTTGTAGAATATGCAGATGGAGGAACACTGAGAAGAACTATTAAGAACACAGTAAGAAATCTTTTAGATTAGGATATATATATATATATATATATATATATATATATATATATATTGTTTATCTTAACACAAAATAGACTGAAAATAGAATGTTATTGTTTCATAATGTTCCAATCTATTTTGTTGTAGAATTATTCTTTTCCTTGGGATGTGAGGGTGTCGATTGCTCTAGATTTAGCCTCAGGCATGGTTAGTCACTCACACACACACACATGCTATGTCGATGGGCGGAGTCTTGAAATATATCAGACTCTGTATCCAGTACTCATCAGTATCCAGTCATCATCCGTGTGTGTTGTGCGTGCATGTTGTAGAACTACCTCCACGATGAAGGCATCATCCATAGAGACTTCAACTCTAAGAATTGTTTACTGAGAAAAGTAAGCATTTAACAAATCTTCAAGAGATTATCATCATTGGCTTATGCAGTGCTTATGATAGTTAGTGTTTATTTATTCAGGATATGACAGCTCTTGTGGCAGACTTTGGTCTTGCCCGAACGTTTGCTCCTTCTCACTCTACAAGTACCGTGCAAAACCGCCCCACCTCTTCCAAGAGAAGGTGACTAAGATTGGGAGGCTGGGGGTAAATTTAGTGGGAGAAAATATTGCGTTATACCATTAATACATTATATTATACTCTGCTGATACAATAGCCTGTTTCCAATCTTGTTTCTGCCCTCTTCCTGGCTGTTCTGGTAAATGAGGGCATGTCTCCTTGTAATTTGTTCAATAGTTCATGTTGACACCAGTACTACACTTAATAAGGAGTGGCAGGTGGAGGGAGTGGCAGGTGGGGGAGTGGCAGGTGGGGGAGTGGCAGGTGGAGGGAGTGGCAGGTGGAGGGACTTATCTGAACAATAAATACTATATGTTTAAGAGATTGTGAGAATGCTGGACTTGAGGTGATTCCACTGGATGTAAAACTTAACAATTAGTCTAACAAGCACAACTCTACATATGTATATTTGAGTTGCACAATTACTGATAGCTCATTCCGAAATACTTGAATTATACACACACCTGTCTAATATTCTGGATCATTATTATTATTATTGTTGTATTCTTAACAACAATATTACAATGCATGGTGAATGGTTTGCTCTTGTGAGGCTGTATATTTTAAATTGTATATTTTTGATTTAATGACTAATTGAAACTTGTGAGTGCCAGCCACTCTGTGGCACTAACGATGAAGAACATGTTTATTCCAATGCTGCAGTATCCAATGCTTGCCTACTCTCTTCCTGCTCCATAAGTAAACTCCCTTGCTTTTCTGTTTCTGCTTTTCTGGTATTTGTTAAAGTGTTTGGATTTGAACTGATGTTAGAGTTGAATTGATTAAAAAATATATATAATATATAGTTTTAGTATTATATATATTTTAACATTCTTTCGGTGCCCTAGCACCTGCCAACTTTTTTAATGGCTTTCAATACCAGGTTGTGTTTATTTAACAAAGCCGACTCACTAATGAATTTGCAAGGTGTGTATATATATATATATGTCTTCAATTTACCGTAAGCATAAGTGTACCCTTTTCTACTAATGCACCTGTGCGTGCGTGCTATAGAATTCTGTAGCAATTTTTAGTAAATCTCTCTTCATTTTCTTTGATTATCCATTGGGTCCACTCCACAATCTGTTATTCTTTACAGACTAGAATAAATATAATACTTCTTAAATTTAATAACATTCTTAGCTACACTATTTGAATAATTTTTATCAACACCATAGCGTGTTCCCACTGGTACACCTCTCAGTCCCAATGGGTTCGGATAACTTAAGTCTTACTGTATTACAATCAATATTGCAAGCTCAAGCACCGAGAAAATCAGAGATATGTAAAGTGAGAGTTGTTAAACATGGTCAACATATAGTTTTGTGAGTATACGCTGCAGAGCTAAAGAATGGTTGTAGGAAATTTTTAAGCAAGGCACTCTGTATCTCTGCCTAATTTAGGTATCATCCAGTACACAACTTACCAAATCCCTATATACACCAATTCCTTATGTTTGACGTAAGGTGTTTGCTCACTTGTTCATAGAATTGGTTTCAGTAGCCAATAGTCAAGTGTCAGTGACAATTTTAATTTACACAAATAAGACATGACCAATTTACATGTTGGTGTTAGAATGACAGTAGTGGGGACTCCGTATTGGATGGCTCCTGAGATGCTTCGTGGAGAGGAGTATGATGAGAAGGTGGACATCTTCTCATATGGCATTGTCCTCTGTGAGGTAAAGGGTTAAATGGTAGAAAAACCAGCAGAGGATAAGGGGGAGGGGTAACCCCACCCACAGTGGTGGCAAGAAATTCCAAAAAGCCCAATGATTATTGTGGAGATCTTGCCATTGGGCTCAAGAAATATTTCAGTTGTATCTTGAGCTGTTAAAGCCGTTCTCTGTCTTAGCCTATTTCAAATTCAGGCTAATCGGTAATAAAAACATAGACTTAAAAATAGAAATGTTGAGCTGATATTTTAAAAATAGAAATGTTGAGCTGATATTTTAAAAATAGAAATGTTGAGCTGATATTTTAAAAATAGAAATGTTGAGCTGATTTTAATGGAAATGTTGAGCTGATATTTTTATTCTAAGATATTTTGGTCTTGAATTTGTAAAAGTCAAATTTTGTATACCTGAGGATATCTCACTCACCTAGGTACACTCATCAACCTTGCTAACCAATTACTAGCTGCTAATGATTACTGTTACTATTTCAGATGATCGCCAGAGTGAAGGCTGATCCTGACATCCTCCCACGAACAACAGTAAGTGTTTGTAATCATGCAGCTCCTCTTATCAGCCCCACCCCTTTGCTTGTTAGTCAGTCATTACTTGTCCCTTGCACAGGATTTTGGGCTCAACTCTGAGAAGTTTGTAGAGATGATCGGTGATTGCCCGCGTGCCTTCTTCCACTTGGCCAAAGAATGTTGCAAGATGAACATGGACAGTAGGTAAGGTGTGGTACTGGTGTTAATTTACATTAACAAAAGGAATAAGTCATTGCTATTTATTTATGAACAATTTCCTTGCACAATCCATGCCAATGCAACTATTGGGCATGCTCAGCTTGGTCACTTACAGTAGGTACTTGATTCGTACATATGTACATTTGGTTACTACATACAGTAGCTAAGAGTTAGTACAAGGATCATTTTGTTGTTATTATGAGCAATTCTCCTCTACAGTTTTTGTTTTGTTTTGTTGGCAGGCTTCAGGCTTCACTTAGAAAAAAAAAAGTTTTGTTATTATGTTTATAATTATTATTTCCAGACCCAACTTCAACGTCATAGAGAATGGCCTGAACGTGTTGTTGTCGTTGATGAGGTCGTACGCAAGTAGCAACGGATCCCCTCACATGTCACGTGACTGTCCTGATGGACTTAGCAACCAGCAACAGCCACTGTCTGACATCCAGGATTTCTACTTGCTCTTGAGCGGTCACTCCATGTTAACACATTGAAATACAAACACAAAACTTTTATATCAGGAGTCAAGCAAAGCATCAGTTGTTCAGCTTTTTATTTCTAGGGATTATGAAGGCATTCAGTTGTTCAGCTTTTTATTTCTAGGGATTATGAAGGCATTCATTTCTCATCTTACTCTACCACTCCTTCGTATGCAATCTCCGTGGTCTTATTTTTATTCATTTTATTTATTTTTTATTTTTTTTACAGTATTTTTATGACAATGGATTGATGATAATAAACATGACATGAACATTGTGTTATTGTTTGACTAGGAGCCTGGCAATGTGCTGGGTTGTCTTTGAAAAAAGTTTCTTTTCTAAGCTCCCTATTTCCCCTATAAAGTTAACTCTTGGGAAATAATTTTCATTTACCTTCAGTGTCGAGATACAGCTAGCAGTAGACACTGTGCATGTGATGTGTGCTTGTATTGTTCATAACCAGCCCTGATATATTAACCTGGTTATCCCTTCTCAACAGCTGTCATTTCATAAACCGCACAGTCATGATTTTTATGCAGTAATAATGTTGCTCTACTCTTCTGTAAATTTCTCCGCCTGTAAAACCTCATAACAGCCAGCATGAATGGAACAGAATCATCTACCACACTATATAGAAGCAACATTTGAAAGTATAGTCTTACAAAGGTCGGTATACTCTTGCGCAAAAAATAGAAGATCTAGGATCTAGAGTTTCTCCACCTTTCCTGTAGAGAGATACACTAAATTCCATTTTTGACCTTTAACTGCCAAGCATGTCTTTGTTACTACTACTACTACTACTACTACTACTATTATTATTATTATTATTATTATTATTATTACTACCACATAATTTTAATGCAGCTTGCTTGGGTAACAAATGAATTATAAAGTGTGATGATTCAATTTCACATAAAAATAATTTGCCACAATAACCACGACACTCAAGAACACAAAAATCCACGTACAAATGCTCATTAAAAAAATACTAAAACAATGCAATAAAGTGCCATAAGGAGAAGTTCATCAATGATTCTGTCTGTTTGATTCAGAGGCTCGCGACCGTTTCTTGACGGGCTGGCTCAACGTGACGTGGTGGCCATCATAGATGAAGAGAGAGTTCTGTTGGTAGTGCAAGATGATGTGCTCGATGGAAGGGAACGTCAACACCCCCATCACGTAGTGGCCCTCCGGGGAGGGGTCGATGTTGAAGTGCTTGCAGCTATAAGGAAACCAGGAGGGAGGGAGGGAGGGAGGGAGGAGGGAGAAAAATGAAACAAAAAGTAAAGACTTCGTTATAAACACTTTTACCCGGAAAGAATAATGTTACGTAATTATATGTACTGTAATATAACTACATGTCACTATAAATGAAACAAACAAATGTGTATAATGAAACATGAATATGCACATTTAGATAATACAGTAATGTGTGGGTCAAGGGATCACATGCACTAATTTTTAATTTTGGTACTTAATTGGGGGGGGGGGGCAGCAGCAGAGAGAATGGGGTGAACAATGCAACAATCTCGACTTTGTTGCAGCACGTATAATATGTAATACTATGTTTAAGAGACACGCCCATCTGGAGCATGTATGCTCGCTATACATAAGACTCGTTGTCTTTGAGGTAACTGTAGATTATTATATCATTCTTTCAGAAGTGTGGACTCAACAAGTGTGACACATAAACAACCTTTGTGCAGTGCCAATTCATGTTTACTGTAAGAATAGCCACCTAAGGTGTGAAACTCAACACTTTCAACAATAGCTACTTCAGCTATAATAAAATCATAACGGATATCTATAATTATTTACTACCTACTGAATGATGTTAATACAAGAAAGCTGTAATAGTAGAATAGCTATAGATGGCAAACCAGTGTATCTGTCTCTTTCAAAACTTGCTATCTCATTTTTATGAGACAGAAACTCAACTCTTGAGGTCCATCCTAACCTCGTCTGTGCTATTCACTCTGTCCTGCTGCTGTTGCTATAGCAGTTGTGATCTACTGGAAGGCTCTCAAACTCATGCACTCATTGAGACATTTTGAACTGGGCATGTCAAAGGAAGTGAAAGTGTTCAGCTGCACTCACCAGTGAAAATCAAGTGATGCAACTCTGTATACTTGGAAGAAAAAAAATAAACGGACTTAAAAGCCAACTCTAGATGCTTTTTTTTTTTGTTTTTTTTTTGCTACAACACTAATAGTAACTTTCAATCCATTCCACTATCTTCCTCATGAACAGTAAATTTGTTTACTATACTACCCACAACAATAGTAAACAAGTGCATACAAACAAGCCACTAATTTCACTGTAACCAATAGTACAAGCCTATTAGTCGGCGGATCACTGCCCACCAATGAATTCAACAAATGATTTGCTGTGACGGAACAACCTCGAGACACAAGTTATCCCAAGGACATTTCAACATGGCAGGAGCCACATAAACGCACACACATATGCACACACTGTATCGGGTGCATATATTCAGAATACAATAGTGTACAACAAACATGTGTTGTACATTCCATAAGCACACACACATACACACACACACAGATTCTTACCTAAAGTGGTATCTGACGGAAAGGGCATAGAAACCAGTTTTGCTTGTCCTCTCTCGGATTAAAAATTCTCTTTGTCTTCCATGCTGAAATAAAGAAATAAAAGCAATGATAACAATTGATAACAACAACAACAACAACAACAACAAAATAGTAAGTGTCGCTTGATAACACTCATCCCCTCCCATCACGGTATCTTTGTCTACCAGTATACATCTCTTACCAAGCCATACCAATTATTCACAATTATATACAAGGACTAGCACATCCAACACTCACCTCCATGAGGTACTGCTCAGCCTGAGTTCTCTCCATCTTGCCACAGTACCACGGAGACCCCTCTAGAGAAGGAATGAAGGGTAGATTACAATACTCAGGATCAGCCATTGGTCAACCCTCCCAAACACTCTCTCTAATGGTTATAAGCTCCACACTAGCACGGACTACAGCAGAAATGCTCTCTTTGTCATGCTACTGCCACAGAGTCCTGCTTGTATCAATCCTTTAAGATATTTGAATAACACCTTCTCGAGATGGAGGGTTTGCTAAGCCAAACTAAACTCAAGCTGAGACTTATTTCAGGTCAGAGAGAAATACAACAGTTTAACTCGCACTAGCTGGCACAATGCAAATGACAAAATTCCAGACACAGTGGAGTTGTTTTTATAGCATGTCAGCAGGTGGGTAGTCAGTGTAGCAAAACAAGGAAGACCCAAAGGGGAAATGCCATTCAAGGAAATGACTTTTGCAAACCAGGGACTTCCTGCACATGCTAACATGAGCAAATATAGAGGGAGAGAGAGAGAGAGAGAGCACATGACCTGCTAGCTAGGAGTATTAAAAGTCTATTAGTACTACATGAAAGCTCTTTTGCCATGCATCATTACAGATGACTCTTGTTTTGGCAAGAAACATGAAGGAGGAGAACTAATAGACACACACACACACACACACACACACTTACCAATAGTTGAGATTTCATCTAGCTCCTCGTAGTCTGTAATAGGAGAGGACTCCTTTGCTGGGCCCCTGTGCCCGTTGACAGCAGTGCTCAGGATATCTCTGGTGTCCATGCCTTCACTACTTGCTGCAACAACAATACAGAAAAGAAAAACTTCAAAAACAAAAACTGTGAAGGGTTGCAAGTCTTTGTTTTTACTTGACTAGGTTCAACTATCTATCTATATAAGTCAAGACCAACAGCAGTTGTTTGTAGTTTGGACATCTTTCACTCACCAGTAAGCTGTGGAGGAGGAGAAGGCGTGTTCAACCCTTGCCTCTTTTTGTTGGTGGGAGGAGAGTTGGGGGTTGGGCTGGTTCTCGGAGACTGCTTCATATTAGAAGGCTTGATGGGTACCACTGGCCTGTTGGGGAGAATGGGCTTGTGGGGCTTCTGAGGTTCTGGAGAGGACATGGACACAAGACAGTGTAACATTGGCACACGTAAACATGCACGTATGTACATGAATCCTTACAACAAATACTTCTACCACAAGTGACAGGCCAAACAACACACACACACACACACACACACACACACACACACACACACATGTAATTAGCAAGGAAGCTGGTTCAAGCAACTTGTACATCACCGGATGCTACAGCATCATTTACTGATAATAGGTTTTAAGTACCGGTAAATAGCCATGATAATGTTAACATGAAACATATGGCAATTTTTTTTTATATTGAGAATATAATAATTCATTGGTAAAGAATGAAATAGCTTCACTCACTCTGTGTTGTAAACATACACACACACATACATATATCATGACATACTGGGTTCAGAAGTCTGCCTTATTGGTCCACCTTTCTTCAGCCTGGAGCTCCCAGAGTTGCTTGAGAATGTCTTGGACGGAGACGATACAATATTGTCAATGCTCTTGTTGAAGCCGCGGCTATCGTCGTGTGAAGGGGCGGGGTCGCCAGAACGCACCCAGGATGGAGAGACTTCGACTGATGATGCAAAGTCACTGACGGTCTGACTCCGAGGCTTAAGAACCTTGCGGGGGGCAGCAAATGAAGGGGGCTTGGGAATTTGGGATTCCCTCTGCACAAAATATACACATCAAGGCATTGACCTTCAGGAAATATGCACTGAATTCATTGAAATCAATAATTTGACATAAATTTGAGACCTATTTTATAGCAAGTATTGTTTTTCAGGAAAGGCGAACAGCCACTGATCAAAATGTTGTAGTTGTGCGTAATATTACAAGTGATAAGTCCACTAGCTTTACAGGCCAAATTAAAGATTTGGATGTGGCCATGAAGGTCAAGTGGAGGAACCACTCGCTGTAAACAAACAAACATCCAAGAATACACTTTGCAGAAACAAAACAGACTGCTGGAGAGTTTGGTAAGGAAGTCTGATGGCGCTGCCGAAAAATACAACCTTATGAAGAAGATGAGAGAATCATGTGTGCACACAAACTTGCTTGGAACTAGGTCAATGAGGAAGTCTCTCTTTCAATCCAGACACACATTGGTTTGTATAATATGACAGTAAGCGTAGCAAGAAAATTTGGTACAGGAGGGTCAGCAGTACATAAATACAAAATGATTAAACTCCCCCCCCCCTCCCACACACACACACCCCTGCAAAACAACAATAACAACAATAACAACTTACCACATCTTCCTTCCAATATTCCCCAGGGGTCCACCCTTCTTGCCCTCCGATATTGACGAGCCACCATCCGTCCGGGGAGCTCTGTATGAGCACACACTTGTCTCCCTCAGTGAAACTGAGACACTCTAAAACAGGACTGGAATAGCTGGCAATGGACACGTACGTCTTGGGAAGAGAGGCTTCCATGTTGGGAGTGGACTGGGTGTGAACCAGTGGGGGGCGGGGGCGGCCTCCAGCTCCTCCCTCTGTTGTCGCACCCGGCGAATTGCTTCTCTCCTGCGAGTAATTCACAGACTTGGTGGCTGCTACTTTGTCGTGTGTCTGATTGGACTCCGACTCTTTCTTCTTGCTACCACTGCTGAACATCTTCCTGGCGGACATCTTCCTGGCGGATGGCTTCATCTTTGTCGACTTGGACTGTTCGGGAGTTGATGAACCGGGCGCTGTAGCTGCTACAGCACACGATGATTGATTAGAGGAGGCGGGGACTCTTGGGGGAGGGTTGGGGGCAACTTTCTTGAGCTTTGCGTCGGATTTTGGACTGTCAGTTGTCTTCCCCTTGGCATTGAAGGCAGCTATGATGTCCTCTAAGCTCTTTGTCTTGGTCAGAGGCTTGTCGTCAGGAGTTGGGGAGGAGGAGTAAGGAGGAGGAGGAAGTGGACGCTTAGATATCGGAGACTGCTTGGGGGAATATTTGGGATCTAGTGAAACAAAAAGTTAAAGTAAAAGGTTTGTTTCCGTTAAGTCATAACTGTAAAGTACAGTGAACTTTGGTGCCCAGGAAACAGTGAGACAAGTGTACTGGCAGGAAATATCTAGGCAGCAACATTCACTAATTAAGAGAAGGTGTCAATAGAAATCAGTCATAACTAGTGACTCGGCTCCAATGACATCACGACATTGTTACTCCTCCCATATCCCATAGTCATTCTTTGCCACTTCTCTCCCAGACCACTCACTGTTGTTGGCTTTGAGGGTTCCTCCATCCGGCTCATCGCTGTCCTCACCAGACTCCAGGGGCGGCTCCACGTACAGCGGGTCCATCTCTATGTAATCATCGTCAAACAGCTGCCCGGCATCTTTACATCCTCCCTTTACACCATTCTGTTTAACTGTGTCGTACACAATTATAAAATAATAATAAACAATTATAAAATAATAATAAACAATTATAAAATAATAATAATAATAATAATAATAATAACAATAATAATAACAACAGTAACAACAACAACAATAATAATAATAATTTGTTGTAGGGCAAGGTCTGCTTTTACTGGATTAGAAGTTACAAGAAGGCAATGGGATTCATTCATAATTCTGCTCAAAGATAACAAAAAAAAAATTAATGAGGAGCAAGGTTCTAATTCCCCACATGGCCCCTGCCCTGCCCCTCCCCCATTCATCCAAACGTACTTGCAGGTGATCTGACAGCCTCAGGACTGGATGAGTTCATGCCTCCATTGCGCAAGTCCTCCGGGTCTATATACATGTTATCTTGGTCTTGATCTTGGTTGGACTCCATGTCTATGTAGTCTTCATCCATGATCACGTCGGGATCTTCGTAATCCTCCAGAGAATGCTTTGGCTTCTGCTGGGCTGCTCCTTTGGTGGGTCGAGCAGAGCCCTTGCTGGGTTGGACAGAGGGTTTACTGGATTGAGAAGAAGTTTTACCAGCTTGGAATGAGGATTGGCCGAGTTGGTCGGAACCATCCTGAGAAATTGGCTTCTTCTTCACACTTCCCCTCACAAACTCCGTGTTCTCGTAGATGGAGCCGCTCGAATGGGGCAAGCCATCTTCGTCAAGCTCTGTGCTTTCATAGACAGGATCGGGTGTCTCAGACTCATAAACATGCTCTGTTCTATCAGTGAAGTCCACGGATGAAGAATTGAGGGAGCCAGCCAGGCCAGGTCGATCCTCAGAAGAGTTCTTGTTGGACATCCTGCGCACTGATTTCTTTGCCTTGGCTGCAGCAGCAGCTGCATTCTTCATTTCTGACACACTTCTGGGAGTGTCATAATGAAGAGGAACCTTGAGTGTTTTGGACCGGTCTATTGTATTCCTGTTGGAAGGAAACGTAACAAGGAAAGATAATAATACATATAGCTAGTTGCTGTTAGAATAAGTGTGATAGAGGATAAAAGCTCACTTAGTTTTAAATGTACACACAGAGTTTCCGTAGATCTTCACTTATTTATAAACAAAAAATAAACAAATAAATAAAAATAAATAACATAAACTTGTAACTGGTGATCAAACCCACTAACTCTGCTATTGTACACTCGGGGGAACAGCTGCAATGTTCTTACCGTCTAGGTGGTGGTTTATGAATGTTGAGTCCTTCATAGATGTCTTTCTCTGATTCGAAGACATCCACTTGTTCTTCTTCTGCACTGGATGATGGCCGTCTACGAATGAGGGCAGCAGGAGATAAACCAGTGCGGCCATTACACCTGAAGAAAAGAACAGGAAACAAGCCAATTATATTTTTGAATCCAAACTTGACTGTATTGTGTGTGTGTGTGTGTGTGTGTGTGTGTGTGTGTTCAACCTCTTACCTGATCATCCACCAGCCATCCATGGATTTGCTGATGACTTCAATCTTGTCCCCAGCCTTGATGGTAGTCTCGTCATCATTTTCAGCAAAGTAGCTCTCCATAGCTTCATAGACTGTAGGAACCATCAAACAGCATGGCAATTACACACTATCGCTTGAAGTGTATTTCACACTTGGCAGCGGTGCTAATTAGTGATATCAAACTGATGGAGACAGGAATGCCTTGTTCTCTGGCAAAAACCGAGACACAAAAAGCAGATTGATTTTATTCCTTACACATACGGTTACGGTTGGCGGCTAAATTAGCAACAAATTGTGGCTGGAGTTGTTAAAAGATACTAATACTGAGCTTGCCATTATTGCATACTTATAATCGATGAACAGCAAATTAAATTTAAAACAAGCAGCAACTCCGACAGCAATAACAAATAATAGTACAACAATAAAATATAAATAACCACAAAAAAAATCGCACTTCCCACTAAATTTCGTCAAGTGATCATCTAACTCTATTTAAGTATTGACACACCCACCTTGGCCGACACCTTCCTCCAAATGTTCGTCCTTGGAGCTGTTTCCCTCGGCAGGCTCCAGGTAAGATGCTGGAGCATATCCTTGCTCATCCTCAGACATCACCATCCACCAACCTAGAGACAGTGCGTTGTGTGAGAGAGTAATCTGAACTTTACTCTTATGCCTCGAACAAGTTCGCATCTGGAACTCGTTCACACAATTATACGCCAAGACAGAAATTTTGGCAGTATTTGAAAAATTATCAGAAATTTGATATTTTCTCTTCTTGATAATCGCTACTACTAGTACTACTACTACTAGTACTACAACTGCTAGTACTACTACTGCTAGTACTGACTAAGCAAAATGACAATAAACTCAAATTACTTCAAATACGATCGATTGACTAGCACACATAAAGCAGAATATTTAAATCAAAAAAGAAAAATGGGAGTAGCGGGCCAGCACGAGGTATTTATAGCGAGACATTCCCCACCGTATGACCATGCCAGTCAACATGGGTGGGGCCAAGTCAGAGCATGCCCATTATCACCTAGTCTAAACAGGTGGCTAAGTGGTAAATGGAGGAAAATAAAAGAGTTGCAGAATTCCATGATGTCACAGCTAATACATGGCCTATTGGCAGGAAGCTTGAGCCAGGCCTAGTTCTATATGGTGCTTGCCAAGTGCACACACCCATCAATTAGTGAGTTCCTAATCCCTTCCTTTGAAGCAGGAATAGCATGTGACCAGCTAGGCGGAGTAGATTGCATTGTGCTGGGTTCAGACACGACCTCATAGAAGCTATTTTAGTAGTAAACAACTCCTGTCGAGTAGACCAATCAAACTGCTTTAAAGTTGCATTGTGTCTGCTTCTCTCTTTCATCTCACACTCTCTCATGAGCCATGGCAGTGAACCTTGTGTAATTATTATGCACAGGGAAAAACTGCAGCTACAACTACTCCATACACTCGTCTTCACATTCTCACATATCCTGGCTATGCTCATCACTAAATTAGCTACACATAAGAGAAGGGGGGGAAAAAAGGGAAGGGGGGGGGGGGAATAGTTAAACCAGAGGGGGAAAAAAGAAAGAAAGAAGGAAAATAAATAAATAAAAATAAGAACATCAACAAAAGTAACAATACTAACAACAGCAACACAACACTTTTATAAGGGAAAAGGAGGAAGGAAGTGTGGACAAGGTCACAAGTAACAGGCAGATAAACATTTCTATAATACGTTTCCCTCACTAGATGACTCATTACCTGCTAATACACTACCAGTTAGTCACTTTCACTCTCTCTCTCTCTCTAACCGGTGTCATGTTTCTCTATGACGTAGACATGTTGATTGGCCGTGAGGTTGACCTGATGCGAGTCCTTCCTCTCATAGTCGGCCAGAACTAGATATTGCTCCAGATTCTCCATCTCATCCGGATGACTGATGATGGATTCCAATGCTGCACACACACACACACACACACGCACACACACCATCATTTTGAGTATTTAATCAGTTAATTTATACTCAGCATCTCGGGTGCTACTAAGGTGGCAAGTAGAGGAAATATTATCCTCAACTATAAAGATATCTAAAGCTAGATACAAGTAGACTTATGCTTTGCTACATTTGATACTAAGCTGTGCAACAGAAATAAAAAGCTATTGCCTGCAATAATACGCTTGTGTGTCAGTAACGACGACGATGGTGTGTGTATTCATGAATAATTCATGAGCTTTGTATGATTTGGTAAAGCATCGTTCATTTATGGTAGGTAAAGTATCGCCACAATCAGTAGAACGTGCTGGTTACTTCTAAAAGGCGGGTGCAATTGACAATGGAAGGCGGCGTAGGTTTCAAAAAGGAAGGCGAAAGTACGGAAGAGAAGGTAAAAGGCGATTAATCGTAATCGAATCGGCGACGTAAGGGGTGTAGGTTTAAAATGGAAGGAAAGAGAAGGCAAAAAGGCGAGCGATTAATTATAACTAAAAAGCGGGTGGAATCGACGAGTAAAGGCGGGGGTTAAGAAAGGCTAAAGTACGAAATAAAGGACAAAAGATTCTCAGGACAGAAATTCAGAAGCAGGAGAGATAGACAAAGTAAAAGGGGGCTCCAAGAAAAAGAGCTGAAGTTAGGAGAGGTGGGTAGAAGAATAGCTCAGATAGTTCAGAAAAAAGAGAGTAGGAGAGGGAAACTTATGTAACCTTAACCAATGGTAGAGATGATAACTGAGTAAGATAACTTGTGCTACTGCATTCTTACTTTGCAATACGTCAAGCGCCACTATGTGGCGGGGTACTTGCTAGTATATATTTAATAATACAAAATTGGAAGTTACAAAATATTGCAACAGTAGTAAGGAACTTTATTAAAAAGAGTAATAACTCATATTGTTTTAATTCTCCAACCACCAGAGAGAGAGAGAGAGAGAGAGATGTTTACAACTGCTCCTCCAAGAATTTTGCCAACAGTGCAACCTCTAGACGCCAGCATAGTTGAGAAATGAGTAAGAGAGTGAGATAGTCTATGGTTGGTAAGGTGGCTTCAATTAAAGAAGCCTTTTGCTGCAAGCTTAGTCACTTTTAATTCTAGCCGGCAGACCCCACTATCGCATCCAACATCAAATGTAACCACACCCTACAAATGTCTTCCAGGTGCTAATCAAATATGGCACTTTGATCTAAAGGATGTAACGTAACCTTGAGTGGAGGAAAAAGAAGAAATGGAATAAAAAAAGTTGGCACCCTAAACCCTCAATATTATGCCACTTGGTTATACACTATACATTCTGCAATCTACTGTTTATCAAAGAAGGCACAATGCTGTTAGTTAATGAGCACACCCCATGAACATAGTGATCGAGAATATTCTGCAAAGTCTGTATTTAAACCATTCATTAAACTCATACACACGAGATCTATCATTGAACTGTTCTGCACTATATATAGCTTCCCAAGAAATAGTATGGATTTCTAGAGTTACATAGAGCAGTGACCAAGACGAATCCATTGGAACACTAAGAGCATTGGAAACAATCAAACAAGTACTAACTGTTTGAACTAGTGAGTGATTCAATTCTATATCTTACAGAGTAGCAGAGCACAGTGGTTGTTGTTTAAACATCACCATTTGATTGTTTATAATGCTCCTTTGACTTTCAACAATTCAGACTTATCAAAGTAAATTCTTCTATTAACATATTCTGTTGAACATCCCCAGGCTACCAGTGTCCAAGCCCAACTAGGAATATAGTAATTCCACCATTCATTCTTCCATCTCACCAGTGCTAGAAGCCACAAACCTTCACTCTGGTATAAGAGTCCCTTCACACGCCAGCCATTTGTCTCTCTCTCTCTCTCTCCACCACAAGCCACTGCTTCATGACCAACACGCCCCCTCAACACGGCAGAAGAAGACGATGCACCGACAGGTAAGGCCTTATATGGGATTTTAGAACACCCACCAGGTAAGACCTTGCAGGTACGTAGTCCCTTTTTTCCCAAGTATGGTCAAAACTCTCTTTATTTTGGAAGCCAAATGTTCACACTGATACATAATTTACTATTGAATATTTAAATCGTATCTTATAGTTATTCCCAGTTGTATTGTCATGGAAATGATTGCTCTAAATAAATTAGAACAGGAAGAGGAACTATACAATATTTATCACTTACAACTTAGCTGCTACATACCTGGCTAATTATTCATAGGATACTATCTCGGGCAACTCAGGGGCTCTTTTAGTGTTGATCCATCAAAGCACAACAACCACAAGAATACACACACACACACACACACACACACACACACACACAGCTAGCTGGATTACTCGCACATAGTAATTGTCTAAAATGAAGACAGCCAGTCTAACTTGGTGAAAATTAGATTTGTCCTAAAAGTGTACCACTCACCATTGTGGTTATTACAATGTAATAGTTAACCATGGATTCGAGGAGTTATCATAGATACCCACCCCAATCCCGAGGGTGAAACCCAAGGAAGAGGGCTGTTATCTAGCGATAATTCCGAGAGTTGCCATGGTTTAAATATTTTATACCATAGTTACTATTTCAAACAGTAAAAAAGACCAAATATAATGAGAGGATATTGCTGTTTTGAGGGGAAAATATGTCCAGTAAATGCAGCGAGGGTCACTACAAAATGCCAACAACTAGAAGTGCATTTTGTTTCCTTTCGCTGCCTTCAAACAAAAACATTGGCGATAGAACGATGATATTTAGTGAGGTGTACAAGACAAGACTTTATTCTCCGTGTCAATTTTCTTTAGGCGCAAGGATGTTTACAAATAAAGCTTCGTAGAAGTAAAAAAAAAAAAAGATTTTCCTTCGTAACAACAGACTACCTGATATCTGTCTAAATATTCTTCTGTGTTCATTTTAAACACTCTTTACGGTACAAAAATATTTCTTTCAGCCATGTTCATCAACTTCATTATATCACGTATGCTAATAATGTATAATACATCATGTCTATATATAATACCATAGTTGCAATGGTAACAGCCATGGATTAAAAATGTTATTCAACAGCCTACAAGAAATCTAGAGCAGAGCCTAAAAGATGACACAATACATTTATTTTTTATTATATGCTCATTTGTAGATAGTAAGCTCTCTATTGATTAGCTCATTGCTCTTGGACAAACTATGAGTTTCTTTCTTCTCACTAGAAATGTTGCCAGGCTAGCTTGGATTGACAGGCACACACTAGCCATTAATATTATTGCTAAACTATTAGAATAAATGTTGGCTGCTTGCTCTAAGAATAATATTCAAATGTTTGGCTCCTCCTACTCATTGTGAGTCGAGGGGAGGAGCCAAACTAACAAAATAAGGAACACACATTCAATTAAAATTTTCAACAACGAAAATATTTTGAAGCTCATCAAACAAAAAAATATATAAACAAATAACAACAAAAACAAACACAGGAGCTACAACAAGGGATTTATTTACTGCATCCAACTTGCTCATCCATACATGCAACCAACCATGTCCATGTTGCAAAAGACTGGACCAGGACTGGCAGACACAGTTCTTCTGGGCAGTAATCTTATCCCTTAGCATGAGGGACTTTGGAATTCACACTTCAAAGTAATGCACCAGACCCTCCCATTAATTAGTTAACAAGCAACTCACGAGGATAGACCAGAGGAATAGCTGGAGTCTGAGGCATCCAACGAAGCACTAAAGTCATTCTCAATATATCAGTTTGTTCCCCAAGACTAGATCTGTGGCTGGTAGCAGAGACACTCTTGCTTTTCAAGTGCAGATTGAACTGGCAATTGGCACCTCCAGTATATAGACTTCCTGTAAACTGTCCCACGTTGACCTCGATTAAGACCAGCTCTAAAGAGCTAACCCAAAAAAAATCCCCTAAGCAAAGCCTCAAGCTCTTATCTCAACCTGCTCAGCTCAGGAAAATGGCCAACAGCCAGCCTGAGTGGTTCTTTTATGCAGTCTGCACTTGCATGGCTTGTCAGTTCTTTTCAAAACCTTTTATATATTTTCAGGAAGGCTTCCTTCCACCAACTTCAGCCTAAATAAAGCTCTCCTCCCTGACCAGAACAAGAATCTCTCAAAGGACCTATTTGGCATTGGCATCAGATCAGCCCCAGAGAGATCAGAAAGTGGCTGTCTGGGAGACCAGTTGATAGGAAGTGTGAGAACAATAGACCTGATATCAGAACTCTGTAGTTCTACAAGCAGTCTGAAAGCCTCCGAGTGCTGAGTCAGAGGACATGGCCAATGGACTTGGAAATAGGAAAGAGATGAACTTTGATTACTTCATGCTGTTTCCTTGTTGTTGTTTTTGTTTATATATATATATATATAAATAAATATATTATATATATTATATATATATAATATATAATACTTATAGCATGAGTCTGAGTACTATATGGGAAAATATTTTATGAGCACGCAAAATATTTTCACGAGCCGAAGGCGAGTGAAAATATGGCGTGAGAGTAAAATATCATTCCCATATTGTACGACGAGTGTGATAAGTGATTTATTGCTTCTTTGAAATTTTTCTCAACCGGTTACAATACAATTTTCAGTGATTTTACTCGCTACGCGCGCGCTACAAGGAGCGTACAATATAAACCGTACAATATGGGAGAATACAGAACGCTCGCGTGATGCGGAAATATTCAAGTAAAAATATCAAAGCTGCAATAAATATATATATATTTTATTTTTTTTTAAATTTTATTTTTAGGTGCTCAAGTGATGGAAAAAGAGGAGATTAAATGGTATGTACATTTTTGGGATTAAAGGAATGTGTAAATATTCACTAAATAAGGAACTCAAGACTTGTCTCTTCTTATGGAGCAGGTATTGAATATGCCAGTACATCACACCACACTACAAAAGAGAACACAACTGCTGAGTGACATCACCTCCTAACTGTGAAGATGCAGTCATGGAGGCTGTGGGTGCAAGTGTCCAGCACGAGGCTTAGTTTAAAAGATGGATAGAAATGAGTCAGTCACCAAACAGCAAACAAGCTGACATTGTTTATTGTATGGTAAGGTCTTCTATCTTAGGTGAAGAAGGTATGTGCCACATCTACAAGAGATAATATTTCACCTAACCCACAACTGCATTTCCTTTTGAATAGTAATAATCACATGAACTTTGCCCAGGTAGTTTACACTATGATTTCCTTTGCTTAAATCCCCCCCTCCACCAGCCAAGCTAGCTCATGGTGCAAGATACACATAGTGTTATTCCTCCAGCAAATGGGTTCACATAAAGCCTAGAATATATGAAGTCTTGGGTAAACACATCCCCACCCCTCTCCTTAACACCCTAAACAGGATAGCTGATGATATAGCTCATCTATGCTTATTGCTAAACAGCAGCTCTACAAGTGCTGCTTTACCTCTGACCTGAAAATTAAAAATGAATTAAATCTTCTTGAAAAAATATATATTTTTGATTGGTTTTAATTAGCAAAGATAAGAGTGCGGTCTGAGGTTTTGCTTAATATTAATAGCAAAATACTACCTTTTTTTTTTTTTTTTTTTGCTGTTGACATCTGTTAGATGTAGGCATGCAAGTGATTTAGCTGATTCAGGGAAGAACTGGTCGGCGACAATGTGTCTTTATGCAATTTGGGAGCGTGGGGGCTCCAGCATTCTACTCCAGTGATGCTAATTAGGCCTGGCTAATTAATGGACGGCTCTGCCAAATATAGTGTCACTCTGGGTTACTAGGGGGCTAAGCAGACTTGACAAGAGAACTTAATGGACTCGTAATTGTCACTTCAAGAAAACAGCTGGAGAAGGTGAGAAATTTAAGAAATTAATGCCAAATTGTTTGGAATGTGAAAGAAAAGTTCCTAGGGATTGAATGTGGGGGGGGGGGGGGGGGGGGGAGTGTTAATGAGGTGGGGTACATTTAGAATCTATGGTGAGACACAACAGTACTAGTGAGCAGATCCAGTAGACGCCACAAACATCACAGATACTTGGCTACTCTTGAAGAAGACCTTCCAGTGCTAGCTGTTTAATTGTGTTTGTTTCTTCCCTCCTCCTCCTTTTTTCCTCCTTATCAACAAACAGGCTACAGAAAACACAATCTATAATGCAAAATTACAGCATTTGTTTTTTCCAGGCTTTGTGTTCTTTCTTAGAGATAATTGCATACCATGGGCATCAGACCTCAGGTAGTCCACGGCAACAACTAAATATATACAGTAAGGTACCTGAACACCATGTGTCAAATATTTCAATTTGCATGTTCTGAATTTTATCTTTGAAAAGTTCAAATTCAGAATATCACGGAAAGTTGACAATAACTAACAGACCTTTTTTTTTTTAATTAAACGATCAATAAAATAGGTGGTTACAATAATAATAATAATAATAATAATAATGTTGATGATGATGATTCAGTTATTCTCAGCTGTTAGCTAATTTCCTCGGTTCTAACAGCCAATATGTTTAATTAAAACTTTGACATTTCGACTTCTTGCCAAATAATAATAATAATAGAAATAATAATAATAATAGTAGTAATAATAATAATAATAATATTATTATTATTATTATTGTTATCATTATTATAAATTTTGTTAACTACCTCAAATATAAGAACCCACTAAGGTGAAGCAGCCGACCACTTGCAGATAATGCTAGCACACAATCCTACAATCTAATAGTCCTCCACACAGAACCACGGACCTCACCATTATTTTTTGGTATCCATCCAACTTGTAACCTCCCATCCACTATTTTCTCACCCTTCTCTCCACATGACCCATTCTTATGCATTTTACAGACCAGCTCTTGAGCCACAGCCAAACCCTAAACTGAATTAGTTATCAACAGCTCATCATCCCAAAGGAAACAGTCTTGAGGGGGATCTTTTACCACGAACATCTTCAAGGCTAAGCCACCAGTCGTGAACTCAAAGCCTCTGCATTTCTTGAGGGTCTGTTAAGCACTTGCTGATACCACAGCTAGACTGTCAGTGATGTCAGGGCTACTTAGTGCTTCAAAGGATAAGGGATCCCATAGTTTCCACGAGGCATGAAGGGACTGATATTTTATAAAGGGTGGCATGGCACCAATCGGATGTTGCTATTTTGTGTGTAATGTGAACCATCCATCCTGAAGATGTAGAATGTCTCACCTATATTGACGGCTATGTAAAAACAATTCACTTTATGTTCACTGGCCAAACCTACCTTGTGAAATAAACAAAAATCATGAGTGAATGAATGAATATATAAATAAATGAATAAATAAATACATCAATAAACAAGCCAACAAAAAAATGAATGAACAAATAAATAAAACAAACAAATAAATAAACTCACTAAAAACAAAAACAATCAAGCAAACTAATAAATAAATAAACAAATAAATAAATAAATAAATAAATAAATAAATGAAATAATAAATAAATAAATAATGGGACATATTTTAAAACTGTTGGTTAATCATTGCGTATTTTTAATAAAAATATTTTCCATACCAACCCACAATAAAGACAGTTGACCTCTTATTAAACACTAGAGGAAAGAACAAGAAAACAATTGAGACTCACCGGGAAGAAAGGGACCGTTTGATATTATGATACTTATTATAAACCGTAGCTTTAAAATATTTCATGCGCACGACACTTACCTGAATTTTCTGACAGGAATGTGGGAGACAGAGGAGACGGTGAGCGAAAGGAGTCTGAACCATGCTGGTGGAGACGAATAGGGGCCACCTCATAGTGGGAGTGAGTAGGCGACGAGATGGAGGTGGAGTTTGCGATGGAAGAGGAGGACAAAGGCGGCGAGTTTCCGACACCTTCTTTGTTGGCTGTTTCAGAAATGGTAGACAGATTATTGATGACAGGAGCAGTGATGACGTGCATGTTCGCTATGGATGGCCTGCATACATTCACACATACATACATACTATACCTATACCAATTGCACATGCCTTCATGTGACCACACCCTCATAAAGACTGTATTGCATGGACATTAGTGGCAAAATGGCACATGCACATATAGATGATTCATGAAGCACATGCGCATGTAACATTACATGCACATGTGACAGACAATTATGCATGTGATTGATCCCATAACATAGCAGAAGAGATCGGCAGCATCATGTCAATGATCTTTACCGTTAGAAAGGCAGCAATAGTTAAAATGAAGTTAGATATATCCCATCTTACTACCCAATCTAACCAAATAGCAGAAGTGTGAATATGGATTGTTTGGTGGAGCCCCAAGTAGCTACTTGGAATGCCCTAGTCAATGTTCCATGATGAGCTCACATGCAGCCTTCAACCAACACTACCACACTGCACATGTGCACTGTAATATGTGAGGCTATTTACAGGTATTGAAGGCAAAGATAAGAAAAAGTAGGGATTAATGAAAATATCTCTAGAAGGGTACATACCTACAACAAAAAATTGTATAGAGTATTTAGCAAATGAGACTTGTCACTGGCTGTGTATTTTGTCAACTTGACCGGATATTAGATCATAATTTATGCTCATTCCCATTAAAATTCTTTCTATTATTATATATATTATATATATAGATGGCTATCCTGTGACTGGCCACATTCTATAGTACTTATTACATGAGTCAGAGTGTGATATGGTGAAATATTTCACTCTCGGGCTTTATTTTCACTCGCCTCTGGTTCGTGAAAATAAATTAGCCTGCTCTTGAAATATCTCGCCATATCACACTCTGACTCAGTGTAATATATATAATGTAGCTAGTCACATGCAAGCAGTCTGATTGGTTTGTTAGTGAGACTATTCAAGTGGAATTATGCTCTGCAGCATTTAACAATTGAGTAAATAGAATGCTTGTTGCTATGTTCTGTTATATTTGTTGCTATGTCCTAAAACTTAGATTTGGATACCATGAATCGGCATCGTTTAGGAATCCTCGGGCCTAGAGAAGCATTTTCCCTACACTGGGACGCCACAGTTCAAGATGCCACAGCTTAGCTGGTTCATATGTAGCTGCTGAGAACCAGACAATAATAAGTGTGGTAATTGAGGATGACGTCTTTAAACTTGTAGGCCCTGCAATTTTTTCAGTCACTATCTTACACATCAGATATTTAGTGCATGTCGAGTTTCAACTCATTTGTGGTGAAAATGAAGGAGAAATTGTTTGCATGACTCAAATTAAAATATCAAATATGAGTCATTAACTCTATGCCGAAGATACACTTCTGAGAAATCTATCATTTGCTACGGCAAAACAAGCCCCACATTCCCCCAAAAACAGAAATCAGAGCATTTAATAATTATAAAAAACGCTATATAGCCACATAATATTATAGAAAACTATATATAACCACATACAATTCTACACAAATAACAATACAGCCAATAGTGCTTCCCAAAAGCTTAACTATACCCATGTACACACTCCTCAGCACCACACCCACACACCTACCTCCTCAAAAGCGTGTCAGCCGGCCAAGTATTGAAGAAACCCAGAACTAAGTTCGACCGCGACACTACTTCAGGAAGCTCAATAACTTTCTGTAATGAAAACACACAACAACAATTGAACGGTAAAACTGGATTAACAAGCCAACCAGCAAGTGGCCTCACATTTCAACAGTCTGTTCCAGTCTCGGGCACTAATGCAATAAAGTGATAAGGCATCCAAGCTCTTGACATGGTCACACTTCTACATTGATAGCACATGCCTCAGACACATGGGGGGGGGGGGGGCTAGCTAACGACCAACACTTTCACACGTATGAAATGCCAGGGTGTACAGGTTGTTGACAGGAAGGAGGGATATCATACGAGACCAGGACAGACTGCACTGCTACATTATACTCCGACTGCATTCCTAACTGCACACTGAAACCCTACCATTACTGAGCGAGAAGAGTCCTAACTCCATGCGTGCATGTGTGCGATGTAAGTATGCATGTGCACGCACATGCAAGTGTGTGCATCCACATATGCTTTCACATGTGCACATAAATGTGTGCATAAACTGTGTGCCCTAAAGGCAAATGTGCACAAAAGTGTGTGTGTGTGTGTGTGTGTGTGCTTGCGCTAGAATGTATCTACTAAAAAAATCTCTCGTCAATGACTTGACTAGAGCTATTTCTTATCAGCTAATGTACAGCTACATCTAACCAATTGACCTAGAGCCAAGTGCAATCATTCAGAGCACAATGAAATACAATTTCTCTCTGTTTACCTGACAAAATTCTTCAATTTTTCTTCTCCTCTTTTCTGCTACTTGTCGGACTTCCGTCCTCCCAAACAAAACCCTCCCTGTGAAACAAGAGCAATGGAGTCACTAATGTGAAGGGAACAGACATGATAAAATTATATTCTATACACAGCAGCAGTTCTAGCTGGTAGTATATTATGTCATTGAAACACTGAAGTATGTTCGGCCTCGCAGAAATCAGAAAACCTAAGATATTCCGGATAAATTTAATACCCAGACAACTGAATTAAGACAGATTGATCAAAGGATTGGATTCCACTAATGGATGCTGATATGTCAGGTTGGCAATATGATAGTATTCCAATAACTCAAGGACTTTGTTAATGACCAAGTCACCCCATCCCTGTTTCCTTCGCCCCATGCTCCACCCCTACCCACACACTCCTAAATAAAAACAACAACAACAAAAAACAACAAGAAACAAACAAAAACAACAACTACAATACAAAAACAATATTTCAGATTGTTGGTAAGTGTTACGTTTGTTGTAATGACTAGCACACCATACCTGGGAGTTCAGGAAGCTGCACGCCCATCTGAAGTTCAGAGGACAGATCTGTCAACATCTGGTTTAGTTTGATCTAAATAATTATTGATATAATGTGATAGAAATAGAGACTTCATAAAAGTGGGAGGTGACAATACAATACTTGTGTTTGCTAAGTACATATTGTATTCTGTCTACAAGTGGCGTTTCTTCAAAGTGTGTAAAATACTAAAAAAAAAAAAAAAAAAAAAAAAAAAGATTGATCTTATTGAAATAATGGATTGAGTGAGATGATTTTTGATTATTGCATATATACGTAGCTATATTAGGAATGATTCTAAAGTGGATCAGGAGGCATCATTATGTGCAATATGTGCCATGTATGCATATGTGTGTGCAGTGTGTAAATGCATTGTGTGAAAGTGTGTGTGTATGTATGCATTGTGAATGCATAGTAACCAGGTGCATGCGTGTGTTTGTGTGCGTATGCGTATGCGTGTGCATGTGAATGTTCTTGATGGATGTGTCTTGTATGAACAAGGCCATGCATCCACAAGTAATCCAGCAGACATTTTGTCTGCCAATATTTTGTTGTAGGTAAAGTTCGTAACAAAGGATACACAAATGCAAGCACTGACCATACCAACTTCTAGAATAATACAACTAGATTCACCATACTCAATCTGCTATAGGGACAGAGGGGAGGGAAGGAATTATGTTGTATGTTAGTATTTTTTAATGTAAGGGGTAATCAAATATAATATTTATTATTTGTTCTTGCTCTCAATCTAAGTAAAAACTCAACCAAGACAAAGCAAAAATAATTAAATAATTTTATATTGTGAGGTTCATTGCCATGGTGATGTTAGGTTTATTGCCATGACAATGACACTGATAGATGTACGTGTGGCAAAGCTGAGCTGTCTGCCAATGCCCACTTCACTTCTCTCACCCCTCCCACCACACACACATATACCTACCTACCATCTCATCCTCTGACATACAAGGTCTTCTGTAAGTACAAGCATTTTATTTGGTCTATGATATAGACGATGCGAAGTTTAATAACTCCTGGTGCATTCTTTTGTAGCTAGCCATTGTTGCCAAATGCTTTAAAGCAACTATACACTTGATAAACCAAAATTTACAACTCTATACTAATTTGAACTGAAATAAATGAAGGCAAACTTTGGTTATTGTTACACCTATTTACTAGCCAGTTAGGCAAGTCATTCCAAAGATGTCACAACTGATGAGCCAGTAAAGCCTGTATACAGCTACAACATAGATGGACAGATATGTGCAGCCTACTTCAACAGAATCCATTCTAGAGTCATCCATCCATCCGTTTGTCATCTTAACCCATGACCTCCTTCCTACTCACACACTTACATGCTTTGTAATTGCTGGATTAGGGAAAGTAATTGTAAGGCAACGAACGCCCAGACCTTATTAGCAATCTCTTATTAATGTGTCCCATAAGGAACACAAGCACTCATGAGACACTCTACTTCAATAGTAATTTCAAATGTTAACACAAATTGCAGCTGCTCCAAGATACCTTACTAAATATTGTTTTAAAAACCTGATTCTCACACTTTTGCTCCTCCAGTGGTGCTAACTCCAAATTGAAATGGCTTCAAATTACTCGACCCATCACCACTTGTAGTAAAAATACCTCATCAAAATTTTTATACCAATGCCACATAATCATCAACTTACTACAAAGTCGAAGAAGAGACTGTATTTACGATAAATGATGATTTGTTTCCCACTGGTCCAATCAACAATTACTTTATAGACCTGCAGAAATAGGACAACATTATCACTTTGTCTGTTTGATGTTCTGCAACTACAGTGTCACACAATCTTCTTGTCCTGAAACAAGCAGACATTTTGTTCTATCCCAGCCCCACCCCAACCCCCCCACTGGGGGATGCCTCAAGAGAGAGACTACCATTATCTTTGCACCCTAACTAAACAAAACATTGCGAGCACGCTACTTACATAGTGCTTGGAAGGAATTCTTCTTTTTATATACTCAGGAACTTTCACGGACTTCGCGTAAGGTCTATCTTCGGTTTCATCCGCTGTCCTAGGAGTAAGGTAAGTTTCAGGAGCAGATGCCATCCCTCCAACTATTTCTGCAGCCAATAAACTTGAAGAGGGCGTTGATGCGAAGAGGGATAGAGACCACGAATACGGCAATTGGGAGAAAATATTAACAATGATATTCATGAGTCTCTGAAAGAAAACCGAGTTAACGCATGCGCATTGGAGTTGTTAAAGGTCGTCATATATAACTACTGTGTGTGTGTGTGTGTGTGTGTGTGTGGCCACGTGTACACTCTCAAAGCCGGTGGCGTAGCGTGAGTGTGGAAGAGAGGAGTGTGGAAGAGAGGTGTGCGTTAGTGCTGAAGCGTCTTCTGCACTTGTGTTAAAAGGGTGTGGGTCACAAGATATCGTCTGGTGTTCTTCCTTATTTCGTTAAGTTAAAATAATGACAGGTAGAGCCCGTGGAAGAGCCAGGGGTAGGACTCGTGGTCCCCCACCCCAGGATACCAGGCGGCCTGGCGACGAACCTAGACCTGTATCAGCCCAGCAGCCGGTAGGTAGAGGTGGTAGAGGAGGAGACAGACAACCAGGCCCTCCACAGCCAGGGGACCAGCAACAATCTGGCCCTCCAGGTCGGGGATCTAGGGGAAGGGGTGCACCCCCACCATCTTCCCAGCAGCAGCAACAGAGGCCTGAAGCATTGGCCCAGCAGATGGAGGGTCTTGCGGTGCAAGATAGAGGCCAGAAGGATTCTGCACCATCCAGTGCACGGCCAGGAGCGCCTCCAGCAAGTGGAGGAAGAGGGCGAGGGGAATCAGAGCCGGCGACTAAACCAGAGCATATAACTGATAAAAGGGGAACGTCTGGAAGGGAAATCCAGGTCATCTCCAACTACATCAAAATGTGCAACCGTCCAAATTGTGTGCTGTATCAGTACAACGTCAGCTACTCCCCACAAGTGGAAAGTAAGAAGATGCGTGTGGCCTTGCTGTGCAGCTATGCCGGTATAGGCAAGACGAAGGCATTTGACGGGATGATTCTGTACCTGCCACACAAACTCCCCGATCAAGTCACCAAATTTGTGGCCACAACCAAGAGGGATGAGAAAATTGAGATAGCCATTACGCTCACTAATGAATTGAGTGCAAACAGCCCAGTATGCCTGCAACTTTTCAACATAATTTTTCGAAGGTATTGTTATTGTACATTTTGTTCTTGTATAGTTCCCCGTGTGAAATGTTAATGGTTTATTAGTGGTCATAATGGATGATTGATAGAATCTGACAATTTAGTGGAAATTCACATGGTTATTTTTAAACTTTGTATTTGTGTATTAGAATCCTGTACAATTTAGAGATGATACAAATAGGCCGGCACTATTATTACAACAAACGGCCCATTGATGTCCCAGCTCACAGGTAATGGAGTGGGTGTGGCATGTATGGAGGTATACTATTGCTATAATGAATAGATGAAGAGAACAGATTGAAAGGTTGTTTGTTGGCAGAGGAAACTCAGCTGGTGCATGTTGTTTGCATTGCTGGGGATTCTCAGGGTGGCACCAGCTGGAGGTCACCTGTGTGGGTGGGCTGCTGGTGAGATAATGGTGGGCTTGTTGTTTGTACAGGTTGTTTTGTTTTTAATCAGCCACCGTAACCAATACAAGTGTAAACTGTAGGAATGTATTTGATAGAAAAACTTCCTATGGAGTCTTCACAGGGTAGTGTTGTTTGATGAGTTGTGTTGTACTATTGTTTGTGATGTTTTATATTGGTGCTATATTGGTTCTATATTAGTACCAGTTTAATTTAGTGCCCTTGCAACATGTTGAGACTAGTGTGTAAGGTGGGTGAGAGTTGTGTGCTTGTTAACACCTTGTGAGTGCTGCAATGCCCACAATGCACGGTGGTCATGTAGAAGAGTCCATGTGGTGGGTAGTGGCAAAAGACATTATCATGTGAACACACTGGCAAGCATGTGCTCTAGTGCAAGTCCAGATAGAGGATTCTAACTGGGATGATTGAGGTGAAATAAGATGCCGGGTTTTTTTTGTTGTTGTTTTTTTTTTGTTTTTTATTTATTTATTTTTTTTAATGACTAATAGTGATAGCAAGAGAAGCCTCACTGGTGAGGTATTGAGGATGCATGTTGCAATTATGTGTGTATGTGTGTGTGTTTGCAGGCTGGAGTTATGGCCTGGGTTTGTGACGTCCATTTTGCAGTATGAGAAGAATATCATGTTAGGGCTGGACATCTCCCACAAGATCCTGCGTACAGACACTGTATATGACTACATGAATGACGTGTACATGACTGGCAAAGGAGATTTCCATGACAACGTCACCAAAGGATTGGTTGGAGAAATTGTTTTAACTAGGTAAGATAGGGGGCGTGGCCGTGGAGTATTGTATGTGTAAATGTTGTTAGATTTTTTAATAGTTTTAATGTTATTACGATCATGTTGTTCAGTAATAGCCATTTTAACCTTACAACTCGGAGCTTAAATAAGAAGCACTTAATTAGCTCATCTGGTAATGTTGTGATACTAATTGTTTGTTTGTAGGTATAACAATAAGACTTATCGTATTGATGACATCGACTTTAAAACTACCCCGTTGACCAAGTTTAAAATGAGGAACAACGAGGAGATGACTTTTGTGGAATATTACAAGAAGGTGGGAGAGTTGGTTGTGGAAGGAGTTGGGTACAGGCATAGTGGGAGGAGTTTATTATGTGGTCGTGTTTGTTTGTCTTGGTTGCAGCATTACGATATAGATATCATTGACCACAAGCAGCCACTCATAGTGTCCAATCCTAAGGCGAGAGAAGTGCGAGCTAGAGGTGGAGACTCCTCCCCCATATTGCTGGTTCCAGAGCTTTGCACACGCACTGGTATGTAGCAATGTATGAGGACGTTGCCAGGATAATATAATTGAAGTCGCGTTTTAAAAAAGTTTGAATTAGCGTGTTGTCTGGCTTGGCATGCACCTGTGCATCATTAAACTGGGAAGTTACCTTCTGTTTGTATGTCTAAAGGTCTTAGTGATGAAGCCAGGGCAGATTTTAGGATCATGAAAGATTTGGGTGAGCACACGCGTGTGTCCCCTGAAGTTAGGCAGAAGCGTTGCATGGATTTTATAAGGGACATGAAGAGGTAAGTTGGACAATTCAAGCTAGAGCTTCATCTTGAAGACGTGTGGATTCTGTTTGGCAGGGATAAGAAGTCGAAGGAGGAGTTGGAAGGCTGGAATCTTGACTTTGAAGATAAGTTAGTACAGTATTCTGCTAGGGTTGTTCCTCCAGAAGTTATCTACCAGAAGAATGCTAAGGTAAGGGGTTTACAAAAAGGAAAGGAAAAAAAAAAGGGCCATTATTACAGGTAACAGTTCATTTTTTTTTCTCCTCCAGATCATGTATAAGCCGAATGAAGCTGATTGGTCACGTGACATGCGCGGCAACTCACTGATCAGTACGGTCAACTTGAACAATGTCTTGGTTGTTTCCACGCGTCGTGACGATGATAAGGCCCAGGACTTTGTGCACACCTTGGCCAAGGTTGGCCCTCCGATGGGTATCAATGTGAACGCACGAGACTTTGATTATGCTACGTTGGACAACGACCGAACGGACAACTTTGTTAAGTCCATCTCAAGCAGAGTGACCCAGAGCACCCAACTGGTGAGTTAAACTGTACTGGAATTAGTGAGTTTTCCTATGAAAATTTAATATTGTTTGTATTAAATTAATTTGATTATTATTATATTATTTATTTATTATTATTGCAATGTGTAGGTGATTGTAATTCTTCCAACTAACAGGAAGGACAGGTATGACTCCATCAAGAAGTCCTGTTGTCTGAACAAGCCTGGTAAGAATATTATATGGGAGGGGCTATGCTGTACACTGTCCTTTATCAATGATATTCAGCTTTTATATATATATATATATATATACCAGTCCCTGTAACAATCTGATAGTGAGAGCTAAGTTATGAGGAATACATTAGCTAGAATGCTACTGTGATGGCCAAGTGGGGGTAAAAGGAGAGAGAATTTTTTTAAATAAGAGTGATAAATTCCCTTTCTGCTGGCATATTGGATGTATTTGGGGCTGTGTTTGAAGGAATGTTGGGTTAGAAAGATACATCATTCATTACAAGGCCACCTTTATTTTGTAATAGTTAGAGCATATGAGCTTAGGTACTGGTGGATTTAGTGCACTGAAGCCCAAGGGCCATGAAATGGCAGTGAAGCACACCAGCAAGTTTACTTTAGCATTGTAGCAGCCTGCTGTTATCTCCAGATTTAACTCTACAAGCAGCTAGTCTGTTAAGCAGCTAGCTATGGTAAATTCTAGTGATATGAGCGGCAGCAACAGGAGGGTTATCAAACTAGGGCTAAAACTCAAAAATAGCAATACCCCAAGGGTCATTTCATATACCTAAAGGCAAAAAATAGTGCACACTTACCAAGTTAGTACACCTAGTAACAATATAGCAACAGGATCTAACTTTAGGTAAGAGTTAAATTTGAGTTGTGATAAAATTATTGGATTTGATTTCTGTAGTTTTAGTGAAACAAGGTAACAAGGTTTATATATTTCTAAGTTGATATGAAGTTTTTTTAGTATGTTACCTCCCTAGGTATACTCTAGAGCAACATTCCAAAGTCATAGATCTCTTATCATTTCTTTGCAGTTCCCTCTCAGTGCATCTTGGGCAGAACTTTGTCTAAGAAGAACATGCTTATGAGTGTCACTACTAAGGTGGCTCTGCAAATCAACTGTAAACTAGGTGGAGAGCTGTGGGCAGTAGAAATACCGGTAAGTTGTGGTGGTGGGGATTTAAACATAATGTAAAAAGTTAGAGGTGTTAATTTTTGTGTGTGTAAATTAACTCGAATGGCCTAGTCCGTACTGAGGCAGGTGTTGGATTCTACATCTCTGTCTAAATAGAGTGGGCCGAGATAAATGCTAGTTCTATAAAACCCAGCGGATCGACTGTCATGGTCCCACTGGCTCCTGTCGGAACACACATTAGCATAAGGATTAGATATGTCATATGACAGTTACATGATGATGTGTTTATGTGTGTAGCTGAAAAGTGTTATGGTAATTGGAGTAGACACTTATCACGACTCCTCTAGGAAGGGAAGGTCTGTCATGGGATTCATTGCCAGCACGAACAACACTCTCACCAGGTAAAGAAACTTTCAATTCTGTAGAGAATAGTAAATTTACCAGTTAGCTGTACATTGTGTTTGTATATATCTACATAGATGTAGTGAGAGAGAGGTGTGAAATACTACATACAAGTAATGTGGATACAGCTCTAATGGTTTACATCTTGCAAAATCATGAATAGAATAGTTTGTGTGTGTGTTCATCCAATTCCTGGGGATTTCATTATCTCTAAACTTAAGGATTGGTATATTGTGTTTGTTTGTCTGTCTGTAGGTATTACTCCCAGTGTATGTTCCAGCACACTGGCATGGAGCTAGGTGACAACTTGAAGGCGTGTACTGCTAATGCTTTGCAGAAATATAGTGAAATTAACCGTGCTTTGCCGGATCGTATTATTATCTATCGCGACGGAGTTGGTGATGGCCAGGTATGCTGTGCAATAAGATTTGTTAATATATTATTGTTTCCGGCCGGTATTCTGCCTGGGGTGCTGTTCAGTGCATCCTTTGATTCACTCTGGTCAAGATTATTGTAGTAGTTTAAAACCCAGCAGGTCTGCAGTTGTTTCATCCAGCCTACTGGCTCCTGTACTACTAGACAAGCTATTAAAGCTATTCACAAGCAAGCTAGTAATGGGGGTTGGATTAGTAATTGGTTATGCATAGATTTAATGATGACCGCATAAATAGTGGTGAAAATTGTCATCCTTGTAGTTTGGCTGTTCAAGTATTTTTCTGTTTTATTTCAGTTATCAGCCGTAGTAGAACATGAAGTAGTGCAGATCAAGTCTGGTTTCCCTAAGGATTACAAGTAAGCTTTATCTCAGGTAGTTAGTATTGCTTGTGATGGAGTTCCGTTGTCTTTCCTAGCCCTAATTTTGCAGTAGTTGTGGTGAAAAAGCGTATAAATACTCGTGTCTTCCATAATGTGCGTGGGCAGCTTCAGAACCCACCTCCAGGCACAGTTGTGGATACGGAGGTCACTAACCCACGTTGGTGAGTGATCAATTGCTGAGATTTGACAAGGTGTTGATTGATGTGAGTGTGTGTGTGTAGGTATGATTTCTTTGTGATCAGTCAGAGTGTGCGTCAAGGTACAGTCACGCCTACTCACTTTAACGTTATATGTGACACTTCTGGTTTGAAGCCTGATCACATGCAACGCCTTACCTACAAGTTATGCCACCTGTATTATAATTGGCCTGTAAGTTGTTCAGCAATAATGAAAATTTCTCTGTGTGTATGCGTGATCTATTATTGTATTACCTACCATTCTGACTGACTCTATTCTAGTTTATAGTGTTTCTGGTGATTGTTGTTTTTACAGGGGACCATTCGTGTGCCTGCCCCTTGCCAGTATGCCCACAAGTTGGCATTCTTGGTCGGCCAGTCAATCCACGAGTCTCCAAGCAGTTATTTGGCAGACAGACTGTACTACTTGTAAAGTATTGTACTCAACCAAACAAACTTGAGCTTCCATGTTTATTGCTTACCATACTCATTTCATTAACTCAACTTAATCACAATCTCTCCATTTAGCATGATTTGACCATTATTTGCCGAATACAATGATACGAAAGAAGAAAAGGAAAAAGGGCTTGTTTTTGTTTGGTAAAGTGACGTCGAACAAATAAGCGTTTGCAAAGAGTGCGTGCAAGCTATGTACAAAGCATTTGTGATAAATCAACCTAAGCGCCATGATGACGACTGCTTGGAGCTGCAGGTGCGAGAGCTTCCTTCTAAACTGGAGCCCCAGGCTGCGCTTGTTAGAGTAAAAGCTGCAGGAGTGTGCCATTCGGACTTGCACCTTTGGCAAGGCTATTACCAGGTAAGCTAGAGGTGTGCTTAGTGGGCTTCAATTTTAATGACTAGAAAAACTGGAAGAGGTCAGAGACGACCACTTCTGTATAGTATGTAACATAAGTCTGTGGTTTTTAAGATTGGAAAAACAGATGAACATCGTCTGCAATTTTCTGACCGTCTGAATTCCTACCCTATCGTGCCAGGGCATGAAATCTCGGGCATTGTGCAGACCTTGGGAGCTGTTGCGCAAGAATGCAGTGAGTTGACGGAAGGTGACAGAGTCGTTGTGTATCCCTGGATTGGCTGTGGCAGCTGTGGGCGGTGCTCTGCTGGTGATGATTATTTGTGTTCCTACTCCGAGGAACTAGGATTCCGCAAGGACGGAGGCTACGGGGAGTATGTTGTCGTGAGCCACTTCAAGTTTGTTGTAAGGCTTCCCAGTGGAGTACCGTACGATGTCGGCGCGATCCTCACATGTGGCGGCATCACTGCTTTCTCTGCGGTAAAAAAAAGTACCAGCGTTGCATCTCGAGTCGGAAAATGGCAGAATGGTGCCTTGTACGTCATGGTGATAGGTCTTGGAGGATTGGGGAGATGGGCTTTGAATATTTTACCGCACGTGTTAAAGGGTTTCCATCTGCATGTGACAGGCGTTGATTTGTCCTTGATGAAAGTGCAAGCAGCAAAGGAAGACTGTGGTAATGTAGACGATGCCTTTGAAATGCCAGGAGATGAGCCAGTAATTAAGACTGTAGAGAGGTTTAAAACTAACCACCACAGACCTAACATTGTTTTGGATTTTGTCAATTCTTCTCGAACCTTTTCCTTCAGTACATCTGTTTTGAGCCGGGCAGGAGTGCATGTGATGGTGGGGCTGCATGGAGGATTGGGGGAACTGATGTTGCCTGTGACTGTGATCCAAGAAACTTCCCACCAGGCCAGCTATGTCGGTTCTCTGCAAGACATGAAGGACCTCTTGGAGCTCGTAGACAGACAAGGGGTAAGAGTTCCTCATATAGAGACTTACAACTTCTGTGATGCAATGCAGGTGCTGAAGAAGCTGGAAGAAGGTAAAGTGAATGGCAGAGCTGTCCTCATTGCAGACAGTCAGTGAATCATTTTGATCAAATTATTTTTGTGTTATCCAAGAACACTTAATTTAATTAGCTTGAAAAAAAAAAGGTCATATGTATTTGCTTGGAGAACACATGCATTGCCAGTTTGACATACAGCACTACTTATTGACTCATTATGTCAGCTAGTATCTTGTGATGATATTTACAGGTTAAATAAATGATAAATGTACATTTGGCATATTACAGCACTATACCTGGAGAATGCAGCCTTTGCACAAATGAGCTAATGAAAAGCAAATATTGAGGAAGGAAAACAAAACAAAAACTGATACATATTTGATCCAGGAAACACAAGTCACACACAAACACACAGTCCAGGATACTCTAAAGTAGCTTCACAGTGCAATAAGTTCAAACAGTGTGTGGAATGTAATGTGCGTCTTTGATCATAAGAAGTGGTGCCTTTTTAAAGGGAGGAAAAGTGGAGGGAAAAAATTATATTCAAATGATTGATTCTCTAGCAGGAGTGACTGCATTAACTGAAGAAGAAGAAGGGCTTTTAAAAGAAGCTGCAGATCTAACAGGAGCATTTCCAGCCGCGGATGAGTGCTTAGGAGTACCTTTTGTAGAAGACCGCTTGCTTCCTCTCTTGAATTTTTGTGAAGCGAAGATGCCAGAGTCCCCACCACCCGCAGATCTGTCTCTCATGATGACTCGTTCGTGATCCAAATCTGACGTGCTGGCGGACTCGCGCCTACGACCCTCAGTGGCCGATCTCGGGCTACCTGCCGTGTTCTCTGGAGAGGATTCCGGAATCTCGTCAAAGAACTCCTCTGGGCAATTGAGATAATAGAGGACGACACTGACAGGGGTCACCACGTCCATGTTGAAGACAGACGCATCGGAGTTGCCCGGGTGTAAGAGATTAGGGCCGAACACAGTGGCAAGGTTAGTTAGAGTCATCTTGTTCTCTCCACTGTTAGCACCCACTCTGTTAATTAATTAATATTAAAAAAATTACAGTTTTGGCTAGCTAATGTAACGTGTGAACTTGGAGGATTACCTTCTAAGGTGTTTGAAGAGGAAGATGGCTGTTTTTAGGTTGACTGGAGGTAAGGAGTGCAGGAGAGAATGGAAACATTGAGCTCTAGCCTCCGGGTCTGACAGACCTACACGACATAGTCATAGTCATCATGATAACAACAACAACAAACAACAACAACAGATATGCATATAGGAAAAACCAGAAATTAGTGAAGGAATAAACGAACAATGTTAACCAATAAATTAAGATTCATTAATATTGCTCCACGAGATTTACAAATACTTTCCACCCTGCCCAAGCTACTTCACCTTACTCAAGCTCTCCACTCCCGAACCTCTCTGAACCCCTCCTCCTTACTCTAACCTCTCTGAACCCCTCCTCCTTACCCTAACCTCTCTGAACCCCTCCTCCTTACCCTAACCTCTCTGAACCCCTCCTCCTTACCCTAACCTCTCTGAACCCTCCTCCTTACCCTAACCTCTCTGAACCCCTCCTCTACCCTAACCCTCCTCCTTACCCTAACCTCTCTGAACCCCTCCCTAACCTTCGACCCCCTCCTTACCCTAACCTCCTGAACCCCTCCTCTGACCCTAACCTCTCTGAACCCCTCCTCCTTACCCTAACCTCTCTGAACCCCTCCTCCTTACCGAACCTTCTGAAACCCTCCTCCCTAACCTCTGAACCCCTCCTCCTTACCCTAACCTCTCTGAACCCCTCCTCCTTACCCTAACCTCTGAACCCCTCCTCCTTACCCTAACTTCTCTGAACCCCTCCTCCTTACCCTAACTTCTCTGAACCCCTCCTCCTTACCCTAACTTCTATGAACCCCTCCTCCTTACCCTAACTTTTCCGAATCCCTCCTCCTTACCCAAACCTCTCCTCCTTTCCCACCATTAACATACCTAGGACTTGCACGAAGCTGGAGTAGAGTTGCTCTGTGAACAACGGGTCTGGCAGCTCACGGAAGTACCTTTTAAGAAGACCAGCAACTGCGTGGATGTCAGTATCATACGCTATCATTTGTGCCTTCAGGTAATCTGATTACAAAGAAAATAAACTAATCAGTTGGTAAAAAGTTGTTAAAATGACATACATACCTGAATCAAAAGACTGCCTGAGTTCTTCCACATCTCTGAGCACGCCCACAACACGGTACACACCCACTTCTGATAAACCTCTTTTCTCGACTTCATCAACACAAGTCTGCACAATGAGTGGAATGTCGTGCCTTTCACGCCTGAAAACAAACACACAAACATTGTATAAATTGAACATACACGCAAACACATGCACACACACACATACTTGGCCACAGCTTCAATGGGCAGTCCAAAGACTCCGGAACTCTGCATGGCAGGTTTGCGACTGACAGAGGCCATGTTTGAGAAGTACTCAATGACAATGGATATGAAACCTTGTGGGGCCAGAGTAATCTTTATCCTCTGACGCTTGTTCTGTTTCAGTTCCTTAATAGGAAGCTAACAACACACCAACACCAATCAACACGAAACCACACTTTATTGGTAACATAAATATCACACGTGTTTCATCTTTCGATAATGCCGGCCCCACCCAACTCGAGTGAAATAAAAAAACTTACCCTCATTTTGCCCTGGGCGTGGATCTCTTCCTTGAGGAGAGATTTGGAGCACACGACAATCTTGAGGTTGTGGGAACCTACTAGTTCAAATTCAAAATCCTGCAAGAGCGAGAAATAAAGTGTGAAATAAATGAATACAATACTTCAACCAGCCTCCCAAACAAACACACACACACAACAATGTGTATGAACTTGAAAAGATGCAAACAGACAGAATGCCACTGGAATGCAAGTTGTTAGGATTCAGGTGTCACAATTGAATGAACCATCTTCACTGTTCTAGCCTGTGAATCTACTTCTACAAGCAGTTCATTGGTTAGCAAGCCAGTCAGTAGCTTGCCTGTCAGTAGATTGCCTGTCAGTAGTTGTGAACCAGTCAGTCAGTAGCTTGTCTGTAGTTAGCTTGTCTGTCTCTCTGGTTCCTCTCAAGCCTAGGACTAATACAGATCAGACATGTTGACTATTAAACTAGGTGCAGCTGGCAAATGTTTGGCAGTGGTATTGTCTCTGGCGGTCATTTCTCTCATACTCCTCAGGAGTGGGCCACATGTCTCTTCCAAGACCAACCAGCCCACAGAACAGGATGAAGAGCGTAGCAGTCAGAGCCTTACCCAGCAAGGCAAGGAGATTAACAGACCTTCTACTGTCAGTCTCCACAGACAGACACAAGTCACCTGTGGTCTGCAGCAAGATATCAGCTACACACATGACAGTGAAGGTCAGGGGGATGAAGTGGATGAAGGTCTAGATGCAGATGAAGAGAGAAATAGATACAGCCTTACTGCTGATGGTGATGAAGAAGTCCAAAATGTTGGCGGAGAAGATCCTGAGGTTAGCAACCAGCTGTGGGGGACCACAGCAAACCAAGCCCCCTCATGCCGATACCTCAACGAGATCGGGTACCTCTCCGCAGAATACTGGATCAGAGCTTCTAAGGCCATCAAACCTCAGAAACTTTATTGCGATGTTAACCACTTCTGCGATGGCCTAGCTGGGGGCTGGACCAGAGTGGCCCACCTGGACATGAATGAGCGTGCTCACAAGTGTCCGCCAAACTGGCGGGAATTGAAGGCTCCCAAAAGGAGCTGTGGTCGGAAGCAGGACAAAGGGAGGGTAAATGGCGCCGGGTGCAGTGCAGCACTATTCAGTCCTCCGCTGGGGATGAAGTACGATCGTGTGTGCGGTCGAGTGTTTGGGTACCAATACTGCAACACCATGGCCTTCTGGAACTACTACCACAAGATCAGCACCTCCATTAACGAACCGTTCCTGGACGGAGTGACCATTGCAAGACTCCAACCGTCAGTGGGCACTGACAGAGAGCATGTATGGAGCTTCGTCTCTGCCCTTCACTCCAGGTATTCTGGGATAGACGCTATTTGTTCATGCACAAACCCAAACCATTACCACAAGCACCGCAACCGCGCAATCGTACCTCCCTGGGTGGACAATCATTATTTCTGTGAAACAGGATCAGTAGAAGAGTCTCCACCAAGGACCAGCCTGGAATGCATCAAGCAGCACGACTCGGTGTTCTACGCTACCAATCGCCTTTGGGATGGAGAAGGATGCAACAATAATAGCACTTGCTGTGACTTCAACCGGCCTCCTTGGTTCTGTAGGAAGCTGGAGAAGAAGTCTGACATGCCGCTGGAAGTTAGGATATGTGGAAGTGGTTACGTCATATTTGGAGACACTCCCATTGAGCTCATGGAATTGTATGTCCAGTGAGAACTAGTTGTGAGGACTGACTATTCCTTACCAAATATTGTATTGTGACCATTCCTTACCAGATAAGTGTTGTAATTTTGCTAGAGAAACTGAATGATGAGCTAACTTGCTAGTCGGCTTGTACTAAATGGGAAGTGAAAGAGATTGGAGGAGAAGGAAAAATGGGAGTCTATGATTCTTCTGTCTATGTGACTGGACTGACAAAAGCCATATGCCACTCTCACATTTCCCAGGAGGAACAAATGAATAGAAGAATTTAACATTCTCTTACTTACAGACCAAACAAAATGAATCCAGATCACACCCATGAACAATTACCAAAACCCATTAAGAGAGTCCATCAAGCTATGACCTTTTACAACCTGCCCACACAGCAACCCCACTGGTAAATGTAAACAAATGAACACACCTGATCCCAAGTGGTGATGAGAGTGACCGGATCATTGTTGGAAGGCAGTGTACGAGCCTTGCGCTCAAACTTGCCATACTCATCCAGTTCCAGACAACAGTACAGACTTGCTGTGGGCGTAGCGTAGTACATAACAACATGCACACAAACAAACATACATACACATACTCACCAGGCTTGGCCTTGAGGTCTGTGGCAGACATGACTCTCACCCTCAACACACCACTGAGATAGTCGTCCTCTGACGGAATCAATGAGCATGTGCATAATAAAGAAAGAAAGAAAGAAAACAAGAAAACAACAACAACAAGACATTCCTAAACTACCCATCACAGCTCCAATCATGCATTGAGCCCTACAGCTGATGCAAGACCAGCCTGTTTACATTACAGCCTTGAAAGAACAAAAATTTTACTGCACGAGTAATCAAGTGAGCACGGGCTGACCTCTGCGGGCGTAATCAGATGGAGCATGCAACAATAAATAACTGCCCAGAAACAACTTCCCACCCAACCCTTTCCATGCCCACCGGTAAACTGACTACCCCTTACCAGCTGTTGGAATGATCATCTCTTCTACTTTCTGAAGCTGCATAGGAAATAAACAATGAACAAACAAGCATTTTTATAAATAATGCCCACCACTCACATCATTGATGGTTTGTCGGTTGAGGAGATCTTGCAATTCAAATGAAGTCAGAGACACACTCGACACAGCTGTGATAACAAACCACACCCACATAGCAGACATGAACTCCTGCACTATGCACCACACACTTACCTTTGGGTTGAAGCTTCTTGATGGCTGACAACCAGCTCTCTCGCTCTTCTTCATTATGTAAAAGGAACATGTATTGCTGAAAGACAAAACAGAAGGAGATAGGAAAAGAGAGAAGTTAAAATGTAATTCATGTTAACACACGGACTATTGTGGTATCTCCACCTGCCATAACACAATATAATTATATACTACTTCATTCAGCTAGTCCACACAAAATCACACTGACAACTGACCCCACCGTCCATCCATCCATCCACACATAATCACACTGACAACTGACCCCACCGTCCATCCATCCATCCACACATAATCACACTGACAACTGACCCCACCGTCCATCCATCCATCTACACATAATCACACTGACAACTGACCCCACCGTCCATCCATCCATCCACACATAATCACACTGACAACTGACCCCACCGTCCAT
>WLWD01003212.1_pt1 | contig 88373 bp, 68 predicted proteins | sample 6712731 | NCBI WGS metagenome assembly WLWD01 (sample SAMN12718690, study PRJNA576275) | sponge metagenome | isolation source: marine sponge | host: Mycale hentscheli | place: New Zealand: South Island, Marlborough, Capsize Point | collected 2014-11-01
TCGTTCGCTACGCTCACTTCGCCTAAGCCAAACGAACATCGCTAAAGAAATAAATTACAGACCTCAGGGTACACTACCTCTTAACGAGTTTTATCAGATAACCCTACGCAAGAAAATCTATGATTCAGTTGACGAATTACAGATTGATCTTGACGAGTGGCTTATCAAGTACAATACTCAACGAACTCATCAGGGTAAAATGTGCCTTGGGAGAACGCCGATGGAAACACTCATCGACGGTAAAGCGATCTGGAAAGAAAAGTTTGTAAACTAAACTCTATCTGACAGACAGCTACTGATAAACGGGTAACTGTCAGCTCAAGTCTGAACTTCTACAGCTAAAACGCAGCTACTTTTACTGCCTGTGCGAGCTGATCGGTCAAGCGATCAACTTCGCCATGGCTTTTCCCCTCTACCATTACCCGAATTACCGGCTCAGTCCCCGAGGGTCTCAAAACAACTCGTCCTTTTTCGCCTAATACAGACTCTACTTCAGTTACAGCATCTTGGACTATTTCACTTTCGACGACTTCTTTGCTGTCTCCGCGTCCGAATGCCACATTTACCATGCGTTGTGGATACGTCGTCATTCCACTTGCTAACTCATCAAGAGAACGGCCTGTTTTTAACATAACCTCCATCACTTCTAGTGCGGCAACAATGCCATCACCAGTTGTACTTTTATCTAAACAAATGATATGCCCTGATGCTTCTCCTCCCAGCACCCAATTCCGATCTTTGAGAAGACCATGAACATATCGATCACCCACTTTAGATCGTACAAAAGGGATGGACATCGATTTTAATGCAAGCTCCAAGCCCAAGTTGCTCATTATCGTTCCTACAACACCACCTGAAAGGCACCCGTCCTTACTTCGCTGACTAGCAAGCACAAATAGAATTTTGTCACCATCAACTTCTTCTCCTTTATGGTTGACCAACAGTACTCTATCTGCATCTCCATCTAACGCTATTCCGATGTCCGCACCATATTCTACAACCCGCTGTTTCAATGAAGAAAGATGAGTTGAACCACACTCATGGTTGATATTAAAGCCATCTGGTTGATTTGCAAGAGGTGTGACATCCGCACCCAATTCACTTAAAACATGGGGAGCAATATCATAACCCGCACCATTTGCACAATCCAATATTACCTTTAAACCCGATAGGCTCAACGATTCGGAAAATGTATTCTTACAATATTCAATATACCTGCCAGGAGCATCTGAGAACCGTTCAGCTTTTCCCAAGTACTCAGAATCAACACAGGACATAGGCTCTGACATTTTTTCGTCAATCCTTGCAACGAATTCATCCTGAAGTTTTGTTCCTTCTGAGGAAAATATCTTTATTCCATTATCATAATACGGATTGTGAGACGCGCTAATAACAATACCTGCACAGGCCCTAGCAGTTCTAGTCAAGTAAGCAATACCAGGAGTCGGCATCGGGCCCAATAAGGAAACGTTCATCCCTGCCGCTGAAAAGCCCGCTTCCAAAGCCGATTCCAACATATACCCAGAAACACGAGTATCCTTACCGATCAGCACCTTGTCACTCTTAGAATCCAATTCTGAGAGCACAACGCCCGCAGCCCATCCAAGCTTCATCACGGTATTAGGAGTAATTGGCTCTGATCCGACCCTCCCCCTTACCCCATCTGTTCCAAACAGAGATCCTGACATTTTTACCTCTCGGATTGAATTGATATTTCTATTTTCAACCTCGATCTATACAGTATCAGATGTCGACAAGTCCAGATCCGACTCATCTAAAGATGGTGGTTTCTTGGATCCTTCAGAAGGAGCAGAATGATTACTCCCAGATTTGTCGTTGTCACTTTTCTGATCTGGTGGAGTTGGCTGCTGACCATTCATTATTTGATTCACTTGACTAGCGTTAAGCGTTTCCCATTCCAGCAAAGACTGAGCCATCACTTCCATCTTGTCTCTATTATTCTCTATGATCTCTCGAGCACGGGCATATTCCTGATCAATAATTTTGGAGATTTCCTTCTCCACTCTTTCCGCTGTCTCCGGACTCACGTTTCTATGGGTCGACATATCCCGACCAAGAAAAACTTCACTTTGGTTTTCGCCGTAAACTCTCGGACCTAGAGTGTCACTCATTCCCCATCTCGCCACCATGTTTTGCGCTAACTGGGTCGCATGCTCGAAATCGTTAGATGCTCCGGTGGTCATTTGATCCATAAATACCTCCTCTGCAATACGTCCTCCCATCAGAACGGCAATTCGCGCCAACAAATAGGTCCTGTTATGGCTGAAACGATCTTCTTCTGGAAGTTGCATAGTCACGCCTAACGCACGACCTCTTGGAATAATGGTAACTTTGTGAATCGGATCTGTGTCTTTTTCCAAAACCTTAGCGACAACCGTATGGCCTGACTCATGATAAGCTGTATTCTTTCTTTCCTCTTCAGGCATAATCATTGATCGGCGCTCAACACCCATCAGTACTTTGTCCTTCGCCATTTCAAACTCCTCCATACTCACCATCCGCTTATCTTTTCTCGCTGCGAATAAAGCTGCCTCATTAATCAGATTGGCAAGATCAGCTCCTGAGAAACCCGGAGTACCTCGAGCAATGACTGCTGGATCAATGTCTTCGTTAATTGGTACCTTCCTCATATGAACTCTCAGAATCGCTTCTCGGCCTCGAATGTCAGGTAATGGAACAGTGACCTGCCGATCAAATCGTCCTGGTCTAAGCAACGCAGGATCCAACACATCGGGCCTGTTTGTTGCAGCAATTACGATCACACCTTCTCCTGACTCAAATCCATCCATTTCGACAAGAAGTTGATTTAGAGTTTGCTCCCTCTCATCATGACCACCACCTAAACCCGCACCACGCTGACGTCCGACGGCATCAATTTCATCAATAAAGATAATGCAGGGAGCATTTTTTTTCGCCTGCTCAAACATATCTCGAACTCTGGATGCTCCCACACCAACAAACATTTCCACAAAGTCCGAACCTGAAATTGTGAAGAAAGGCACTTTAGCTTCACCAGCAATCGCTTTCGCAAGTAGTGTTTTCCCGGTACCTGGGTTTCCAGTCATCAAAACGCCAGTTGGGATTCTCCCTCCCAATTTTTTGAATCTCGAAGGGTCCCTTAAAAACTCAACTAACTCTTCGACTTCTTCTTTAGCCTCATCCACACCTGCAACGTCTGCGAATGTCACGTGATTTTTGTCTTCCGTTAGCATTTTCGCTTTACTCTTACCAAAACTAAGAGCGCCCCCTCGACCACCTCCCTGCATTTGCTTCATGAAAAAGATCCATACTCCAATTAGCAATAGGATGGGAAACGAACTAATCAGGAGATGACCAAGTAATGATGTTTCATCTTCCTTAATTGCCTTTATTTTCACTCCATGTGCAAATAGATCATCCACGAGCTTAGGGTCATTGGGGGCATATGTCTCAAACGCCTCCCCAGATACTGTTTTTCCCGTTATAATTTCTTTATCAATTTCTACTGAAGCTACGTTTCCATTCTTAACTTGTGAAAGAAAAGTGGAATAGTCAATTTCTTGATTTGCATTGCTTGTCGGGTTCACAAAATTATTGAAAACTGACATCAACACCATGGCTATTACTAACCACAGCAATATATTTTTTGTCATGTTTGGCAAAATACTGACTCCTAAACGATTGTTTGTACGCCAACCAAGTTGGCTGATTTACATTATACGGTAACTTTGCGACAAAGCTTCCGAAAATTTTCAAAACTAGTGACTTGCATACCCCATCGAACTTACTGACCTAAAGTACGAACCAGCAGCCCCAAGGGTTCTATTTTCGTGGTTTATGGAGACACGTGTTAACCACGTTTAAAGCCACGCGCCAATAGAAATACTTCTTTCGATTCAGATCTTGAGGCATCTGGTTTGATCATTTGTACTTCATTGAACTGCTGCCCAAATAATTTTCTTGCGACCACGGAAGCTTCACCTTCAAACAGTTTGGTTACTAACGCCCCATTTTTTTTCAAAGCCCTGTCACAAAATACGCTAATCATTTCCTGAAGTTCCAGAGCCCTAGATTGATCAGTAGAGCGTATACCAGTGATATTGGGGGCCATATCAGACAATACAAGGTCCAGCAGTCGATTATTGAGAAAGCTTAATATTTTTTCCACCACTTCGGTTTCGGTAAAGTCTCCTTGTACAAAGTTGACATTTTTCACCATCTCCATTGGCAATAGGTCAACCCCAACTATCTGATCCGATGAATCAACGACAGTGGATAAATACTGTGACCAACTCCCTGGGGCAGAACCCAAATCTGCAATCACGGAAGCTCGGTTCGCTAAACGGTATTTTTTGTTTATCTGCTCCAGTTTGTAGACCGCCCTACCACGGTAGCCCGCCGCTCGAGCTTTCTTTACATATTGGTCCCGATTTTGTCTATCATTCCAGCTGCTGGTTTTCTTTTGTTGTCGGCTTTTAGACATATAGGTTATATAATACAGTTCACAATTAGGAAATCACTTGATCCGATTTACGTGAATGAAAACGAATCCATGACACTACTTAAAAAACAAATCAGACACCTTAAAGCGCTGATTGTGCAACCCTACGTCTGTAACTTTGATTTAGGTTGAGTCATTATCGTCGTTCCACACGATATATCGCTTGTCGGCATTGCTCCATTCATCGTCAATCTCGACGAGGATGGCACTGACAAGCCTGAGTAAAGATGCCTCATTCGGGAAGACCCGTACAATCCGGGTTCGCCGTTTAATCTCCTGCTGGATCGGACGCTCAATTCCATTCGTCGTTCTCATCTTTCGATGATGCGACTCCGGTAAATTGAACACCGTCAGTCCTTCAGGAACGTTATCGAGCAGCCATTGCGACAGCTTTGAGTAATCTGACTCGTAACGGGCCGCCAGTTGCTCCAACTGAGCGCGGGCAGATGCCTCGTCCGTCGCATTCCACACCGAACGCAGTTCACCACCAATCCGGCTACGAACCTTTGCTGTCGGCGCATGATTGACCGCATTTTGTGCCAGGTGGAACTGACAACGCTGCCACGGTACCCCCGGAAACACAGCACGTCTCGCTGCTTTGAGGCCCGCGTGGTCATCACTGGCAATGTAGATGATGCCGTGCATCCCCCGTTTTACCAGAGACTGTAAAAACTCCCGCCAGTTGATCTCCGCTTCACTGGTCGCGATCTGCACGCCCAGTACACTGCGTCTGCCATCCGGCAATATACCCACCGCACTGAGCACCGCCGCATCCACCACCTCATGATCCATCCTGACCCGTTCGTAACGCGCATCCAGTACCAGATACCGAATCTCTCCAAGGGCCCGGTCACGCCAAACCGATAGAGCATCGTCCAGCAGGGCCGTCGCACGAGACACCTGAGTGGAGGAGATCTTCTCAATACCGAACAGATCCAGTACCTTCTCCACACGGCGCGTACTGACACCACTAACGTACATCTGAGCCACACACAGCATCAACGCGCGCTCACTGCGTCGTCCCTGTTCCAGACACTGTGGATAAAACCCGGACTCACCGTGGTTACGGGTCTTGGGTATCGACAAATTCAGTGTCCCAAGAGTCGTGTCCACCAGTTTGGGTTTGAATCCATTGGCATGGCCCTGACGGTCGTTGCTGCGTTCGTGAGGGGCGGCACCCAGAAACTGGGATCGTTCGATCTGCATGGCCTGATTCATCATCGCGGTAATGACATCACGAAATGCCTGCGGGCCATGTTGAATCAATTGTTCCATCACTACTTCATATAGGTTAGGGTAATCCGGTTGGGTCATTGGGTTGCCTCCACATTTGCTTAAGTCACAAACATGGAACGACTTGATGGCTCAACATTCAACACCTAATCCAGAAAAACCGGCTTTGGCTTCGTTCGCTACGCTCACTTCGCCTAAGCCAAACGAACATCGCTAAAGAAATAAATTACAGACCTCAGGGTACACTACCTGTGCGAACCAACTTAAACCTCCACCCTACCAAAAAACATGATTGATCATCTTAGTACCTATGCTACGCATTACGAGATAACCAAAAGCTTTTACGAACAGGCTTTCCAGCCCTTGGGTTATTCACTCACCACCGAATTCACCACAACCGAAGAAGACGATGAGGAGTTTCCTGGTCGACGGATTTGCAGCTTCGGCAAGGAGGGCACCACTACTTTCTGGGTTATCGAAACCAAACAACGGGCAACACCCCGGCACGTCGCTTTCACTGCGCACAGCGAACAAGCCGTCGACGCATTTTATCAAACGGCCCTAAAAGCCGGAGCCCGAGACAACGGCACGCCGGGCCTTCGTCCCCATTATCATCCCGGCTATTATGGTGCCTTTGTGTTCGATCCCGATGGGAATGATATTGAAGCGGTTTTTCACGGTCCTAGTTAAGAAACCTCTGAGCAAGTCATACCAGTCATAGTCGGTCTCATCGTTACGCCACTTCGCACTAGAGTAACGACTACGCGGATTTTGCGCCATAACTTTACCTATTTTGAATCTCAGCTTGATTCGTTCAGACTTATGCACAGACCCATTAGTTTTTCATAATGAGCATAATGAGAAGTAAAAATGCTGTATTGTTTATTCCCGTAAAGCATAAGTTTCCATTAGTTTTAGTACACTCCCCCCAAACCTATTTAGTCTAAATATCCCGAGTCTTACTTTCGATGCGTACACATAAAATTGCCGCCATCCCAGCAGACGGTATTGGTCAGGAAGTCATCAGCGCCGGACTTGAAGTCCTGACGGCGCTTGCTAGCAAGGACGGCACTTTCTCATTCGAGGTTGAGCATTTTGATTGGGGCTCGGAACGTTACAAATCCACTGGCACGCTAATGCCCACAGACGGTGCTGAGCAACTCAAACAGTTCGATGCTATTTTTTTTGGTGCTGTTGGCGCGCCTGATGTTCCAGACCATATTACGCTATGGGGATTACGGCTTGCCATTTGCCAGCCACTTGATCAATATGCCAACGTACGCCCCTCACGAATCTTGCCTGGAATCACCAGCCCACTTCGAAACGCCACCGCCGAAAACCTTGACTGGGTCATCGTTCGTGAAAACTCCGAAGGAGAATACGCTGGCAACGGCGGACGGGCCCACCAAGGTCTACCGCTAGAAGTTGCCACAGAAACTTCAATCTTTACTCGTAGTGGGGTCACACGAATAATGAGATTCGCCTTCGAGCTCGCGCGATCGCGGAGGAGAAAACACCTAACGGTTGTCACGAAATCCAACGCACAACGACACGGCATGGTTTTATGGGACGAAATAGCAAACGAAGTCGCTGCCGAATTTAGCGATGTCTCTTGGGATAAAATGCTGGTGGACGCCATGACCGTTCGAATGACGCTGGACCCAAAATCACTGGACACAATTGTCGCTACCAACCTTCATGCGGACATTCTTTCCGACCTAGCATCAGCGCTCGCTGGATCCATTGGCATCGGACCAACCGCGAATTTAAATCCAGAAAGGCACTTTCCATCCATGTTCGAGCCCATTCACGGATCGGCATTCGACATCACCGGTAAAGGAATAGCCAACCCCATTGGCACCTTCTGGACAGCATGCATGATGCTCGACCATCTCGGCGAAACCCGCGCCTCTGAACACCTAATGCAAGCCATCGAGAAAGTGACAGCTAATGAACAATTCCACACTCCCGATCTGGGAGGTACTGCGCGAACAAACGACGTCACAACGGCATTGATCACTGAAATCCGCAAGACATGAACTGGGGTCAGTGTCGTAATGATTCCAAATACAAGCAACCTAAGCCGCGTCAGTCTGCATGGTATTACCAGAGTCTAGAGAACCGAAAAGACTATCATCAGATACCCTTAAATTGGTTGGCGTCTCATCATTTTCCTTTACACTTGAGTTAACGGAACATCCTCACCAGGCAGAAGCCACAAATGGTCTTTGCACGACGGTAGCTTATCCATGTTGACTCAATCCCTTACGAATGTTGCACTTGCGTCAGACGGGCGTTCTGACGTGGCAAGGGTAACGACAGTGAACAGAATAATGAATATCGACGTGGGTGGTGGGGTGAATCACAACCTTAAACACGGGAAGGCTTTTTGTATTGGTACTACCTCCTAAACGAAGATCGCTATCATTAATCGATGGCTACAAACCATCATGACCAGAAGATGAAGGGCAACACATTGGTTCAAATATCTGATCAGCCGGAGGTTCAATCGGGTCGAGGAGAAAAGTAGAAATTGTGATTCTAAGTTTAACGTCACACATTTGATCGTTTTGACCGCACTTATCATCCCACTCACCTAATCTCACGGAGGAAATAACGTTATCCTTAACACTCTGGTTCTTGGGAGCATTGTCTCGCAAGACATTACTCTGCACTAACAACTCAATTCAGAGCAGCTGCAAGGAAGCGCTTTAAAACACCGCGCATTTCAGCATCTCGTGCTTTCTTAGAATTTCCAAGCGATGGCAGTTTGTTCGCGTTGAGAAGCGCTGAAAACCCATGCACAAGCGCCCATGAAGCATACACATCTGACATACCTTGATCAGTCTCACGCCCACGAACCTTATCCACCAGAACCACTAGATTTTCGAATGCAGCTGCCGCTGACTGAGACAAATCAGCGTTGTCGCGATCAGGCATCGTGGAAGCGAACATTAGATGAAACATCTCAGCATTTTTTTGCGCAAACTCTATATAGCCAAGACCGGACGCCACTAGCTTCTCCAATGGATCATCGTTGGCCTTTTTTTGATGCTTTTGCTGTACCTTAAGAAGTCGCTCAAACCCAATTGCTGTTAATGCAGTTAACAATCCCTGTACATCGCCAAAGTGGTGTGATGGTGCTGCATGGCTAACACTAGCTGCCCGTGCCACACCACGCAATGAGAAACGCTCGAGGCCGTTCTCTTTTAGCTCCAACTCAGCCGCCGCCACCAGCGCATTACGCAAATCGCCATGATGATAGGTCTTATCGTTTGAGCGGGGGACCACACTCCGACGAGTGATTTTCTTTTTCATGGGCAGATTTTGGCCGAACATCTTGACATTGTCAAAATATTAAAATACCCTTATCTTTACACTGTAAAGTTTAATGGAGCGATCAATAATGTATCCCACTGACCCAGCAACTGCTTTCAACCTCGCAAATGCACTCGCGCCACCCGCCTGGTTCTGGTTAGTTATCTGGATATTTCTGCCTAAAGCAGCTCGCCAAAAAACACGCTACTTGGGGCTGATCATTCCCCTAGCGTTGGCCGTGATCTACACCATCACCATGATGGTGCATTTTAGCTCTGCTGGCGGTGGGTTCGACTCACTAAGCAATATGATGGCTCTCTTCGACCATCCGGGGGCTGCGCTCGCGGGTTGGGCGCATTATCTGTCCTTTGACCTCATTGTTGGCTGGATGATCGCCAGCCATGCAGTTGCGAATAAAATGAATCGACTACTTGTCATACCGTGTCTACTAGCCACATTCATGTTGGGACCTGTTGGCTTACTTCTACATACCATTCTGTGGCTTTCTCACTTGGCTATGTACCGGATCCCCACTTATATGAAGCTTGGTAAAGATGTTCGTTTATTGCAACCACAGCACCCGCAATCAAGTTGGTGGTCAACGGCAGCCGATCGCATTTGGCAACAAATGTGCGGCGGACAAGTCGCACTGTTTGGATGTGCAGTTGCTTTATCATTATTAGCACCTTTTTTGATTTTGGCGTACAGCATAGATACGCGAACGGTACTTGAAATCAATACATGGATGAAGCCGATAAAATTCACCGCCTCGTTATTCCTCTATGCGTTAACACTGTCGTGGTTTTGCAACTATTTACCCGAAAACTGGCGCAATAGTAAAAAGTTCAGTCAATTTACAGCCCTCGTGATCGCAAGCATTGCACTGGAAATGCTATGGCTTATCTTTGCTGCCTCTCTCGGCGAAAAAGCGCACTTCAACAGAACTCACCCAATACTTACCCCTACATACGCCTTAATGGGAATCATCGCAGTGATCCTCACTACCCAATCGCTGGTGATCGGCATTGGGGTCTGGCGTAACACACAATCCGGCTTGCGCAACCTAACACGCTACACCCTTGCACTTGGTCTGGTCACTACATTTCTACTGACACTGATCACTGCAGGATATATGTCATCAGAAGTGGGGCACGAAGTATTACCGGCAGGTGTAAGCGGTGTATCTGAAATTGACACTGTGAATTTTATGGGTTGGTTACGCGCTGCTGGTGATCTGCGAGTAGCCCATTTTTTTGCCTCCCATGCCCTGCACTTTGTGCCATTCATCGGGTTTTTGTTAGCACGCACTTTCTTTACCGAAACGAGCGCACGGAGTGGCTGGAACATTGCGATAGTGATTACGATTGCCTATAGCTTAGGTGTTGCTGCTGTGTTTATTCAAGCCTTGGCAGGCCGGGCATTCATTTCTTATTGATAGAGCAATGGTACAAATGGGTGAGCTATCGCTCCTAGCTTCTCCGAGTCGGGCGTGAGCATCATATTGTCGGCCTGCTAAAGGGTAAATGGAGAAAAATGAAAGCCAAGATTTCATGCTTAACGAATCTCATGAACATGAAACCGTTTTTATGGCACTTATCATCCGATCCACCTAATCTTACGGAGGGAACAACGTTATTCTGACTGTTCCAGTTCTTGGGCGCCTTGAATTAGCGGTCAAGGTTCAACCTGAATCCACATAGCTTGGAGTTAGGCTGCCGTCTCTGGCATACTCATAACGATCATTTTATGAGGAAGAACTCATGACGGAAACACACCGAGGAAGATGCCTTTGTAAAGCGGTAAGCTTCGAAATCGATATCCCAGAAACCTGCGTGAATTGCCATTGCGAAAGCTGCCGCCGACAGTGTTCTTCTCCGATGACTACGTACATCGGCGTATTGGATAAAAACTGGAGATGGACTGGAGAAATACCTAAGACCTACCGTTCATCTCCCGGCGTAGAAAGAACCTTCTGTGGACAGTGTGGGACGCCCCTCTCCTTTCGATCAGAGCGTATGTCAGGAGTAATGCATTTGTACGTTGCGGCAATGGAAGAGCCAGAGAGATTTAGACCACAACTCCATGTTGCCTATGAGGAGAAACTTTCTTGGTTAACTATCGAAGATGATTTACCAAAGCGAAATGGGCCAGAATACTTGTAGTATTATGCTTTCAGCACCCAGGAGGATTGTGCTCGGATAAAAACCACTGCTCTGGATAATTAAGGAGCCTCTGCAAAAATCTGGCCAAGTCGAATAGAGATGAAAAACGACCGAATTTGAGGCGCTAGTCGCGCGTAATAGCTGTAGAAGTTCATTTCTCGCTCAGGGCAGCCGTCCATAACTTTTTCAGATTCCTTAACTACTCTATTATAGGGTTACAAAACACTAGGGAGTCCATGGACAACAATCTGTGACTTGGAATGCCCGTTTAATCAGAACACTGCCCTTCTTTGGTGTAGAAGTTTAGACCAAATCTGACACCGTATTAAATCAATCCGAGCGAAGCGAGGGTTGATTTAATGAGAGTTACCCGTTTTGATGTAGTTACCAAACAATATCAAAACACAACGAGGTAACTCTCAATGATCCATACTAACGAAAAAGTCATCAAGCATAAAGTCGGTTTACTGAATCTGGCTGAAGAGCTCGGAAACGTTTCTAAAGCCTGCAAGGTGATGGGATTGTCGCGCGATACATTCTACCGATACAAAGCGGCGGCGGATGAAGGAGGAGTCGAAGCGCTTCTTGATCGCAACCGTCGCAGCCCGAACATCAAGAACCGAGTCGATCCTGCTGTCGAGTCCATCGTGCTTGATTACGCACTGGAAGAACCTGCCCATGGCCAAAGCCGAACCAGTAATGAACTGCGTAAACGAGGTACCTTCGTTTCACCCAGCGGAGTTCGCAGTATCTGGCTGCGACATGGTTTAGCGTGCTTTAAAGACCGGTTAAAAGCGTTGTCTAATAAAGTGGCTGAGCAGGGATTGATTTTGACTGAATCCCAGGTCGCGGCCATGGAACGTAAGAAAGAGGACGATGTGGCCTGTGGTGAGATAGATACCGCCCATCCCGGCTATCTGGGGTCACAGGACACCTATTACGTCGGTACCTTCAAGGGGATCGGCAGAGTGTATCAACAGACCTTCGTGGACACGTATTCCAAAGTGGCTCATGCGAAGCTCTACACGACCAAAACACCGATCACCGCAGCGGATATGCTCAATGATCAGGTGCTCCCGTTCTACGAAGAGCACAGCCTTCCCATGCTGCGCATTCTTACTGACAGGGGAACCGAGTATTGTGGTCGAGCCGATCAGCATGATTATCAGCTTTACATGGCACTGAATAACATTGAGCACACGAAAACCAAGGTGAAATCACCGCAGACAAATGGGATATGTGAACGATTCCACAAGACCATTCTTAACGAGTTTTATCAGATAACCCTACGCAAGAAGATTGTGCAACCCTACGTCTGTAACTTCGGTTTAGTTTGAGTCATTATTGTCGTTCCACACGATATATCGCTTGTCGGCATTGCTCCATTCATCGTCAATCTCGACGAGGATGGCACTGACAAGCCTGAGTAAAGATGCCTCATTCGGGAAGACCCGTACAATCCGGGTTCGCCGTTTAATCTCCTGCTGGATCGGACGCTCAATTCCATTCGTCGTTCTCATCTTTCGATGATGCGACTCCGGTAAATTGAACACCGTCAGTCCTTCAGGAACGTTATCGAGCAGCCATTGCGACAGCTTTGAGTAATCTGACTCGTAACGGGCCGCCAGTTGCTCCAACTGAGCGCGGGCCGATGCCTCGTCCGTCGCATTCCACACCGAACGCAGTTCACCACCAATCCGACTACGAACCTTTGCTGTCGGCGCATGATTGACCGCATTTTGTGCCAGGTGGAACTGACAACGCTGCCACGGTACCCCCGGAAACACAGCACGTCTCGCTGCTTTGAGGCCCGCGTGGTCATCACTGGCAATGTAAGTGATGCCATGCATGCCTCGTTTCACCAACGACTGTAAAAACTCCCGCCAGTTGATCTCGGCTTCACTGGTGGCAATCTGCACACCCAGTACGCTTCGTCGACCATCCGGTAGTATTCCCACCGCACTGAGCACCGCGGCATCCACCACCTCATGATCCATCCTGACCCGTTCGTAACGCGCATCCAGTACCAGATAACGTATCTCGCCAAGACCACGATCCCGCCATACTGACAAGGCATCGTCCAGCAAAGCCGTTGCACGGGACACCTGAGTCGAAGATATTTTCTCAATACCGAACAGATCCAGTACCTTCTCCACACGGCGCGTACTGACACCACTAACGTACATCTGAGCCACACACAGCATCAACGCGCGCTCACTGCGTCGTCCCTGTTCCAGACTGTGCGGGTAAAACCCGGACTCACCGTGATTACGCGTCTTGGGTATCGACAGATTTAGCGTCCCAAGGGTCGTGTCCACCTGTTTGGGTTTGAATCCATTGGCATGGCCACGGCGATTATCACTGCGTTCATGGGGCACCGCACCCAGAAACTGGGATCGTTCGATCTGCATGGCCTGATTCATCATCGCGGTAATGACATCACGAAAAGCCTGGGGGCCATGTTGAATCAATTGTTCCATCACTACTTCATATAGGTTAGGGTAATCAGGTTGGGTCATTGGGTTGTCTCCACATTTGCGTAAGTCACAAAAATGGAACGACTTGATGGCTCAACATTCAATACTAAAGCCTGAAAAACCGGCTTTGGCTTCGCTCTCTACGTTCACTCCGCCAAAGCCAATAGCGAAGCTGCAATAGAAAGCTAAATTACAGACCTCAGATTACACTACCCGCAAGAAAATCTATGATTCAGTTGACGAATTACAGATTGATCTTGACGAGTGGCTTATCAAGTACAATACTCAACGAACTCATCAGGGTAAAATGTGCCTTGGGAGAACGCCGATGGAAACACTCATCGACGGTAAAGCGATCTGGAAAGAAAAGTTTGTAAACTAAACTCTATCTGACAGACAGCTACTGATAAACGGGTAACTGTCAGCTCAAGTCTGAACTTCTACACTTTAGGACCTCACCCTTACTCCCCTAGGATCATAAGGACATTCATTCAGGACTATTAACCCCAAACGATCTCCGCTAATTTCTATTTCGTACTCACGATCGCTCAATTCATTTTTCGATAACCCTTCTGATCTGATATATCCAAAACACAAGGCTTTGCTATTTTTTGGGGAACGAAAACCAAGCCCACCGGAGGTGGTTCTCCCCACCCATTTTCCCCGAAAAAAAATGGATTCATCACTCAAAAGTAATGGGGTTTCAGCATCGACCTCGAACAAGAAGAGGTGCTTTTCAAACGGTTTTTTAGATAAATGAGATAATTCATCCGCCCCAATAAATCCCCCGGGCTTGTCTTTTTTCACCGCGAAACCCAATCCGGCCTCATAGGGATTTTCCTCGGAGCCGATGTCCGCCCCCCAGTGCAAGTAGCCTTTTTCAAGTCGACAACATTCTAAACAAAAATGCCCAGCCATGCCCATTTCATAATCGTTCATCACATGGGCGACCACATCAAAAACCAAGTTCGCCTGATCAACAGGAATAAACAGTTCCCAGCCCGCTTCTCCAACATAACTGAGTCTTGATGCTCGCACTTTAACACCCTGAATGAAGATGATTTTCGAAGAACTAAATGGAAAGCTTGGTTGACTTAGGTTTTCTCCGCTGAGGTTTTCCAATAGTTTTTGGGCGTTGGGGCCCATAACCCCCAAGACAGCGTAGTTATCGGTTTGGTCTGACACAACCAAGTCTTCATTTTGCTTGATATGGCTGTTGATCCAATGCAAGTCCTTGACTCTGGTCGCGGCGCTACTGACCAAGAGGAAATGGTCTTCTTTTTGGCGAATAACGGTACATTCTGCTTCGATACCACCTTGCTCATTCAGCATCAAAGTATAGACAATTCGTCCCGGTTCAACGTCCATATTGTTAGTACACAGTCGCTGCAATACGGTCATCGCGTCTGTACCACTTAGCGTTATTTTTGTGAAAGGAGAAAGCTCAAAGATAGCGCCGTATTTTTTCAGCATTTGTGATTCACGCCGAGCCATGGGCCACCAGTTCTGCGCTTGATAGCTGTATTTAATTTGGGTGTCTTCACCTTCTCTGGCAAACCAAAGAGGGCGCTCCCATCCCGTCATGGACCCGAAAACAGCGCCCAACCCTACCATCTTGTCATGCCATATCGATTGCTTACGATTGCGGCCGGTCTTATATTGTTTGTACGGCCAATGCATTTGAAATTGGTTATGCACGGATTCCGGAATGCGTTCCTCAAGAAAAGCACGATCATTATCTGCCGTCTCAAATCGAGCAATATCAACTTCCCATAAATCCATGGGTGCATGACCATGGATCACCCAATCTGCCATCACTTTGCCCACCCCGGCAGATGACATTATCCCGATGGAATTGAAACCCGCCGCCACATAAAAATTCGACACTGTAGTCGATCGTCCCATGACTTGTTTCGTATCTGGCGTGAAACTCTCTGGACCACTCATGAATTGAATAACACCGGTTTCGTTTAGACAAGGCATACGATGCATACCCGCATTCAACATGGGCTCAGCATGTTCCCAGTCTTCATCAAACATCAAAAATGAAGCATGGTTGTTTTCTTTCTCAGGATGCCAAAGTTTAGGATTAGCCTCAAAGGTGCCTAACACCAGCTTTCCAGCATCCTCCTTGATGTAAATACCGCTGTCCAAATCCCGAAGTATTGGACACACTTCTGGCAAAGTCTCTATGGCTTCACTGACCACGTACATGTGTTCCACAGCTTGCAACGGAACGCCGACTCCGGCGAGCATGCCGATCTCTCGACCCCACAGGCCCGCACAATTAATCACCACATCGCAGCTCAGTCGCTCCCCACTTTCAAGCAGAACACCCTTTGCTATGCCGTTCTTAACGTCGATGGCAGCCACTCCCGCCTTTTCCCGAATGTCCACCCCCATGGATCTTGCTCCCTTGGCATATGCCATACACAAGTCCACGGGGTTCACTTGGCCATCTTGCTGTACCCACATACCGCCGGCAAGATCATCCGTATGTAGAAGACTTAGCCTTTCTTTTATCCCTGCGACATCGAGGATCTTCGCGTCGAGATTATTCATCATGCCTATAGCCGCGATTCGACGTAGCTCTATCATGCGCTCAGGTTGCTGTGCTAGCCACAATCCTCCCGTCTGTTTATACCCCGTTGAGTGCCCAGTTTCATCCTCAAGTCTACTGAACAAATCCACCGCATACTTCGCTAGCACCGTTAAGTTCTGACTGCCTCGAAGTGGCCCCACGATGCCAGCCGCATGCCATGAGGTTCCACTAGTCAGTTCATTTCTTTCCAGCAACAAAACATTGGCACAACCCAGTTTTCCTAGATGGTAAGCCGTGCTCAATCCAATGGCACCACCACCGATGATGATGATTCTGCTTTTTTTACTCACCATTCTCGTCCGCTAACAGCCGGTTATAAAGTTAGTAAACCTAAGGAATCTCCCACAAAAACGATGACCGACTAATGGAAATCCAGATTGATGTAAGAGGCCCCGGAAAAAAGAGTGATGGAGCATCAAGCAAAATAGCCCTTACCTGGAGGAGATTCATAACGCGTAAACATTTCCTGACACTCCGGGTCGTAAATCTTACTAACCCGATAACTCCCTGATGTCATCCAATTACCTTTTGTCCACGAACCATCCGCCTCAAATTGCTTCTCGATGGTTTGACTCTGGATCACAATGTTTCCCCAGAACAACCATTTTCCTTCCCTCTTTTCAACGAAAAAAACTCGCACCGGATCCAGATGAAATAGCCTAGCCCCCGGCTTTCTCTGGAAACTAAACACCTGATCCTGAACACTCTTTAGTGTGACCGGGTTTTGCCGATGTCGTTCCAGATTAAAAACCTCTCCAGGAAATCCTTGCTCCACCGTCAGTTGTAATGTGTCGTTTACTTCCAAACTACTGCCCATTTTTTAATTTTCCTGAATACTTAGTGACCGTTTTTATGATCGTTGATGTGTGGAGAGAAACAAACTAAACCTTGTGATCAGTTCGTCGGTGGAAGACAAACGGCATCCCAGATTAGTAGTTCATATCCGGCATGGATGCTTTACGTTGTGCAACATATGCCTCAAGCTCTTCTAACTTGGCAGCATCCAGCTTGGGCTCTTCGTAGTCAACTAAATGCATTTTCCATAACTTATTCGCTCGCTGCGCCGCATCCAACTCGCCATCGGCAAACCACTGTTCATAGGAATTATTGTCCGCCACATTTGATCGATAAAATGCAGTCTCAAAATGATTCAATGTGTGTTGATTGGACAGAAAATGCGACCCTGGGCCCACTTCAAAAATGGCTTCCATGGCTTGGGCTTCTGTCGAGAGATCGATACCTTGGGCGAAATCAATTAGCTTTCCGCACAGATCTGCGTCCAGCATTGTTTTCTCATACCCCGTCACCAACCCTCCTTCTAACCAACCCGTGGCATGATTGATAAAGTTCGCCCCGGCCAATACCGACATTAACAAACCATAGGTTGCTTCCTGTTGAGATTGACCATCGGGAAGCTTAGACGCTGATAATGCCCCTACCGTGTGAAATGGCACGCCCAGCCTGCGTGCTAGCTGTCCTGCGGCCAACACCATTTTTCCACCCTCAGGATTACCAAAAGTTGGTGCCCCTGATTGCATCGAAATCGCTGTCGCAAAACTGCCCATCAAACAGGGCGCGCCTGGCCGGATCAACTGCGTCAAAGCACACACTGCCAACGCCTCTGCCAATACCTGCGCCAGCGTTCCCGCCACGGTGCAGGGGCTCATGGCACCCGCTAGCGTCCAGGGAGTACAAGCAACAGCCTGATTATTTTTTGCATAGGTTTTTAGCGCACCAGACATTGCCACGTCCAACACTAATGGCGCATTGGTATTGGCAACCGAATAAAACACACAATTTTTGTCCACGAAGTCATCGCCGAACAAAATTTTCGCCATGGCCACCGAATCCTCAGCGCGCTCTTGGCCAATAAGCGCCCCAAAACACCCACGGTCGCTGTATCGAAAGTGGCCAAGTAGCATATCCAAGTGACGCTTATTCACGGGAACGTCAGTGGGTTCGCATACCACCCCACCAGAGTGATGCAGCCAAGGAATCATGTGGTGAATTTTTACTAAGTCATGGAAGTCGGATAATTTTCCATACCGCCTTCCTTCATCAAGATTGTGAATAAAAGGGGGGCCAAAAGAAGGACACAACACCGTATTACTGCCACCTACAACCACATTGTTTTCCGGATTTCGGGCGTGCTGGATGTACTGCGAAGGCGCGGTAGCCTGAACAATCTGACGAGGAAGACCGGGTTCAAAACGCACTCGAGTGCCATCGACATCGGCTCCGGCTGCTTTAAATAGATCGAGAATTTCTGGATCATCAGTGAAATCCATGCCAACTTCTTTCAGAATCTGGTCAGCGTTCGCCTCAATCAGACACAACCCTTCCTCACTTAAGATATCGTAGGTAGCAATTTTCCGGTGAATATAAGGCATTCTGGCAACAACGCTTTGAGCACGCTTCTGCTGTCGCGCGAAACGGCCACCCTTCCCTGATCGTTTCCCACGATCGGGCTGAAGTTGCTTTTGATTATCACCGCTCATGTTACGTTTCCCATTTTCTGTCCACCTCGCGAGTATCTAATATAGCAAGCTCTTGGGGTTAGTGACGATAACTTAATTGTTCGAATAGAACGAATAAAAGTAGGAATCAATCAGCTTTTTAGCCCTTTAAACTTGCCGTTCAAGGCAACCAGGATCACCAGCTATCCTGCTCAGGAGCGCCCGATGTACGTCATTCTCGCCTATCACTCGGGCATACATTGACATTGGTTGAGATAGATAACTTTCTCGTCACACACTATCTTCACAATGCCGTGCAAAAACCGATGAGTCATAGGTTCGTCAGAACTAGCTTGCGTACATTATCGAACCTATATGTTTGCAAAATACTTGTATCGCACGCATTCGTGGGTATCATGAATAGGCTCTTTGCAAAACAGAGCCATCGTGCTACACGGTAGTGTAATCTGAGGTCTGTAATTTATTTCTTTAGCGATGTTCGTTTGGCTTAGGCGAAGTGAGCGTAGCGAACGAAGCCAAAGCCGGTTTTTCTGGATTAGGTGTTGAATGTTGAGCCATCAAGTCGTTCCATGTTTGTGACTTAAGCAAATGTGGAGGCAACCCAATGACCCAACCGGATTACCCTAACCTATATGAAGTAGTGATGGAACAATTGATTCAACATGGCCCCCAGGCATTTCGTGATGTCATTACCGCGATGATGAATCAGGCCATGCAGATTGAGCGGTCTCAGTTTCTGGGTGCCGCCCCTCACGAACGCAGCAACGACCGTCAGGGCCATGCCAATGGATTCAAACCCAAACTGGTGGACACGACTCTTGGGACACTGAATTTGTCGATACCCAAGACCCGTAACCACGGTGAGTCCGGGTTTTATCCACAGTGTCTGGAACAGGGACGGCGTAGTGAACGTGCTTTGATGCTGTGTGTGGCAAAGATGTACATCAGCGGGGTCAGTACTCGTCGTGTGGAGAAGGTACTGGATCTGTTCGGTATTGAGAAGATCTCCTCCACTCAGGTGTCTCGTGCGACGGCCCTGCTGGACGATGCTCTATCGGTTTGGCGTGACCGGGCCCTTGGAGAGATTCGGTATCTCGTACTGGATGCGCGTTACGAACGGGTCAGGATGGATCATGAGGTGGTGGATGCGGCGGTGCTCAGTGCGGTGGGTATATTGCCGGATGGCAGACGCAGTGTACTGGGCGTGCAGATCGCGACCAGTGAAGCGGAGATCAACTGGCGGGAGTTTTTACAGTCTCTGGTAAAACGGGGGATGCACGGCATCATCTACATTGCCAGTGATGACCACGCGGGCCTCAAAGCAGCGAGACGTGCTGTGTTTCCGGGGGTACCGTGGCAGCGTTGTCAGTTCCACCTGGCACAAAATGCGGTCAATCATGCGCCGACAGCAAAGGTTCGTAGCCGGATTGGTGGTGAACTGCGTTCGGTGTGGAATGCGACGGACGAGGCATCTGCCCGCGCTCAGTTGGAGCAACTGGCGGCCCGTTACGAGTCAGATTACTCAAAGCTGTCGCAATGGCTGCTCGATAACGTTCCTGAAGGACTGACGGTGTTCAATTTACCGGAGTCGCATCATCGAAAGATGAGAACGACGAATGGAATTGAGCGTCCGATCCAGCAGGAGATTAAACGGCGAACCCGGATTGTACGGGTCTTCCCGAATGAGGCATCTTTACTCAGGCTTGTCAGTGCCATCCTCGTCGAGATTGACGATGAATGGAGCAATGCCGACAAGCGATATATCGTGTGGAACGACAATAATGACTCAACCTAAATCAAAGTTACAGACGTAGGGTTGCACAATCTGCTACACCTCTAACAGAGCATCGCTAACAGGATTTCGGAGTTAAACTCACCATCAGACTAAGTAGATCAATGACAGAATTGATCATCGGGAACCGCCACTCAGCCCTCAAGTAAAAAACAATGCAAACCCACACCAAAATCTCTTCGTCAATCAACGAAAACCTGGATCAATTCACCCTGCCAACTGACTGGGAAACTGACGCCATAGTCAATCGCAGAGAGCAATACTTTGCCGCTTCCCAACGAGCGTTTGTACCATACAGTACACCGTTGATCTTCAAACGGGGACAAGATCAGTATCTCTGGGATGAGAAAGGCAATCAGTATCTCGATTGCTTGAGTCAAAACTTGTGCATCAGTATTGGATACAATAACCCCGCAGTCACCGCCGCAGTGCAAAAACAGGCGGAGCAAATTCAACACTGCACCACCATGTTCTTCCACCCCGTGCCCGCTCATTTCGCTGAGGAACTGACCTCCAAATTTCCAAAAGGCGAGGAATGGGTAGTTCACTTTATGAACAGTGGTGCTGAAGCCATCGATTTTGCCTTGTTATTGGCCCGCGCTCACACTAGAAACAACGACATTGTCTCTCTAACAAATAGCTACCACGGCGCGACCTTTGGGGCTCAATCCGTCACTGGCATTAGTAACTTCAGGCACAATGTGTCATTACTCAATGGCGTTCAATTCGCCGCCAACCCAGACCAGTATCGGGGAATCCATGGTGAAGGAGTAGCACCTTATCTTGATGATCTTGATCGAACCATCCACTTTGGTACACCTGGGAAAATCGCAGCCATGATTGTGGAACCCGTCCAAGGGTACGGCGGCATCATTGAATTACCACAAGGTTATCTTTCAGCGGCTTTTGAACGCACCCGTGCGGCAGGCGGGCTGTGCATTGCGGATGAAGTCCAATCAGGGTTTGGACGCACTGGAGAAGACTATTGGGCGTTCACTAAACATAACGTAGTGCCGGATATCGTTGTTCTCGCGAAGGGAATCGGTAACGGCTACCCACTGGGCGCCGTGGTGGTAAAACGTCATATTGCTGAGGCAATGGCGAAAAAGTTCTATTTCAATACCTACGGTGGTAACCCCGTGTCCTGCTCGGCAGGACGAGCGGTGCTTTCTGTTATTGATCAATGTCAGCTTATTGGCAATGCCAAAACAGTGGGCGCAGAACTCCTAAACGTATTGCGAAACCTAGCAAAAAAGTACGACGTTATTGGCGATGTCAGAGGAACGGGACTGATGATGGCGGCGGAGCTGGTGAAGGATAAAGCCACCAAGGAGCCAGCCACTGAAGAAATGCATCGCTTATTCCAGCTAACCCGGGAACACGGATTGGTTGCCAGCAAATCGGGAGCCTATAAAAATGTACTTCGTATTTGCCCGCCTCTATGTATACAGATGGAAGACGTTGCATTTTTTGAGCAAGCATTGGATGCCAGCTTTGCTCAAATGTAGCGTCAAGATCTTAAGAAGTTTGTGAAGAAGTCTTGGCGAGTCAAGTGAGAGATAAAATTGATCGACTATGACTTGTTCACCGACGCCAAAGTACAGCAACTAACAATAACAAATAGAATGTCCATCGCGGTTAACGAACTTGGAGCCCAACGTGACAGATTTTGAAATCGACAACGAAATTCGCGCCTTCATCGATCGAAGCAATCAATTTTATGAAGACACGCCGGAAACTCATGAAAAGGATCTGGCGCAGATAAGGGAAGATTACGATGGCATGTGCCAAAACTTTCATCAACCGTATCCCCACGGCGTCACGTCTTCAGACTCACACATAGATAACGACGGCTACGCAATACCGGTTCGGTACTACCATCATTCCCATGCGCCCGGCCACACTGCTGTTGTTTACTATCATGGCGGTGGTTTCATTCTTGGTGGGCTTGACAGTCACGATAGTGTTTGTGCGGAAATTTGCGAGCAAAGCGCTTTGACTGTCATTTCCATTGACTACAGATTAGCCCCAGAATACAAACATCCTATTCAATTTGAGGATGCCCTACGCAGTTTTCAGTCCCTATCTGAAAGATTCGATTCTCTGGTTCTCGTTGGAGACTCCGCGGGAGCTAATCTGGCAGCCGCTGTTTGTACAGCAACCCGCACAAGCGATCAAAAACCGTCCGGGCAAGTTCTCATCTATCCTGCATTAGGTGGAGAGGAGCTCAAATTAGCATCCTATATTGAGCGATCTGATGCCCCCATGTTGACCACAGCTGACATTTCATTCTACCGTTCGATGCGATGCCAAGGCGCCCCTCCTATTTGGGACCCCACATTCAATCCGCTAATGGCGGAGGAGTTTACCGGACTACCTCCTTGCCATGCTTTCTCTGCGGATATCGATCCACTTCGAGATGATGCGAAACGATATGCCGCGGAATTGAAAAAAGCGGGAACTAGCGCTAATTACACCAATGAACTGGGGCTAATTCATGGCTATTTACGTGCGCGTCATTGCAGTGAAAAAGCAAAAATCAGCTTTCAGTCTATATGCAAAGCAATTCGGGATCTTGCCTCAACCACCAAATAAGTCCAAGTTCATGAGACGATGCAGCAATCGCGTATATCGGGCATGAGTTTGAAAAAATTGGCCTCGATGAACAGAAGCAGGTGAGGGAACTGACATGTTCTCCCAGTTTTGACCTAAGCCAAAGACGTATATACTACCGATCAGAAACGCAGTAACGCTCAAGCTATTAGTCGCCTCAGACACCAGATACCATCGCAAATACTCCGTTATGGTCGATATCTGATGAGACCTTTTTGCGCTCCTGGCTGCTGGATTTGATTTTCCTTTGCGCTAACCTGACTTTATCTCCGCCCACAAGTTTCCATGACCATAAAATGCCTCACTTTTGATCTCGACGACACGCTATGGGATGTCTACCCTGTCATCATGAAAGCAGAGAAACGTTTTTATGATTGGCTGGTGTCTAATCACCCCACCATTGCTGAACACTTCGACATAGAAACATTGATTAAGCATCGACAGAATTACTTCCAACAATTTGAAGACAAACAGCATGACTTCACTTGGCTCCGAAAGGCCTGGCTACATCACATCGCCCAAGAATACCAATGCCCTCCTCAATTCGAAGAAACTGGCTTTGACACGTTCTGGAAAGCGAGAAATGAAGTCGAGTTATATGATGGTGTGCTGGAAATGCTTAAATACGTTAATCAGCGCTATCAGGTGGTCTCAATCACCAATGGCAATGCTGACATCAACCAGGTTGGCTTGGGAGAATACTTCCATCTTGCGATTACCGCCGCGGAGGTCGGTGCTGCGAAACCAGATCCAATTATTTTCGAAAAGGCCCTATCTTGGGGAAATTTCAAGCCCCATGAGGTCATCCACATTGGGGATGATCCAAGACGAGACGTAAAAGGCGCTGCGGATCTTGGAATGAAGACAATTTGGGTAAATACTCACCACAGTTCTTGGCCTGGTGGCCCAAGGGCAGATGCGGAAGTAAACGAAATTTCGCATCTAGTTGATGCAATAAAATCGTTATAGATCAATAGATTCCACCTAATACATAGTGGTGTTTCTTAACAAAGCTGTTTATACTGGTCTTTGACACTGATTTTCGTCGCCAACGGGGGTTGGCCTAATCGATTCAGGTCGATTGAACAGGACCTATCGAAAAGGAAATACGTGTTACTTCTACCCGGTTTCTGATGAAATCTGGTGAAACTCGGCGATCATCAAAATAAGCTACTAAATAAGCTACTAAATAAGCTATGAATAAAAACCTTTCGTTCGCTCTGCTGATGATTTTCATCTTCGGTTGCGGGTTTTTAATTTGGGATAACTACACTTCCTCGTTTCTGCCTGACGAACTACTCAAACCCATTAAAACCAAGAAAACGAATTCAACACCCATAAAAGAAGAACAACCAGAGACGCAGTTCCCTGTTCCAAAAATACAGGACGTTACCAAACCGAAGTCGGTTCAACCAGAAACAACCGAACAACCCGAAAGTCCTGAGGAAGATCTCCAAGAAGATCCACCACTTCCCGAGTTGGACCAAAGCGACCAACCACTAAAGGACACGCTAAGCGACTTTATCCCAGCCCAACAACTCGCAGAGTTATTTTCATTCGATAACGTCATTCGTCACTTCACCACCACAATCGACGGCGCAACCTCGCCAAAGCTACCACGCAAATTTAGCTTCGCCCATCATCCGGAAGGAAAGTTCCTCACCACAGAGGCCGACACCGATCAACGATATCTTATTGACGAAAAGAACTACGACCGCTATTCAGGCTTTGTCCATTTGATCGAAGATACGGAAGTGAATCACATCGTTTATGTTTACGTTCAATTCTATCCATTGATCCAAAAGGCTTACGAGGAACTCGGTTATCCTAACGACTATTTTAATGACCGTTTGGTTAACATCATCGATCACGTCCTTGCAACGCCTGACGTTCCCGGCAAGATTGAACTCACCAAGCCCAAAGTATTCTATCAATTCGCCGATCCGAATTTGGAGAACCTATCCGCGAGTCAGAAACTACTCCTAAGGATTGGATTTAAAAATGCGGTTAAGGTAAAAAAGAAACTTAAAGAATTAAAACTGGCGTTAACTCACTTACGATAACGAGGCTCAGATGGTAGCTCGAGAGTGTTTTGTTTCATCTTACTTGCAGATCAGACTTTTTGTTTTCCATGATGATGCACCCATGAGAAGCCGCCAGTACTAAGTTGGTATTTGTTTCTCACAGCGAGGAACCCGTCCTTCGAAATAGTCAGTGATACCGTTTAAGATTATCGGCGATGGCTTTTATTTTTATCACCATACTAACTAAACCATTTGATCTCGTTGGCGAAAGGTGCTCTTTTAGTCCTATTCTGTCTATAAAATACAGTTCTGATCGGCTAATTTGTTCCGCTGTTTGATTGGATAAAACTCTGATCAATAATGCAATTATCCCTTTCGTAATCACGGCATCACTGTCCGCCGTAAATTTCACCTGGTCATTTTCCATTTCTGCATGCAACCAAACACGACTCTGGCAACCAGGAATGAGATTGTCATCATGCTTGAATTGGTCATTTAGTGGAGCAAGTTTTTTCCCTAGATCGATAATGTATTCATACTTGTCCATCCATTGATCGAAAAACTCAAATTCTTCAATAATTTCGTTTTGGATATCGTCAATCGTTGACATCACGTTACTCATATTTCATTTTTTGATGGAATGAGATCTCAGCGCAGCGAGCGGAGAAAAGGCTAGGGAAAATAGGAAAAAAACGCAGTTTATACCTAACCTTAAGGAGCATTTTTTAGCCTCTATTTTAACAACACGTCTTTAATGCGTAACAGTTGTGCTGGGATCTCGGGATATTTTGATCCTAAATCGGGAAACTAGAGCAACATATTAGCCGCACGCTTTACACCTGCCACTAGCGCATCAACGTCTGCCCGATTGTTGTATATTGCAAAAGAAGCTCTCACAGTACCAGGAATGCCATAAAAATCCATCAATGGTTGAGTACAATGGTGGCCCGTTCTTACCGCAATCCCTTGCTGATCAAGCAATGTGCCCACATCAAATGGATGAGAGCCCTCTAACAGAAAAGAAACAACGCTGGCTTTTTCTGTAGCAGTCCCAATGAATTTCACTCCCTCTATCTGAGACAATTGATCCGTTGCATACGCCAAAATATCTTGTTCATGGTCAAGGATCTGCTTTTCATCGAATTGATCAAAATAAACCACTGCAGCCCCAAGGCCTATACCACCCACAATATTCGGCGTACCTGCTTCGAACTTATGAGGCAATGAATTATAAGTTGTTTTTTCAAACGTCACTTTCTCAATCATGTCTCCACCGCCTTGATAAGGCGGCATCTGATTCAGTAAATCTTCCTTTCCGTAGAGCACACCAACGCCGGTTGGGCCGAATAGTTTGTGCCCGGAAAACACATAGAAGTCGACGTCCAACGCTTGCATATCGACATGCTTATGCGGCACAGCTTGAGCACCATCGAGAAGAACTGGGACGTTCTTTGCATGGGATAGTTCGATCATCTCTTCAACCGGATTGATTGTTCCCAGCGAATTCGACACATGAGTCACTGACACAAGTCGAGTCCTGTCATTCAGCAACGATTTAAACTCCTCCATGTTCAGTTCACCCGCCTGATTAATCGGAATCACCTTCAAGGACGCCCCTTTTTCTTCACAGATCATCTGCCAAGGCACAATATTCGAATGATGCTCCAACGTAGAGACAATCACTTCATCTCCCTCGTTGATAAATTTACGTCCAAACGATGATGCAACCAGATTGATCCCGTCAGTGGTGCCTTTGGTAAAGAGCACCTCATGGCTATGTTTGGCATTGATATAGCCGCGAATAACTTCTCGGGCTTCTTCATAAGCTTGGGTTGCTTCTTGGCTTAGATGATGTACGCCTCGATGAATATTTGCGTGCTGCTCGCTGTAGTAGCGAGACACCGTATCGATGACTGATTTTGGTTTTTGCGCTGAAGCACCGCTGTCGAGGTAAACCAATGGACTACCATGCACTTTACGTTTCAGAATAGGAAAGTCCTTTCTCACTTCTTCTACATCAAACTGCTTCTTAAGAGAAACATCTTGAGATTCCTTATTTTGCTGATGATTTAACAACGATACTTTTCCGCGATAATGATGGGCTGAATGCTGACTGAGTCCAATCGACTTAGGCAATTTTAAAACCACTGATATCGATTGAATCAATGAATAATACAATATGGCACGAAATGAATTTTTTTCAACCTAATTTTCGATTAATTTGCAAGAAAAATAACCCTTAAAATCAAATGGTTATTTTCGATTTTCTACTAGAAACCCACTTTTACTCAAAACGCTAGAGGTGTCGGCTTTTTATCCCTAAAGGGCTAACAGGTCGCCCCTGAATCCCCAGATGGGCTGCAAAAACACCTATAATTGCAGTTCTATCTCCATTCGGCAAACCTGACCGGCGTGTCGCATCGAGCGCCATCCGCGAATGATCAAATAAAGGGCTGCGGTTTTCAGTCCGTTATTGTTATACACCCAATGAACTCAAACAAAACAGCAACAGTGCATGAACATGGCGACGTCAAGCAGCCTCACATATTATTCATTAGCCCACAGCCCTTTTTCGAATGGAGAGGAAGCTCAATACGCGTAAAGTTCAATGTTATGGCATTGAGCGAAAGTGGATACAACGTGGACTTGTTGACCCTGCCGATTGGCCAGGACGACCCCTCCATTGTTGCCCGAGTTATTCGCGTGTGGAATCCGTTCAATGCAAAAAAAATCGCCATCGGACCATCTCCACTGAAACTCTGGTTTGACTTGTTGTTACTAATTAGAGGTTTCTTTTTAGTCATCGAGAACAAATACACCGTGATACATGGAACCGAGGAGGCCGGGTCAATATGTTATTTGCTGTCGCTCATTTGTCGCGCAAAATCTGTTTACGAAAAGCACTCCGATACCGGTTCTTATAAGAACAGCAAAAGCAAGTTTAAAAATGCATTTCTGGATGTTTATCATTGGATGGAAAAACAGACAATCAGACGCGCATCCATGACCATCGCTACCGGGCCTGGTCTCAGCGAGCAGGCGAAACAAAGCGCACCCAACGCCAACGTAGTTACCATTCCCGACATTCCTTCCTCCACCGTCGAGCCAGATGTCCACGCTGTCAATGCTGCTAGAGAAAAAATCACAAATAGAAAAAATCAGATCGTTGTGACCTATGTCGGTTCGTTTGCAAGCTACCAAGGAATCGATATTATTTTTGACTGCATACCCGATGTCCTCAAAAAAAACACCAACGTCAAGTTCTTGATAATCGGCGGTGACCAAACCGAAATCAGCTATTATCAAAACAGCCTAAATCAACTGGATATATCGACCAGCGGTGAAAATCAACAAGTTATGTTTGCGGGGAAAATCGCACCTGATCTGCTTCCCGCTTATCTGGTAGCATCAGACATCTTACTTGCCCCAAGAAAATCCGGGATTAATTCACCCTTGAAAATCCTCGATTACTTCAAGGCAGGATCAGCAATTGTCGCAACCAACACCGTGGCGAATCAACGCCTTCTGAACGAAGGCACTGCCGTATTGTGCGAATTTGAAGCCACATCGTTCGCAGAAAGTATCCTGTCTTTAGCCAATGATTCTTCGCGCAGAACCTTGCTCGGGCAAAATGGATATAAGGAGTATCAGAAAAAATACAACTTTTCGGTATTCAAACAACAACTAGGCATGGCCTATCAAACCATATTAGGAAACCTCTGAAGAAGTTTGAGTGAGTCAAGTTGAGAGAGAAAATGATCAAGATCGATGCACGCACCTCAGGTAATAGCAAGGCTATTGCAGCATTTCGTCATGGAGGAATGTTCATTTTAGGCTCCAATTGGTCGCTCCTAGCTTGTTCAGAGACTTCTTAGATAAGCCACCCTAATCCGAGCAAATGCTCTCACGTAAAAGGGATAATCGTTATAAAGTGAAACTAATCGTCGATACACACCTACATATTTACCCGCTGTATGATGTACCCACGGCATTGAATGAGATGATAACTAATTTACACCGCTTGGGCCCTGACGCAATCAAAGTTGCTTGCCTCACGGAGCGCAGTGATTGTTATATCTTTAATGAGTTGCGCGACAATCCTTCATCCGATGTGGTGAACCAATTTAATATAACAACCAATGACGACGACAGTTTGAGTATTTCGTTCAAAGATTCCGACGCAAAAGGCGACCATGCTACGAATGAGAATCAACAAGTTCATTTACTTCCCGGGCAACAAATAATCACCAGCGAGAGAATCGAAGTGCTTGCTTTGAACACCACGGTTAGAGTGGAAGAAGGTCTGTCTGCCAAAGACACCGTAACTGCCGTATTGAAATCTGGTGGTATTCCTGTTGTCGCTTGGTCCCCCGGAAAATGGTTCGGGAAACGGGGAAAGATCGTTGGAGAGCTGATTGACCATTTCGCGCCAGAACAAATGGCACTAGGCGACACCACCTTGCGACCCTATTTTTGGTTAACTCCTTTGCTGATGCGAAAAGCAAAACATAAGGGATTCAAGGTGTTATGTGGGTCAGACCCCTTGCCCTTCCAAGGGGAAGAAAACAAACCCGGCAGCTACGCCTCTATCATCAGCCAACAACAACCACGGTCCCCGTCTCAAGTGATCAGGAGTCTGTTAAATTCCGACATCGACATCTCTGCCATGGGAAAAAGGGGGTCGTTTATGCAGGTAATCGCAAGAGTACTTAGCAACGAGCGAGTCAGACAGAAATAGCCGCTCGAAGCCATAAAATACAAAGACATAGAATCATCAAGCCACAGATGCCACGCACTATTTAATATAAAAACATGACCTATTCACTGGAAGCTTATCGCGGTAAAACTGTTTTGGTTACTGGAGCCACCGGATTTACGGGGCAGGTACTAGCCAAAAAGCTGGTAGCGGCCGGAGCGAATGTCCGTGCAATTGCCCGAAAAAGCTCTGTATTGGGAGATTTGGAGCCATTAGACATTCAATGGTACCGCGGTGACGTCTTCGACCCCGGCATCATTGATCAAGCAGTGGATGGCGTACATTACATTTTTCATCTTGCTGCCGCATTCCGAGAAGTTAAGTCTTCTACCGAAGGTTATCGGCTGGTGCACGTTACTAGCACAGAATTACTTGCAAAAGCCGTCATTGGAAAACAGGAATTTGAATGCTTTGTTCACGTATCAACAGTGGGTGTTCACGGGCACATCGAAGTTGACCGAGCTGATGAGGATTACCGCTTTGCTCCTGGAGACGATTACCAAAACACCAAACTGGAAGGAGAGTTGTGGCTAAGAGACTTTGCCAAAGAAAACAACATTCCCTTTAGCGTCGTGCGACCCGCACCTATCATGGGTCCCGGAGACATGAGGCTTCTAAAAATGTTTAGAATGGTGAATAAGGGTTTCTTTTTGATGCTTGGAGGAGGCAAAGGGATGTATCACCTGGTGCATGTGGACGATTTGACCAATGTGATGCTTTTATCTGGCATTACGCCCGAGGCTCGATCAGAAGTCTTTATTGCCGCCGGTGATGAACCCTTAGGCATGGTAGAAATTGCGAAAATCATCGCCGAAAAAATCGGTAAGAAAGTTCGTATCATTCGATTGCCCATTACACCATTTTACGCCGCAGCCTACCTGTGCGAACGCATTCTTCCTCCTTTGGGAATTCAGCCGCCCATCTATCGACGCCGGGTGGACTTTTACACAAAGGACAGACAATTCGACAACTCAAAATCACGAAAACTTCTCAATTATGAGTTTAAATACACCAATGAGCTGGGCATCGAAGAGACCGCCAATTGGTATAAAAAGAATGGCCTACTCGATTAACCCCCGTCAATCTGGCTTATGAATAACCTGCGCCATGAATGAGTAGCAAACTCCATCCATCAAATCGATCAAAACTCCCAATGAATAAACAGCGCAGCGGTGGTCAGATATTAATCGACGGACTGATAAAACGAGGAGTCGACACCGCTTTTTGCGTTCCAGGAGAAAGTTACCTTGGTGCACTGGATGCGCTTTATGACCAGCAGAACCAGATTCAATTGATCACTTGCCGCCAGGAAGGTGGAGCATCCTATATGGCCGAAGCCTATGGAAAGTTAACGGGTAAACCTGGCGTGTGTTTTGTTTCCCGAGGACCGGGAGCATCGAATGCCATGATCGGCATTCACACTGCTTTTCAGGATTCCACGCCAGTTTTATTGTTCGTCGGTCAAATATCCAGAAAAGACTCGGATCGAGAAGCTTTTCAGGAATTGAATTTTCGAAGCGTCTATGGGGACGTAGCTAAAAAAGTCATTCGTTTTGACTCAGCTGAGCGCATTCCAGAACAATTACAAAAAGCTTGGAATATCACCATTGCCGGAAGACCTGGGCCTGTGGTGGTAGAACTACCCGAAGACATGTTAGTCGAAACTTCCGCGGTACAAGATCTTGAGCCAAAAATGCTAAGTTTCCCTGCTCCAGATCCCCACAGCATTTCGCAAGTATTAAACTGGATCGATCACGCCAGAAAACCCATGATCATTTGCGGCGGTGCTGGCTGGACAGAACACTGTAATGCACTGCTAGAAGATTTTTCCGAACGCACACAAGTTCCGGTTGCTACCTCTTTTCGCCGATCCGACACATTCAACAACCGGCACCCAAACTATGTGGGAGAACTCGGTCTAGCGCCAAACCCTGAACTCGTGACCGCCACTCGGGAATCAGATTTGTTAATCATCATTGGCCCCAGGTTAGGTGATATTACAACCAATGGTTATCAGCTTCTTGATCTTCCCGGCTATGGCTCTGGAAAAAGTGAGCAAAAACTGGTTCACGTGCACATATCTCCCGAAGAAATAAACACCGTATTTCAGGCCGATTCCGGCATTTCCAGCCATCCAGAATCCATGCTACGCGCACTCTGCGATAGCACCGTCAACCTGACAAAGTCCCAAAAGAAGGATAGGAGCGCAAACATCGCTGTACTACACCAATCCTATCTGAGTTTTATCTCTGCTCCCCGTTTTGTTAATGCTGACCTGCGGATGGACAAAGTCGCCGCCAAATTGAGGCAACGTCTGCCCGATGACGCAATCATCACCAATGGTGCGGGAAACTACACGACCTGGGCACAACGTCACTATCAATTTCGCCAATTTCGCACCCAATTAGCCTTCAACCAATGGTTCCATGGGATACGGAGTTCCTGCAGCAGTTGCTGCGAAAGTCGTCCACCCTAATCGCATAGTCATCTCTTTTTCTGGAGATGGCTGCTTTATGATGAATGGTCAGGAGCTTGCGACTGCGGTTCAATATGGTCTGAATATCATTTTTCTGGTGATAAATAACAACACTTACGGCACAATTCAGATGCATCAACAACGGCATTATCCGAACCGACAAGTGGGAACAGCACTACATAATCCAGACTTTTCAGCCCTCGCTAATGCCTACGGTGCCCTAGGGATTACAGTCAGGCGGGCCGATGAATTTGACACTGCTTTTGATGAAGCGCTAGCTTGTGGCAGACCCGCGTTGATTGAACTACAGACCGATTACTATTAAATTCCAGCACGACTTTCACTCTAAGGAACTTCACCATAACTCTTATCCGTATAAAAAGTACGGCAACTCAATGTAATTAGATGGGAAGAGACAAGCGTTGAGAAGTAACCTTTAGGCAAAAAAACAATATTAACCAACAGAACGAGACCCATCATGCTAAACAATAAAGTTGCGATTATCACCGGAGCTTCCCGAGGTATTGGCTTCGCCTGTGCCGAACGTTTCATTCAGGAAGGTGCCAAAGTAGTGTTATCTGACGTGAATGACGATGTGGGGGAAGCTGCAGCTAAAAGCCTAAGGGACAACGGAGGTGAAGCCACTTATCAGCATTGCGATGTGAGTTCCAAACAGGAAATTCAGGCATTATTCGATGACAGCGTGGCACTTCATGGCAGAGTTGACATTGCGGTAGCAAACGCAGGGATTGTGCATGCTGCGGATATATTGGACTTGGAAGAAGAAGATTTTGATCGCGTCATCAATATTAACCTGAAGGGTGTTTTTCTGACTGGCCAAATTGCTGCCAAGCAAATGATCAAACAGCCCCCGGATGAAGATGGGTTTCGTGGCAGTATCATTAACATGTCATCCGTCAATGGAGTCCTGGCGATTCCAGCCATCACCCCTTACGTCATCGCCAAAGGTGGCGTCAATCAATGGACAAAATGCCTTGGTATTCGTATGGCGAACGAGGGAGTTCGAGTTAATGGCATTGGCCCAGGTTCAATTAACACCGAGATGTTTCAGAAGGTCGCCGACAATCCTCAGAAGATGCAAGAGGTGATGTCACGAACACCAATGCAGCGACCCGGTGAGCCTGATGAAGTCGCAAAAATCGCGGTCTTCCTTGCTAGCCACTATTCCAGCTATATCACAGGCCAAACAGTCTACCCTGACGGCGGCCGAATGGGATTAAACTATGTGGTGCCCGTAGCTGAATAATAGAGACACAAGTAGCGCATGGTGACACAGAAGTGACGCCATGAGCCGGGTTTAAACATTCAATTGTAGAAGTTCAGACTTGAGCTGACAGTTACCCGTTTATCAGTAGCTGTCTGTCAGATAGAGTTTAGTTTACAAACTTTTCTTTCCAGATCGCTTTACCGTCGATGAGTGTTTCCATCGGCGTTCTCCCAAGGCACATTTTACCCTGATGAGTTCGTTGAGTATTGTACTTGATAAGCCACTCGTCAAGATCAATCTGTAATTCGTCAACTGAATCATAGATTTTCTTGCGTAGGGTTATCTGATAAAACTCGTTAAGAATGGTCTTGTGGAATCGTTCACATATCCCATTTGTCTGCGGTGATTTCACCTTGGTTTTCGTGTGCTCAATGTTATTCAGTGCCATGTAAAGCTGATAATCATGCTGATCGGCTCGACCACAATACTCGGTTCCCCTGTCAGTAAGAATGCGCAGCATGGGAAGGCTGTGCTCTTCGTAGAACGGGAGCACCTGATCATTGAGCATATCCGCTGCGGTGATCGGTGTTTTGGTCGTGTAGAGCTTCGCATGAGCCACTTTGGAATACGTGTCCACGAAGGTCTGTTGATACACTCTGCCGATCCCCTTGAAGGTACCGACGTAATAGGTGTCCTGTGACCCCAGATAGCCGGGATGGGCGGTATCTATCTCACCACAGGCCACATCGTCCTCTTTCTTACGTTCCATGGCCGCGACCTAGGATTCAGTCAAAATCAATCCCTGCTCAGCCACTTTATTAGACAACGCTTTTAACCGGTCTTTAAAGCACGCTAAACCATGTCGCAGCCAGATACTGCGAACTCCGCTGGGTGAAACGAAGGTACCTCGTTTACGCAGTTCATTACTGGTTCGGCTTTGGCCATGGGCAGGTTCTTCCAGTGCGTAATCAAGCACGATGGACTCGACAGCAGGATCGACTCGGTTCTTGATGTTCGGGCTGCGACGGTTGCGATCAAGAAGCGCTTCGACTCCTCCTTCATCCGCCGCCGCTTTGTATCGGTAGAATGTATCGCGCGACAATCCCATCACCTTGCAGGCTTTAGAAACGTTTCCGAGCTCTTCAGCCAGATTCAGTAAACCGACTTTATGCTTGATGACTTTTTCGTTAGTATGGATCATTGAGAGTTACCTCGTTGTGTTTTGATATTGTTTGGTAACTACATCAAAACGGGTAACTCTCATTAAATCAACCCTCGCTTCGGGTAGTGTAATCTGAGGTCTGTAATTTAGCTTTCTATTGCAGCTTCGCTATTGGCTTTGGCGGAGTGAACGTAGAGAGCGAAGCCAAAGCCGGTTTTTCAGGCTTTAGTATTGAATGTTGAGCCATCAAGTCGTTCCATGTTTGTGACTTAAGCAAATGTGGAGGCAACCCAATGACCCAACCGGATTACCCTAACCTATATGAAGTAGTGATGGAACAATTGATTCAACATGGCCCCCAGGCTTTTCGTGATGTCATTACCGCGATGATGAATCAGGCCATGCAGATCGAACGATCCCAGTTTCTGGGTGCGGTGCCCCATGAACGCAGTGATAATCGCCGTGGCCATGCCAATGGATTCAAACCCAAACTGGTGGACACGACCCTTGGGACGCTAAATCTGTCGATACCCAAGACGCGTAATCACGGTGAGTCCGGGTTTTACCCGCACAGTCTGGAACAGGGACGACGCAGTGAGCGCGCGTTGATGCTGTGTGTGGCTCAGATGTACGTTAGTGGTGTCAGTACGCGCCGTGTGGAGAAGGTACTGGATCTGTTCGGTATTGAGAAAATATCTTCGACTCAGGTGTCCCGTGCAACGGCTTTGCTGGACGATGCTCTATCGGTTTGGCGTGACCGGGCCCTTGGAGAGATTCGGTATCTCGTACTGGATGCGCGTTACGAACGGGTCAGGATGGATCATGAGGTGGTGGATGCGGCGGTGCTCAGTGCGGTGGGTATATTGCCGGATGGCAGACGCAGTGTACTGGGCGTGCAGATCGCGACCAGTGAAGCGGAGATCAACTGGCGGGAGTTTTTACAGTCTCTGGTAAAACGGGGGATGCACGGCATCATCTACATTGCCAGTGATGACCACGCGGGCCTCAAAGCAGCGAGACGTGCTGTGTTTCCGGGGGTACCGTGGCAGCGTTGTCAGTTCCACCTGGCACAAAATGCGGTCAATCATGCGCCGACAGCAAAGGTTCGTAGTCGTATTGGTGGTGAACTGCGTTCGGTGTGGAATGCGACGGACGAGGCATCTGCCCGCGCTCAGTTGGAGCAACTGGCGGCCCGTTACGAGTCAGATTACTCAAAGCTGTCGCAATGGCTGCTCGATAACGTTCCTGAAGGATTGACGGTGTTCAATTTACCGGAGTCGCATCATCGAAAGATGAGAACGACGAATGGAATTGAGCGTCCGATCCAGCAGGAGATTAAACGGCGAACCCGGATTGTCCGGGTCTTCCCGAATGAGGCATCTTTACTCAGGCTTGTCAGTGCCATCCTCGTCGAGATTGACGATGAATGGAGCAATGCCGACAAGCGATATATCGTGTGGAACGACAATAATGACTCAAACTAAACCGAAGTTACAGACGTAGGGTTGCACAATCTCGCTTCGCTCGGATTGATTTAATACGGTGTCAGATTTGGTCTAAACTTCTACAATTCAATAAATTTCCCATAGCGACCACGATGTTGGAATACCTATCTCTTACGTTGTTCTAACATCACGCTAACTTTTGTTTTCCTCCAACTTACTGCCAAATCGACCAGAAATTCATTCATGCTTCCATTAGACGGTATTTTAGTTGTTGCCATTGAACAGGCTGTCGCTGCACCACTTTGCACTGCTCGCTTACAGGAAGCGGGAGCTAGGGTCATCAAAATTGAGCGAGCCAGCGGCGACTTTGCCCGAGGCTATGATGCGGTGGCAGGCGGTGACAGCTCTTATTTTATGTGGCTCAATCAGGGCAAAGAGTCTCTGGTTCTGGATTTCAAAAATGAACAAGATGCTCATTTGTTGCACCGTATTCTGTCTGAAGCAGATGTCGTAGTGCAAAACCTTGCTCCTGGTGCGCTAACCAGAGCCGGATTTGGCAGTCAACAATTGAGGGTGAAATACCCCAAGCTCATTACCTGCGATATCAGCGGATATGGCAGCAATGAGACGGTGGCTGATATGAAGGCATATGATTTTTTGGTTCAGGCTGAAAGTGGGCTCGTGAGCATCAGTGGTGGGGAAAATGAGCTGGGAAGGATTGGGGTTTCGATTTGCGATATTGGGGCCGGGATGAATGCTCATGCAGGGATACTCGAAGCGCTACTAAAAAGAGATCACACCGGCAAGGGTTGCGGTATCGAAGTTTCACTATTTGGTGTTGCCGCTGATTGGATGACAGTGCCCTTATTACATTATGATTATGGCGGCAAAGCACCGAAACGTGTTGGATTACATCATCCCTCTATTGCGCCTTATGGTGGTTATGCAACAAACAACGGTGAGGTCGTGATTGTCGCTATTCAAAATGAACGGGAATGGACGCGCTTCTGTGAAACCATTCTCGGTGATGTGAAAATCGCAACGAACCCATTGTTTGATAGCAACAATAACCGGGTTAAAAATCGGAACGCGTTAGACGCCATGATTCTCGATATCACTGAATCATTGACTCGCGCATCCTTCATTGAAAAACTACAAACCGCCGATCTCGCGTTCGGCTCGGTTAACAGCATCAACGATTTTTCAACCCACTATGCACTTCAGCGACGCGTGGGCACGTCATCCACTGGAGAAGCAATTCGGCATCCAGCTCGTCCCATTGGCAACATTGATTCCAACGAGGACAGTCGCGCTAAATCAACTCAAGTACCGACCATAGGTGAACATTCCCACGCCATTCGCGCGGAGTTTTTATCGAACACCGACTCCTGATTTCGATATTCGACGTATTACCGAAAAAAAGAAGAGAGAAGGAAAAGGGAAAACATCTTCCTCTGATTCATCATCACGACCTAGAAAAATGCTCTCGTCCTTTTGTAATCAGTGATGCAACACAAATCAAGCTAAAAAAAGCACTGATGGCTAGCAAAATATGGGCCATACTAACTTTAAAAAAAACATAAGGAGTGTATCCACAAGGCTCATGGATTTTAAAGATAAAAGGAAACCACGATTCCAACGCAAGCCACTGAGGAAGCCCCGAGCTCATCTGGCATTCACCCATGATGAAGCCCATCTCTACTCCCAACACCTGCCAAGAGCGTTCTAACATCCATAGCCATATCAATGTAGCAAGCAACAGCAAGACTAAGCCAGCGATAGGTTTAGGAGGAATCAGTAACGCTAAGATAGAAACCAGCAGCAGCGCTCCAAGTAACATTCGGATGTGGACACACAATACACAAGGCAAATAACCCAATTGATATTGATAGAAAAGAGCAACGCCCTCTAGAAACACACACAGAGAGGCGAGAACAATCCACCAACCACGTGATGATGGAGAAACAATCAGAGACTTTATAGAATGCATTTTAAAATGACGTCGAAAGTACGGGGCTTATCAGTGAGTAGTCTATCGGTGTAATACGGTTTTATGCCCTTACCGATAAGCTAATCGCAAACCAAGTCCGATTAACACCGTCCCCGATATTCGATTGAGCCATATCTGCACGCCAGGCCTTGCCCGAAGCCACAAAGACAAGGTTCCGGCTAGGTAACCAATGGGTGCTTTTACCACAAAAGTGAGAAAAGCGAATAACGAACCCAGCATCAATAAGATGAGCGTTGGATTAGCCGCATCCGAAGAAACGAATTGCGGCAAAAAGGCAAAGTAAAACATGGCTATCTTTGGATTACTCAGATTTGATAATGCACCTTGAAAAAACATTGCGCGGGGTGATACATCGACACGGGAGGTCGCTCCAAGTTCAATCGGAGGAGAACGAAACGTTTTAACTCCCAAATAAATAAGGTAAATCCCCCCCGCTATTTTCATCACAAAAAACAGCATTTCCGACGTTTGCAGTAATACACCCAAACCCAGCGCGGCAAGAATAGTATGTCCGAGTAATCCGACACTCACACCCAATGCCGTTACAACTCCTGCTTTTGAGCCCTGAGCTACAGACCGGGACATCACTAAAATCAGGTCCTGACCTGGGATAATGATAAGTGCCAGCGAAATCAACGAGAACGTTATTATCGGAATTTCAAATAGAATCATTGGGATAGATAAGGTGCGTTAGTTTCACCACCATTTTCGGTATATCACCAATGGTGGTGGTTGATTTTAAGTTGACAGAAGCAAACTCACACCACCTCTTTCGTACGAATTCTAAAGCTGCGGTTATCCACGGATGGTGTACACCGAGGAAATCACGGATCCTGTTAAAAGCGCCTAATTAGCAAAACCAGAAGCACGCATAAAATTGCGATAAAGTTCCCTGGCGCTGGACACAAAGTCGTTCATGTTTTTATCGCTTTGCTCCTTCATTTTTGATAATCCGGTCGAACCTAACGCTGCATCCAATGCGTTTTTATACGCTGGGATTTCCCCCCAATTGCTCACTGTGTCGGGCTCAAGCTCAATGTGATATTGCATCGACCATGCATGTTGCCCTACTCTCATTGCTTGGATTTCACAAATATCGGAACTGGCCAGTACCACGGCGTTTTCAGGCAGTTCGGAGACACACACGGAATGCCACTGCAAACACTTTTGCTCCTTTGCCATATTTCTAAAAATCGGATCTTTCATACCATCTGGGGTCAACTGAACACTCAGAATACCAATCTCCGCTGGAATCTGGGGGGCACACACTCCCCCTAACGCATCAGCCAGTAGCTGATGTCCGAGACATAAGCCCAAATAAGGCCGATTCAATTCTTCGACCCACCGCTTAATGGCTCTTTTTTCCTCAACCAGCCATGGATGATCTTCAGTATCCCAAACATCCATGGGACCACCCATCACCCACAATGCATCATATGGCTCAAGATCCGGAATGGGCTCACCCTCATCCAGTTCAACGGCATCCCAGCTGACATTATCCTCAGCGAGAAACTGACGAAGAATCCCTGGGTGTTCACATTCAACGTGTTGGAAAACCAATAATTTCATGGATTTACTCCTCTATTCCTACTGCCGTACCGATTGTTTTCAAATTGGCCGATATTGAGCATATTGATATTGGACTTATGGCAAATCTACTGGTTGAAGAAAGACATACCAGTTTATGACCATACCAAAGGCGGTTCATTCATCAAGGCCGCCTGCTCCCTCAACGCGAGCACGTGACTTTCCCAGTACTGTAAGGTATTGAACCATGGAAACGCAATGGGGAAAGCCGGATCCTCCCATCTCGATGCAATCCAACTTGCATGGTAAATGATGCGCAATGTCCTTAGTACTTCAACCAAGTGTAACTCCGCTGGATTAAACTCGAAAAACTGGGTATAACCCTCCAATAAATCAGCCAATTTTGCCGACATATAGGCCCGTTCTCCAGAGAGGAACATCCATAAATCCTGTATCGCAGGCCCCGTTCTTGCATCGTCAAAGTCAACAATGTGAGGGCCATCATCAGACCATAGAATATTGCTTGGGTGTAAATCACCATGGAGACGAAGTTGGACCACGTCTCCCGCTCTGTCAAACCCAATTTCAGCCTGCTTAATGAGGTCATCCGTTAATGTCGTGTAAGCCGTTAACAGATGATCCGGTATGAAGTGATTATCCAACAAGAACCGGCGTGGCTGAATAATGTAGTTTTGTATTTCTATTTTTGGTCTGTACTGGTAGCTGCTGGTTGCACCAAGCGCATGAATACGACCTACAAATCGACCTAGTTGCTCCAAATGGTCTGGGTCGTCCAACTCAGGAGAACGGCCACCGTGGCAAGGATAAATAGCGTAGCGAAAAGCGCCGTATTTGTGCAGTGTCTCACCTTTTACATTCGAAATAGGAGCAACAACGGGTATTTCCGCCTCAGCAAGATCCATCGTAAACTGATGTTCCTCGATGATCGCTTCATCACTCCATCGATCCGGTCGATAAAATTTTGCCACCACTGGGGGGCCTTCTTCGACCCCAATGCGATAGACCCGATTCTCATAGCTATTGAGAGCGAGAAACCGCCCATCACTCAGATAATCTTTTTGCGACTCTATCGCATCAAGCATCTGGTCGGGTGTTAACGAGCGAAAAGCATGGACGGGATCAGTGGTGGTTGTCATGTAGCAACAATGACACGTAGCCCATCCAACCTCAAGCTTGATTCACTAATTCGTTGTGTAATGTCTGACAATTGCTGTCTAAAGAAATCGATTTCCTGTTGCCGAACATTAGGGTTCACCGCAATCAACGCTTCTAATCGTTCAATTTCTGTATTCAAAATCCCACTTGTGCGGTGATTTGCGTCCTCAATCATTTGCGGAATCATCTTTCGGGCAAACCGCTCGCTAGCATCCACCATTTTACGCAGCAGCGGTTCCTTTGAACTAACAATACGTTTCATCATTTCAGGTTTTAACCGCTCTGTGGATTCATCAAGTTTAGCTGAATCCTGAATTTGATCGAATCGTCGGCCAGTCTGATCAATCATCACCCTGAGCGTAGTGGGAGGCATGTAACGGGATTGTGCAACCCTACGTCTGTAACTTCGGTTTAGTTTGAGTCATTATTGTCGTTCCACACGATATATCGCTTGTCGGCATTGCTCCATTCATCGTCAATCTCAACGAGAATGGCACTGACAAGCCTGAGTAAAGATGCGTCGTTCGGGAAGACCCGGACAATCCGGGTTCGCCGTTTAATTTCCTGCTGGATCGGACGCTCAATTCCATTCGTCGTTCTCATCTTTCGATGATGCGATTCCGGTAAATTGAACACGGTCAATCCTTCAGGAACGTTATCGAGCAGCCATTGCGATAGCTTCGAGCAGTCTGACTCGTAACGGGCCGCCAGTTGCTCCAACTGAGCGCGGGCCGATGCCTCGTCCGTCGCATTCCAGACCGAACGCAATTCGCCACCAATCCGGCTACGAACCTTTGCCGTTGGGGCATGATTAATCGCGTTCTGTGCCAGATGAAACTGACAGCGTTGCCACGGTACACCCGGAAACACGGCACGCCTTGCCGCCTTCAAACCCGCGTGATCATCACTGGCAATGTAAGTGATGCCATGCATGCCTCGTTTCACCAACGACTGTAAAAACTCCCGCCAGTTGATCTCGGCTTCACTGGTGGCAATCTGCACACCCAGTACGCTTCGTCGACCATCCGGTAGTATTCCCACCGCACTGAGCACCGCGGCATCCACCACCTCATGATCCATCCTGACCCGTTCGTAACGCGCATCCAGTACGAGATACCGAATCTCTCCAAGGGCCCGGTCACGCCAAACCGATAGAGCATCGTCCAGCAGGGCCGTCGCACGAGACACCTGAGTGGAGGAGATCTTCTCAATACCAAACAGATCCAGCACCTTCTCCACACGACGAGTACTGACCCCGCTGATGTACATCTTTGCCACACACAGCATCAAAGCACGTTCACTACGCCGTCCCTGTTCCAGACACTGTGGATAAAACCCGGACTCACCGTGGTTACGGGTCTTGGGTATCGACAAATTCAGTGTCCCAAGAGTCGTGTCCACCAGTTTGGGTTTGAATCCATTGGCATGGCCACGGCGATTATCACTGCGTTCATGGGGCACCGCACCCAGAAACTGGGATCGTTCGATCTGCATGGCCTGATTCATCATCGCGGTAATGACATCACGAAATGCCTGCGGGCCATGTTGAATCAATTGTTCCATCACTACTTCATATAGGTTAGGGTAATCAGGTTGGGTCATTGGGTTGCCTCCACATTTGCTTAAGTCACAAACATGGAACGACTTGATGGCTCAACATTCAATACTAAAGCCTGAAAAACCGGCTTTGGCTTCGTTCGCTACGCTCACTTCGCCTAAGCCAATAGCGAAGCTGCAATAGAAAGCTAAATTACAGACCTCAGATTACACTACCCTCGATTCACTCTGATTTAGTTCATAGGCCCGAAATCCTATAGGCAGACTTTACCATTCAGAAACCCTATTTTCCAAGCACTCAATCGATGTGAACAGAACCATTATTTATCCATTACTACAACGGATTTTTTAGAATGTGATAATCTCATACGCTGACCGTAAAGCTCAGGGCGTTGTCCAAATTAGTACTAGCACAACTGACAATCACCGCCGAGGATAAACACATCAATGTAATAGTGCTTCCATGGACGGTATTAGATTAATGATCTAATTTATGGGCACCATTCATCAAATAGGACACCTTTGGGGCTTCACTAAAGGCCCTATCCTATTTTTCTTCAATCCATTCAATCAGTGAACGCCACTGCTCAATGTCCTTATCCACCTGATAAGGAGACATCTCAAAAATGCCAAAACCTCCCTCAGACGCACGAATGTAGTTTTGTGAATCTCTTAAATGGGTCACCAAGGGGATATCGAGCGTTTTTAGAAATCGCTCCAAGTTGTGAAATACGATGGTGTTTTCTTTCACTCTATTTGCTACCAAGCCAATCCGGGCAGTTTTCAACATACCTCCCAGCATCAGCTGCCCCACAAAATGCCCAATAGCGCGAATATCTATTGCTGAGGGTAAAACAGGCACCAGAACAACGTCTGCTTTTTCGAACAGGCGTTGAGTTTGAATATCAGTGGTCCGTGCAGGAGCATCTATCACAATCCGCTCTACATCAAGATTGAAGTTCACCCTCCCTTTCGCACCATTCACAGCCATTATCTGATTCAGATCAGCTGGACGCTGATCTAGCCATTCCAAACTAGAATGTTGGGGATCATAATCGATCAGTGCAACAGGAACATCCCAAAGGGCATAGTAACTGGCTAAATTCGCGGCAATGGTTGTCTTACCACACCCCCCTTTTGGATTCACAATCAGGATTTTCTTCATCGTTTCCTCTCAAAGATTGAGTAGATATATTCGAATCATGACGGTATTAACGCCAGCCGGTACCATTTAGGTATCCGCCACATACGACGGCAGCCCCATTTCGATCAACTTGCAATCAACAAAATGATTACCTAGAGACAATCAAACTACCGGTCATAGTGAATCCATCATCAAGCGTCAGCAGCTTACATTCACCTGAGCCTGAAACAGTTGCATCACCGATATTGCCGGTAAACTGACCTGTAATCAAGGCGTCACACCGGAATACACCAAGGAAGCCGCACCACCATCACTGGAGATACCCGTAGAGCCGCCAGCGCCACTACTCACTTCGCTTTTGTCTTCTTCACATCCACTTAACATGATAACCATAGCAAAAGCCAACACCACAACAAAGCGGCGCTGCCTTATTTTGGCTGTCCATCGATACATTGTGCACCCCTACTTTTTGTACTATCAAATACCACTTTGACGTTCTTATTTTCATCGGCCGCAGCAAAGAACCACAGTCCAATTCCTAGGCGAAAGTAAGAACACTCATTTCTATTCTCTATTCAGCCTTCAAATTTCACTCAATTGATATCGGCGTGGCATTATCAGACAGCCCCGAGTGTCGTAAAAGTGCCTCAATATCAGGCTCGCGGCCACGAAAATCAAAAAATAGGCTAGCTGGTTCTTCACTGCCTCCCTTCTCCAGAATACAGCGCCTAAACGAAGCTCCCGTCTCCTTATCAAAAATTCCTTTTTCTTCAAAAAGACTAAACGCATCTGAAGAAAGCACTTCTGCCCATTTATAACTGTAATATCCCGCCGCGTACCCACCGGCGAATATGTGCCCAAATCCGTGTTGAAATCGATTAAATTCCGGGGCCTTAACCACGGCAACGTCATCTCTGACTTCATCTAATATACGCTGGATCATATTTCCGTCGATTCCTTCCACCTCTTTATGAATTCTTAAATCAAATAAACTGAATTCTATTTGGCGCTGCATTTGCATGGCAGATTGAAAGTTACGAGCTTGATGCATTTTCTCCAGTAAATCATCTGGGACCCTTTCACCTGTCTCTACATGACCAGATATCAGATCCAATGCTTCACGATCCCAGCACCAGTTCTCTAAGAATTGACTAGGCAATTCAACGGCATCCCAAGGAACACCATTAATTCCTGCTACCCCTGCGACCTCAATCTGGGTTAACAAATGATGCAATCCGTGACCAAATTCGTGAAACAATGTTATCACTTCATCATGGAGCAATAGTGAAGGAGAATCACCCATGGGTTTCGAGAAATTACAGGTCAAAAAAGCAACCGGTAATTGGATGCCAGCATGGGTTTTCCTGCGCCCAACGGCATCGGTCATCCAGGCACCGCCTTGTTTGGCCTCGCGAGCAAATAGATCAACATAGAAGTAACCTATCACACCACCCTCAACGCCAATTACTTTAAAAAACATCACATCTTCATGCCAAATTTGGGGGGCTTCTTCAACTTGAATTTCAATTCCGAACAACCGACTTACTATCTCAAACATTCCACTCATCACCTTAGGTAATGGGAAGAACGGTCTTAATGCCTCACTAGAAAACTCGTATCGTTTTTGACGAAGCTTCTCGCTAAACCAACCATAGTCCCACGGAGAAATACCATTAACACCATATTCGTCCTGCGCAAATTGATGCAACTGCGCCACCTCTTTTTCCGCTTCAGGTTTCGCTTTTGTCGACAAATCAGTAAGAAACTTTTCCACCTCTTCCACACTGCTTGCCATCTTCGTTTCTACTGAATACTCAGCATAGTTTCGAAATCCTAGTATTTGTGCTTTTTCTGATCGCAATTGCAAAATTGATTCCATTACTGAAGTGTTATCCCATTGGCCCGCACAGGGGCCAATTTCGCTCGCTCTAGTAACAAAGGCGCGGTACATCTTCTCTCGTAAATCCCGATTGCCTGCATGAGACATCAAAGGTTGAAAAAATGGATACTGCAAATTGAACTGCCACCCTTCCAAGCCCTTTTTTCTTGCCTCGTCGAGCGCCATGGACACCACGCTTTCTGGTATTCCTTTCAAGTCTTCCACATCCGTCACATGCAAGCCCCAACCATCCGTTGCATCCTGAACATTCTGTGAAAACTCATTTGTCAATTGGGATAAGTCACTTAGAATTTCTCTATAACGCTCCTTGTCTTTTCCTTCAAGGTCAATTCCAGATAACTTAAAGTCTCTTAAATCATTCTGTATTGACTTTCTTCGAGCGAGGTAGGAAATTTCATCAATATCACTGTAAACGCCGTGCTCTCTGCCATTTTCTCTACTCGATAGCGCTTTTTCGATCATCACAATTTTTTCGAATAGCACTTTGTTTTGGCCCAGTTCGGCCGCATAGTCTGATAACTTGACAAGACAGTCCTGATAAGCCTCTTGGAGCGCCTTGTTATTCATAACATTGTTCAAATGAGAAACGGGAGTCCACATCCTTTCAAGCTGGTCATCCAATTCCTCCATTGGCATAATGAAATTATCCCAATCCGGTGTGGTCTCAGAATCTAGCAAGCCATCAATTTTTGCACGGTTGTTTTGTAAAATCTCATCCAAAGCAGGCACAACGTGATCAGGAACAATATCCCGAAATCGAGGAAATCCGCTAAAATCCAGCAGCGGGTTTTCTGCTAATACAGTTTTATCCATTTATTTATTCTCGTAAATTAACTCAGGTCAAACCTATGAAGACACAGTATGATTTTATCGTTATCGGCGGCGGAAGTGGCGGCATTGCCTCAGCCAGACGGGCAGCTCAGTACGGAGCTAGTGTGCTGCTGGTCGAGTCAGGTAGACTCGGCGGAACGTGCGTTAATGTTGGTTGCGTACCGAAAAAAGTCATGTGGACAGCAGCTCAGCTAGGCGAAGCAATTGATCTGGCTCCAGATTATGGATTCAACCTCGAACGAGGTCAATTTCATTGGCCTATTATTAAACAATCAAGAGATCAGTATGTTGCTAGACTAAACCAGATTTATTCCACTAATCTGGGCAACTCGAATGTAACCGTGGTCAATGGCATTGGACAATTCGAAGGAAACCATTGCGTCAAAGTTGGCGAACAATCTTTCACGGCGGACCATATATTAATCGCAACCGGGGGGCAACCTACTGTTCCTAATATTCCAGGCGCAGATCTCGGCATTACCAGCGACGGTTTCTTTGAGCTTGAAAACCAACCCATGAAACCACTCATTATCGGTGCGGGTTACATTGCAACGGAGCTGGCGGGGGTGTTGCAAGGACTCGGTAGTGAGGTCTCCATGCTACTGAGAAAAGATAAATTGCTGCGCTCATTTGATCCGGTAATTTACCAAACCGTGATGGGAGAAATGATAAAAAATGGCACACAAATCATGACGAATATTGCCTTAACTGAACTTTATCGATCCAAAGATGGGACCTACGGTTTCAAACAGGACAACGGAGAGAAATCCGACGGCTACGATTCAATCATATGGGCCATTGGTAGACACACCAATATCACCAAACTGACGCTTGAGAACACAGACCTTGCTCCCAACAAAAGAGGCTTCATCGATACCGATGAATATCAAAACACCGCAGTGAGTGGCATTTATGCCGTTGGTGACGTAACACCAAGGGCACCCTTGACCCCAGTCGCTATTGCCGCTGGTCGAAAACTGTCGGATCGCTTATTTGATAAACAGCCCGATGCGAAGCTCAATTATGATGATATTCCGACGGTTATTTTTAGCCATCCACCAGTGGGCACTATTGGTTTAACCGAAGACGAAGCAAAAGAAAAATACGGTTCAGGTCAGGTAAAAACTTATGAAAGTCGGTTCACTAACATGCGTTATGCCGTGAGTAGTCACAAATCACCAACGGTTTTTAAGTTGGTTACTACCGGAAACAACGAAAAAGTCGTTGGATGCCACATCATTGGCGATAGTGCCGATGAAATATTACAGGGTTTTGCCGTCGCGATAAAAATGGGAGCAACTAAACAGGATTTCGATAATACCGTCGCCATTCACCCGACAGCCGCCGAAGAACTAGTAACCATGCGATAACAAAGCGACACCCGTTTTACACGGGCTGCATTCCTAATTCTAAATACTGACTCTTATGCAGCCCGTTGATTTTTCTTCAAATAAACCAATAAAAGCGATATTGCTGCAGGAGTGACACCGGGAATTCTTGCTGCCTGGCCAATGGTTTCGGGACGGGCTTCGGCAAACTTCTGCCTAACTTCGGACGACAAGCCATTGACCTGGTGATAATCGATACCCGGAGGTAACATCAGAGTTTCATTCTTTTTATGTCGCTCGATCTCGACAATTTGTCGTTCAATATAACCACTGTATCTCGCCTGTATTTCAAGTTGACGAATTTCCTGCTGTGACGTTAAAGGCTCTTCCAAATCTGAAAGTCTAATCAAATCAGCGTAATCAACTTCAGGCCTCCTTAACAGATCCAACAAATTACTTTCTCGTAAAAGCGGTTGCCCAAGTACGTCTTCCGCCACCTCACAATTCACCGATTCAGGTCGAACCCAAGTTTGCTGCAAGCGACTTTTTTCCTTCTCAATAGAATTAAGCTTCTGGTCAAATGCACTCTTTCGAAAATCATCAACCAATCCCAACTCGTATCCCTTTGGCGTCAATCGAATATCTGCATTGTCTTCTCGAAGCTGGAGTCGATATTCCGCTCTGGAAGTAAACATCCGATAGGGTTCGGCAGTACCACGAGTCACTAGATCATCGATCATCACACCAATGTAGGCTTCACTTCGATCTGGGCACCAGGGGGCTTTTTGCTGGACCAGCCTGGCAGCATTTAGACCTGCAATCAACCCTTGCCCTGCAGCTTCTTCGTAGCCCGTGGTTCCATTAATTTGCCCTGCGAAAAACAGGCCATTAATGCACTTGGTTTCTAAGCTTTTTTTGAGACCTCTCGGGTCAAAAAAATCATATTCAATGGCATATCCGGGGCGCGTTATGATCGCGTTTTCAAACCCTTTGATAGTTCTAACCAATTTATGCTGAACATCGAAAGGCAAACTGGTTGAAATCCCATTCGGATATATCTCTGTCGTATTTAGCCCTTCAGGTTCGATAAAAATCTGATGATTTGATCTATCTGAAAAACGAACTACTTTATCCTCAATAGAAGGGCAATAGCGGGGGCCGACTCCTTCAATCACACCACCATAAATCGGTGATTGATCCAAAGATGCTGCAATAATTTCATGGGTTTTTTCATTGGTTTGAGTAATATGACAAACAACCTGCTCTGGATGTTCCCGGGCATCACCTAGAAAGGAAAAGACCGGAATGGGCGTATCCCCCGGTTGCTCAAGCAATGATGAATAGTCGATAGTCTTACCGTCAATACGAGGCGGCGTCCCGGTTTTTAATCGATCAACCTTAAAGGGAAGTGCTCTCAAGCGTTCGGCCAACGAGATAGAAGGCGGATCCCCTGCTCTGCCGCCTTTTGAGTTGTCCATTCCAACATGAATCTTCCCATTGAGAAAAGTTCCCGTGGTTAATACCACAGCAGGAGCCATAAATTGGATACCAAGTTGAGTCTTTACCCCGACTACATCACCGTTCTCTACCAATAAGTCATCAACGGACTGCTGAAAGAGCGTGAGATTTGGTTGGTTTTCCACCGTTCTTCGAATCGCTATTCGGTACAAAGCCCGATCCGCTTGCGCCCGAGTTGCCTGAACTGCTGGCCCCTTTCGGGAATTCAGAATTCGAAAATGTATACCCGCTTCGTCAATGGCTTTTGCCATCACGCCCCCTAGTGCATCAATCTCCTTAACAATATGCCCCTTACCGATACCCCCAATAGCTGGATTACATGACATTTGCCCCACTGTCTCAATATTATGAGTAATTAGTAGGGTCCTTACCTGCATTCTCGCGGCCGCTAAGGCGGATTCGACACCGGCATGCCCACCTCCTATGACAATGACATCAAATGGTTCAGGATATTTCATAAGTGACTAACTTGCGTATGTTATCTAAGGTCAGCGGCCTATCTGGTTCTAACAAACCAACAAGTCTCTCCCAAGACGCTATTGAGCATAATAATCATATGCATTTAGAATCCGTTCAGTGAATTTCCATGCGTCCGCATGGGAAACGAGGGTGCTCGGGGGGATAATGACCTGAGTATAAAGTTCTTTACCATGAGCGTCTTTTAGCGCTTGCAAGGCATCATGCAATGACTCCTCACTCACTAGAGTCACCACTTCACCGTCTGGTAAGCGATATTCATAAATAAAGTCATTACCATTTTTTAACAAAGAAACGGCAACCACGTATTTTCCTAGCGTACTACGGGCCGGTCTTACTAGCGTTTTGTATTTTAGCTCTAGGTCCTGGTACTCTTTTTGTAGTGCCAGCAATTTCTCTTCCGATAGATTACTAATAGCAATGAACGACAGTTTGTTTTCTTTCTCTTCTTCAAGTAATTCGGTTAGTGTCATGACCTGCTGATTGACAACAGCAAACTGCTCTTCATTCTTAATTCTTAGCGCATCAATCGTTGCCAATTTCTCATTAAGCGCTTGCTTCTCTTCTTTCAATGCATTCAGCAACGTTTCCGTTTTTGTGAGTTGTAAAGAGAATGAATCAATGACACTTTTTAACGCTTGGTTCTCATCACTAAGTCCGGCAATCTGATTATTCGCTGACTGTTCCTTCTTTGCCAGCTCGTGGTTTAGCATCTCGATTTTTTCGTTAAGGATTGATTCCTTGCTCTCCAGGTTTTCAATTTTATCTTGCGCAACCTGAATTTCTCCAACCAAAGATGCTTTTCTATCAGACAGTTCATTCGCCGTCTCAGAGGCAACCTCCAGCTCTCCACTTAGTACTAGGTTACTTGCCAAAAGCCCCTCTAGCTCATCCGAAATCTTCTGCTTCTCCTTTTTTAGTTTTTCATTGTTTGTCATAATCAGCGCAATGGCCTGGTTTATGGTCAGTGGCCCCTGATTATCATCTGCAAACTTATTTCTTATTGTTTCAGTTTGGATAAGCAGACTTTTCTTAAGATCAGTTAGCTCTGTCCATTCTGTCAACAGCTCTGATAATTCTTTTTTCACCCCAGATTGTTCGACGGCTAGCGCTCGATAACGTTTTTGCTCCTCATCCAGATTAAGTTTCAGTGTTTGGTTTTGCTCAGTGCTTTTCCCCAACGAGGTCTCTAGTTGAACCAACTGCGCTTTAAGAGAGGACAGCTTTTCCACAAGTTCGTTGTTCTCGACCGAAACCGCAGCTTGCTCATTCTTGGTAATACCCAATTCGTGATCGAGCTCAGAGTTCCGTAACATGATGACCACTAATGCCATCAAAAATATCATGACAATCACTGTCATGATATCGGTGAATGATGGCCAAACACTATCATCACCCATACCCTGGGCACCTTGCCCTATACGTAAATCAACGAACCCATTATTGTCTGACATATTCGAGCCTGAGCGCTATGGAGTGCGAAGGCGAAAACCACGCTGCAATATTTCCACTATATCGGACATAGTTTCTGTATTGTATTCGTTGTTCTTTTGCTGTAGTTCGATAATTTCCTGTATCGCTTCCATCAAAGCTTGATCACTTTTAGAGGTATCTTGAATACCAACCATATTGAGCTTAGCGGTTAAATGCTCCGCTGCTGCTTGCAAGACTTGTGCAGACTCAGCATAAATTTTCTGGGATTGATCTAATTTTCTCACTAGCTCACTGGACCTTCTCATTCCCTCTGAATAATCTTGCGCAGCAGAGGCTTCCTGATTAATCTGGATATGGGGAAGCAGAGTTGTTGCCGAAATCTCTTCAATTCTACTCAGCAAATAGGTTTGAGTATCCGTCAGTTTGATATAGAAGTAGCCGAAAAAGAGGTAGGTAACAATCGCTGTCATTGTCGTTGACAACGCTGTAGACATGCCATAAATAATCGTACTGAGTCCTCCACCTTGGGTTCCTGCTGCACTGCCATAACCGGCTTGAATGAGATCAGACGCCCCCATCAAGGACATCGATAGAGAAATAATAGTGCCGAATACCCCAGTAAGAATCAGTACATTGTGTACAAATTTTAAGAAACTATTCCGGCTTGCTTCTGACGCTAGCAACGTTGCGGCCAGTGCACTCTGGTTAATACTGGCCTTTTTCCTATCTAGGCTTTTCAACACCTCGAAACGTTTGGCGATCATATGGGTTTCTGACACGCCATTTAGCGGCTCCCCTCCTTTGCCGATGTTTTCAAGAAATTGCAGAATGGACAGCTCTTCATTTCGATAGGCAAAAAAACGTTTCACCAACTCAAAAAGACCAGAGAAAAATAGAATGATAATCCCGCCATTCACAATCCCTCCAACCGCATTTACCTGATTATGTACATAAATCTCATAAACGATTTCGCGTTGCCACACAACAACAACTAAGAGCACCAAAAACACGGCTAACATCTGTATTAGCACAGTGCTAGTGTGATCATACTTGAGTCTGCTATTTGTCATATCAATATCTAGTGCGATTGAGTCTAAGTCCATCCTAAAAACAACACTCCCTATTATCTCCGGGCCTAGGAAATAAGTGATTGTGATGGTCTAAAGAAGCACCTTCCCAACCATCCACAACCATAGCACAGATTATATACGGGAGAACCCAGAAAAGGCATATTGGAAAATACGTGAAACCGTTCAATCTAGGACGAAATCATCAATCAGCCCCCCCCGATAGATATCAGATACATCCCAATAATTACTACAGGAAAATCGAATTCAACGAGACAAAACTCGGCACCTAGGGCTCCTTCTCGCTCCGAAGGATGTTCATCAATGGCCTTATACGCTTATGAGCCTAAATGGAAGCTGTTAGTGCGAGCTAGATACTATTTGCCAATGCAAAATGAACCAAAAATCAATCCCAGCAAATCCTCACTGGTTACTTCACCTGTAATTTCCCCCAAGGCATGTTGACATGCCAACAAATCCTCTGCCAGCAACTCTCCTGCCTGATGATCAGTGAGCTGGGCAATACCATTGAGCAACATCGACTCTGCTCGGTGAATCGCGTCCATATGCCTTTCACGTGCAATAAACTGGCTATCTTCGATCTGCCGGTACCCGGCTTTTTCCAATACAAGCTCTTTCAACTCATCCATCCCAGCCCCTGTCAAAGCTGACACACCCACATTGTCTCCCGACCGGCCTGCTGGCCTAGCACTTAGGTCAATTTTGTTGCGTACGATGATGAATGGAATGGGCTTCGGTAAATTTGCTAGCAGATCATTTACCTGATGTTCATTACTTTGAGTATCATCCACTACCAGAAGAATCAAATCTGCATTACGCTGCGCTGCCAATGCCCTCTTGACACCCTCAACTTCGATTTCATCTGTGCTATCACGAACTCCAGCAGTATCGATCACCTCGATAGGCAACCCATCTATCTGAATGACCTGCTCTAAAACATCCCTAGTCGTTCCTGGAATGGCACTCACGATCGCTCGATTTTCATTAGCAAAGTTATTTAACAAACTAGATTTGCCTGCATTCGGCAATCCGGTAAGAACCACTTTCAGGCCATCTCGCAATAACTTCCCCTGTTTCGCTGTCTTCTTTAGTTGCAAGAAAATATCCTTCAGATTATTTAGGCGAGCCAACACATCACCATCACCTAGGAAATCAATTTCTTCATCCGGAAAATCAATAGCAGCCTCGACATAGATTCTGAGCTCTGTGACTTTGCCCACCAGCAAGTGTATTTGCTCGGAGAAATCGCCCTTTAATGAGTTAAACGCAGACCTCGCCGCCGATTCTGTATTGCTCGCAATCAGATCAGCCACCGCCTCCGCTTGCGCAAGATCAAGTCGGCCATTAAGGAAGGCACGCTCACTAAACTCACCGGGCTTTGCTAAACGTACACCGAATTCCAAACAACGCTTGACTAGCATTTGCATCACAACCGGGCTGCCATGAGCATGTAACTCCAACACATGTTCTCCGGTATAACTATTGGGGGCAGAAAAATACAACGCTAACCCATGGTCGATGGCACGGCCATCTTGTTCTCTAAATTCGGTTAGTTTTGCGAGTCGATCAGTGGGAATAGCCCCAATAAAGCGCTGGGAGAAAGCAGGTATGTTCGGGCCAGATAAACGGAGAATACTCACACCACCGCGTCCTGGGGGCGTTGCAATGGCGACGATATCATCGCCATTGCACAACGGTTGTTCTAGATCACCAATTGCCATTAGCCTCAGTTAAGCAATCTATCTACCTGTTTTTGAACCTCTGTTATTGATATTTCCTAGTGATGTAGTATTGCTGCGCAATGGACAATATGTTGTTCACAACCCAATACAGTACTAAGCCCGCAGGGAACCATAGAAAAAAGACAGTGAAGACGACAGGCATAGCCATCATGATCTTCTTCTGCATTGGATCAACTGGAGCAGGATTGAGGAAATGCTGTGCCAGCATCGATGCTCCCATGATCAGGGGTAAGACGAAATAAGGATCAGGCAGTGAGAGATCATTCAGCCAAAACATAAAGTCCGCCTGTCTCAACTCTACACTCTCTAATAGCACCCAGTACAATGCCATAAACACCGGAATTTGCACTAATATTGGTAGGCAACCACCCGCGGGGTTTACTTTTTCGGTTTTATAAAGCTTCATCATCTCCTGTTGAAACTTTTGCTTATCCTCGCTGTAACGTTCTTTGAGTGTTTGCAAGCGTGGCTGAAGCTTCTTCATTTTCGCCATTGATTTATAGCTAGTTGCTGACAATGGATAGAAGATCGCTTTCACAAGTACCGTCAGCAAGATTATCGCCCAACCCCAGTTCTTAACCACATCATGTATGTTGGTCAACAACCAAAATAGTGGATCAGACACTGGCGTAAGAAAGCCATAGTCAACCGTTAGGGTGAGCCCTTCCGCATTTTGTTTTTCCAGTCGAGCCTGCTCTTTGGGTCCAACAAACAAAGACGTGTTGACTTCTCCCTGAGCTCCCGCAGCAATCGAGACCGGTTGTGAGGTTTTGTATCCGACTCGATATTCGGTGTTTGCTTTATTGGTTACACCAGTATAAAACTGATAGTTATCTGATCCGCTTGGCAGCCATGACGCAACAAAATAGTGTTGCAGCATAGCGACCCATCCCGTAGGTGTGGTGACATCAAGATTGCTTTCCCGCATAGTTTCATAATCTATTTTGTCGTACTTTTCTTCCTCGGTGTAAATGGCCGCACCATTGAAGCTAGGCAATCTACCCAGAAAGCCCATCGAACCTTCCTGTTCAATCGCTGTTTGTCTTAGCTGTCCATAGACATAGCCATCCCATTGAGTCGCGCTTTGGTTATCTACCCGAAAATCCACTTCAATTCGGTAACTATCCCGCACAAAAGTAAACACCTTTTTGTAGGCTACTTGGTCTGGTGAGGTCCAGCTCAAAACGATTTCCAACGAATCATCGTCTCCCATCGCGTAATCCAGGCTATCGGCTCTGAATTCCACGTTATGATTGGGATAATCCCGTCCATTGCCGATCAGTCCACTTTGCGCCACAAACATCGCTCCAGCATCACGATGCATCAAAACAAATGGTTCGTCAGGCAAATCAACACTCACAGGATGCTGCTTTAACTCAACCCGAATCAGATCACCACCCTTGGTGTCAATTTGCGCATTGATTAGATCAGTACTGACATTAACAATTTGCCCACTGACCGATGCCTCGTCCGCGCCATCGCTAATCTGAACATTCTCGCCGTTGGTATCCTGCGCTATCTTAGGAGCGTCAGGCACCTCATTCTTCAGGTCATTATTGGATTCAACGCCATTATCTGAGACATTCTCAGAATTAGAAGTGGATTGCCCGAAGTTCCCAGATCGTTGTTGTTGAAACTCCATCCATGACTGCCAAATCATGACCATGACCAAGGCAAGCGCGCCAAACAGAATAACTCTTTGTGTTTGCATCTACTTTTTTGTCTACTAATGAGTAATCGTTTTTATTGGTCAGTTTTCCTTCTGCTCCAACAACTTCGAAGGAACAGGATCATAACCGCCTTCATTCCAAGGATGACACCGTCCTATTCGTCTGATAGATAACCAAACCCCACGAACAACACCGTGGACTTCAATTGATTCAATTGCATAGCTTGAACAAACCGGCTGGAAACGACAATTGTTGCCGATAAAGGGACTGACGCAAAGCTTGTACAGCTTTATAAACGCAATGAGTGGTCTTTGCATTTACTATTTGCTCTCTGCCATAATTTGCGTAATTCATGGCATAACACGCGGTTTTCCTGGCCAGCACAACCAACTTTAGCTACAACAACAAAGTCCATTCTAGCAAGCTCCGATTGTAAACATCGAAATGTCTCTCTGGATTGTCGTTTAATCCGATTTCGCTCCACCGCCTTTTTACTGACTCGTTTAGAAACCGCCAATCCAATTCGCGGATGCTCCAAATTATTGGGAATCGTATAGACGCTGAAAAACTTCCCATGGAAGGGTTTTCGATGTTTAAATACATTACTGAACTGGCTACCGTCCAGTAACCTTAAACAGCGACCAAATCCCGCCGCTATTTGCGGCATGGAAATATCAGCAAAAACGCCGCATCGTATTAAGCACTCAAGCGAGCACGTCCTTTGGCTCGACGAGCATTTATAACTGCACGTCCACCACGGGTACGCATACGCTCACGAAAGCCGTGGGTTCTTTTGCGCTTAATTTCACTGGGTTGAAAAGTACGTTTCATGGTTTATATCCAAGACCGTCAAAGGGCAGCGGAATCTAACTTGTTTAACTGGAAATTTCAAGCCAAATAGACACTTTCGCTTACAATGATGCCCACAAATGGAGAATATCGATTTTTAGAGTCGGCGATTACTGGAGTATGCCTCTGCAATTACGCCGCTGATTTCATCATTTACGATGCCTAGCGACTTTGGCGGGGACGCCCATGGAAATACTTCTCTCAGGGCAATCTTTGGTAACAACCGCCCCTGCTGCCACCACTGCACCATCCTCAACAGTCACTCCATCCATTATCATAACTCTGGCTCCAAGCCATACATCATCCCCAATCACTACCCCACCTTTTCCTTCATAATCATAGTTTTTTGCCATCGGACCGGACACTCCATCCATGTGATAGCTTCCACCCCCGATAACATAGGTATAGGCCGCAAAAATACAGTCCTGACCAATATTTACAGAACTCGTCGCCGAGACAATACAATTGAAGCCTAAGTTTGAGCGATCATCAATTTTTATCGTCCCGTCTTTATTACTGATGATGGAGTTACGGCCAATAAAAACATCATCCCCAAGAGTAATGCCCTCACCTCTCTTTCCCTTGGCATCTAGCATCACATTTTCATCAATCATGACATTATTCCCAATGAAAATCTTGTGGGGATACCGTAGCGTCACGTTAGGCCCGAATACCACGCCTTTACCGCAGCTTCCTAGCAATTTAGGATAAAACACCTTTCGAAGCGCCAGTCCTAATGCGCCAGGAACCCAGGAGCAAAATAGCATAATCATTTCAAATGCCATTAAACGTGCATAGCTTCGCTTACCAACAATCAAGTCCATGTATTGTTTAACAGCACCCTCCGCTTGGCCATCCTGTTCGTTTTCTATTTTAAATTTCTTGCCCAAAATTAGATCCAAATTCCTGCCTAACACCAATATCAAACAGAAGGCAAAAGTATAACGTGACTTATTCAATCCATCCATAAGCAAATAGAACCATCGCTTGTCAGTCATTAGCTTGACGTTGATAAGCAATGAGTTTAGACTGCCTTTCGTGCAAAAAAGGTAGATTTACGGGGTGCTATCTTACAAGGTGCAGTTGTAAATATAAGCGCCGAAGGCAAGGTAAATGGACGTACCTTTTCTTGCTAACACCTACCCTTGACGCTTCAAGCCCTTCCCTACTCTCCCCCTTTTCATCCTCATTAAACACCGACGTCACCCTAAACTCACTATGGCCGCAAATTAATTCGACTGGATATAGTCGAATCCCTCGAACCCGTGTAAAATACGAGTGATTATAAATAGCCTACAATATGTTGCTCTAATTTATGTTATCTGCACCAGGTTTCACCGACAAGGAGCTTCATCAGATACGGGAATTTCTCACCCAGCATTACGGCAAAGACGTTGAGATACTTTCGTCTCACAACCAGACTCATCTAAGCCCAGCCTCAACTAGCCCCACTTCTTGCCCAACCATATTCTGGCAAGAGAATTGCGTGAATTTCCTAGTACTCAAAAGCAACTCTTCTGAATACCGGACTCAGTTCTTCACCACTCCTCTAGATCAACACGACACCGGTACTGAGACGTATTGTGATCTCGAAGAATGTCTAAAGGCGATACTGCAAGCCCAGTCTGATCATGAAAATGCCTGAGCAACTGAGCCGATTCTCTATGCGATCGCCAGACATGTTACATCAATCCTGATCAACGATTTCTATCCAATCAAAATTACACAATAAAACTGGATTCAACAAAGTTAAAGTTAATGAACAAAAGAAAAAATGCTTTCTACGCACAATCCGGCGGGGTAACAGCAGTCATTAATGCTTCTGCCGCCGGTGTCATTGAAACCGCCCGGGGAAAACCCGATAAAATCGGAAAAGTATATGCGGTTAGGAATGGAATTATCGGCGCTTTGACCGAAGATCTGATCGACACATCAAAAGAGACCGCCGCCGCGATAAGAAGGCTTCGGCATACTCCAGCCGGTGCATTTGGCTCGTGTCGCTACAAACTCAAAAGTATCGAAGAAAGTCGACGTCAGTACGAACGGCTAATCGAGGTTTTCGCTGCCCATGATATTGGTTATTTTTTTTACAATGGGGGGGGGGAAGACTCGGCGGACACTTGCCTCAAAGTATCTCAGCTCTCAAAAAAAATGAAATACCCCATTCAAGCGATACACATCCCCAAAACGGTGGATAATGATCTACCCATCACTGACAACAGCCCAGGTTTCGGCTCGGTGGCTAAGTACATCGCGACATCGACAAGAGAAGCCAGCTTCGATGTTGCTTCAATGGCAAAAACATCAACCAAAGTATTTATTCTTGAGGTAATGGGCCGTCATGCTGGATGGATAGCTGCTGCGGGGGCTATGGCTTCAGATGCCACTACTGAAATACCGATCATCGTACTTTTTCCGGAAGTTCCGTTTAACCGTAAAAAATTCATAGCGGAAGTGAAGCGTAAGGTCACTGAGTTTGGCTATGCTTCTATCGTTGTTTCTGAAGGAGCCAAAGGGAAAAATGGAAAAATCCTCTCTGATCAAGGTCTTGTCGACGCATTTGGTCACGCCCAACTAGGCGGTGTCGCACCCGTGGTTGCAAGCATGGTCAAGCAAGACTTGGACTATAAGTATCACTGGGCAGTGGCGGATTATCTACAACGCTCAGCTCGGCATGTTGCGTCGAAGACCGACCTAGAACAAGCATATGCAGTGGGTAAAGCAGCGGTTTTACTCGCGTTAAAAGGCGAAAATGCCATCATGCCCACGATTGTTCGGACTAGCAACTCACCCTATCGATGGAAAATTGGCACAGCTAAACTGAACCGAGTCGCGAACGTGGAAAAGATGATGCCCCGAAACTTCATCAGTCAAGATGGCTTTGGTATCACGCCAAAATGTCGGGAATATTTGACACCACTTATGAAAGGAGAAGACTATCCTCCTTACAAGAATGGTTTACCTGATTATGTCAGACTTAAAAACACGCCTGTCAAAAAGAAGGTGAACACCGAGTTTGAACTATAAAGACGACTAATCTTCGATAGTCATTCACCACTCAGACACACGCTCAGCGCTATTTTAACAATCCTCGAGAATCATTTAGCTGAAACAATACCCTAGACAACAAGAGCGCGGTTAGCAAAAGAACAAAGGGAGTGCGATCGACTGAGGAACGAAAAAGGTTGTTGTGCCGCCAAGTACCGCGGCACAACAAAATATCCTATATGAAACGTCAAACAGGTAAGAGCTAAACGCTTAACAAAGGAGCAATAACAAGGCTAACAATTGCCATTACGTTGATAAGGATATTCATAGAAGGGCCAGAGGTATCCTTGAACGGATCACCCACAGTATCACCGACTACTGTAGCAGAGTGAACATCCGAGCCTTTACCACCCAGATTTCCTTTCTCTACATACTTCTTAGCATTATCCCAAGCGCCACCGGCATTCGCCATTGTGAGCGCCATCAATACGCAGCCCAAGAGAGAGCCCGCCAGCATACCACCAAGAGTCGTCGCGCCTAAAACAAATCCAACCACAGCAGGAGCGGCTACTGCTAGCACACCAGGTAAGATCATCCGCTTCAGTGCGGCACGAGTTGCGATATCCACACAACGATCGGAGTCAGGCGGAGTCGTTCCTTCCATTAAACCCGGAATTTCACGAAATTGACGACGAATTTCATGGATCATGTCAAAGGCAGCACTGCCCACTGCTTTCATTGTGATACTGGAAACGAGCAAGGGAAAAATACCGCCGATAAACATACCCGCTAAGACTTTAGGATCACTGATTTTTAGAACGAATTCTGGGTTCAGATGGGATATGGTTTCAATATATGCTGAAATAATTGCCAAAGCTGCCAACGCAGCCGCACCAATAGCAAACCCTTTACCAATAGCAGCAGTGGTGTTGCCAAGCTCGTCCAGTGAATCAGTAATCTCTCGTACCTCGTCACCCAGACCAGCCATCTCCGCAATCCCACCCGCATTATCAGCCACTGGGCCATATGCGTCGATGGCCATGGTGATACCAACAGTAGCTAGCATGCCCACAGCAGCAATACCGACTCCGTACAGACCCGACAATTCGCTCGACCCCAAAATGATGGCACTGATGATTAACAAGGGAACAACTACCGACTCCATGCCCACAGCTAAACCTGAGATCAACACCGTTGCGGGGCCAGTTTCGCCACTTTTAGCGATATCACGCACTGGCTTACCACCGGTGTAATATTCGGTAATCAAACCAATACCGATGCCACCCGCGGCGCCGAGAACGACTGTCCACCAGATGTTTACACTCACTTGCATATATTGAACGAGGAAAAAAGCAGCCACGGCGAAAATCACTGCTGAGCCGATGGTGCCTATACGCAATGCCAATTCAGGCGACCTAGAAGCATTGATTTTAACAAGCACAATGCCCAAGATCGAGGACAAGAGGCCAACAGACGCCAGAGCCAGAGGTAATGCCATCAGCGAATTCTGACTGCCCAGCAGTGCAAGCGTAGCAGCTGGCAATGTCGCGGCGATAGCGATAGACGCGATCATTGAGCCACAATACGATTCAAAGATATCCGACCCCATTCCTGCAACGTCACCCACGTTGTCACCAACATTGTCGGCAATAACGCCTGGGTTTCTAGGATCATCTTCAGGAATTCCCGCTTCGACTTTACCCACAAGATCAGCCCCTACATCCGCACTCTTAGTGAAAATACCACCACCAACTCGCGAGAATAATGCAACTGAAGATGCGCCCATTCCAAAACCGTGTATTACATGAGCAGTATGCGGGTCAGTACCGAAAAAGTAATAAAGCACACCCAGCCCCAACAAACCCATTGCGGCCACACTCATTCCCATTATAGAACCACCGAAAAATGCCACGGTTAGGGCACCAGAAGCACCACTATCCCGAGCGGCGGTAGTAGTTCGCACATTCGCATTAGTCGCGGCGTACATACCAATATATCCCGCAGTGGCCGAACACACCGCACCCAAAAGGAACGAATACATGGTGTTGACGCCAAGATCAGAAATCAGAATCAATACCGCCACTACGGCAACAAAAACAGCTAGGTAGGTATACTCACGTTGCATAAACACCATCGCACCACGGTGGATTTGGTTACCGATCTCTGCAACTTTTCCTTCCCCAGCAGAAAACTTTAGAATCATTCGGTATATCAACCAGGCAACAAAAAGCCCAAACAAGCCCAATACAATAGGAATCACAGGGTTCATAAACTTACTCCAATAAAACGAAACACCGGTTAAAAAAAATAATCGCGGGACTATATCTCTGAACTAATGAGATATCAATAAAAAGCATTACATCCAGGCAAAGTATTACTTATGCTAAGTACACTAACAAATAGCGTCGATTTGATGTTTAGCGCGAGGTCAAATTTGGGGATTTGGACATCGATGTTGGCTAATTCGGTGCTCCGCTCACTTCAGACCTTTTTTTGAAAAGTATTAATCATTTCTTTATTTTTTTGGCCCGAGGATGCGCACTATCATAAACTTTGGCGAGATGCTGAAAATCCAAGTGGGTATAAATTTGAGTGGTCGATATGTCCGAGTGTCCTAGCAACTCCTGGACAGCCCTCAAATCACCGCTCGATTCAAGTAGATGGCTGGCAAACGAGTGACGCAGCATATGAGGGTGTAATCGCCTTTCAAAGCCTTGCCTTTTACCCCAAGCATCCACCCTTAGTTGAATTCCCCTCACGCTAATACGTTTGCCAGATTGATTCACAAACAAAGCTGGCTCACCATTTTTCGCTAGCTCCCCTCGTTTCTTCAGCCACTTTCCAAGCACCTCCAATGCCTTTTTCCCCACGGGCACTAATCGTTGTTTATTCCCTTTACCTGTAACATGAACTTGGGCTTGTTGATAATCGATATTCCCCAAATCTAGCGAGGTTAATTCAGACAGCCTTAGCCCAGATGAGTAAAATAATTCCATCACAGCATGATCACGAATCGATAAAGTAGAACCGTCGTGCTGATCTAGCAAAGAACTCAACTCATCAACACTGAGTGTCACTGGCAGTTTTTTCGGCGACTTTGGTGCGCTAACGCCATCAAACGGATTTATGCTTACCACACCGCGTTCGATCAGAAAACGATAAAGAGACCGCGCAGAAGATAACGCACGCTGAATGCTCGTTCCAGACAATCCTTTCTGGTGCATTTTTGCTGGAAATAATCGAGCCTTCTTAAGAGAAACCTCCCCCCAGTTATCAACCCCATTGGTATCAAGAAAACGTACTAATTCGGACAAGTCCCGCTGATAAGCCTCGATGGTATTAAGAGAGACCCGTCGCTCTCGTTCCAAACCTAGAATGTATTCGTCAAACCACTTTTGCAAACTAGTTTCGGACGGCGATTCTTTTGTCAGCTCGTTCAATCAAAGAGAGCCGGTTGTAAATAGGCACTAGCGATTAGACCAAGGCGATCCAAAAACATCACGCCAAAACCGGGTTTGAATCGATTTTCGTTTATTGATCCAATAATCATTACACCTTTTAGTTTTTCCTTAACGACCAATGGAACAAAAGCACATGATCTGATTTTTTTCTGTGAATCACCGAAAAGAGCAGAAACCAAGGAAGAAGCCAATCGATCGTCACAGATACTCCCGAGATGCACGACACGCTGACTAAGCATCCCATAGTCAAGGCCTGGGTCGTGTGCTTCTACATTTTTTTCCAATACTACCGATACTTCATCCACAGTAAAAATCTCAACGATCAGTTTAACTAGTGTCTTTTTTGATTCATCATTCCCATGATGATCAGCTTCGTGAACGTCTATAAGCAGTTGTGCCGATAGTTCATGCAATTCTTGTTCTAACTGCAGGTTAGCTTTCGCGCTATCCATGATAATTTCCAATTTGGCCTTTTGTTCCACCTCTCGATCTCTTAACACCTGTAACTGCCTCTGATGAAAAGAAGGTGTTTCAGGATGACCACTGAAGTCCATATCTCCCATCAACTCAGGGTGACGATTAAAGAAGTCGGGATTCTCTCTAAGGTAATCTACTATTTCCTGTGTTTTAGACATATCAACGATTGCTACTATTTTATTGTCTGAATTCGTTTTAGGACACAAAACCCCATAACGACGGAAAACCTACCAAGATAGGACATCATGAGAAGAGGATATCACCCAGAAAGCTCTATGGTCCCTTTAAACACCGTCTCGGCTGAGCCCGTGAGATAAATAGAGTGCCTCACTCCACTCTTTGAGTCCACACCATTCCATCTAACTTTTGAGTCACCTCCAGGCAAAGAGACTGTCACCTCTGAGTCCAACATACCCATCAGGATACCGGAGACCACTGCTGCAGATGCGCCACTACCACATCCCAGCGTTTCTCCCGCACCTCGCTCATGCACCCGCAGCCGAATGTGGTTTCTCGAAAGCACCTCCATAAATCCCACATTGACACGTTCAGGAAAACGCTCGTGGCATTCGATTATTGGGCCTAGGTTCTCCACATCCGCATTTTCAACATTATCCACCACGCACACCGAATGAGGGTTCCCCACTGCTAATGACGCTATTTCGATAATTCCCAAATCTGTTTGGAGCGAATAGCGAGTAGACGCTTTTGGTGCATCAAAAGGGATATCCGAAGGCATAAAAACGGGTTTCCCCATATCCACCGTCACCGTGTCATCATCATTTAGACATAACATCATAGAAGTGGTGGAAGTGTATACTGGGATGACTCGATCAGTGGTCAAACCTTCATCTACTAAAAATCGAGCGAAACACCTTGCGCCATTGCCACACTGCCCAACTTCACTACCATCACGATTAAATATGCGATATCGGAAGCCAGACTTGTTATGATCCGCATTCTGGGCAAGCAAAATTTGGTCGCAACCAATTCCAAAGTGTCTATCGGCAAGTTTTTCAGCTAATGCCTTAGACATTACGATGGTATTAGATACCCCATTAAGCACGACGAAATCGTTGCCTAAGGACTGCATCTTTGTGAACGGATAACGCATAATCGCCTGTTGAAATCTTTACCTGTTGAAATAACTTGAAAGGGTAACCATTACCTTACACTATCCGACACTGAGCAAAATAAGGTAGCGAACAGTGGTTGCACATTGACTGGTCATTGACAGAAATCAATGACGTCAATCTTATATGAAACTATTAACACAGAGAACAAAAAAAAACGTGAATCGCCGCCTTAAACCACTATTACAACGAATAAAAAAACTGCCCTCTTGGGTTAGAAAAATCGTTGGCGTCCTTCTAATACTTGGTGGCCTACTGTGGTTTCTCCCCATCCTCGGACTCTGGATGCTCCCGCTCGGGCTGATGGTATTATCACTTGAATTCGCCTGGGCACGGCGTGGATACCTGTCCATTACCATTTGGTATCGACGTTGGCGACACCGCCGAAAAGGAAAACCATAGGAGGAGACTGTTGCAATTTAAGACATATAAATCAAGGCAATTAGGTTAAGACGTAAATACATTCACTTAACCTTCTTATTTACGAAAGACCATCAAGCAACACAATATTCAAATGATTCAGAACACCGCACTACAGGGTTAGTATTGAACGTGTATGAACGCTATCTACATGGGCACTACACTTAAACCTTTTATTGATACACCCGAAAAGTATCTGTTTTAAGGTTTACGTTCTGAAATATTTGAAACAATCTGTGCGGGTAGTTTCCCACCCTTGATTCAGCACATCCACGATATCCCTCGGTAAACTACCGGCTGCAAGCGCCTTAAGATTTTGTTCAAGATGAGATTTACTACTCACACCGAGGATAATGCCATGATCAGCGTAACATGAGTAATTTGACACCAGCACAGAATGATGGCACAGCCATCTTAACGCAGCTTCAGAAGGGGGGATTTGGTGTTTGCCACAAGCATCGGTGAATTTAGATACAACACCAAAGTAATCTGACTTCCAGTAGCGATCAGGGTAAGCACCATATCTACCGAAACGCCCATTTTCTGGTTTGCGATTAATATCGGTGTGCTTCCCCGTTAAGAGCCCACCAGCTAACGGATTATAGGCATAAAAGGCAATATTATAATTACGCAGACAAGGCAGTAACTCTGATTCAACATCCCGGGTTAGTGCGTTATACATTCCCTGATAGACAGTGGGCTGCATCCAGTTGTTTTGACGGCACAGTTCAGCGACTTCCGCCACCTGCCAAGCTGAAAAGTTACTCAAACCAAATCGTCTAAAACAGCCATCGCAATAAAGCTCATAACACGCCTGCAATGTCTCACTAATTGGGGTATGAATGTCGGGGGAATGCAGGTAAAGCAAATCAACATCATTCGCTTGCAATCTGCTTAAAGATTCCCGAAATTGCTGTTTTATTCGCTCTGGTTGCAATCCAGCATCATTCCACGGATGAACCTTAGTGGCAGTGGCAAAACCGCTCTCGTCACTTGCTAATTCGCCCAGCAATGCCTCCGTCTTACCACCGTGGTAAAGATGCGCCGTATCAAGTTCAATATGACCTGAGTCACGAAATAATGTCAATATTTCCGCGGCTTTCGCGCCTACGACCTGATCTCCAAAGGTCATGGTTCCCAAAATAAGCTTCATACTAAGTATCCATCGATTCGCTGCTTGATAAGGGCAAAGAAGCAGTCACCCCTTGAATGCACTGTTCAAGAGTCCAATTTCACGCTTCCGTTAATTGCCTTCCAGAATCACCAACTCTCGATCATAAGCGCGTAGTGCAAGCTCTGCGGCTTCACCATAATCGGGATCATTATAGCAAGCCAAAGCCTGTTGATAACTTGGAAACTCTATTAACAAATTTCTGGGAAGATCCTTACCTTCTACCGTTTTATGTTCCCCCTTACTTACCAGGATCTTAGCCTGATATTTTTCTGCAATGGGTTTCCACAGTTTGGCATATTCTGATGCCGCTTCTGCATCCGTTGATTCAGAAGCACGAACTAACCAATAACCAGCCATATTCTCTCCAGGGTAAATGGTGATATTTTAATACCTAAATTTGATCACCGTGATTAGATCACGATGATTTTTGAACTAGGTTTCTCTCAAAAAAACTCATTGTGCTTTCTTTTTTTAGGCGCCGCATTTAGCCCCACCAACGACCCCATCATCAGAGGAGTTTGCACTGACCGTCAAAAAAAGCCTCCCACAATTGGACTCAGTATTGGATAGCGAGCGAGCAAAAATTGATCAAAAGCGCGTACCTCTAATTTCTCGTCAAACATCACTTCCCATCAGCCAAGGTACCCAGAATGGCAGTCACTCCTTAACGGCCATGAGATTAAGACTGATTCTATCACTACCAAGAACAAGCTCGCTGGTATCACTAAATAGACCAAAACTGTCCATCTTCCAAATTTCCTTATACCCCACCAACATCAGCCAGTCTCTTAGCAACTCCATGTTTAAACCCACGTAGTGATAATCGTATTTATCGATATGTCCACCGAATATCATTCGCATAATACCAAATCGTATCTCTGGACCAAATTGGTCCCGGTCGAGATACAGCCGGCAAAGTACGTCCATGTCCGGCACGCTGATATACAGCTTACCTTTCGGCATTAGTACCCGCGTCCACTCTTTAAGCACATCGACCAGCTCACCGTTATAGTCGAAATGTTCCAGCACATGGGATGCATAAACTGCCTCGAAAACGCCGTCATCGAAACGTGAAAGATCACGAGCATCTCCCTCATGATCAACACTGGGTCCTCCAAGCGCATTGAGTATTTCCCATTCCTCATGAGGGATGGTGCCACCGATATGGAGCTTTCTGGACAAGGTCAGTCTATTCTCATTTTTATGGCAGTCTTAATTATTATAGCAACCACCAGAATCCAGTTTTAAAGGCTGCCTCCATTTGTAGGAAAATCGTTTCGTATTAGTTTCCACGCCCCATTCTTTTTGCAATTTCACGCTTTTCCCATTGTGCACCAAAAAAATCAAGAACCTCATAAACATTAGCACCATGTATAACCACACCAACACCCCAGCCTAGTGCGGGCCAAATCACCCACAAATAGCCGGGGGAGGTGAAAAGATTGATGACTAACAACAAGAGCATAACGGCAGCATATTGTATAACATGATTGTAGAAGCCCTTAATGTCTCTGACGTATTCAATGGCCGCGGCTTCCTGTTGAGTGATTGTTTCGGGCTGAACAGCATCAGATTGCGCTGGCATAGTGGATTCCTCGGTCAGTTTGGCTACATCAGTTTCAAATACGGCTGCTAAAGACTTTAATGATTCAATTCCTGCCGGTTGGCCTCGCTCAATTCTTTGGATCGTACGAACATTCAACCCACTGAACTGAGCCAGTTGCTGTTGCGACCAACCTTGTTGCAAACGTCGTTTTCGAATAATCATTAGCAGCTCCTCATCAACAGTAGGTATCTTGATGCAATACCTGTCCGGGAACAACGACAGTAACACGAAATTCTCACGACATTAAGACGACAGTGCATCTTATCTATCCGACATATAAACGACATCAATACGACAAGGCTTCAAAAGCAATGTAAAAACACCGTTCTTAAAGCTTTCACTTTATCAATGATTTGTCTAAGCTTCACCTTGATTTCATAAGCCTCATTCAGACATTCTTTTTTTGGCAGTTGTCTCATACCAATCCATAGACTAACAATGAACATCCTTTTTATTACTGCCGACCAATGGAGAGGAGAGTGCCTTTCCTGTTTAGGCCACCCTGTGATAAAAACCCCGCATCTTGATCATCTGGCAAATCAGGGGGTGACATTCACCCAACACTATGCCCAAGCCACTCCATGCGCACCCAGCCGAACATCACTGCACACCGGCATGTATTTGCAGAATCACCGATGTGTGCTCAATGGAACCCCCGTTGATCGACGTTTCACAAACTGGGCCATTGAGATCAAGAAGAAGGGGTATATCTCATCGCTATTCGGCTACACAGATTCCGCCATGGATCCTCGAGGATTGAGCCCGAATGATGCGCGGCTCAGCCACTATAGTGAACCACTGCAAGGCATCGATTCCTTTACACCTATTCATAAAGACGTCTCACTTCTGTGGATCGAGTACCTCAAAGAGCGTGGATACACCCTGCCCAACAAGTTATGGGATTGTTACGGCGAAACCAAAGCCGGCATTGAATGGGAACATGGCGGTGATGTTCCGCTGCCGCTGGCAATTAGTAGTAGTGATCATGAAACCAGCGTGATGGTTGATGCGTGTATGGACTGGATCAAGGCGCAGAACCAGTCTTGGATCACTCATCTTTCGCTGCTCCGCCCCCACCCCCCTTTCGTCGCACCGGAACCCTACAACTCGATGTACGATCCATCTACACTTGATGACATCGTGCGAAAACCCACGATCGAAGAGGAATCCCAACAGCACCCTTATCTCGAATGTCAGCTAAACGCCAAAAAGTACGGTGCCATTGTTGAGAAGTATCGGGCGTCGGATAATACACAGGAAATTCGCCGAAAAAAGGCCAGCTATTATGGCCTGATGACGGAAGTAGATGATCAACTTGGGCGTTTGTTTGATTTTCTGAAGCAAAATGGACAATGGGATAATACCCTCATCATTTTCACCTCAGACCACGGCGAGCAAATGGGTGATCATTGGTTAACGGGAAAGTTAGGCTACTTCGATCCGTCTTACCATATACCATTAATCATTCGAGATCCTAGGCAAGAAAGCAAACCCATGCAAGGAAAAATGATCGACGCATTCACCGAAAACATCGACATTATGCCCACCATGTTGGAATTTGTGGACTTATCAATCCCAAGTCAATGTGATGGATATTCCCTGATGCCGTTTCTCACCTCGGCACAAACTCCAGATTATTGGCGCAACGAAGTGCATTGGGAATTCGATTTCAGGGACTGGTTTGATCCGTATTTGGAGAAACATCTCAATATCGCTCCTCACCAGTGCACGTTAAATGTGATTCGAGATAACCATTATAAGTATGTGCACTTCACCGCCTTACCACCGCTACTATTCGATGTAAAAAATGATCCCCATGAATTCATCAACCTGGCTAATGATCCTCAATATCAACTTGTTGCGCTACAGTACGCGCAAAAAATGTTGTCATGGAGAATGAATCACGATGATCCTGGGCTAACTGAAACATTTCTTTCAGACTCAGGGCCAGTGACGAGACGTTCACATTAGCCAAACACTTCAAATCGGTCAACCTCCGTTCGGTATGCACATCGAAGTAACCTGATTTGCCAAAGACAGACACGAAGTCAATCCTGGTGATTCAATGCCAAAGAGATTAACCAATCCGTTAATTTTGTGATCACGGGGGCCACTGATTAGAAAATCATTGATCATTTCACCATTGAAGTGAATTTTTGGCCGCACCCCTGCATAATCTGGCATTAACGAATGATCAGATAGCGCTGGATAGTAGGAGCGAATACGTGGATAAAAATCTACCGACCGACACTCATCAACGTCATGATTGAGCTCATCAATCCACTCAACATCCGGTCCGAAACGAGCTCTACCCGATAGATCAATCGTGATATGAACGCCTAAACCGCCCCGCACCGGTAGAGGATAAACCAAGCGGGAGACTGGAGAAGTTCCCACAAGACGAAAGTAATTTCCTTTTGCCAGACGTTGGGTGGGAATAAAGTCAGAACCAAGCGACGTCATTCTGCGTGCAATAGGTATTGCTCCTAATCCCGCCGCGTTGATGACGGTTCTCGCTAAAACCTTCATCGAGGAATGAGTGGAAAGATCAGTTATCGACAGCTCCACCCCATCAGCACAAGGTTGTCCACTTGTGACACGATGACGAAAGGCGATCATTGCCCCATTTTCTTCGGCATCCTTCTGCAATGCGAGCATTAGTGCATGACTGTCCACAATCCCCGTAGACGGTGAATACAACGCCGAAAGGCAACTTATTTCGGGTTCCATCGCACGTACAGCGGCTGCATCCAGTTGCTGCAAATCCATGACTCCATTCGACGTTGCCTGTTGCCCCAGTCTTTCCAGTGATGTGATTTGTTCCTCCGTGTTTGCCACAATCAATTTACCGCATCGCCGATGATTAATGGCGTGCTCCTCACAATATCGATAAAGTAGCTCCCGCCCCTCTACGCATAGCTTGGCTTTTAGCGAAGAGGATGAATAATAGATACCAGCATGAACGACCTCAGAGTTTCGCGAACTGTTACCCAGCCCAATGGCTCCTTCATTTTCGATGACAAACACATCTCTCCCTGACATCGCCAATGCTCGAGCAATGGCTAGCCCAACGACGCCCGCTCCGATGACAATGCAATCAAGTCGATGTGGCCTTAAGTTCATAACCCTATTTCTTGAGAGATGGCTTCTGTCCGCTACATGACCATTTCTGAATAATCTACCTGTTGGTCTTCCACCTTTGTTTTCTCTCTAATTTCTTTGCTGCCTTTTCTTCACGGATCACGTCGACCTCTGCCAACTCTCGATGCATCATTTCGGGGGACTCAAACGTCAAAGCACCGAGCATACCGTCCCGAATTTCAGTGAGCAGAATTTTTGCGACACGATCCATGTCAACAACACCACCGCTTCTCAAACATCCTCGTCGGTGACCAATCGCCTCCAATAAGTGATAATCTCGCTCGGGGACTTTGTCAAGACCATATCGCTCAATCAAACGATCTGGGTATGCATCGATTAAATAAGCTGCCGCATAATGAGCGACATCTTCGTGGGAAATGGCAGTATCACGAATAGCCCCAGTAATCGCCAGTCGAAATCCACTGTGTTTGTTCTCGACGTTTGGCCATAAGACACCCGGCGTATCAAGCAAAATCATATCATCGGATAAACGAATACGTTGCTGCATGCGGGTTATGGCTGGCTCATTACCCGTCTTGGCAATGGTTTTACCGACCAAAGCATTAATCAGTGATGATTTTCCAACATTAGGGAGTCCCACTACCATCGCCGTAAATGGCAAGTGCGTTCGACCACTCTGACGATAAAGTTTGCGACAAACAACCGGAATTTGACGCACACTATTGAGCTGTTTGACGCTGATTATCGTGGCTGAAATTGCGTTTTTTTCGTCATAGTGAGCTTTCCACCGTTCACTTAACTCCGAATCAGCCAAGTCACTTTTGGTTATGACTTTTAGGCAAGGTTTTCCTTTTCTTATTGACTCCAACATCGGATTTTCGCTGCTAAATGGAATTCTTCCATCCAGCAGTTCGATGAATACATCCACCTGAGACAGAGCCTCTTTTATCTCCTTACTAGCTTTATGCATATGTCCCGGGTACCACTGGATTTGCCTGCTCATAATGGAATGAATGTATGGGTAATGGATAATGAATGCAGCGACGAAATAGACAGAACAATGCTGGCCGAAATATCTGACACCGAAATTGGCTGGATTCATATTCTACCTCTTTACGATTTTGCAATCTCAAGGATTTACATTTAATCTCCAAGCCCACTGCGGATACTAACGATCTATTCTGGCTCTGGAAATGAGCACTAACTGACGACAACTGTTCCCATTTTATTACCCATCGATATGTGCATCCTATTCATTGCTCTGAATCAACACCCCCTATTTCCGTTGATTATCGCAGCCAATCGAGATGAATATTTTTCTCGACCCAGCAAAAACATGCATTACTGGGCAGATAAACCAGATATTCTAGCGGGGCGGGATCTTCTTAAAGGAGGAAGTTGGCTTGGTGTTAATAGAGCGGGAGGTTTTTGCGCAGTAACCAACTTTCGCACTGCACAGCCAATGAACCCTAAAGCCGTCAGCCGTGGGGCTTTGATTGACCATTACTTGAGTGCCTCAAAGGCCAGCTCAAGAAACCACCATGAAAACTTCATTTCCCATCTCAACCGTGACTATGCACAATACAATCCATTCAATTTGGTATTTGGCAATGCCCAAGCACTTTGGGCCTTTAGTAGTCAGACAGGTTCTCACATCCCATTAAAAAATGGATTTCACAGTATTTCAAATGGGGAACTCGATCAACCCTGGCCCAAAATGTCCCAAGGTGTAAATCAGTTAACCTCACTGATATCCGATAAGGCCAGTGGCGTCAGTTTCAAGACGCTCAATCAAATCATGACAAACCAAACCCAGGCACACGACGATCAGCTACCAAATACAGGCATTGAGCTGGAAAAAGAAAAAATGTTATCTTCAATTTTTATCCGCGGTGAGCAATATGGCACGCGAACAACCTCCGTACTGCTATATTCACTCAATCAAATCGACATACAGGAAACTAACTACGATACATCAGGAAAAGTCACAGACCAACAAAATTTCAAGCTTAGTAAGATCGATCAAAAAAGAAACTCCCCATCAGCAATAACCACACAGCAGCAAACGTAAGCATGACAGCAACATAAGGCCAGTTCCACACTGCCCCTTTCCACCCCGGAATTCCATACCGGCTTTGAAATACCAGATGAGTTCCCGACAGCGGGCTGGCACTGGTTCCCATACTCCAAGCAAACAGATAAGACAGTGCCAAAAGGTTAGGATTTGGGTTAAGCGTCAAAAGCAAAGGAGTTAATGCTGATATCAGTATCACCGGATGAATCCCCATCGCGCCGGCAATCACCATCGCTCCAACGATCACCACAGCAGTAACAGAATCAAAATCAGCCAATGGAATAGTGATAAACCCGACCTGTATCATGGAACTAATACCTGTCGCGAGCACCCCCGCAGATAGAAACAGCGTCAGCTCATTCACCACTCTTGGCAGTCCGTGACTGACATGTTTTACCAGTTGCCGCCAACCGCCCTTCATTCCCAATCGATAGATTAGCATCATGGTCGTGATTAACAGCGCACTCAGCGCAATCGCAATCAATATTGATAGGTTAGGCAACAGCCAATTGGACAAAAGCACCAATACAGCCAGCATCCCGGGAATCAGCAAACTATTCAAACGCAGTGGATACCCCACAAAATCGTCCATTTGTTCACTGTATCGCCATCGAGCTTCCGCATAAACGATTAATATCCCAATCACAGCAAAAGGAAACCCCGCCATCATGAGTAGCGACAATTGGGCTTCGGGAACGACCGTTAACACCACCGCAGTACCAGCGAAAAAGGGCGACCAAGAGGCCGCGCCAGAAAAAACCCGAGTAATAGATTGGGACGTGAATCGTTTTAGGGGGCGATACTGATGAATGCGATCCGCAATCAACATTGGTGCTGAAATATTGATAACAGCACCGAACAATGCGGTACCTAGCAGGGTTTGTACATAGGCGTTTGGCCCAATCGGCAAGACACTTTTCGTAGATGATGATGGCTTATCATCAGAGAACGGACGTTCATCAGGAATCGCAACAAGCCGAAGAAATCCAACCGACGTAATCATCGTCAAGAGCCCCGTGTTGCCGCTAATTACACCTTGAAAGTTGATCTCGGCACCCGACATCGTACTCAACCCAAGCAGCAATAACCCTACCGCCAACAACAAACCCACTTGGATTCTCTGACCACGGACGAGATCTAAAAAAAGCAGAGATGCTGCGATCCAGCTCATTAAACCTGCTACTAGCAGCCACTGGTTTTCCCGAACTAGCGCCAATAGCCCACCACCAATGGTCATAAGCGACATCAATAGGACGAATACTCCGCCCAGAGGGTACACTACCAAAACCAAGGGCACTATGTAAACCAACATGTTTCAAATCTCGAGCATGGACATAAAAGTGATGCCGGGATCACACTAACACTCACCGATGGCAATCAGATTACTGCCGACAAAACCGTTGTTTGTTGTGGTGCCTTTTCTAAAAAAATAGCAGGCATTGGCGCAGACAAACTACCTTTAGATGCAGAAAGAGGGTATCACGTTCAGTTCAAGGATCGTCAGTCGTTGTTGAGTCGGCCCGTTGGCTGGGCAGAAGCCGGCCTATATGCAACCCCCATGAACGAGGGTCTCCGGTTCGCAGGGACGGTGGAAATCGCTGGACTATCAAACAAAATGAATCCACGGAATATTCAACATCTAAATAGCAAAGCCCATCAAATGTTTGCATTGGACGAGGAACATTCATCCGATTGGCTCGGCTTTCGTCCTACCTTTCCTGATTCCCTACCTGTCATCGATCACAGCCCAGAATCCAACCAGATACTATTTGCCTTTGGCCATCAACACATCGGTCTAACGCTCGCGGGAGTCACCGGAAGAATCATTGCAGACCTCGCTTTAGGCGTCACACCTGACGTTGATATCTCCGCCTTCAGTGCAAAAAGATTCGAATAAATCTTCTCCTACACAAGCCCTTATTCGATCACCTCGATGTCTCACTAACGAACATCCGGGACCTGAATCACTCCATTTAAGCGAACTGAAATTGGTCAACCATCGTTCGTGCGGCAGTTCCTTAAGATAAAGTGATTCAATAAGTAAGGGATAAATAAGCAGATGTGCCCACAAAAAAGAGGAGCTAAAGTGCTCCTCTTTTTTTAACCAATTACCGTCAAGTTAACTGTAGCGGTATGGAACACCCACTTGATCCATGACCGCAGTGTAGTCCTTAAATATCTGAACCACTTTAGCAGCACGTGGGCTGATCGAAGCCATATCATCCCAAAACTCTTCGGCATCTTTCACTACCTGATCCCATTCGTTAGTCGGAATGGTTGTGAGCTCCATTTTTTTACCTTCAACACGAAGCTTGGCCTCACCACCCCAATACCAAACTTGGCGATAATAATGCGAGCTGTCAATGGAAAGTTTGAACAGCTCCTGCAGATGGGGGGGGACTTTTTCCCAGCTCTTGCTATTTGCGAAATAGGATCCACACCATGCGCCGGTGACATTATTTAGCAACGCGTAATTACAAACATCTGCCCAACCCACTTCATAGGCTTCAGTAAATCCGCACCATGCAACACCATCTAGTTCACCGGTCTGAATCGCTACTTCGATGTCATCCCAAGGTAAAGTCACCGGCACCAACCCATAGCGCGACAGAAATTTCCCTGCGGTTGGTACACCGAAAACACGCTTTCCTTTCATGTCAGCCAAACTACGAATCGGGTCTTTGGTAAAGATATGACAAGGATCCCAAGCACCGGCGCCGAGCCACTCTACCCCTTTGACTTCATCATACGCCTCCTGCCAAATTTCGTTCAATCCGTAATATTTGAACAAGACCGGCAGGTCCAAACTGTATCGGGTTGAAAATGGGAAGTACCCGCCAAAGACATTGATGTCTACTGGAGACGCCATGGTGGCGTCATCACTTTGAACCGCGTCAATGGTGCCATTTTGCACCGCTCTAAACAGCTCATCGGTGGCAACCAGTTGATCCGCATAGTAAAGCTCAATTTCCATTTGCCCATGAGCCGCCCGATTAAATGCTTCGATCTGCGGAAGAATAACGTGGGCACCCAATGGTGCACCGGAGTAGGTTTGTAGACGCCACTTAATGGGGTTAGTGGCTGAGTAGACATATGGAGCTGCCGAGGCTGCTACAGCGCCAGTTGCCGCGACTCCCGCTTTCTTTATAAAATCTCGTCGATTAGTTTTTCCGGTTTCTAACGAAGGTTTCTTATCTTTCATACAAAGCTCCTAGTTGTTGAGAAAAAAATTAATCACGTCTACACACTACCGGGAATACACATACTCCGGCAGCCAAAGTGCAATCTGTGGGTAGATCATTACCAATATCAAGGCCAGTGTCATGACCAGTACAAAAGGAATAACGGATCGGTAGATATCGGTGAGCGCGATTTCCTTAGGCGCCATAGCCCTCATGAGAAATAGGTTGTACCCAAATGGCGGCGTCATATAAGCAATCTGGCAAGTGATGGTATACAAAACACCATACCAGATTGGATCAAAGCCCAGCACTTTCACCAGCGGCACATATAACGGCGCCACAATCACTAGCATCGCAGTATCATCAAGAAACATACCCATCACCAAATAGGACAACTGCATCATAATCAGCACTTCCCAGGGAGTAAGATTCCAGTTCGTTATGAACAAAGACTCGATTGCCCGAACGGCGCCAATACCGTCAAAAACAGCGCCAAAACAAAGTGCTGCAAGTATGATCCACATAAACATACAAGAAATGCCCAAGGTTTTTCGCATGGTTTCTTCCAGCACTGACTTATTCAACCTCCCCTTCGACCAAGCAGCCAGTGTCGCCGCAGATGCACCAACTGCAGAGCTTTCGACCAGACTTGTCACTCCCATGACGAACAATCCGGTCATAAAAAAGAAAATTAAAAAAGGAATAATTCCTGCTCGTAACAATTTGAGCTTTTCGCTCCTGGGCATATCACGCTCCTCCTGAGGGAGCGCCGGGCCCAGATTAGGCTGTAATCGACAACGAACCACAATATAGATGATGAACATAGCCGCCATCATGAGCCCCGGAATGGCACCCGCCAACCACAGTTTCCCAACAGGTTGTCGAGCAATCATCCCATAGAGCACGAGCACCACACTTGGGGGCACCAGTATTCCCAGCGAACTACCGGCCTGCACGACTCCGGTAATCATCACCTTGTCATAACCTCGCCTTAACATTTCAGGTAACGCAATCGTGGCACCAATGGCCATTCCAGCGACACTCAATCCATTCATAGCAGAAATAACAATCATTAATGCAATGGTACCGACGGCCAAACCACCTTTAAGGCCGCCGAACCAGACATGGAACATCCGATACAAGTCAGTAGCAATACCCGACTCCGATAAGATGTATCCCATATATATGAATAACGGCAATGTTAGCAGTGGATACCAGTTGAATAATTTGAAGGCCGCATTAAATGGCATTTCAACGGCACCATTTCCATACAGAAAAAGGGCGGCCACTGATGAGACAATACCAATTGCGGCGAACACCCTTTGTCCTGTCAATAACATAATCAGCATGGACGAAAACATTAAGATAGCGATGGCTTCGTAACTCATGATAATGAGATTCCCTTTGATTTGGCTAAATCTTTAAAAAACATGGAGATGGACTGCAGTAGCATGAGGGTAATACCGAACACCATGATCACTTTGATAGGAATCATTGATGGATTCCATTGGGAGAATTTGCGTTGATCATATTCAATCGCATACATCGTACTTGAGATAGAACCAATGAGCAGACAAACTAGATAAAAGACCAAAAAAATACTCGTATACGTATCAATTCTTGCCTTTGTTTTCTCAGAATAACGATCGTACAAAAGATCCATCCGAACATGATCACCCATTTGCATCGAGTAAGCTCCACCCACAATGTAATAGGCCGTCATGGTGAACTGTGCCATTTCTATGCACCATGACAAAGGGATATTCAATACGTTGCGGGTAATAGCAGAGAGCAGTAATGTACCAATCATGAGGAAGATGCCATACATCGCCAATCGACCGAAGCGGGTAGATAGGTTATCGATGTGTTTAACATAGAGCGCTACAAACCGGGGCATAACGGCTTTTCCTCTGGAACTAATTGTAGTGTTACTATGTATAACACATAATGATATTTGTTTACCACCTAACACCTAGGTTAAGACTTCATGCCCAAAATCTACATTCAACTTTCGACTTCATCCAGCCCCGTGTGAGATGGTGGAGACGGAAGAAGGCTGGTTTCTGAACATGGAAAACACTGCAAACCATGACAAAGTTTGACGTAATTGTGATCGGTGCGGGGGTTGTTGGCTGCGCAGTTGCAAGACACTTTACCCTCGAAGGCGCCCGTGTGCTGACGATTGAGAAAGCCAGTGACTTGCTTGATGGAGCCAGTAAAGGGAATAGCGCGATATTACATACCGGCTTTGACGCACCATCAGGAACACTGGAACAACAGTGCGTCGTGGATGGTTATCAATCCTATATGGATATCCACGAGAGCCTTGGCTTAAGCGTCCATCGCATCGGTGCCTTAGTTATCGCTTGGACGGACACGGATGAGGATGCCCTCAATGGGATTCTAAAAAAAGCACATACTAACGGCATCCACGACGCGCATTTGGTAAGCGCCGCGAACATCGCGAAAAGAGAGCCAAGCCTATCAAAAGCGGCAAAAGCAGGCATCTCGATTCCGGGGGAATCCATTATCGATCCTTGGACAAGCCCCTATCTTTATCAGCTTCAAGCCATTGAGAATGGCGCTACCCTAATCAGAAACTGCGAAGTATTTGGGGGAGAGTTCAATGGGACCGAATGGAGTCTCGAAACCAACCGAGGTGTCTTCTCTGGCGCATCAGTGATTAACTGTGCAGGGCTCTATGGCGACATTTTGGACCAGCGTTTGATCCAAAAATCCGCCTTCAAAATACATCCCAGAAAAGGGCAGTTTTTGATCTACGACAAATCTGCAAACCCATTGCTCAACTCGATCATTTTACCCGTACCCAACGAGACCACCAAAGGCATTGTGATTTGCCCGACGGTTTTTGGTAATGTGTTAGTTGGCCCCACAGCCGAACCGCAGAGCAGCCGAGATGATGCGTCCGTAAACACAGAAGTATTGCAACAGCTGCAGGAAAAAGGCAACCAGATAGTGCCTGACCTGCAAAACCATACCATCACCGCAACCTATGCTGGCATCCGACCTGCGACAGAGCATCAGGATTACTCGATCGAAAACCAGTCGGAAAAAAACTACATCAGCGTCGGTGGGATTCGATCCACGGGTTTAAGCGCAGCATTGGGCATCGCCAAGTACGTGTTTGATCTCCACACCAGTGTCCGAAAACCATACACCTCTCTGAAATCACCCACTTGGCCAACAGCAAACAGTATCGATGAAAAAAAGGAGCGTGATTGGCAGAAAGCGGATAATCGCGGCGTTGTCTGCCATTGCGAATGGGTAACTCGACGAGAGATTCAGCAAGCCCTAGAAGGCCCGCTCCCAGTCGCTAGCCTTGCTGGTCTAAAGCGGCGAACTCGAGCCACCATGGGGAGGTGTCAGGGGTTTTATTGCACCTCGAAGCTCGTTGATATGACAGAAGGATATTTCAACGAACCCCTTAGCTCTTCAAAAGCCTAAGCGAATCTCATTTTTTGATGATGACGCATCGAGATCAAAAACACAGGGGCTTGTCATTTCACGGCTCGCTATTGGATAGCTCGGCGGCGCAGACTCAAACACTCTTTGCATCACCGCAGTACGACTGTGATGTCGCGATCATTGGTGGTGGACCTGCTGGTTTGTCAGCAGCCATCGAGCTGAAGAAAAGCGGTATCCACCACGTGGTAGTATTGGAAAGGGAATCGGACGCCGGCGGTGTTCCGAGGCATTGTGATCACTCTCTTTTTGGTTTTCGGGAATTCAGACGCTGTTTCAGCGGCCCGAGATATGCCCAACGTCTGACCGAACAAGCCAGAAAGTGTGGTGTGGATATTCACATCAACACCAGCGTCATAGCACTCCATCCCAACGCCGTAATTCAGCTATCCACTCCCGGGGGAGTGAAGAAAATCAGGGCAAGAAAAGCATTAATTTCCACTGGAGCAAGGGAAACACCACGGTCCGCTCGACTCATATCCGGACGCCGCCCAGCCGGAATCACCACCACCGGTGCACTGCAATCAACGATATCGTTCACCGGAAAAAAACCATTTCAAAACCCAGTAGTCATTGGCTCGGAGCTGGTGGCATTCTCCTCATTACTCACCTGCAAATTCGCTGGAATCCAACCCGTTGCCATGATTGAAGAGAACCCACGGATCACAGCATGGTCATCTGCCGTTCTTCTACCCAAAATATTCGGTGTCCCACTTTATACGAATACTCGACTGGTTGAGATCAGTGGAAAACAACAAGTGAGCAGTATCCGAATACGTAACGCGGACAGCACTGAAAAGCAGCTAGATTGTGATGGTGTGATTTTTACGGGCCATTTCATACCGGAGGCCACTTTGATCCGCTCCAGCCACTTGCAATTCGATAAAAATAGCGGAGGCCCAGTGATCGATCAATATGGGCGATGCTCAGATTCAGACTACTTTGCTACCGGGAATTTGCTTCATCCGGTAGAAACAGCGGGATGGTGTTGGGCAGAAGGTAAACAGGTTGCAAAGAACATTAAAGATAGCCTTAATAAGGTTTTACCAAATGCCAATTTTCGGATACCTGTTCATATTTTGGATAAAGAGATCCACTACATCACACCCCAAGTTCTCACATTGCCAAGAAACGGGCAACAAACACAGAAATTCAATCCTTTTTTTAATTTTCAGCTACGGTTTTCCTCTCCCGTTAAAGGCAACTTGTCCGTCCATAGTAGTAGTCCCCACAGGAAGGGGGATTCTAGATGTAAGACACAGATAGCCAGCCGCCACCTAGGTAGACACCATGTCAATACGGAGTATGTTGATACAGAGGATGCTTTCCCACTTTTTACTAAATCATTTACCTCTCGCCCTGAGCGAAGGGCGCTACTCAACATTCCTTACTCCAACATTCTCGATAATCTCAACGTCCAAGGAGAACCTGGTATTAACAAAATACTTATCCGGTTTTCCGATTGTGCAACCCTACGTCTGTAACTTTGATTTAGGTTGAGTCATTATCGTCGTTCCACACGATATATCGCTTGTCGGCATTGCTCCATTCATCGTCAATCTCGACGAGGATGGCACTGACAAGCCTGAGTAAAGATGCCTCATTCGGGAAGACCCGGACAATCCGGGTTCGCCGTTTAATCTCCTGCTGAATCGGACGCTCAATTCCATTCGTCGTTCTCATCTTTCGATGATGCGACTCCGGTAAATTGAACACCGTCAGTCCTTCAGGAACGTTATCGAGCAGCCATTGCGACAGCTTTGAGTAATCTGACTCGTAACGGGCCGCCAGTTGCTCCAACTGAGCGCGGGCAGATGCCTCGTCCGTCGCATTCCACACCGAACGCAGTTCACCACCAATCCGACTACGAACCTTTGCTGTCGGCGCATGATTGACCGCATTTTGTGCCAGGTGGAACTGACAGCGTTGCCACGGTACACCCGGAAACACGGCACGCCTTGCCGCCTTCAAACCCGCGTGATCATCACTGGCAATGTAAGTGATGCCATGCATGCCTCGTTTCACCAACGACTGTAAAAACTCCCGCCAGTTGATCTCCGCTTCACTGGTCGCGATCTGCACGCCCAGTACACTGCGTCTGCCATCCGGCAATATACCCACCGCACTGAGCACCGCCGCATCCACCACCTCATGATCCATCCTGACCCGTTCGTAACGCGCATCCAGTACCAGATAACGTATCTCGCCAAGACCACGATCCCGCCATACTGACAAGGCATCGTCCAGCAAAGCCGTTGCACGGGACACCTGAGTCGAAGATATTTTCTCAATACCGAACAGATCCAGTACCTTCTCCACACGGCGCGTACTGACACCACTAACGTACATCTGAGCCACACACAGCATCAAAGCACGTTCACTACGCCGTCCCTGTTCCAGACACTGTGGATAAAACCCGGCCTCACCGTGGTTACGGGTCTTGGGTATCGACAAATTCAGTGTCCCAAGAGTCGTGTCCACCAGTTTGGGTTTGAATCCATTGGCATGGCCCTGACGGTCGTTGCTGCGTTCGTGAGGGGCGGCACCCAGAAACTGAGACCGCTCAATCTGCATGGCCTGATTCATCATCGCGGTAATGACAGGTAGTGTACCCTGAGGTCTGTAATTTATTTCTTTAGCGATGTTCGTTTGGCTTAGGCGAAGTGAGCGTAGCGAACGAAGCCAAAGCCGGTTTTTCAGGCTTTAGTATTGAATGTTGAGCCATCAAGTCGTTCCATTTTTGTTACTTACGCAAATGTGGAGGCAACCCAATGACCCAACCGGATTACAGTAACCTATATGAAGTAGTGATGGAACAATTGATTCAACATGGCCCCTAGGCTTTTCGTGATGTCATTACCGCGATGATGAATCAGGCCATGCAGATTGAGCGGTCTCAGTTTCTGGGTGCCGCCCCTCACGAACGCAGCAACGACCGTCAGGGCCATGCCAATGGATTCAAACCCAAACAGGTGGACACGACCCTTGGGACGCTAAATCTGTCGATACCCAAGACGCGTAATCACGGTGAGTCCGGGTTTTACCCGCACAGTCTGGAACAGGGACGACGCAGTGAGCGCGCGTTGATGCTGTGTGTGGCTCAGATGTACGTTAGTGGTGTCAGTACGCGCCGTGTGGAGAAGGTACTGGATCTGTTCGGTATTGAGAAAATATCTTCGACTCAGGTGTCCCGTGCAACGGCTTTGCTGGACGATGCCTTGTCAGTATGGCGGGATCGTGGTCTTGGCGAGATACGTTATCTGGTACTGGATGCGCGTTACGAACGGGTCAGGATGGATCATGAGGTGGTGGATGCCGCGGTGCTCAGTGCGGTGGGAATACTACCGGATGGTCGACGAAGCGTACTGGGTGTGCAGATTGCCACCAGTGAAGCCGAGATCAACTGGCGGGAGTTTTTACAGTCGTTGGTGAAACGAGGCATGCATGGCATCACTTACATTGCCAGTGATGATCACGCGGGTTTGAAGGCGGCAAGGCGTGCCGTGTTTCCGGGTGTACCGTGGCAACGCTGTCAGTTTCATCTGGCACAGAACGCGATTAATCATGCCCCAACGGCAAAGGTTCGTAGCCGGATTGGTGGCGAATTGCGTTCGGTCTGGAATGCGACGGACGAGGCATCTGCCCGCGCTCAGTTGGAGCAACTGGCGGCCCGTTACGAGTCAGATTACTCAAAGCTGTCGCAATGGCTGCTCGATAACGTTCCTGAAGGACTGACCGTGTTCAATTTACCGGAATCGCATCATCGAAAGATGAGAACGACGAATGGAATTGAGCGTCCGATCCAGCAGGAAATTAAACGGCGAACCCGGATTGTCCGGGTCTTCCCGAATGAGGCATCTTTACTCAGGCTTGTCAGTGCCATTCTCGTTGAGATTGACGATGAATGGAGCAATGCCGACAAGCGATATATCGTGTGGAACGACGATAATGACTCAACCTAAATCAAAGTTACAGACGTAGGGTTGCACAATCTAATGACATCACGAAAAGCCTGGGGGCCATGTTGAATCAATTGTTCCATCACTACTTCATATAGGTTACTGTAATCCGGTTGGGTCATTGGGTTGCCTCCACATTTGCTTAAGTCACAAACATGGAACGACTTGATGGCTCAACATTCAACACCTAATCCAGAAAAACCGGCTTTGGCTTCGTTCGCTACGCTCACTTCGCCTAAGCCAAACGAACATCGCTAAAGAAATAAATTACAGACCTCAGGGTACACTACCGGTTTTCCAAGCATTCTTCTAGTTAACCAAGAAATACATCACCACATCGTCTTTAATTTTAGGTTTTAACACTTGATACAGAAACACAATGTCGATACTTGCCATAGATCAGGGAACCACCAGTACTCGGGCTTTGCTCCTAAAAGCAGATGGGCATGCCTCCATTGTTCATACCATTGAGCATCGACAAATCTATCCCCATCCGGGCTGGGTGGAGCATGATCCAGAAGAGTTAATCACCAACATCCGAAAGTGCATTAATAACAGTCCAAAGGTTGCCGCCCTAGGAATCGATAATCAGGGGGAAAGCTGTCTTGCTTGGGATGCGGACACAAAAGAAGCCATTTCTCCAGTGATTGTCTGGCAGGATAACCGAACTCATAAAACCATTGAAAAGTTGAAACATAATGACACAGAAAAATACATTATGGAAAAAACTGGGCTCCCTCTTGATTCCTATTTTTCTGCATCAAAATTAGCCTGGATAATCGAAAACATACCTCAAGCAAGCATACTATTGAATAAGGGGAAACTTCGTCTTGGAACCACTGACGCATTTTTCTTAGACCGGTTAACCGGCCAATTCGTCACCGATATCACCACAGCGTCAAGGACATCACTGATGGACATCAATACCGGAAAATGGGACAGCAAACTATGCCAACTCTTTAATGTTCCAATCGAGACACTACCTCGAATAGTACCAACTACCGGAGATTTTGGTCGCATTGAAAAATCTAACGGGGAGCAGATCCCAGTTACTGCGAGCATTGTGGACCAACAGGCGTCACTTTATGGACACGGCTGCCGCCAACCGGGAGACGTTAAAATCACCTTTGGCACTGGCGCTTTCGCGCTTTCGCTCACAGGGGAGCAACCACTAAAATCGCCTGATGAGGGTTTACTACCCACTATCGCTTGGCAACGCGACCAACAGTCGCCTGCCTATGCGCTAGAGGGGGGAGTCTATTGCGCTGGGTCAGCCATAAATTGGGCAAAGTCTCTGGGGTTATTTCAATCCTTTAATGAAATCAATCATTTCCCAACTCCGCCCGCGATACAGCGCCACCTCGCCTTTGTTCCCGCTTTATCGGGATTAGCCTGCCCTCATTGGGACCGCAGTGCAGCAGGCCTTTGGATCGGTTTGTCTTTGGACACGAAACCGATGGATATGGTGCAGGCGCTACTAGAAGGAGTCGCTTTTCGTGCTGCTGAGGTCATCGCTGCCATGACCCAGCTATCACCTGTTGATGGTGAGATTTCCATCGACGGCGGTGTCTCAACCAATCCTTACTTTTGCCAGTTTCTCGCCGACATCTTAAACCGCACCATTGTGGTCCAACGGTTTTCTGAGCTAACTGCACTTGGGACAGCTCAGCTAGCGGGCTCGTACCTTGAAAACACTTACCAACTGATCAGCGAAACACACAAAGGCATAAGCAAACAGGGCAATCAGAATCAGACGATTTATCAACCAAGCGGTGATCAACCTATGTCCCAGCTCTACATCGAGATATTCAAAAAAGCCATCGCACGATCAAAAAGTTGGCGCTAGCTTAACACTAGCGGTAATAACCCGATGTGCGTATATATGTAGAAGTTTATGCCATTGGTTTGTGCGCTGTTTTCTGGCGTTTCCTATTGCTAGCCTCAATAGAAACAAGGATATTTATCATTCTTCCTCGCCCACCGTCACTAAACTCATGCCTTTAAGGATATTAAGCGCCACATTCAACCCATGATCTCTTTCAAGCAACACCGATGATTGGTTTGTTGGTTTCCCTTCTGAGGGTTCTACATCATCGGCATTGCTGTCATTGACATTGCTGTCATTTTCGAGATGCCCCACCAAATCCTTTTCACCCATTCTTCTTCCGGCATCATCAGATTCCAGATACTCAACCGCGCGAACCACAACATCAGGAGTAATTCCAGTCGCTTGTATGGAGCGACCTGAAGGGGTGTAATATCGAGCAGTTGTCAGTTTTAAGCCTGCACCGTTGGCCATTCTCACTCCGACCTGCACAGATCCTTTGCCAAATGTTTTGTTACCCACGATAAGCGCCCGGGAATGATCCTGCAGCGCCCCCGCCACAATTTCTGATGCCGACGCGGAGCCACTATTAACCAGCACTACCATGGGCAATCCATTGAGAATATCATCAGGTTTTGCCTGGAAACTCGAAACTGAATCGGGTTTTCTACCTCGAGTAGAAACGATCTCCCCAGACCTTAGAAACATATCGCTGATTTCGATGGCGCTATCCAGATTGCCGCCGGGATTGTTGCGCAAATCAAGCACCAATCCCTTGAGTTCCACTTTACCATCAGAGGCCATTTTTTTGACCTTAAATCTCAAATTCTGTGCACTGTTTTGCTGAAAACTAGAGACACGAGCATAGGCGAAACCTGGCGCTAAGAACTCACTCTTCACGCTAGACATTTTGATGTTCGCTCGAATTAACGTCATTTTTAACGGGGCTTCTTCTCCCTCACGGAAAATTGTAAGTTCGACTTCTGTTCCGGGCTCTCCCCGCATCCGATCCACACTTTGTCTAAGATCCAACCCCTGAACCGGTTCTCCATCGATCATCACAATCACATCGCCGGGTTCAATGCCCGCGAGAGACGCCGGTGTGTCGTCAATGGGAGAAATCACTTTGAGTAACTCACCTTCCATCATAATCTCAACTCCCAAACCACCAAACTTACCCTCAGAAGTATCAACCAGGTCGTCATAATCCTCTGGTGCCAGAAAACTGGAATGTGGGTCTAGCCCATCCAACATCCCTCTTATGGCATTTTTAATGAGCGTTGCTTCATCGACTTCATCAACATATTCAGTCCTGATACGTTCGAAAACCTCAGAAAACATCTTGATTTCACTCAAGGGCAATCCGGCTTTGGGAGAAGATTTCGATGTCACAACTGAAGTGCTTGCGTCATCTGAAGGCTCCGCTGGTTGGGTCGCTTCTTGCGCCTGGCCGGAGACAGAAAACGCGGACATGGCAAAGGCTAGCACAACAAGGTAATTCCGAATCTTCATTTTGTTCATACTGATATTCATTTCTTTATCATTATCCGACCGTCCATCGACACCCAGTACATACTAAAAAGCCCACTGATTGGAGTATCAGGATAGCACGAACTGGTGGCTCTCCCCAAAATCATGGCAGCCCACTTAATTTTATCGTTTACACCATATCAACGGATCAACAGGCACTCCATTGTCTCTGATCTCAAAATACAATCCAGGTTCCCTTAGACCACCTGTTGTCCCTGCCTTAGCAATGAGGCCCCCAGCTTTAACTGTGTCACCAAGCGCCACGTACAATAATTGATTGTGGCCATACAAACTCATAAAACCATCCCCATGATCGAGAATAATCAGCTGTCCATATCCCCGAAACCAGTCAGCATAAACAACCTGAGCCGCATAAATTGAGGTCACTTGCTGCCCCTCTTTAGCGGCAAGCGTTAGTCCATCCCAAATTAGGTCACTCTCCTTTTGTTTTTGACCAAACCGATACCGAATCGGCGCCCTTAACGGCATGTCTAATTCTCCCTTGTAACTCCGAAAAGGACGATTAACGGAAGCGTCCATCTCACTCGATGTAGCGTTCGCATTCGCTCCCGAATGTCTTTCACTACCCAGCTCACCCAGCAACCGAAGCAACTCCTCCTCCTTTTTGTCATAAAGATCGGCGGTAGTCGTGTCATCTAATAGTTTAGCTTGAATCAGCAATAGCTGGTTCTTCCTGGATGTTTCTTTGCCCGTAAGTACTCGCTGATTTTCTTCTAAGTCCTGTAATAACAATTTGGCTTCTTTTTCCTGACTAACCAATGCACCATCAATTTTATCGATCTCTTTATGGCGAGTGCTGATCTCTTGCAAATACTGATTTTTGAAGTCAATAAGATACCGATAAAGCGCCAAGGATTGAGAAATCGAGGCCGGATCCTGCTGATTGAAGAATAATTTCATGCTTCCCTGGCGCTTGAGCATGTAACTCGACCGAAGGAGCCGCCTCAACCCATCATTCGCCTCTGTATTCTCCCGCTGCAAAATACCTCGTTCACCATTCAATAACGCCTTCTTCTTTTCAATACTCTCAATACTGTTTTTCAATTTACTTTGTTCCTTACTGAGTGTCGCAATTTCCTGCTCAATAGTATCCAGCTGCGTTATCACTTCAGACTCATTTTCTCGTTCGTTTTTTATCTGTTTTTGCAAACTACTGATCTTCTGTTTCAACACCGAAAGCTCGGACACAGATCTATTTTGAATAGGGTGCGCGGAGAATGAGAAAAACAGCATTGATAGACATAGGAAACCAACCACTACCACAGTTCGGTAGCCAGAATATCTACTCATGACACCACTCAACTCACACTGTGTGAGTTGTGGGTAAGAGTGCGGAAAACGAAAGGTATTCACGAAGCTAAGCAAGCGCGGATTTAACAGGGTATTAAGACCAGTGGAAATGAGATTGTGCAACCCTACG